>Ga0315312_1000771_pt1 | contig 30980 bp, 29 predicted proteins | sample TDP7_MG_FD_203629 | JGI IMG/M metagenome (GOLD analysis project Ga0315312, IMG submission 203629) | Freshwater sediment microbial communities from Lake Towuti, South Sulawesi, Indonesia - TDP7 | ecosystem: Environmental > Aquatic > Freshwater > Lake > Sediment | place: Indonesia: South Sulawesi... | reverse complement strand
AGATAAATCCGCCGAGGCGGATAAATTTTGGGAAAGTTTTGCCGCTGGTCGATAAGATATTATCGTTCATGTGAGACCTCCGTGTGCACAATAGTTTTTAGATACTATCGGCACATGGAGGTTATTTCTTGCACCGTGTTTCAGAATCCTCAAAAAAAATGGGTCATCGCGAGAATTAGAACAGCAAAACAATCCCACATAGAACATCAAAAATCAAAATACAAAAATGAGAAATTCGTTCGGCATTGGAAAAACTTCAAGTGCCTGACTCCACAATTTTGATTTTTAATTTTTGATTTTTGAATTGACCGGGCCTGCCAGAGCCTCGGAAGAATTTAATTGCAATGTGCGTTTGAACCGATAAAATATACCTACGTAGTGTTTGGTGGAGTTGAAATCATGAAAAAAGGGATACATCCAAAATACGATAAAGTGGTGGTTCACTGCGGCTGTGGCAACACCTTCGAGACACGCAGCACGGCCAAAGAAATCCATGCTGAGATCTGTTCGATGTGCCATCCGTTCTATACGGGCAAGCAAAAATACGTTGATACTGCTGGCCGAATAGAACGATTCCAAAAGAAGTACGGTACAGACTATATAAAAAAGAATAAAAAAGACGAACAGCAATAGTTGCCCTTTTGACGATAATAGCGTTTCCCGCGAAGCGGGATTCGCTATTTTTACTTTCAGAGGACAGTGTTTATGGTTATGACTGAAAGAGAAAATGCTTTGCTGGCTAAGCTCGACAAGATAGAGCAGCGCTATAATGAGATTGAAAAGCAGCTTGCTGAGCCAGCCATTGCCACTGATCCTGCCAGGCTGGTATCGCTGTCTAAAGAGCAAGGCAAACTAAGGGCGGTAGTGACGAAATATCGCCAGTACAAGACGATAACAAGCCAGATTGCAGACGCCGAGCAGATATTAAAAGATACTACGGCAGACAAAGAGCTTAAAATTTTGGCCAAAGAAGAGCTTGGCCATCTCCAACAGAAAAGCAGCGCCCTGCTTGAGCAAATCCAGAATACGTTGGTGATGGCAGACGAGATGGGCGTTGATTCTGTCATAATGGAAATACGGCCGGGCACCGGCGGCGAAGAGGCGGCCCTTTTTGCGCGGGATTTGTACAATATGTACGTCAAATACGCTGCCGACCGCAGATGGAAGATCGAACAACTCCATTTCAGCAGCACAGAAAAAGGCGGCTTTCGCGAGGTCATCCTAAGCATAAAAGGACCGGGCGTCTGGTCCGAACTGGGCTATGAAGGCGGCGCCCACCGCGTCCAGCGGGTGCCGCAAACCGAAGCCCAGGGCAGAATCCACACCTCGGCAGCCACGGTTGTAGTGCTGCCTGAGCCGGAGGAACTCGACATCCAGATAAATCCCAAAGACGTTACCGAGCACGTCAGCAGAGCAGGCGGCCCAGGCGGGCAAAACGTCAACAAGGTCAGCAGTGCCATCAGGCTGGAGCATGTCCCCACTGGAATTACCGTCAGCATCCAGGATGAGCAAAGTCAGCACAAGAATCGTGCCAAGGCCTGGCGGATCCTGAGAAGCCGAGTCTACGAACATTATGAGAGCCAAAGAAGAGCCCAGCGCGATTCACAACGCAAGACTACGATCGGCTCAGGCGATAGGTCTGAAAAGATTAGAACATATAACTTCCCGCAAAATCGTGTAACCGACCATAGGATAAACCTGTCTCTGTACAACCTTGATAAAATTATGGCCGGTGACATGCACGAATTGATCGCTGCACTAAAAGATTACGACTGCCAGCAGAGATTGAAAAATCTCTAATTGCGACTTAGGAATTCCCCATAAAACGTAGTATCAAAGGCTGCCCGTGTCCCCTGTGGCTTTTTTGACTGGTCTAGTTGCAGCCCTTCTTCCAGGATGCATATTATAAACATCTTCAGAGAAATTGGAAGGGTCCAAAAACTGGAAATAACGTAGAGAAATAGTATAATGTCAGTCCTGTGAAAACAGCAGTCCATACAAATAACGATTCAATAGATTCCCATTTGCGCGGGAATGACATAGAGAGCGCTAAATTATAATGACGATAGGCATAGTCACCAGCAAAGGTAAAACTGCCGCCTGCAAACTATACTATCGAAAAATCACTGCCCCAATAAATCTGTCTGCTCTAAGCAGGGTATTTGCGAGGCGCAAATCGCCTTCGATTCTTGGCGGAAATATATCCAAAGCAGATGCCGACGGATTCAGTTGCTGGGTGTGCCAGCCAAAGGATATATTCGAATTTCGAGCCGGGCAAAAAGACCCTTTCCAAAAACTGCACAGAGCTTTGTGCAGATACAGCCCCCAAGAAGACCACGAAAATGCCCTGCCGAAGAGCATTTTTCGGGGCGGATGGATCGGGTATTTCGCCTACGAGCTGGGCCGGTACATCGAGAAACTGCCGGCAACGACGACAGATGACCTTCAAATACCGTTGATTCGATTATGTTTCTATGACCGGGTAATCGCCTATGACCACAAAGAAGCCATCTGCTGGCTAATTGCTTTACAGTTGCCCGGCGACACCGAGCAGCCGGAGGACAAATTGGCAGGCCTTGAGAAGTTAATAGCTGAATCACAAACAGTCCACGTTGACACGCCTACTCCTGCTGACATAGATAATATAGACTTTTCGGCAATTCGCTCGAATATGAGCAGAGATTACTATCTGCACGCTGTTGCGAAGATAAAGCACCATATCTATGAAGGCGACATCTACCAGGTCAACTTCTCGCAGCGATTTGAATGCGACTTTGATGGAAGGCTGATAGACCTGTTCCACTGGCAGAACTATTACAACCCCAGCCCTTATTCAGCCTATATAGATGCCGGCGAATTCCAGATCGTGAGTGCCTCGCCGGAGATGTTTATAACCATCCGTGATGGAACCATCAGTACCAAGCCCATCAAAGGCACTCGACCCAGAATGAAGGACCGGCAAGAAGACGCCCGAAACCTCGATGAACTGCTGCACAGCGAAAAAGAGCAGGCGGAGCTTAATATGATAATCGACCTGGAGCGCAACGATGTGGCAAAAATCTGCAAGCCGGGAACAAGAAAGGTAGTGCAGCCGCGAACCATCGAAAGCTACCCGACAGTCTTTCACGCCGTGGCAACCGTAGCCGGGCAGCTTCGCAGGGAAGTCACTTTTTGCGATGTTCTAAAGGCGATGTTTCCGGGCGGCTCTATTACCGGCGCTCCGAAGATTCGCTCGATGGAAATTATAGACCAGACTGAGCCTACGGCCAGAGGCGTTTATACCGGCAGCATCGGCTTTATCGGCATTGATGGGACCGTATCCTTGAATATCGCTATACGAACGATTATTATCACTGGACAAAAAGCCTTTGCGCAGACGGGCGGTGGCATCGTAGCAGATTCGAACCCACAGGCCGAATGGGATGAGACAATTACAAAGGCAAGAGCACTGATTGCAGGAATAAGAGCAACGTAGGATCCGGGCGGTAAACATAAAAAGGATAAATTCGAAGCACTAAATCCTAAATTCTAAACAATGTCAAAATTCGAATTTCAAATGTTCAAAACCTATTTGGATTCCTGCTTTCGCAGGAACGAGTTTCGAATTTCGGTCATTTGAATCCTTCGGCCTTGCTCAGGACAGGTTTGTTTAGGATTTAGGATTTCGGATTTGCATCAGATAAGATGGCAGAAAAGATTTTTCTGAACGATAAACTGGTCGATATTAGCAAGGCCTGCATACCAGTCACTGACAGCGGCTTCCTGTACGGAGCAGGGCTTTTTGAGACCATGCGAAGCTACAATGGCGTGGTCTTTGCGCTGGCCGACCATCTGGATAGGTTGTTCTTCAGTGCAAGGAGCTTGTCGATAAATAATCCATACGACAGAAAATATCTCACCGACGCTATCTACAAAGTCCTTAGCGCAAATAAGCTCGCCGACGCCCGCTTGCGGTTGACGCTAACTGGAGGCCCAATGACCGAGTCGGACGAGCGGCGAAAGCCGACTCTGCTTATTACTGCTACAGAATTGCAGCCCTATCCACCACAGTATTACAAAAAGGGCGTTATGGTGGTGCTGTGTCCGTTCAGGCAAAATCCAGGCGAACCGACTTGCGGACATAAAACGACCAGCTATTATGCACGGATGCTGGCGTTGAAGCTGGCCCACCAGAAAAGGGCCGCCGAAGCTCTATGGTTCACCGTAGATAATCGCCTGGCTGAAGGTTGCATAAGTAATGTTTTCTTGGTCAAGAATTCGGTTCTATATACGCCGCCGATCAGGACGCCGGTCCTGGCAGGCGTGGCGAGGAAAACCATCTGCCAAATTGCTATTGACAGCTCCATCGAACTGCGAGAAAAAGACCTTTTCATCGCCGATTGCCTGGAGGCCGATGAGGTCTTCCTGACAAATGTGATTATGCAAGTTTTGCCTGTAAATGGTATTGAGAAGCACACGGTGGGCGGCGGCAAGGTTGGCCCTATGACTAAAAAGCTACAAAGTAGTTTTAACGAAATCGTCAAGCGTCAGTGTGGCAAGAAGAAATGAGAGTAGCTGATATTTCAACCGCGGTTGATAAGATTGTCCCGCTCGAATTAGCGCAGGACTGGGACAATGTGGGACTATCGGTCGGCGACCCGCAAAGCAATGTAAAAAACATCTTACTGACGATTGATGTCACCAAAGAGGTCTTATCCGAAGCGATAAAACTAAGGACCGACCTCATTGTAAGTTACCATCCTGTGATCTTGCAGCCTTTGAAAAAAATTACCGCGGAACCCCCAGTGAAACTGGGGGCTAAATATTTAGCCCCGCATTCGGGCCCCCGCGAAGCGGGAACCCCCACGCAGGGTCTTGTCTACGAACTTATCCGCCGCGGCATCGCGGTGTTCTCAATCCATACCGCTCTGGATGCAGCCGTAGGCGGCGTAAATGATGGGCTCGCTGAGATTATCGGTATTGCCGATGCAAAACCGATCGGCGATTATGTTGATTATCCTACCGGGGGTAACTACAAGCTAGTTGTTTTTATCCCTGTTGAATCGGTACAGAAAGTTTCAGAGGCGGTTTTTGCCGCCGGCGCTGGATGGATAGGCAATTATAGCAAATGCAGCTTTCAGGCTCAGGGCACAGGAACATTTTTGCCTCTGGAGGGAGCAAGGCCGTCTATCGGCAAAAAAGGGCGACTCGAAAAAGTGCCAGAGATACGTTTCGAAACAATTGTGCCGGCAGAAAAACTTGAAAACGTAATAGCTGCGCTGAAAACGGCACATCCGTACGAGACTCCTGCTTTTGATGTCTTTAAGCTCTATAATAGTCAGAATAAATTCGGGCTGGGCCGAATCGGCAAATTAACGCAGCCTTTATCGGTGGAGCAGATTATCCGCAGAATCAAAAGATGCACCGGCGCCAAAGCTGTCGGCATAGTTGGAGATGCAAAACGACTGGTGAAAACGGCGGCGGTCTGTGCAGGTTACTGTGGCAAGATTATCAATTTGGTTATCGCAGCAAAGGTTGACCTGTACCTGACCGGCGAATTAAAGCACCACCAGGCCCTTGCCGCGCAACAAGCGGGCCTAACCTGTATTTGCCTGAGTCATAGTGTGTCGGAGCGGTTTATGCTACGAAAGTTTGCCAAGCAACTGCAAGAGCAAATAAAGCAGGTGACAATCAGGGTTAGTAAGAAGGATGCAGACCCGTTTACGTGGAAAAATATATGACGGAAGAATCTCAAGAAAAATTCGAAACTCGAAATTCGAAATTCGAAATTCCCGCCGAAGGCGGCTTGACGGTCGAGTCAGTCATAGAAGCGGTTCTATTTGCCAGCGATGAACCTCTTTCAGAAGCCAGGCTGGCAAGCATCGTTGAGGTTGGCGCAAAGCAAATCCGCCGGCACATTGAAAGCCTCAATGCCAAATACAAAGCCAACAATCACGCCTTTCAAATAGAGCAAATCGCCGGTGGCTATCAGATGCTGACCTTGAGTGCTTATAATCATTGGCTGCAGAAATTGCTTCGAGCCCGCAGCGATAGTAAACTAAGCCCCGCAGCTCTGGAGACGCTGGCGATAATCGCGTACAAGCAGCCGGTTATGCGAGCTGATATTGAGGCCATCAGGGGCGTAGCAGCCGGCGAACTAATTCGAAGCCTTATGTATAAGGGCCTGGTTAAGATTGTAGGCCGAGCCGAGGTTTTAGGCAGGCCCATGCTCTACGGCACAACAAAAAAATTCTTAGAAGTCTTTGGCCTGAATTCGCTAAAAGACCTGCCAAAAGCGGAGGAGTTAAAAAAGCCTGGCTAACCACCATTGTTTCTACTGCCACGGTAGAATATCTACATTTGGATCCACAGCGTGAGCAGGTCTTGGATGCTCCGGGCCAAAGACGTACATGTCTTCTTTTTTCTCGATAACCACAAAGCTCTCATCAATGGAGCCGTCCGGCCTGGTAACTTTATCGAGTGAAAGGCCCAGGTGCCTGGCAAGAAACTTGTAAGCACCGATACGCTTGGAAAGGCCATAATCATGGGCCTCATCTGGCAGGTGCAGGTTCTCGATACAGTCTTCGGCGAGATAAAGGCGATAAATGTTACGGATATAGGGAAATTCGACTTCGGGTGTATTTTTTGTCCAGTCCTTGCCGCAAGAAATAAGAAGCTGGGGACGCGGAGCAGCTAAAGCGGCAATCTCGGCATTGTTAGTCTCGTGCGTATCGCTTTTATGGATGGGCATGCCACTTTCGCAGTTGCAGCCACCGAAGAAGTGAGCCGAGACCATAACTACCGGCACCAAAACAGCGATGCGGTCGTCGACAGCGGTTAATAGAAATGACTGCGTGCCTCCGCCGGATGCCCCGGTTATGGCGATACGCTTGGGGTCAATATCTTTCAGCGAAGTTAAAAAGTCCAGCGCACGGATGCTATTCCACAACTGCAATTTGAGGACCTTTGGCCAGTCGTGCTTCCAGCCAGCATTTTTCCAGTCGCCCCAGCCGACCATATCGTATGCAAAAACTACCGCGCCCATACGAGCCAGAGTCGCGCATCTTTTCTGCATATCGGGTCGAAAACGTCCATAATCATCAGGACTGCTCCAGTGCCCATGCGGACAGAGTATTCCTGCAAAAGGCCCCTTACCTTCTTGTGGGCGATACAAACTGCCGGTAACAAACACGCCGGGCAGGGATTCAAACGCTGCGTTTTCGACCGTGTAGCCATCATACTCCCGCCGGCTGTGGATAATGGGATCAAGAGCGCACCTTTTGGGCAGAGGCAAAAGTTCTGCGCCTCGAAGAATACCTTCCCGAATACGCTGGGCTCGGGCTTTCCATTGGTCGAGGTTGGAATAGGTCTGGGCAAATCTTGCAAGCTGCTGCTTAGCCTGCTCCTCAGTTTGATAGTTTCCCTGGCAGAGCTCCGGCTGACCCCATTTTGTTAGCGGCTTTATCTGCGTTGTTTGCACAATTTTGCCATCTTTCCACGAGGGTGATAATAAAATGGCAATTCGCACATCACCATGGGCTTGCAGCAGTCGTACCACCAGCCGACTTACACCTTTATTAGTTTGCTCGGGAGGTTTTTGCTCGGCTGACTCGACCACAAACTCTGCATCGGCAGGCGACAAAACTCGTGCAACCAATTCTTTGCCGCCGGCGCTGAGCAGTGCCCGGCCTTTTTGGCTGATGTCGAGCTTTGCATCGGTGGTCATCCCCCAGGCAACTTCGCACGGTTCTTTCAGCTCGAATTCATCCTGCACCAGAACCGCCCGGCGACTGGCAACCATCGCAACGCCTCGCGTTACCTTCTTGGCATATTTTTCGTAGGCACTTGTCAAATCGACAAGCACAAACGGGGCATCCTTGTTTATTTCGACTCTGGTAAAGCTGGAGGTGGCTTGCGGGTCCTGGTTTTCGCCAGCCAGCATCGGCACATTATGACTTGACGAATTCAAGCGGTAATAAGACCAGCGTTTGCCACCTCGTTTTGCATCCCAGTAGCCGGGCAGATCATAGTTGTCTGAGCCAAGGTCGCGTGCCCATCTTACGCCCAACGCGTCCAGCTCGAAATTACCTAAGTCCAGATGACCGTGATTGACCTGGTTGTAGCCGGCTTTTACGCCTACAAACAGGCCGTCCGGGTCGTTCCAGGCGCTACGGAAAACAGCCACTTCAACAGGCCCACGGAAATAGCGGTCGAGGTCTCTTGCCGAAGTTTTTTCCTGGGAGGTTGGCACGTACCAGACCACGTGCTCAGGACTGGCGCGGTATCTGGCAATCATTTCGTGCTCGGACTCCGCGTATAGGGGATTGTCATATACGCGAGCGAGCCAGAACATGCACGGCATCGGCCTTCTGGAGTTTTTTTCTCCGCAATCGGCAAAGTTCAAAAATAGGCCGGTCGGGCCGGTCGTGTATATCGGAAAATATCCTGATTCAGCCAGACCTTTAGTTTGCAGAAGACCAAAGTCTTTGCCCAAAGCACTTTCCAAGGCTGCCAGCCCGTATGCGGTGTAATGTGTGGCATAACTCCAGTAACCGGGACCTTCACCCCATGCGCCATCTGGGCCGTAGCTTTTCAGCGCCAGCGGCAGTGACCGAATCGCAGCAGGAATAATCTGCTCGGCGTACTTAGGGTCGGTCTCAGCGATGGCAAGGGCGCCGATTATCATGCCTCCGTTGCAGACCTGGTTCCAGTTGAATTCGCTTTTCGCCCACCAATTTTTCTCGTAGGCGCTCAGTCCCGGTTCCAGGCCGTTTTTAATTAGCGCAGCCTTTATTTTTTCGCGGGTCTGGACATCGAGATAAGAATATAGCCAGTCGTAACCCAGGCCGACCGCATGTGACATCTCGGCGGTATCCAGAAAGTGCGATGGATTCCAGTCCTTAAAGGCACAGACGGTAAGCAGGTTTTCTACAGCCTTTCTAGCGTATTTTTCGTCGCCCGTCCATCTGGCCGCCAGCGCAAGGGCGTAAATCCGATGCAGGCAGTTTCGGCTGACGTGCAAAAGACGCGGGCCGATCTTGTTGTAAGTAAGCATCCTGGCGTTAATGTGGCCGTCTGCCTCGGCCAGTACGTCCTTCAGACACTTTTGTAGCGTCTTATCACTATCGTGTTGGTTTTTTAGCTGCTGTAGGTCTTTATCCTTTAACATCAATCGTGGGTGGTTCCTATCGAGATCCGACAGAACGTTTGCTGGCTCAATAGTCGCCGGTACAGCAAACAAAAGACTGGCGCGCGAAAGACATAGGACAAACACTAACTCTACGAACAGACATACGTTCTTCATAGCTAACCTCCCGTTTGTCAACCAAAGGGCCACAGAGGACACAGAGTTCACAGAGATTAATCCGCCAGACGTATGGCGGATAAAAAATATAACATTTCCTCTGAGTCCTCTGTGCTCTCTGTGGCAAAAAACTTGGGCCAATTGACGATTGACAATTGTAAATTGAAAATTGACAATTGGAAATCGGCAAGGAGCAAATTTATGGAAACATTTATCTACAAGACCAAAGCCCAGATGGGAGCGGCTGCAGCAGCCGCGGCAGCAGAAATTATCAAACAGGCGATAAAAATCAAAAAACAGGCCAATATCATTTTGGCAACTGGGACCAGCCAATTCGAGACGCTCAAGAACCTCGTGGCGGCCCCGCACCAATTGTCCGCTGGCGAAAGAACCAAATTTGCTCTCGAATGTCTGCCCGCGAACAGGTTCAATTGGTGCGGGGGAATCGACTGGCAGAAAGTGATAATGTTTCATCTGGATGAATACATAGGGCTACCGGCTGACCACCCTGCGAGCTTCCGCCGGTTTCTGAAGGAACGATTCGTGGATAAAGTGCCAGGGCTGGCTGCGGTGCACTTTGTCAACGGCGACGCCAAGGACCCGCAGCAAGAGTGCCGCAGGGTCAGTGCCATTATCGCCAGGCATCCTATCGATGTAGCACTTTTGGGCATCGGAGAAAATGGACATCTGGCGTTCAATGACCCGCCGGCAGACTTCGTAACCTTCCAGCCCTATATTATCGTTCAGTTGGACGAAAGATGCCGAAGGCAACAGTTAGGTGAAGGTTGGTTTGATACGTTAGAGCAGGTTCCGCGGCGGGCAATATCAATGAGCATCCGCCAGATTATGAAAAGCGCATGCCTGATTGTTTCTGTGCCCGAAAAACGCAAAGCTGAGGCGGTCAAAAATGCACTGGAAGGTCCTGTCACGCCTATGTGTCCAGCTTCTATTCTGCAGCAGCATAAAAACTGTAAGGTGTTCATGGATGAGCAAGCAGCATCACTACTTTGAATATCGAAATCCGAAATTCTAAACAATATCGAATTTCAAATATCAAATGCTCAAAACACTATGTTTTGAATTCAGGATTTCGAATTTCGTGCTTGGTATTCATTGAGGAACAATGAACAACAAACTGGGAACGAATTTGCCAGGCTTAGTTGACCTTCAGGTCAACGGTTACAAGGGCGTGGATTTTTCAAGCAGCGATTTGACCGAGGCGGATTTTGTGCGGGCCTGCCGGGCCATGTTGGCTGGGGGCACGACGGCCTTTTTGCCCACGATGATAACCAGTCCGGAGGAAGTATATCGGCACAATCTGCCGATTATGGCAAAAGTCGTGCAAAGTAAAGAATTCCGCGGTCGTCTTTTGGGCATACATCTGGAAGGACCTTTTATCTCGCCCCAAGAAGGTGCCCGGGGGGCGCATAACTGCGACTGGGTCAGAAGACCAGACCTGCGCTTTTTCCAGAAGCTAATCGACCGGGCCGATGGCTGCATAAAACTGGTAACCATAGCGGCAGAAATTGAAGGGGCCGAGGAGCTAACCCGATATGCCGTAAGCTCTGGCATATCAGTTTCGTTGGGCCACCAAATGGCAGATGAAGAAGACCTTGATCGGCTGGTCGATGCCGGTGCGGTTGCAATCACACATCTGGGTAACGGCGTGCCAGCGATGCTGTCCAGACATCACAATCCGATCTGGGCGGGCCTGGCTGAAGACAGGCTGGCCGCGATGATAATAACTGACAGCCATCATCTGCCGGCTTCGGTAGTAAAAACGATCATTAGAACCAAGGGGCCAGACAACTGCGTAGTCGTAAGTGACGCCTCGCCGCTGGCGGGCCTGGCACCGGGCAGCTACCCCGCCCCAGGTTTGCCCGGTCGCAAGGCGATACTGACCGATAGCGGGCAGTTATACGAGCCGGTATCAGGATACCTTATCGGCTCTTCGGCCACCATGCTACAGTGTATGAATTGGCTGGCGTCGCTTAGATTGGTCAGCCCAAGTGAGCTGGCAGCTATGAGCTTCTACAACCCACTGCGACTAATCGGCCTTGCGCCAAAAGATGTGGCACTGGGTCCAGCTATCTGCTTTGACGAAGCTCAGGAGGTTCTTTATCTGCAGGCATCCAATTGAGAATTGAGAATTCAAAATTCTGCCAGGCAATTTTATCTCTCTCAGCGACGGCTCTTTTAGGCCTGCCCAGAGGATTAGCAGTGGACTTTAAGCCGCCAACAGAAGCAGATAGACTCAGAGCCATCGGACCAACTGCGCAGCTACCAGCGACGTTGAGAAAGGCCTTGGAAGCTGGTGCCGATTTTGAGCCTGTCCCAATGCCCAAGCGTGGCGACTGGTTAGCTGAGCACCCGGAAAGCGGCCAGAGCTTTGAGGATTTTGCCAGAGCAAAACCAAACCGCCCGGATAAGTACCGCAGCAAAATTTACTTGCAGCCATTGGGCGAATTCCCGGTACTGAATATGCCTTTGGTAGAAAGGTTAAAACAGTACGCTTCAGCTTACTTTGCCTTGGACGTCCAGGCGCTGCCTATCTTAAATCTGAGCGACAAGAATATTACTACGCGCGTCAATACTTTTACCGGCAACAGGCAGATTCTGACCGGCGATGTCTTAGCAATTCTCAAGAAGACGCTGCCCAAAGACGGCTTCTGCGTGATGGCGATTACTATGGAAGACCTTTACCCCGAGCCTTCATGGAACTTTGTCTTCGGCCAAGCCTCACTTCGAGAGCGGGTTGGGGTCTACAGTTTCGTCCGTTACGACCCAGCCTTTTACGGAGAAAAGCGAGGCGAAAACTACGGAAACATTTTACTGTGGCGGAGCTGCAAGGTTCTGGTTCACGAAATTGCCCATATGTTTGGGTTAACACATTGCATCTATTTTAAGTGTGCCCTGAACGGGTCAAATCACCTGAAAGAGAGTGACTCGCGTCCAATGCATCTTTGTCCGGTTTGCCTGCGCAAGCTGCAGTACAGCACGGGTTTCGATGTCGTCAGCCGATATTGCAACCTCTTTCGCTTCTATAGAAATGTTGACTTTGACGACGAAGCTCGATGGGTAGCGACTCGGCTGGAGCGGATAATTGGTGCTGATGCAGCTCGAGAGACCCTCAAAGGGACTAAACAAAAGTGAACTTCCCGCTTCTTAGCGGCCGGTAGCAAATATATGATTATCGCTATTTTCGGTGATGTCCATGGAAACCTTCCTGGTATGTATGAGCTCTGCAGGAACTGGCAGCAGCAGAACAAACAACAAATCGACCTTGTCCTGCAGACCGGCGATATGGGCTTGTGGCGGTCTTTCGATGAAATGGATAAGGCGACCAGAAGACATTTCGCAAAAGATAGCAGCGAGCTTGCAGCCGGACCGTATTTATCGGGCCAGCAAATAGCGCCAATCCAGACCTGGTTTATCCACGGAAATCACGAGAACTTCGCGCTTTTGGCAGATCGAGAAGGACAGGCTGTGGACCCAGCAGGACAAATTATCTTTTTGGCTCCCGGTTCGGTGCGGGAATTTGAATTCCCGCAGGGCGGGGTCCCTCGCAAAGAAAAAGAGATTCTGCGTGTAGCTGCATTGGGCGGCATGGAGTATCGGTTCGGCAAGTTCCCGATCCCATCTGATCAACGCGTTCAAAAATATCTGCATCCGCCTTCTCTGGATCGGTTGCGCCAGGAAAAACCCCAGATTGACGTGCTACTTTTGCATGATGCGCCGCTGAATAAGGGGCTGCGTGATAAGTTCCCAACGGGCAGCAGACGGCTGACAGAATTGATTCAGGACATTCAGCCGCGATTTGTATTTTATGGTCACTATGATAACCCACCTGAGCCGTTTCGGCTTGGCTCGACGCTCTGTGCTGGGATGAATTTTGCAACAGCTCGAAAAATACTCAACCGCGATGGAGCAATGGGAATCCTGCGCACCGATACTTGGGAATTTCATTTTGTACAGGCTTAGCGCAGTATAACTTGTAGCGTTTATCTGATGGGCAATGGAATAATTAAAGTAGGCTGTTGCGGCTTTACGGTTGGCCGGCCAAAGTACTTCGAAAGTTTTTCGGTAGTAGAAATCCAGCAAAGCTTTTACCAGCCACCTAAACAGAATACCGTCAAACGCTGGCGAGACGAAGCCCCGACCGATTTCGAATTTACACTCAAAGCCTGGCAGCTTATCACTCACGAAGCCTCCAGCCCTACTTATCGGCGATTGAAAGAGCCTCTGTCAGAAAAACAAAGAAAGCAAGTCGGGGCATTTCGCTTCACGGATATAGTTCGCCAGGCATGGGACACCACTTTGTGGATGACGAGGATTCTGGCTGCGGATAAGGTTGTCTTCCAATGTCCCGCGAGCTTCACCCCCACGAGCGAGAATATGGACCGGATCCGCGAGTTTTTCAGCAACATTGACCGTGAGGGTGTAATCTGTATCTGGGAGCCGCGGGGCAAGTGGCAGGATGTACAGATTAGACAGTTATGCCGGGAGCTTGACCTGGTACATTGTGTGGACCCATTCAAAGGCGAGTCTGTCACGACCGGCCTGCACTACTACAGGTTACATGGAATCACCGGCTATCGCCACAAGTACACCGACAACGAACTTGATGAGCTACTACGGCACCGTGCCAGAGATGCTGTGACATATTGCTTGTTCAATAATGTCACGATGTACCGCGACGCATCTCGCTTCAAGGAGATGCTCAAATAGCAGTTATTTATCGGGCAGCATCGGCTCAGCACGCTTAACGAACTGTATGGTGACACCCCACGGGTCGCGCAGGATCGCTATCTGGTCACCGGTAGCCGTTGTGGACACCTCTCCAACGGGCGTAGCACCGGCGGCTATTAGCTTGTCTCGTATAGCCTTGACATCATCTACCATAAAGGCAATGTGGAACAAGAGCGGGTCCATCGACGCATAATCGGGCACAGCATCCGGCGGATTATGATATATCTCCAGCATCATATTTGCCCCGGCATCGCAAATAAAGTGGGCATTGACCGGGGCAGGCCCTTTTTTGACGACCTTCATCTGCAGATTCTTGCAATACCACTCTGCCATTTTTACAGGGTCCTGAACGTTCAAGGCGACATGCTCAAGACAAATTGCCACTTTGGGTTCCCGCCCGGCGGGGTCCCTCTTTTTGGTCTGCCCAGACACGCCGGCAACAGCTCCTTTCTCTATTTTTCCGATTGAATGTTCGCAGCCAACCAACATTGTTAATGCCGCAAATACAGCGGATAAAATGCCGAGCATAAGTTTGCCACCCATCGCAGTACCCTTCAAAGCGGCAAAGGCAGCCCCTGCCACAAGTGGCAGGGCTAATTAGCCCCCTGTGCCTCATTAACGAATAGCCTTTACGCCGCCGCCAGCCAACACCCTTTTCACTTCGGCTTCCACTGCCTTCTGGTTAACCATAGTGATGTCGCCGGGCGTTTCTTGAACCAGAATACCGTGAGCAGCGCCCCAATTGACGGCTGTCTCAAGGTCTTTGCCCAAAAGTAGTGCCGCCAGTACACCGGAGGCGAAGGAGTCACCGCCCCCGGTCCTATCTCTGATGGGAACGTTCTCTCGGACCGGTGCTTCATAGAAAACGTCCTTTCGAGTGTTGTACAGCACCGCCCCCCAGCTAATCAGGTCTGCATTATGGGCGCCTCTCCATTGAGTACCGATCAAGCTCAGATTGGGTAAATCCTTCGCCACCTGACGAACAGTTTGCTTATACGCTTCGACCCATTCTTTATAGGGGGCGTTTTTCTTAACCTTGGTTTCATAGCCCAAAGCATCAGACAAATCGGAGTCGTTTCCAACGAGCATACCCAAATATGGGGCAATTCTTTTGTTTATAGCCCTGGCTTTTTTCTTGTCAGGTTCAACTTTTGCCCGATAGTTCAAATCGGCACAAACAAAACTGCCATATTCCGCTGCCTTTTGCGCGGCTTCTATGGCGACATCCGCGGTTTTAGGTCCTATAAGAGTGAAGATTCCGCCGGTATTGAAGACTCGGACGTCCTCCTTGCCGAAAATCTGGTCAAAATCAAAGTCGCCTGGTTCGAGCAGCCGTGCGGCACTATTGCCACGATAGTATGTCGTATCAGATGGGATCACACCACTACCGTTGTAAGTGAAATTGATACCGTTGCAGATGGTTCCCTTTCCGTCTGTGGAGTATTTGGTGCCATCGGAGTTTGTATTCCACCAGACTATTTTGCTGGTATCAACACCGGCTTCACGCATCTGATTCCTGATGTTCTCACCAATTGGATCATCAACAAGCGCGGTCAGGACCGCTGTTCTCAGCCCGAATGTATAGGCTAAGCCGCAGGCTACATTGGTTTCTCCGCCGCCCTGTGAGAGCCTTATATTATCTCTGACACGGGCAGTGGGAACGTCTCTGGGATCTAATCTGAGCATGACTTCTCCCAGAGACACCCCATCGTACTTGCACTTATCTGCCGATTTAATCGACTGGAAATCTACTACCTTTGCCATATTCACCTCCCATTTATCAAACTCCGTCAATTGTCAATTTTCAATTTACAATTGTCAATTGTCAATTGCAAATCACGAGGGGGAGAATTGTTGTTACCGTGCCTTTGATTAGTGCCTTTACTATATGGAGTAAGAGTTACGTATAGATAGATAAGGAGACCGGCCATGTTGGCAGGCAAATACAAAACGGCAAATGCGAAATTCTCGCACGTAGCCATTGCGCTGGCTTTATTGCTGCCCCTGTTAGCTGAACCAGTCTTGGCAGAAAGAAGGAGCAACAAGGCTGACGGCGGCAATCAAACAAGTCAGCCGGCTGCGAGTCGGCCTGCTTCACCCAGTCCCAGCCAATCGCCCAGCGTAAGTAGAGCACCAAGTAGTGCCGTTGCTGCAAGACCTACTCAGGCACCGACCGTAACAAGCAGCCCGATTTCTCTAAGTCCAAGTAGCCCTATAAGGACAACTGTACCCAGTATAAGCCAACCTACAGGTACAATGCAAACGCGCCAGCCTAAAGGGCAGGCATCCAGCGGCATTTTTGGCCCGAGAACGAGTGTTACCTCCACTATCCGCAGCCCTTCCAGCAGTTTCTTTGCCAGCGCAAGACCAGCCCAGGCTGGTTCGGCCATAGGGAAACCCGCTATCCCCGCGTCCGCGGGGACCGGACGCTCCATAAGTGTTAATACGTACCAGGCTGCCACCAGTTCCGCTCATCAGAACACCACCACGACAGGAGTCGGGGTCGCAGCGACATCCCCAGCTCCAACCTCAGGAAGCCAGATAAGCACCGGCAGAACCTCTCCGCTGAGCAGCTTCTTCAGCAGGAAAACACCATCGCCGCCAAGTACGGAAAGAACACCAACGGCAAGTCCGCCCAGCAGCGTGAGCGCAAATGCAACCAGGGACCCCGCTTCGCGGGAACTTAGCGGCATAGGTAACGTGACCGGGCAAACAAATTCATCCATTGCTGCTAAAACAGCACAAGTAACGAAGCAATCAAGCGCAAATTCAACTGGGCGTTCAAGTAGCGTCCCGGCGGCGCAGGAATCCGCCAGTCCTGCTATCCGAAGGCCTTCCAGTGGAATCTTCAGGAGTCGTATAAACAAGGACATAACCAGCAAGGTCGCCAGCCCGATCAGTGAAGAGAAAATGTCGCCCTCTGATGACGGACAACAAGAGACCCAAACAAGTTCCAGCAGAAAAGAAGTTGTGACTAAACCCGCAAGTGCAACTGAAAGTAAACAGACACTGGGATCAGCTCAGCCGACGGAACTGTTTGGCCATAGCGGCAGAATCTCCAGAAAAGCCGAGCCAACACAGGTCGTCAGCCGTGCTTCTCCGGTCTCTGCGGAGCGGAGACCCTCTGGCGGGCAAGCCCGCCATACGAATGGCGGACAAGCATCACACGATAATAGTGACAGGCGTCCTGCGGAAAACCAAAATAGAGGGCCAAAGAACCACCCGACCATCGTAGATAGTATCCATCACAGGGACGAAGTCGGCTTGTATCGTTCTGCCAGATATGGCTCCCGGCATGTGCTATATCACGACCGTCCATATTTCCCACAACACAGGCACCATTATTTGCATGTGTATCGAGACTGGCACGACCGTATATGCCACAGAATAATATGGCCGAGATTTCATTTCATTGTGCGCTATCACTGGGGCCCGTCCTGGACTATGGGGTATGTTTACCCTTACTACCTTCGCAAATACGTTTTCGTCAGCCTGGGCGGCTACTGGCCAATCGAGTATAGCTATATTCGCTACTATTGGTACGGCTACCATCCGTACTATTGGTGCGGATATTATCCTGTCGCCCAAGAAGTGCAAGGCGACACCTACAACTACTATACATACAACTACTACTATGATGACGACGCGGTGCAAAGTTCAGCGTACAGCGTGGAGCGTATAGACTATCCGCTAAACGCTGAACGCTCTACGCTGTCTTTTCAGCAGTCAGCCGAACCGAGTCAGCCAACGGTGGCCGACAGCTATTTCGAGGAAGCCGTAAAAGCATTCGAGGCCGGTAACTACGATGCGGCCTCTGAAAATTTCGCCTGTGCTATGGAATATGCACCTGATGATATGGTGCTTCCTTTTGCTTATGCTCAGGCTCTTTTAGCCAACGAGCGATATACCGAAGCAGCAGACGTTCTGCGGCGAACTCTGGAAAAGGTTTCGCCTGAAAAGGAAGGGGTTTTCTTTGCCCGTGGTCTGTACCCAGATGACGATGTTCTCTCCCAGCAGATCGACCGCCTGGCTGAAAAGGCTACAGCTTACAGTTATGATGCAGACCTGCAAATTCTTTGGGGCTTTCAGCTACTTGGTATCGGCCAGTTCGACGCGGCGATCGAGCCATTGAGTCGAGCTATGCAGGACATGCAGAACGCGAATGCTGCGAAAGTGCTGCTTGATCTGGCAGAAAAAATAAAAGCCGGGTCAACCCCGCAAGAAATTCAGAAATCAAAATGAAACGGGCGTTGGTTGCCACCCCTTTGGGGGGTTGTGGGCGTCATACTTTTACGATATAATCTTAAGTATGGATAAGCGGCTTCGCAACGCCCTGAAAGGCCTGGCAGACCCGGATGTGGAACACCGCCGGCGGGCAATGGAGCCTTTTGTGCGAGCCACGTTCGGGATGTTCATCAGGTGCTTGTATCGTTACCTCGGTAATGAGGTCGAGTGCGAGGATGTATTAGAAGATGTTTACGCCGATATTTGGCAAGACCCAGATCACTTGCGCAACGTCAGCAACGAAAGAGAACTATTGCGAACTGTGTATCTATACTATATGCGCAAGCACCTAAGACAGGTTTATAGGAGAATAAATCGGCATTTATGTTTGTCACAGCGAGACATGATGAATCTTGTTGCCCCCGATCTGGGTATTCTGGAGATGATGTCGCAGGCGGAGCTTGGACAGGTTCTTCGCCGGATGCTTGGCCGGCTGAAGGCGCGAGAGCGAAGGGCCATCGAACTCTGGATGGAGGGAATGTCCAACCGGGCAATTGCCAACGAGCTTAAAACCACGGTCGGGGCAGTCAAGATGCTGGAGTTTCGAACCATACTTAAGCTCAAGAAAATGCTATCCGATTACTATTGCGAAGCTTGATCATCAATTAACCACAGATTACACGGATTCCACGGAAGAAAAAACAAAAATCTGTGAAATCTGTGAAATCCGTGGTTTTAAATCAGAAAAGTCAAAAGGAGAATCGAACAATGCCTGAAGCAGATCGAGAGATTCAAGAGTTACTGATCGACTACGCAGGTGCTTTGCGTGATGGTTGTATACCGAATTTTCTTAAGTCACTGACCCGTGAGGAAGCGGACAGGATCGCCTCATCAACGGAGTTTTGGCAAGCCACAGAGGTCACGCGGATTCTCAACGGTGTTGGGTTTGCCGACAAGGCGGTCACCCCCGACGTGGGTTTATTTATCTCACGTGTCGATGCCGCGATTGCGTGCCGATTGAAAAAAGCCAGAGCATCGGCACCAGCAAAACGCAGCACTCGTGCCAGGCCTACGCCCAAAACCGATGCGGCTTTGGCAGACCGCCGAGCCGGGTCCCAGAACAGGATTGAAAAGTCGATATGATTCTGGACTGCTACCAGTGCTCTCGGTGCTATTTCCAGGACAAGGAGCCCTCCTCGCGGATAGACCGTGCGACTATAGAAGCCCGCCAGCAGAGGGTCGATTTCACCGATGTATTGGTTGCCTTTGTATGTGTCGAATCGTATGACGGCCGAGAGGAGCTGCAGGAAGCTGTGCAGGAGCTTGAATATCTATCACATCTTATAGGTAAAAGGCCGATTGTGCTGTGCCCGAATGTTCATCTATCAATTGACAGCTCGCCCGAAAAGCAAGCCGTTGGACTTATTGTCGAATTGGAAAAAGCATTGAGGGAGCGGCACTACGATGTGCACCGCCTGTCGTTTGGTTTCCACAAACAATTCGGAATGGAATGCAACGGCCATGTAGGCAGCGTTGTCAGCAGAAGATTCTATGGTTCTGCAGAAAAGCAGTTCCTGCGGCTCTTGACTCGACTTGGCGTCTGTCCGCCGGACTGCCTTCCCAAAGACCTGCCGGCCTGGGCGAAGATTTTGACCGAACGCCAGTTGAAGGTCTTGGGCAGCCGAAGAGAAACTTACAATGTTGCTAAGAAAATGCTCCAGGACCAGCTTGACGCTACAGGCTACGGCGAACTGTGGACGTGCATGCTGTTTGAAGGTGAAAGACAGCCTATGGAGGATTATCTTGGTACGCTATATGAGATTATAGAAGATTACCCGGATGTAAAAGTTCATCGTGCGATGAATCTGAGCGTGCCGGGTTTTTCCAATGCCGCCCACCATCTGTTCCGCAAGTACCCCGAGGCGATCGCATCGGGTAGACTCCGTATATACAACAGTAAAGTATCTGACCTGGAGTTTCTGCTTACCAAAACCGCTGTTCTTCTTGCCTTCCCCCACAGACCTCGAAAAGCTGGTTCGCACGCAGGAGAAATATCATTTGGCATCTACTGCAAAGATGAAGACTTCGCCAGAAACTTAATTGACTGGTACAGGACCTTTCTTGTGGATGCCAGATTCGGATGGATCCGTACTGAGTCTGAATTAGACGCGACAATTAACGAGCTGGAAGAGGAAATGTTCCAGAACGGACACGAATAATAGGCACGCGTTCCAGCAGAGCGGTTGCGGCTGCCAGACGAGAGTCTCAACCGTTGGACGAATCGTCATAGGGTTGGGGTTGCGAGGCTCGTGACGGTTGCGTTTAACGTAGGATGTCTGACGAAACGAGCGGCGCAACCGATGGACGAAGCTCCGGACGTAACACGCTGGGAACTCGAGCCGTGAACACACTGCTATCTATTGCTGCTATTATTGTGTATGTGATTTTGCTGGCGTTTGTGGCTATCCGCGCGCGGGCCGCTCGCGAGTATGAGGAGTTCTCCGTAGCTAAGCGGTCGCTGCCGTTGGCACTGATATTTGGTAGTATTGCTGCCACCTACGTAGGGCCAGGTTTTTCGATTGGCTTTGTCGGAAGAGGCTTCAAAAGTGGTTTTCTTTTTTTGATAGTTGGATTAGCTTACGCCGTTCAGAACATCCTTGTCGGGTTACTTGTCGCCCCAAAACTAAGGCAGCTAAAAGACTGTTACACCTTAGGAGACGCGATCGGTCAAAAGTACGGCCGCAAATGCCAGATTCTTGCCGGCGTCATATCCGTAGGTCTATGTACGTTGTTCTCGGCAGTAATGATTAGCGCCGGGGGAGTGGTCCTGAACGATATATTTGGGCTGCCGCGATGGCTATCTGTGAGTGTCATTGCGGTCGTCACGGCATCGTACACGACTTTCGGGGGATTGCCAGCAAGCGTTATTACCGATGCCTTTCATTTTGTGTTGTTTGCCCTGCTTCTGCCTGTAACTTTGTTGTATTCGCTGCTATTTCATTTCCAGGCTGGCGGCTTAGCCGCTGGTGCAGCATCTTTTTCCCACGAGGCATTTGCTGCAACAGCAGATGCCTTTAGATCGACACCCACTATAGAGATAATCGGCTTTGTTGCGGCATTTCTGCTTGGCGAAACGCTCATACCGCCTTATGCAAATCTTGCTCTTGCCTCCAAGACAACTAAGGTCTCCCGTAACGGTTTTATCCTGGCAGGTATTTTCAGCACCCTGTGGTTCACCGTAATGATAGCAATCGGAATCGTTGCCAGGACCGTTATTGCCAACGATACCAAACAAGATTACGTGCTTCTAAGTTTTACTGAATCAATAATGCCCAACGTCGGGTATGCTCTCTTGTTGGTGGCGCTGGTTTCGATTGTGCTGTCGAGCCTTGACTCACTGCTCAACGCTGGGGCAGTGGTGCTCACTCAGGACATCATTCGCAGCCTTTTCAAGTTGCCGGACTCTCTTGCACTCAAGGCAGGGCGTTACTCAACGATTATTATTGCCGGCGTCGCGGCGGGGGCAGCGGTGTTTGTGCCAAGCGTGATCGAGGGGTTGCTAGCCTGTTACAGTATCTGGGCGCCTGCGATTCTGCCGGCTCTTATTTTCGGCTTATGGCTGAAGACTCCTCGTCCTCTTGCCGGAATCCTTTCTATGGGAGTCGGCACGCTTGTCGCCGTGACATTTCAATTTGTGTTTCCTTCTGTCCCCGCGTACGCGGGGATCCGGGTCCCGGCTATCATTCCGGCTCTCGGCTCGGCACTCCTGGCGTATCTTTTTGGACACTGCCTGGGTAAAACCAACTCTGGAGCGTAAAGGATGAAAGTATTTATTCTGGTTCTGGTAGTAATTTCAGCGTTGGCCGTTATTGTCGCCGGCATCTGGGTAGCAGTTGCGCTGGCCAAGGCGATCTGCCGGCGTACCCCGCCATGGTGATGGCGGGGTTAACCGGTTAGCCCCCCGAATACATTCGGGGGGTCCAGCGTACACGCGTCTACTCCATCAAGACCGAACCTGGATGGCCACATACCTGGCAGAGCTGCAGGCCGCTTCCCTGGGACGTATAGAATATCCGCCCATTCGAGACAACCGCCCCGACGCACTCCCGGACATCCACGCATGGGCCTGAGGACACAAACCTATTGCCACTGGTCGTGTCAATCATATCCATGTTGGCGCCGAGTAGATATGGCTCCGACAAGGTGAATCGTGTGCAGGCATAGCCATAATCGAAGCTCGACAGGATTTTGCCGGTAGCCTTGTCTATTAAATAACTGGGCTTGCCGGTAGAAGCGTGTGTAAAGAGAAAATTCTTTCCCACCGTGACTACATTGACGGCTTTTGCGACCGGCTCAGACTGCCAGACCAGTGAGCCGTCTTTAGCGTCCAGGCACCACACATAGCGATTTTCGGTTTGCTCGTTAGGCGGATTGTAGCCGCCCAAATATAAGCGTCCGTTCTCTGCAGAGATAGTTGTGCCGGCAGTGACATAATACTTGGTTGTCTGCCAGATGACCCGGCCTGTCACCGGCTCGATTGCGGCGGTAAGACCGCGTGATTTCGGCTGCCCGTCTTTGGTCCGCCCCGCATAACCGAAAAAGCACGAGTAATAAAGCGTGTCGTCCATCAAGCACAAGCCGGCGTCGTTTCCGCCGCAGCCGAACTGCGAAAAATCTATTGTCCAAACTTCCTTACCCGTATCTATGTCCCACGCTCGCACCAGAGGTTTGTGGTCTTTGGGATAATAAGGATTATCGTGGCTGTAAATCCAGCTCATTATCTCAGCCCCATCGGGAGCTTTTACGGGTGCGCCCTTGTGAACGTAGGCTTTTTCAGTGCCCTGCGGCGCATAGCTTCCGGTGCCAAAGATATAGATGGCAAGGTTTTTGTATATGATTGGAGGCTGTTGCCGGCTCCAACTGGGCGAACCGGTAAAAGGCGCCTCCCAGAGCAAGTTTCCAGTAGCCGCATCCAGGCAGCGTATAACGGATTTCTTCATTCCCGCCTGTGGGACAAGCAGACGCTCGTTATGATAAATCGGGCTGGTAAAGGAGATGTGCACGCCCGGCCAATATCGCCGCCATAATAGGCGTCCTGTCTCTTGCTCAACGGCAAAGATTTGACCTTCTGCGGTGTGCGTGTACATCCGCCCTCCGCCGCACACGGGCAAGTGTTTGAACGTCCCTTCATATCGGCGAATCCATTTGATCTTAAGCGGCGGTTTGATAGCTTGATCATTTGAATTGGTGCTCGCTAAGTTGCCGTAATTGGTGAACCAGTCGTACTTTGGGTCGGCGAATTTGCCAGTTAGTGGACTGCGAATATTGTGTAGTTGAAGGTCTTTGCTCGGCAGCGGCGCGTTACCTTGCGGTCCAAGAACATAGATGTAGCCATCCTCGCAGCCGAAATAGATTCGGCCGTCGCACACGGCAGCCGGCGCAGAGATTGCTTTGCCAAAAGCGGTCTTGAATGACCACCCCGCACCAATTGAACCTGAGTTGAACTGTGAAAGCTTGCTGCCGGCTCTATTGTCGCGCTTCTGGACAATTGGTGCGGGGCCCTCGTCGGCTAACGGCACAACGTAAAGGCTGCCGTCCAGGCCGCCATATACTGCGCTATCGCGAAGAAGAATGGGCGCGGCGATAGAGGGATAACCACCCAGATACTGAACTGGTTTGCCCGGAGAATGCCTGCAGAAACCAAAACCTTCTTCAGGCCGGCATCGGTAAACATCTTCGCCACGTACGCTCACCGAGCAGAAACTCAATAAGCCTGGCCGATTTATCTCCGTTTGTGTGCCCGAAACGTAATCTGTCTCGGATTTGTTCTCACGCAGCCGAATTATTTCCACGCGTCCCGTGTTGTCCCGGCGGTGCCACTGCCGATAGATTGCGCCATCTTGGCCTAAGCTTACCGCGAAGGTCGCTGGGTTTTCTGAGCCAGCATAGGCCGGCACTGTAGCCATGCCTCGAAGTTTGGCGCTGCTGCCTGTATCTTCCAGGCAGACAGCCGAGCCACCGGCAGGAATCACCAGCATTTTGCCGTATGCTGCGATATCCGTTGAACAACAGAATTGGTCCTGCCAGGTTACGCGTCCTTTTTTGAACTTGCACCAATCTTCGCCGCTCCAGCGATTGCCAGTGAACGTGAGAACCTCTTTGACAAAGTCCCAGACCCAGCAAATTGTCCCGTCAGGCTCAAGGGCATAGACTTTCGAGCCGAGTGTTGCAAAATACACACGGTCATTGGCTACAACCGGCGTGCTGAAGATCGGCTCACCACAAGCAATCTCTTTGATTACAGTGCCACTATCCGCATCAAGCACATAATAGCTGCCAGCCATTGTGCCGAAGTGCAGGTAGCGCCCCGCGATTGCCGGCGAGGATATGTTATTACAGTTGGCTTTACCTCCTGGGCTCTGGAACCTCCATAGGACATCCAGCGTTGCCACATCAATGCAAAATGCCACCCCTGCACCATCGACCACGTAAATGCGTCCGTTTGCCATGACCGGGGCCGTAAAAATAGAGTCCGTCAATGGGACCGCCCCAACCAGTCCAAGTGGAAGGGCTACGCTTCTATCGGGCACATCGCCTGAATGCCGGCAATCGTATTTGAACTGTAGCCAGTCCTCGCCAGCCGCTGCAGCAAGTGTAATATTCAAGTAAAAAAGTACTAACAGTCCGATCTTAACTTGCACAGAAGTCATAATAGTTTCGCTCCTTCTCTATGAATCCTGCTCTTTTGATTTGGACGGCCGGCGATCATCAATCCTGGTTTGGGCGTCTATTTTGTTGTCCTGCAGGATAACCTGCCCGACCTTTTCCTCTATTAGAATGCCCACGGTTTGCGTCTGCGTTGCGTCGCTGTGGGTGTCACGAATGATATTGTTCTTAAAGACCAGGTCGTTGGTTTGGCCTCGAATGCGAATGCCAGAGGCTTTTCCGCCGGTTCCATTGTTTTCAATGATATTATCCTCGAAGCGATTGCGATGGGCAGCCATTCCCAAAGACTCGCTACGGAAAAAGACGCCATCTTGGCGGTTCAAGCGGATGAGGTTACGGGCAAATATATTATCGGAGTCCTTATGCCCGATTGAAATCCCGAATTGCCCATTCTCTTCCAGGGTATTATCTTCAAACAATCCGTGCCGAACACGCCAGCACAGATATAGACCATCGCTTCCATTGTGGCGGGCAATACAGCCGCGGACAACGGGACGCTGTGACCCACTGCCTGGATGGATACCTAGAGATGCATTATCCTCGGATATGCAATCTACAACAGTGACATCGTTGGACTGCTGGAAACTAATTCCATCGCCGTTATAGTTACGAACTACGCAGCCTTGAATGACAGTCCCAAAGGCTCTGTAAAGGAAAATCCCTGCACCCCGACAGCCATTCAGATTAGGATTGGATTGCTTGTTCCCGTCGATCACGAGGTTTTCGGTCCGTACACCTTCGGTGTCGTAGGCGCTAACGACAGGGAAAATGGTTGCCGCTTTGGCGTTATTGGTGACCATGCAATCCGCCATAAGCGGCTTGTCGATGGAAAAAGTATTTCCATTGCGTCCTGTGATTCGCGCAACGGTGGTATGAAATCCGCCTGCGTGATCGTCCCAGACTGCAACGCCGTTTCCTACCGCGAAACCTATTGGATCTGACACGGTAATTTGTTGCTCGCCGAAATCGCCATCAAGCACCAAAGTAGATACAGTCCCGTCGGCCTTGCGCAAAATGGTTTTGCCTTTTTCGCCGCGGATGGTGACATTAGAGCGCAGGTGCAGTGAATCGTGCATAAGATACTGGCCCGGCCTGATTTCAACTGTGCCGCCTCCCAGACCCGCGATGTAATCAACCGCTGCCTGTAATACCCGGTTGTCGCTTCCAATGAGAGCCGCGTTCTCCAGGCCGACGGTGATGGTCGGCAACTCTTTCATCTGCGAATGCATCGCTCGCGGCAATTGCTGCTCCTGCGGCTTCGGCGAAAAATCCTGCTGCACTTCGGCCCAGCATGACCTACCAGCAGCACTGACTATCAAGGCAGTGGCAAACAATGATACGAGATAACTTCTCCCCATGGTCGACCTCCAGCACTTTCTTACCTACTTTCATCAAGGAACGCTATACCAATTTGGTTTCTATTTGCTTTAGAGTTCGCATCGACTCTTCGGCAATTTTCTTTCCGCCGGGCGAAAAATCAAACACCTCCAGAGAAATCCACCTGTCGTATTTTAGGTCCTTTAGCGTTTGAAAGGCCTTCACATAGTCGCGCACCGCAGTTCCTGTGCCGAGGTGTTTGCCATCCATTTCTTGCACATGGACGTGATGAATATGCTGAAAATACTTCTTCAATAAAACATCAAACGGCTCAGTCTCGTCGCCGGTATTATGAAAATCGAATATGATCGCAATAGCTGGATGATTTATCCGCCAGACGCATGGCGGATTTACTTGTTTAGCTAATTCTAATGCTTCTGCCAGCGTGTTAACGACGTCCGTTGCGCCTTTAGCTAAGGGTTCTATGAGTATCTTGACGCCGCGTTGTTGAGCGTGGCTGGCTACTTTCGCCAGACCTTCAGCAAAATACTTCTTTGCCTCGGCAACGGAAATGCCCACTGTACTTCGTTGCTTGGGCGAGCCGAAAATCATATAGGGTCCACCCAGGTCAGCGCAGAAATCAATCAGCTCGTGAAAGTACGCGGCGGTCTTCTGGCGAACCGCAAGATCAGGCGTCGTAAAGTGCAACCCTTTCGGCGGCGGCGTTAACAACCAATGCAGTCCCACACATTCGATGCCAGCGTCCTTCATAACCCGAACCATCTCCTGACGTCTATCGGCAGTTAATTCCTGGACATGTTCTTTAACAAGTGTAAACGCAGCAACTTCGATCCCTTTGTAGCCGGCATTACTAACGATTTGACATTGCTCTGACCAAGTTAATTGAGCCATGCTCTCATTGCACATAGCATATTTGAAGCCCCGCACCAATTGTCCGCCAACGTGGGTCGTATCCTTAGCTAGGGAGGAAACCTCAGGCGTGACCTCAATTGGTGCGGGGCAGCCTGATACCAGTCGGCCCAATGCGGTAGCGCTCAAAATGCCGCCCGTGGTTCTGATAAACTTGCGACGGTCAAGAAAAGGCATGAGGTAATTGTAAGTTGAAAATTAACAATTTTCAATTTGAAGTATCTGAGAGTGCGAGCCTTTTTTCGAATAGCCAATTCTCGGCAAACAAAGCAAGGACACCAAAGTCAACATCTTGGCCGGCCCATTCTTGCCCCGAACCAATTGGACCTGTAGCGGTGCTGCCGACCGTAGACAAGATTGGGTCTCTGGCCCGCGGAACAATTGGTGCTGGGTCAAGATTTTTTGCCGCTCCCAGCTTAATAGGCTCGACCTTCGGCTTGGCTGGTTGGAGATTGCTCGGCTTTGTCATCTCTTGCCCGTTGGGACTCGCTTTTTTCTCATCCGCCTTTTTGAGTTTTTCAAGCAGGCTCAACAGCCGCGTCGCGGCTTGATGGTTGTTGTAGTCCAGCCGAGCGCTGGCCAGCGGCTTGGCCGCCTCATCCAATCTGCCCATGCCGAGCAATTGGTAGCCCAGCAGAAGTTGTAAATCTGCGTCCAGCGGATTTGACGCGGCCTTTTCCCCGAGCTGCTTTACTTGTTCTTGCAGGGCGTCTTCGGCAGGATATAGGCCGCGAGGATAAAAGACGCCTTCTTTCTCTGGCGAAGTTTTAGCCAAGACTTCACGCAGAGCGCTGGCGGCCTTTTCATATTCGCCCTGAGCGAAAACGGCTTGAACATAGGCAAAAGGCAGAACAATATCATCAGGTGCAAGCTCCATACCAGCGTGAAATTTGGCGGCGGAAACGGCATAATCTCCGGCTTCAAAGGCTTTGACGGCTTCTTCAAAGTAGGCGTCTGCCTGAGTTTTTTCCTGCGGTCCAGCAGGAGGGGTTTCTTGGAGCTTTTTACCGGCCTGGTCCACAGCATTCGCATCAGGCAATCTTCCAGGGAGAGCATTGTAATAGTAATAATTATAGGTATCGCCGAGCTTAACATATTCGGGCGGACATGGCCCATACCATTCATAGGGATGCCAGCCATACCAGTAATAACGGCGGTAGGTGTAGCAGGGCCAGTAGCCGCCAAGGCTTATGAAGATGAATTTGCGGTGATAGTAAGGCCAGAAAAAGCCGAACGTGCACTCCGGACCGTAGTAGTAACATATTGGCCGACAACAATCGGGCCAAGAAATCCAAGAGAATATCGGGCGCGATGGATAATAATGGCGATCGTAGTAGTAAAAGCTTCTGTCTCTATACGGGTACTCGAAGTGGCCGCCGTCCTTTCTGGAAATCCGGTCCGTACCGGGAATCGGCCTGCCATCAGGCGGCAAACCTGGGCTGGCCTTACGGTCACGTCGGGCATCTAAAGCCGCGCTGGCACGTCCGTCGTACGTCTTCCGGCCTCCCTCGCCAGCCGGCAGGCCCCCGCTTCCGCGGGGGTTGGCCAGAGACGAGGGACGAGTTGCGTATTCGGGACCGACTTTTCTGGATGTTCTGCTGGACGCGATGCCGGTCTGGCCCAGCCCCTGACTTCTGCTGGTCAAGGCACCTCTCCTTCCCATTACACTTGCGGACCTGTCGATGCTTGGCATCGAAGCGCGCGGGACAGACTGCGTCGAACGAAACGACTGCGTTCTAGGGGCAGACGAAGGACTCCCGCGGGCCGGAGACGCAAACCGTGAGCTCTGGCTGCTTGCAGCCGGCGCAGATTCCTTGCGACTTGTCCTTGCAAGCAGCATAGACGGCGCCAGTAGAGCCAACCAACAAGCCACCCAAACCGCTTGTACCCATTTTAGTCTTGATTCTTTCATAATAACTCGTCTCGGCGAAGGCCCGAGCCGGAGCGGGATAGACCTTGCCACATAATTGTATTGTAGCAAACAATGGCAAAACCGCCAAATAAATTTGGAACCCTTGCGAGGTTTTTTTTAGAATCTCCAGAGCAGTCCCAGACAAATAGCCTCAGCAGCCGTGGTGAGCTGGCATTCGATGTTGACCGAACAGTTTTCAGCCAAGTCCACCTGGGCGCCGATGTAGGCGCCAAGAATTGAATCTTCCTGTATCCTCCAGGAGTAATGCGAAGTCAAAAGACCTCCTGTTGCTTCGTCTATTTCGCTGTACACATCGTCCAAATCACCGTCGACGAAGTGCAAAAATGGGCCGCCGTACATCGAAAAACGGTCGTTGAACCGGTAGGTTGGACCTACGGCGATCTGGATTTCAGTGATATCCATTTCTACGGAGTCTGCTGCCGACCAGTGCGCCGCCTTTAACTGCCCATCGAATTCCGCCCAGCTAACTTGAAGCAGCGCACCGAGCTTGAGATTGCCTTGTTCGTAGAAGGTCGCTTTGACGCCTGCCCCGATAGCCATCTGAGCACCACTATCGAATCTTTCTTGATCCTGCCAGATCGAGTCGCCGAATTCGGCATCTGTGCCGCCCAGACGCAGAAATATGTCCCAGTTGTCGGCGATGCCATATCCGAGATTAGCATATAACCTGGCCGTCTCGAAATCCTTTAAGGTGAAGGATGTCGCTTCTCCTGCGTCGGAAAACACGCCGTCGAGGTACTCGACCCATCTACCTGCATTTAATTCAAGGTCCATCGCGCTGTATGAGTAATCAGCCCCTATATGGAATTGCCCATATCTTACGCCGCTGGCCGGAGGACCCATCAAATCCAAAGCAAAGCAAGCTGGACCGGCCAAGCCAAACAGCACAAGCACAAGAGTAAAATTTACAATTTTCGATCCTTCGACCTGGCTCAGGACAGGTTTAAGATTTTCAATTGGCAATCGGCAATCGTAGATTTTCAACCCTGGTCTGATCTTTCTTATTTCCATCGTTAGTCTCCTTCGCCTCAATTATGTTTAGCCGTTGCCGGCACGGCAACGGACCCCGCAATAAATTGCGGGGCTAAATAATATTTAGTGGTGCACCCGTTCCTATTTAGGAAAGGCATCCAACGATAGAAAGGTAACGCCTTTTCTACATTTTTTTCACCGCTTTGGGGGATAGAGATTTGGTGCGATTCATCGCACCCTACTCAATAATAACGATGTCCGCATGGGATACGTAAAAGAAGGATTACCATCAGCACGCCCTGGACAAAACCTTCCGCAAAATCACCAAAGACAATCCAGAAAAAGCCGGTTCGATGGTCCGGCGGAACTGTAGAGAATAGGACAATTAGTCCGATGAGAGCAGCAATTAAACTTCCAATTCCTATAATCCAAATCAGGGGCAGGTAGCGTCTTATGTCCGCAGCGAAGATAGAACACTGTAGCCCTACAAAAGCATACATGAGCATCAGTATCCGTGCCAGGTAAGTTACCAAAATTCCTGTCGAGGTTCCTGGCTCAGCCTTATTGACCATATAGGCAAGCCAGGATTGGGGCATCACAGCCGCAATGAATGCAGGAATTGTTGTGACCGCTATAAAACGCAACAGCCATTTCAATCCAGTTTCCGCCGTCATAATACCACTTTCCTGCCAACATAACACTAAATTCAAAATCCGAAATTCGATAGTACCTCATAATGTTGGTAAAGATTTTTTACGCTGGTAGACATCCAAAGCTGATAGCAGAACACCCTCGCGCTGCTCGAGCCAGCATCGACACTGAAGGTCGCTGACATGCACAGGATAA
>Ga0315312_1000770_pt1 | contig 31037 bp, 27 predicted proteins | sample TDP7_MG_FD_203629 | JGI IMG/M metagenome (GOLD analysis project Ga0315312, IMG submission 203629) | Freshwater sediment microbial communities from Lake Towuti, South Sulawesi, Indonesia - TDP7 | ecosystem: Environmental > Aquatic > Freshwater > Lake > Sediment | place: Indonesia: South Sulawesi... | reverse complement strand
CGTCGATGAAGACGATGCTAGGGGCGTTCTCCTCCGCCTCCTTGAAGATCTCCCTCAGACGTTGCTCGCTCTCCCCGTAGTACTTGCTCATTATCTCCGGCCCGCTTATGCTGATGAAGTGGGCGTTCGTCTCGTTCGCCACCGCCTTCGCGAGGAGGGTCTTGCCGGTGCCTGGAGGCCCATGTAAAAGCACGCCCTTCGGCGCCTCGACGCCTAGCCTCTCGAAGAGCTCCGGGTGCCTGAGGGGCAGCTCGACCATCTCCCTCACCTTCTGGATCGCGTCCCTCAGGCCGCCGATGTCCTCGTATGTTATTCGGGGTATGCCGCTAGCAGGACCGCTATACGGCGTCTCGCTTATCTTCACGACGGTATCGTCATCGACTATTACGGCCTCGGCTGCCGGTTGGAAGGCGACTACGTAAAATGCGATAGGTCGGCCCATTATGCGGAGCGGAACCATGTCGCCCCTTGCCACAACCCGGCCCGATAGGATGCCGCGTATGTACTCTTCTCCACCGACAATCCTGAGTTGTTCGCCAGGCGCTATAGTGATCGTCTGGGCTTGTTTCACGGCAGCTTTTCTCACCAAGACCCTGTCGTCGATGCCGACCCCTAAACTCTCGCGCAAGTAACCATCGATGCGTATCAAATCCTTTCCGCTGTCCCTCGGATACGCCGGCCAACAAAGGGCAAATACCCGCTTGCCTTTGGCGGATATCTCGACGGCATCTCCGCTCTGAACGCCTAATTTAGTTGCTACTACGGGATCCAGCCTAGTAATGCCCCTTCCGACGTCAGATGAAAGTGCCTCACCAATTCGTAACCATTCTTCATTTTTATTATCATTCATTGTTACTTTTTCACCAGTTACTTTTTTACCACATAACTGCTTTCAGGTAGTATATAAGTATGCCTTTTTTATAATTTAAAAATAGGCAAGTGGAGACCTTTAGTCGTTATATACCCTAGATGCTTTGATTTTCGTCAAACCATCCCTCGATCTTCACGCTATCTAGTGAACGGACATGCAAGGACACGTCACAATCTCAGTAGACTTTGGATATTATCACCGAGTATTGCCTTTCGATCTCCCTCTTTTAAGCCAAGTTTACGGACTCTTTCGATTTCAGCCCGTGCATAGGTTACGGTATCCGGTGCCATATGGGGTCCATCTGTTCCAAATAGTATGCGTTTTGGGCCTACCCTTCGTAATGCCTCAACGATCTTGCCTGGGATTACGACGCCACTGACGTCGAGGAAGATGTTATGGTGATATGACGCCAAGTCAATGAATCGATCGATCAAGTTCGGGTCCATACATAGGTACCTCCCAAGGTGGGCCACGATGATATTGGTTTTCGGAAAACTGCCCGTCATCCTCGCTATGGCGTTGTAATCCCCACCGCAGTCGATAAGGCATGGAACTTCGAGTTTGCCCGCGAGCTCTATGACCGGATCCACCACATATTCTGCCAGCGTGCACTCGCCAACGTGAATCTTGATCCCCTTGAAATCGAGTTCGGTCAAGGCACGGCCGATCTCGTCTAGAACGGCCCTCTCGTAGTTGGGGAGGGCATAGACATAGGGGATGAGGCGATCCGGGAATTTTTCGACGGCATCCCTAGCCATATCGATCGAGCGCCTTGTAGTGGTAGACATCGCGAAGACGACGGACTTCTCGATGCCGACCTCGTCCATGACCTTCACGATGGCCTCAGGGCTGTACTCTGTCCTCTCCGCATCCCCATGCTTCAAGTGAACGTGGGAGTCGATGATGTGATCTTCAGACATATCGATTGCCTTAGCGTATGTATATGCCCATCCAATAAAAATACTACGATAGTAGATTTAAACTGAAATAGAGGCGGATAGAACAAAAGGACTTAAAATGGCAAGATCTGTTCATCATCCAACGTTGAAGGCCATCATAGAATGGGTCTCCTGATTATGGTCAATTCGAGGTTTATCTTGACGTAGTACTTCAGGAAATCGTCCATGACTTCGATCCCCTTATTTTAATGATTTTATATATCTATTCTAACTATTTGCTAGCTTGACCTATCAGCTTCCGTAAAAAGACCATACGACGCTTCTACAAGGATAAGCACTTTCTAAGCTTATAAGATAGAGCAATATTAAAGCATACAATTACCTTGCGCATTTGGTTGAAATTATAAGTTGAAAGGCCATTTTACAATTAGTGGCCTAAAGTGTGGGGAGTGCGTATGAAAAATGCAAAGCTAATTCCCATCGTCGCTTTAATCTTTATGCTAATGATATGGGCTATGTGGAACCAAGTATCATACAAGCCGAAGGAACCGTCTGGGAATCCATCAATCGGTTTGGGATCAGGGCTTGCCACATTCCCTAAGATTGATCGGCAACCACCACCTGTGGATTACAATCGCGAAGGCATGACCTCGCTCCCCACCGATCCGTTGCAGATGGATTTGCGCTCCTATGACCTTTCGGCCCTTGACCTGAGCGGCTCTATGAGCGGCCTCCTGTATGCCACCTTCGACGACAGGACGGCCTGGCCCCCTGACGATCGGATGCCCGAGGGCCTTGACCCGCAGCTCATCATGGAACTCGGTAAGGATCCAGGGTTGGGAATTCGCAGCCTCCACGCGCAGGGGATCACAGGACGTGGCGTCGGCATCGCCATCATCGATCAGACGTTGCTGGTGGACCATCAGGAATACGTTGGCCAGTTGCGCCTCTACGAGGAGACGGACGACGTTGTCGGCGAATGGTCGGAGTCACTGTTGCATGGTGCGGCCGTCGCCTCCATCGCCGTTGGGAAGACGGTCGGCGCAGCGCCGGAGGCCGATCTATATTATATCGCCACTGCCCGTGGATTCACTAACAATAGTTTTTCTTACCTGGCGCGCAGCATCCAGCGCATCCTGGAAGTGAACGGACAATTGCCCCCGGGGAACAAGATACGGGTCATCTCCATGTCACTCCATTGGGTAGAGGGGGTAGAAGGCTACGACGAGCTCATGGCCGCTGTGGATGAGGCGAAAGGCGCTGGGATGCTCATCATTTGTGCTAACATCGAACAGATATACGGCTTCAAGTTCCAGGGCCTGGGTCGCTCCTCCATGGCCGATCCAGATGCCTTCGAATCCTATGAGCCAGGATTATCTTGGGCCAGCGACTTCTATGAAGGAGAGCGCCATTCGGACCAGCTGTTGGTCCCCATGGACTCTCGGACGACCGCCAGCCCCACGGGACAAAGCGAGTACGTCTTCCTCCGCGAAGGCGGCGTGAGTTGGTCAATCCCCTACATCGCCGGCCTATACGCGCTGGCGGCCCAGGTCGATCCCGAGATCACGCCGGAACGGTTCTGGTCGTTGGCGCTCGAAACCGGACGGACGATCGAACTGATGCACGATGAGGAAACCATCCAACTGGGCCCCATCGTTGACCCGGTGGCGCTGATTGAAAAGATACAGGTAGGATAATCCATAAGCATAATCCAAACTACTTATATTAAGGAATTATATCGTAGATCCAGATAATATTTCTCCGATAAATCCATGTAAATTCTACGATGCTTACCCCTGCAATATAGCAAGGGAGTGAGTGAGCCCCTGGTGGAGGAGGAGATCGAACCCTCTGACGTTTACCTTTGGTGGGGAGGTGAACCGATGCTTCTGGATGCGCTCGTTGCAGTAGAATCATAAATAGGTGCACTTTACGTACTCACTTATTGGGCTTGCACAAATCAAGCGAGATGTCTACTTCTTGCAGGAAAAGCCTACAAACTAGTTTTAGTTTTCGGCCATCTCTCTCAAGTGGTTCTTAACTAAGTAATGCATATCTTGGGAATAAAAAGGAGATAAAAATAATAGAATAAATCATAAATATGACTGAAATTACTTCTAAAAACTTATTCATGACTGAATATGCCATAGAAACCGTTAATCTGACAAAGGAATTTACGCGCAAGACACCGATCTCTAAGCCAAATGTCGGTTTGGCATGCAGTGTCAATGAAGGGCACGGGGAACGATTCCTAGTACTCGATGAAGTGAATCTCGGCGTCAAACCAGGAGAGCTTTTCGGCCTCATGGGGCCAAACGGCGCAGGGAAGACGACTTTGATCAAGATCCTGTGCACAATCCTGGCGCCAACTCGCGGAGAGGCGCTCGTGAACGGTTTCAATGTGGAGTGTGAATCGAAGCGGGTCAAATCCCAGATTGGGGCAGTACTCGACTTCGACCATGGCTGGTATGGCCGCCTCACGGGCAGGCAGAATCTTAGATTCTACGCTGACCTCTCCCTCGTTCCAGGAGGTGAAGTGCGACATCGCTTAAATAATGTCCTGGAGCTCACGGAGATGTCCCAGAAGGCGGATGACTGGTACCAGAAACTTTCTACGGGCGAGAGGAGGCGTTTGGACATCGCCAGGGCCATTCTCCCGGATCCGTCAATACTCTTACTAGACGAGCCGACACTGGGAATCGACGTCGCTTCCGCACATAAACTCAGGGGCTTCATAAGGGATGAACTTTGCCGCAAAGAAGGAAAGACGGTGTTGTTCACCACGCACAATATGGATGAAGCTGAGGAGCTGTGCGATAAAGTTGCCATCATCGATCATGGGAAGATCGTAGCGTGCGACCAACCGACAGGCATCATGCAGCTCATCCAACCAACCGCTTACTTGGAGATCGAGGCACTCAACATCACAGATCGCACGATATCCGAGATTGAGGTGATGGAGGGAGTTACTGAGCTCAGCGTGATCGATAAGAGTGGGAATCGAATGAGATTGAGGGCGGGTGTTATAAGTCCGGATGTAGTCGGCCCCAGAATCTGTAGGGGGATAATTGAAGCTGGTGGGGACATCTTGCTGATGAACAGGCATCTGCCGTCGCTAGAGGAGTCCTTTCTTAGATTGACTGGTGAATCGGAAGCATGAGTTGCCTCTCGACTTTCAGGCAGGTCTTCGCCTTTTACAGGAGGGATCTGGTGAACGCGACGTCTTACAAATTGAACATCTTCTTTCAGGCCATGGGGATGTTCGTCTGGGCATTCGTCCTGGGAATGCTTGGAAAGATAGCGGCCCCGGCGATGACCTCCATGATGAGGAACTACGGAGACATGGACTACTCCACTTTCCTCCTGGTTGGGATGATCTTCAATAACTTCCTCAACGAGAGCCTGATGCACCCTAGGGCCATAGTCAACCCCGGTAGCCTTGAGAGGATATTGATGTCGCCGGTAAACATACCGGTGTTCGTCATGGGAACGCTCTCTTACCCCATGTTCATGCTGCTCCTCCTGAACCTCGCCATATTTCCTACGGTGGGAGTGCTGTTCTTCAGCATGAAAATCTCAGCCGTCAACTGGTCGACGCTCGCCTTCATCCTCCTCCTCGGCATAATCTCCATGTGGGGATTTGGAATAATAAGCGCGACCGTCCAACTGGTGACCAAGAGATGGGAACCCGTGAGCTGGTTCTTCCAGGTGTTCTCCGCGGCGATCTCCGGGATGTGGTACGATCCCTCCGTTCTCCTGACCATCGATCCCAGCGGGTTCATCCAAAAATTGGCCTGGTGCCTCCCCCAGACCTATGTGTTCTACATGCAGAGGCAAGCCTTCATCGGCAGGGACTTAACGAGCCTCTTGTTTCCTTATGTGCTCAACCTGTTTCTGATCATAATTATCGTCTTCCCAGTAAGCATGAAGCTCTTCTTGGCGGCCCTGAGGAAGTGTAAGGTGCAGGGAAGCCTGGGATGGGAATAGTTGGGGGGAGCGAGGTTGGCGGGTAAAGGGGACTGGAGTGCAGGAGACAGCAGAGGCCTGGCAGAAGCATCCATCTCGCTTGCACGGGATAATCTGGCCGATTGGCTCTCCGATAACAAAGAGATGCTTGCAGCCGCATTTGGACCAAAGTTCATGTTTTACCCTGTTGTGGCCGGGAGCCTCGTTGAGGGGCTTCTGACCCCCGGGAGCGATGTTGATCTCTGCATGATGGTTGACGGCAGGGGATTGGGACGGGACGCGAGCGACATACAAGACAGCTTCAAGCGGTCGATCTCGATGTTGGATAAGGGATTGAAGGAATTGGGATTGGGGGGCGTTTGCCGCATCTCTCGCAGGATACGCCATGCTGACGACTTCTTGGAGCTACACAGGTGTCAAGATTCGAAGGCCGCCGTCATGCGGGCGGGGGTCAGGATGAACTTCATCCTCACATGCCGATTATTGGACGTAGAGGTAAATGAAAGGGAACTCGGCATGAGGGTTGCCACGGAGCCAATGCTCACTTGTCTCAAGAGGCGGCTCTACGGGAGCTACTGCAAGACGCTCGGCTATATGCACATTCCGGTCTTGCCTCACTTGCTCAAGCACCCGGGCAGCTATACGCCAAAGAGGGTAGCGACGCAGATCCAAGTGGCAGCTAATAATCTACTGCTCACTGCAGATGGCATAGATGGCATCTCGGGAGAGTTGGTAGATAAGATGTCCAAAATTGTGGATGTCTTTGAGCGGAAACATACGTTGATGGAGTGCGATAGAAGGAAGGAGAACTTCGCAACTGCAATCGATTTAGTTAGGAAGCTTAAATTTCTATCCTTGACCGATAGAAACGTCCACCGAAAAAGCTTCAATTATTATATTATGAAAGGATATATAGAGAAGGCTCAGTGGGAACTCATAAAGCAACTCACTGGATATCTCTTCATGCGGATCTCAAGCCTTCAAAGCGCAATAGGATAATTATGCCTTTTATCTAAGAAGTAGGAAGATATGAAAGGTCTGAAGGAACATGAGAGCGACCATCAATATAGCCGAGAAGGATATAACACGGTTATCAACTTATAGGAAATATAAACCACAAATCTTGAGAGCTATCTTCTCTTGATGATGGAAGTAATAAAGGAGGTAATCTGATTTACAGTTTTTAATGCTAATTAGTGTTTTTGAAAACGACTTGGAAACTGCCAGTAGAATACTGGCCTTCCAATGGGTTTAAACCATATGGACGCCAAAGCATCTTTACAAAATCGTCTTAACGAGGATAGAAGAAGGCTGCAAGGACATAAAACCCTACGAGGAAGGGTTTCCGATTATGCCAGAAGGGCAAGCGCCTTTGTGAATGGCTACGACATGATGAGGGGAGATATCGTGTTAAGGCAAGCGTGAGTTTGGTTGCGAATGCAGGTGATGCATTTATGCACACAGTCATATCAGGCAACGACGTGAGTGTAAAAATCAGGTTTGAGATGTCGATCCTTGATGAAAAGGCAACCAGGATTAAAATAATGAAATCGAGTGATTATTATCGATTTTAAGTGAATCCTATAACATTCTCAATCTATTGGCTAGATTAGCCAGATCTTTTTTATTCGTCTCCTTTTCTTTGGAGGACTACCATTCACTCAATTTTAAATCATCTTTCTCCTTACGGGGAATCACGTGCATGTGGAAGTGCTGATACGATCGTTCGGTTGAGAAACCACCCGAATTAAATAGATAAACGCCTTTCACATCCAATATGGCTCTCATTCTATGTGCTATACTTTTCGAAACAACACTTAATCTTTCGAGTATGAGCGGGTCAACATCGAATATGTCCACGAAATGCCTCTTAGGCACGACCAAGGTATGACCTTCAGCAATGGGATTTATATCTAGGAACGCAACAACGTCCGCGTCATCATGGATCATGCTTGCTTCAACCTCTTTGCGGATTATCTTGCAAAACACGCACTCCTTCAAACGGCATCTCCCTCTTAGGCTAAAGTTGATTTAACAGTCACATTATAAAGACTATGAACGCCGGTTATGACAAGGTAGCGGCAGAAGTGACTGGCGAAGTGAGGGGGATTTACCCAAAAATGCCATTGGTTGGCGTAGGTGCGGTTTTGATTTGTGATGGCAAGATCCTACTTGAGAAGCGAAAGCATGGTCCGGGGAAAGGTAAATGGAGCAATCCCGGTGGTTTGGTAGAATTGGGCGAGGGCATAGAACAGACCGTCATAAGGGAAGTCAAGGAGGAGACGAATCTCGAGTTTGAGGGGCCCAAACATATCGACGTCAGAAAAATTGAGGTTGAAAGTCGGCACCTATCATCACCATTGCGACTCACTATTTGCAAGGGAAAAGCACATTCATTATCTATCTGAAGCGATGAGACTAGGCGAAAAATCACGAATTTAAACTTGTATGAACATCAAAGCCTGATAGATGGTTATAAAAACTACCGGTGCAGGTGCTAAAAAAGCGTCACGCGGACACCGGACAAATTGGTCTGATTGCTGACCGTTCTATCGGCGTCCACGATGCTTTTGGAAGCACTCATTGCAGTAGACTGGCCTTCCTTGCGTCGGCTGGAACGGCACTTCGCATTCTTGGCCGCAGTCCGAGCAGGTCGCCTTGAACATCTGCCTTGGCCGATTGAATCGGCGTCTCTCAAAGCCCATGCTTTCTCACTCCTTTCTATTAGTTATACGAAAGAAAAGCCCTCTCGGGATTCGCTCCCGTATACTGACTCAATATGTGAATTACATCCTAATAAAGGCATTGATGAGGTTCTCAACCGTGATTTGCCATTATCCCCCAAACTCCAATTAAATCGCCCAACTATTAGCCTTTTTGATGCATATAGTTTAAATTAATGGCTAATCAAGGAAAGGGGGGAATTATAAGTTATACAATAAGGAGTTGATTATGAAAAGGCAATGCGATGAGCCTTGAAAAGGTCGAGCAGCGCTAAAGGCCTTGAAGGCGCTTCTCGAATGTTCCATATTTCTTGGCCAAGGTCATCACCCTTTGATAGTCTCGAAGGCTGACATCGCTGGGCACCGAGTGGTCGGAAGAGAAGATGTAACCGCCCCCTACCTTGGCAACGGATACCTTACTCCTAATCTCCTCCTCTATCTCGTCTGGCTTGCTCATCTTTCGCACATCGATTCCCCCTTGAAGCACGAGCTGTTCTCCATATTTTGTTTTGAGCTCTCGGACATCCATTCCGCTCTTGCTCTCCAGTGGATTGAGGCCAGAAAATCCAGCGTCTATGAGGTCCGGGATTATCTCGTTGATATTCCCACAGGAGTGCAACATCACGGGAATCCCAAGACGGCGGGCAAAATCGCAGAGCTTAATATGACTGGGCTTTATGACCTTCCTGTATACATCAGGGGAGAAGAAGAGGCCACGACGATATCCCAGATCCTCGCACGTGTCGATCTGATCGAAATGATATCCGCGGTCCCAGGCGCGCTGCAGCAGCGTCAACCCCAAATCCAGAGTTGTCTCGAACATGTCCCTGCACCATTCGGGATCCCTCATCAGGGCCGTCAGGACTCGGTTAGTGCCCACAACCCAGCTGGCATACCAATCATATCCGAAGTTATAACTCGCTGAAATCCATCTCCCCTCGCGCCTCCACCTTGGAAAGGCATCTGCAAGCCACTTCCACGGGATCCTATCATCGGAGGGCTCCATCCTGGCCTTGGCCTCCTCCCAGCTCTTCCTGTCGACGATCGTGAACTTCATGAAGCCCGGCGTCGAGGCAGCATGCTTCCAGTTCTTCATCGTTGCCCCCCATTCTGTGTTTGTGATCACATAATCACTGGTCTCCTCCACCACGCCCGTCGCGTAGCGCGGCGAAACATCGGGCCCGAATCCAGCGGTCATGTCGAAGCCTAAATACTCCGCGAAGTCCCCCTTGAGCCCTTCCCTTTTCCAGCGCTCTACCGTTGAATCCCATGGGCTGTCCATGATCGGCACCCTATCGGCTTCTTCATGGCGATAGGTGAGCGCGAATCGCTCTTTGGATGTCATCATGCACGAGCGAAATTAAAAATCGGTATTTATTGTTTCTCGTCGAGAATGAGGGAAGATAAACGAGACGAAACTAGACAAGCATCCTGGAGGTGAGGGACGCCTTTCGATAAACCCTCTTTATTCCATATCAATGTGCATATGCCCCATATCTTCTCCCCATCGTAACCATTGCTTGAATATTATCGACCGGATGCCCCCACTGTAACGCATCCTCCGTGCCTAGGATATAACCGCCGCCTGGGCCGGCTTTATCGATGCAGTCCCTCACAGCCTTTTCGATTTCGTCCCTCGTTCCATTGTAGAGAATCGAAAGATTCATATTGCCTTTCAGACAGACTTTATCCCCTATTCTGCGCTTGGCATCTCCCAGGTCCACATTTCCGGAGGGGGGCGGGGCTAGGGTTTCTATGAGATCGGGACCCAACTCGGCAAATCTCTCGAGTAGTCCATCGGATTTCCCACAGCAATGGAAGTAAAACATAGCGCCTCCATCGTGGACGATGTCTATCAGCGCCTTCGTGATCGGGAGCTCAAATTCCTCGATCAGCCTCGGTGAGTATGTCTCCGTCCCGTTGCTGCCACCGAAAACCAGATCCGCTCCCGCTTCGAATGCAGCCTTTAGCAAAGGCCTGTTGCTATCGAGGGCGAGTGCGTTGATCTCCTTATAAAGGTCAGGAAATCGGTATAGCTCGATAATCGTTTCCTCTATCCCCGCTCCGAGACCAACTCCGGATCTCGCACAGATGAGGCCCCTATCATGAAGCCGCCCTCGGATATCCTCGTATGAGCCCTTGAGATCGTATCTGCCCGAAGCCAATTGTTCGTAGAACCAGACTATTTTTTCATAGTCGGCTTCTAAGGAGGTAATGGGCGATCGAATGGACCATGCGGAGCAGTCATCCCTCTCGCTCATCTCAGAAAGAAGGGGCCCATAAGGGGTCTCCAATTTTGATCTGATGATTCGAAAGTTGGAGCCGGTCTCAGTTATCTCGTTTTTCCACCTGAGAGCAGGTACCCCATCATTTATGGTTTCATCGTAGTTGTCGGGGAGGATGATCGCGTCATGCCCTATCCTCTCGATGGCCAATATCTGATGTCGCCAATTAGCTTCGGGCACTTTCACACCGGTTACGAAGGCAGCATAGTGGTTATCGATCAATGGGCAAACGGGAACTACGTCTGGTTCCTCGAGCCTGATGGCCGCTAAAAGCCTTTCTCGCGGGGTCATGTTCACTCCCTTATCACCGTTGAAGCCATCTGGGTTGAACTTACTTAAGTTTTCACAATGTCCCGTAATCAACTGCTAAGCGTTAGTAATGATCCTGCGAGCTTATCCCTACCCCGACATCGGATATTTTCCGACCTTCCTCGCATACGCAACCATTGTATGCAGGTTCTCTGGCCTAGATTCGAGCATGCTCCCGGAGGAGCAGATGATGTACCCCCCTCCTCCTGCCGCGCTCTCGATGCACCTCTTCACGTCCCCCTCTACATCCCCTAGGGTGCCGCTGCCAAGCGCCTGAAGGTCCACATTCCCTAGAAGGCATACCTTATCCCCAATCTTCTCCTTCACATCGGCCAAGTTCATGCCGCCAAGGATGTCTATGGACTGGTAGCCATCTATCCCGGCCTCAGCGAACATCTGCAGTAGCGGGTTGTTATTCCCATCCGAATGGACTATGAAGAAGGATCCCCTCGCCTTGATGGCATCCTGGGCTCTCTTCATGTTCGGGTAGATAAACCGACGGAAATCATCCGGTGATATCCACGAACTGTTGGAGTATCCGAAATCGTTGCAAGAGAGTATCCCATCAGCCCCATGATCGATGGCGGCCTTTGCGTTTTCGATCAGGGCATCAGTGGAAAAGCGAATGATCTCCTCAACGACATCGGGGTGAAGGCGGAACCAAGACAGGTATATCGGGAATTCATCGAAGTCAGTTATCCCGCCTGCCAACCATATACAGCCCACATCCGCGAGGATGAACTTATCCTCATCATTCAGCTTTCTTATGTATTCCAGAGTCGGGTATTGTGCATTCGCGATATCCTCCATCAACCTTTTCCGGTCCTCCTTGATCCGATCCATGACCGCCCTTGGGCCCTTCGTCAGGATCCCCTCTATTGGGCTCCTCCTCCACAGGGTTCCCCCTTTAAAAAAGAATTTATCACCTTCGATCAGCCACTCTTCTTCGCTTATCTTTTTAATGGATCTAGCAGGTGTGAATCTCCACTCCCAGAAACGTATCATATCGAGGTCTAATTTTGAGTAGAGTTCATATTGATCCCTAACATACTGTCTATTGATCCACTCTATCTTCTCCTTCGAGATGCTTTGTTGCCTCTGCATCTCAAGGAGGTGCCTGGTGTTTCCATAAATCGGTTCCCTTCCCAGGATGGCCCTCACGGTATCAACTGGATCGATTATCATCTCGAAAGTTGGCACCGTATCGGGCTCCTCAAGTTCAAGTGCTTTTATGATTCTCTCCCTGGACTTCAAGAAAGTACCGCCATTTACGGAAGTCATTAACTTGAGGAGTGCTTAAAGCTCTTGTGGTGTGAGTCCAATGCAATTTGATAATGCCATCATTTGCAATGCCACCATCCACTGTACATCTATTGTCATGAGAAATATGAACATATGAGAAATGCCGAACGTTACTTCGTATTCCTCATATGTTCCATGGCATGGTTAAGGCTCTCAATATGGGACGTAGAACCTGATGACCCCTGCTATACTACCGAAGAGCGTTGCTAGAGCGACTCCAGCCGCAAAGCCACCCACGGACGGCATGAGTAAACTCTCGTAGAGCTTGCTACCGCCTACCCTGAGGGTTATGGTCTTGACTATCCAAGCAGCCAGGTATACGGACCAGAGGGAGTTCCAGAGCCCACCGAAGTTCGTCGCTATTAGATAGCCTATGGGTTCGAACGGGAACCATGTGAATGATGCATGCAGGATGGATAGTGCACTGACGATGACGAATCCCGCAGCGCCATATAGTGCGTAGTCATAGTTCGATGGCAGCGAATATACGTAAGATATGCAACTTGTCGCTGGGTCCCAGCTGCTTGTTACGACCCATCCGACCTTTGAGCCCCAGATGTTCGCGAGCCAGATATGCGTCCCGAATAGCACAGGCACCGCGATCATGTTAGCTATCGCGGTGACCCAGAATGTGTTCCTGACGCTTGTGCCGGTGAGCTTTGCCATCTTCAGGTTGAGCGCTGTCATGAAGAAGCCGTTACCGTATCCCCACGAGACGACGTTCGATCCCCGGAAGGCCCAGAGTTCGCTCATCGCGAATCCCGTCGTGATCTCCGATGGGGCCTCGGGCCAACGGATTCTCATCGTCCATGTCGGCCATATACGGCAGTCGGATGCGCCGAATGCGCCGTGTCCGAAGAGCATGAGCATCGCGAGCCATGTCGTGAAGCAGTTGAACGCTATGAGCAGGAAGGAGGCCCAGAAGTCAACGCCAAGTATGGTCTGGCTTATCATGCAGCCTATGAACGACAAAGCCAGCATGATATACATCGATCGATAACTCATCGCCTCGTCCTTCTCCCACTCGGGTTTCGACTTGCCAATAGCCGCCTTGATTGTATGAAGGAGGTAACTCCTCCGAAGGAAGATCTGCATCAAAGCCAGAGCCAGAAAGCCGCCGACCATGCTGACGAGGTTCCAGCGGAACGGCCCCGTAAATCCGAGGGAGTTCGATGAACAGCACATCCTCGCCCAGCTAGCCTGACTTAACATGCCTGTGAACGATCCCGTAGCATACGCTATCTGGTCCAATACCCACATCACAAGGGTCCAGAACCAGACGTTGAAGGAGACGCTGAGTGGGACAAGGAGGGCCATCGCGAACGCGATGGCATCTAGGCTATAGCCCGTGTAACCAACTATGATCGAACCGATAAGATCGGTCTCGGGCGGGTGATATGTGCCGGATGGACACATGGCGCGCCAAGAGTAGATGTCGGGGAACCAGGGGAATGTCCTGGCCATGAAGATCGGGATCTCGAAGACGAATGCGAGGATGAAGCCGATCCAGAACGGCGATAGCCGTTTCTTTTCCTTGTCAGCAACCGCGCCAGATTCCAATCTTTTGACGATCTCATGCCCTGCTATGGTCAAGGGGAACGGAATCTGCTCCGTATCGAACCAAGCCCGTCGGAATATCAGCACGGCCGTCGAGGTGAAGAAGAAGAAGGCAATGTATTGGAAGCTGACGACGGCGAGGATCGGCCCCCATTCGGCCCAGTTCGTGGCCACGTTGCCGTAGACCATCGCGTTAATGGCGCTGAGCGGTGGTTCCCACCACATGTTGGCAAAGAGATTCATCGAGTCCACAACCCGTGTCCTCGCGAGAGGCCATATGACCCATCCGATATAGGCAAAGCCGAGTGTATAGGAAGCTGGAGCACCGACGGCGTATAGGTATGTGAGCAAGCTGCCGCTCAATTTGAATCGCTTGCGGAAGGGATAGAGGACGGTTAGGAGGAGGTATGGCCAAACCACATAGCAGGTCACCCTTGATACCATTCCCAGGTTGTAACCGCATTGCCAGGATCCTGCAAGTGTCCCAAGGACGCTATAGGACACCATCGTAAGAAATGCAAGCACCGCCGAAAGGACAGCTAAAGGGATCCAGGGTACTTTTTCTACTTTCTTCTCAACTACAGACATTTATATCCTCTCTCACGTATGGATGCAAAATATATTATACAATATAACATTTTCTCCGTCTCTTCATTTGTCTTATATATGCATTCGAAAAATAGCTTAACCTAATGGCTATTCGCAAAAGAGCATTGATCCCTCACGGGACATAAAATACACTTTGGCTCTTTTTTGCACGTGATCCTACCTATCGAGGTTATCCCAGCATAGAGGAGCTTCAGGTCGAAAACGTCGTCGCTGGACTCCATAAACTTCCTCCGTAGGTCATCATAACTATGCTTAGACCCAATAATGCCAACCCTATCAAGGACGACCCTTGCATAGTTTGATATCGGTATTGTGGGCTTGTTTAAGGCGAAGAGGGTTATCGAATCAGCCGTCTCCATTCCAATACCCTTAATCGATAGGAGGAAATCCCTTGGATTCCTCATTCTCCTTAACTTCTCTAGCCCCCCGCTTTGGACGACCTCAGTAGCAAATTCTATCAATCGTTTTGCTTTCTCTTTCCAAAGCCCAACAGGTCTTATCAGCTCACCGAGTTCATCGACATCCATGTCCTTTAGATTATCAAGTTTTGTTAATCCTTCTTTTCTGAGAATATTCAATATTTTTACGACACTTGGCCAGGTTGATAGCTGCACTAAGATTGCTGTTATCGCAACCTCTTCTGGATTCTTTACCCCTCCCCACCACCTCGGTGACTTGGGCTCGGATATTATCCATCCAGCTTTTTTTAAGAATCCCTCATCTCTTTTGAATGCCTTTAGAAGCTGACAGATCTTCATGTTTTCCTCAGTACATCTTAAAGAAGATTTCAGGTGAGGCGAAGGTTTACCAGCGCTCATATCTCATGCATACAGCTCAGCCGACATAATCTGCTGGCATCCTACAAGGTTCCTCTATAGGGGATTTAGCTTGTAGCTGTAAAGGACCTGCTCGAGCTTCGGAGGTACACCTAAAAGTGGGCGTGCGTATTCTGAGAATTTTGGCGTAACCTTCAGCTCACCATAATCGATGTAGCCCGTGCCTTTTACAGGCCTCTTCTCCGTGGTCTTCTTGCCACTCGCGGACTTCGTCCACCTTATGACCGTCTTCAACGGGACGTCGCCGACGTTGAGTTTCCTTCGGTTATACGTCACCGACGCCATGTGGCCGAATCTCTCCTCTTCGATTAACTCAACGCACTTTTCCGAGGCCTTGGCTGAGAGCATCCCATCGACCTCGATTGGGGGGCCGTTCCGAAGGCTGTATGTGTAGGCCTCGACCGCGCAGTCAAAACCTGTCTTCTTGGCAGCCCGTTCGAGGTTCAGAACGAGGGTCAGTGGATCTAGTTTCGGATTTCCAAACGCATCGACCTCTTGTTCTCTTACATGGCTTTCAAGGCCACCTATGCTAGCGCCCTCAGCGACGGCTACGACAGCGAACGTTCTATCATACTTCTCTTTATTCATCCTTATCCTTTCCTTCAATTTCCCCAAGACCTGGTCGATCTGGTATGGTTGTTCACAGGGGATGATTAGGTCCGCAAGGCCGTAGGCGCCAGCTGCAGCGACGGCCCAATCGGTATTCCGACCGAAGAGAGTGACCCACGAAATTCTACTATGGCTCCAGGCCGTGTCATGCATATACCTCACATTAGAGGACGCAATCGAGGCTGCGCTGGGATAACCGAGGGTGCAATACGTCTCGAATAGATCGTTGTCCATCGTCTTTGGCCAGCCGACGATGTTGACTCCATGCTCCTCGTATAACTGGGATGCAGCCCCTAACGTATCGTCCCCGCCCATTGCGACCACGGCATCGACCTTATATTTCTGGAGGGTTTTGACGGCCTTGCCAGGATCCGGAAGGGTCCTGCTCGATCCAAGGAAGGAACCCCCTCGCAGTTCTATCCCCTCAATTGGCTGAACTGTGAGGTCGTAGACTATGCCATCGTTCAGGCCAGCCCATCCGTCCCTCGCCCCCAAGATCCTCCAGCCCTTCTGCCTTGCGAGCCCGATCAGCCTCTTCTGCCCACGCCCCCAAGAGCTGATGTGGCCACCACCGGTCAAGTGCAAGATCGTCTTTGCCATGATGCCGCATCATTCGTAGTGGGCTATATATTTTACCTCTTGCCGTTGGGCCAGCAAGTCGCGTTTCGATGCAGCACAGCTAATATCAGTTCATATACTTCCTGTCTGTCGATTCGTTTCCGAAGAATAGGGGCACTAGCATAACTAGTTATTCAGGTTGTCGCTGATCCTAAACTTCCCTAATGCATTATTGCACGACCCTTGGGTGAACCCTCGCGTATCCGACGTAGCCCCCATCAATCATGTATTGACTTGTTATCACATGGACGCTGGCATATTCCCACACCCTGTCGCGGAATTCCCTATGATCGGCCATTCGGATCTTATCAAAGGTATCGTATCCAGCCTTGCAGTAATGGTCAACGGCCTTCGCTACATTTATTATGCGAGAGATGTCTGCCCGATTCACGAACTCTGTCAGGACCTCCTCAGGGATTCCCGTCTCCTTGGCAAGTTCCTCGCGGGCTTCCTTCGTCCTACCCGCATCCACCAAAGCCAGATTATTGGCAAGTTTATGCTTGCCCAGTTTGCTGACATGGGCACTCGCCTTCAACTATATCTATGAGTCCTATATCACCGTCTGCCGGAACAACAACAGGTTCGGGTTCACTCATCTGACTTAATGGTCGGGCCCTTGCCACGGCTCACGTTAACCTCGTCGATGTCCCTTATGGTTGCTGCATGCTCACCCATAATCTTCGATACGGCATCGTAGTCGATGTTGTGCCCACTTATGACGAGCCTGATGGTCTCGGTCTTAGCGCTGACATCGGTCACGGAGAGAGCGACATCGCTCACGCCTGCGGCCTGGCACAGCGCTTTCGAAAGCTCGATTACTGACATCTCCCTCGGAATGAGCGAATCTATCATAAGTCGAACTATGTTCACGTGAGTCGTCACGAATTAGCCACCGTCTATACTATCACTACCATTATATATGTGTGAGGGTACATGGTCATCGAATTAATTGGGGCTACTGTCTGACTTTATCGGGAAGTTCAGGAGAATTAGGAGGATCACGAGCGTAGACGAGGTGGCGAGAAGGTACTTCGTGATGAACGCCTTTGATGGCTGCCTTACGATGCTCGGCATAATCATGGGCGCGCACGCCGTCGGCAACTCGGATTCGCGCATCGTCGTGAGCGCTGGCCTCGGTGCCACCTTCGCGATGGGGATCTCGGGTGCCTGGGGAACCTACATGGCAGAGAGGGCGGAGAGGACGCGATCCCTGAAGGAGCTCGAAAGTGCTATGCACGCGGATCTGAGGGGCTCCATGTTGTACAGAGCCTCAAGGATCGCGTCCCTGTGGGCGTCGTTTGTGGATGGCCTCTCGCCCGCGATCGCTGCCATGATCTCGCTCTCACCATTCCTGCTCTCCCAACTGGGTCTGCTTCCACCGCAAGCAATTATGCCAGCGGCCATAATTATGAATCTTCTCACGCTCTTCGGCCTTGGCATCTTCCTCGGAAGAGTTTCGAGAGAGAAAATGATCGTGCACGGTTGCATGATGGTTCTCGCAGGTCTCGGGACGATGGTTCTAGCCCTATTGCTTGGTGTCACCCCTTAGACCGGGTTTACCTTTCCCTCACAGGTCAAGGAATGCCTTACAACGATGGCCCACACGTTATACAGCAGATCAAGGGAATCCGGGCACTTTAAAGCACAGTACTTTGCCTCTCTTTCGACGATATCGGTGATCCTTAACATGCTGATTAGCTGGTGGATAATACATTTGGAAGACACCAAAGGCTAAAGTACGTAAATCCTACTCCACGAAGCAGGAGACACGATATGGCGGCGATATGATGTGAAGTATCACTTGCTCTGTGAGGTGGGACCCGATGGCTCAGCGCAGATCTTCGTACAGGAGCTTCCGGGTTGCTATAGCAGAGCGCCGACGCTTGATGAGGCCACCGCGAAGGCGCCACGGAAAATAAGGGAATTCTTGGACTGGTTGAGGCGGCACGGTGAACAGATCGATGAAGCCGACTACGAAGTTGAGGTCGAATTATCCGAGAGGATCGATGGCCATTGGCCCGTTAACCTCGGCGATAGCCAAGCGCTCTTCAGGGCGGACCTGAGGCCCCTCGACAAGGAGGAGGTAGAACGCTGCATTCGCTACATGAGGTACGCGAGGGATGATGTCATCAACATATACCTGAGCGCCCCGACGGATGCACTGGAATGGAAGCCGGATCAAACTACGCCCAGGCACATCAGGAGGATAGCCGAGCACATCGCCGAGGTCGATCTCTTCTACATTGAGCGGCTCAGGGGCAGGCGTTTTCGGGATTGGCCCCTGACATTCCTGGAGGTGAGCAACGAGTTGGCGGGCATGAGGTTGTCGAACCTCGCAAACGACGAGATGCGCTGCGCGGTTAGCTATCATCCTCCGGGGGGATGGACGGGTACGACTGAAGATGAAGGCTGGACAACGAGGAAGGCCCTGAGGCGGTTCATATGGCATGAGAGACTACACATGGCGACCATCGAGAAACTCATCAGGCTCTTTCGCGCAAGTCTAAAGGATGAGCCATAAGTAATAGCCAGAACCAGATCGTTGACATGTGGTGATCTTGGGGCCGGATACCACCCGAGGAACGTGAAAAGGAAGCTGAAGCGAAGAAGCCCGACAGTATTGGAGTTCTCTAAAAAGTGGCATGAGAAGTGATGCAAGACGATTATTAATAAGATTGAGATGGCACTTTAAAGGGTTAGTTCTTGGCCTCCCCTTCGACGATGTCGGTGATCATCCTGACCCTTCTGATATCTCCGTCTGCCGGAACTTGGTCCGAGACGCCCATGATGAATTTGTGGCCCGAGACGTGATTCTTGATGACGCTCCTGGCCATGCCGATCAACGTGGCTTCGGAGTGCTGGGGGCTGAAGCTGACGCCCGGAAGCCCACCCCAGAGGATCATCTCGGGGCCGGCAACCTCGCGAAGCCTTTCGATCTCGACGTCCCCCACCGGAGCGGGGGTCACCGACTGCGCGCAGTCGACGCTCGTCTCACCCAACAGGGGGAGGAGGCCCCGCAATGTACCATCTATGTGCACGAAGATGTACTTCCCAGCTGCGTGGAGTTGCGCCACCCTCTTCCTGTAGTAGGGCGCGTGGTATCGCTTGAACATGGATGGCGTGACGGCCTCGCTCGTGAGGTTCTCCCCGAAATAAACGGCCGGGGCTGGCGAGCGGCAGATCGCATCGTATATCGGGTCATCCGACTCCGACATGACCTGGATCGTCTCCTCAACCTCCTCGCGTTCCCTCATCAGGAGGCGGACCGTGTTCACCAGGCCTGCCCAGATCACGACGATCTGTTGCAGAGGCGTCCGCGGGGGGAGTGAGCTCACCAAACCCAGCCCCTTCCAACGATTGAGCCTGTCGTGTTGGAGCGCATAACTTGACTTGAACGTCTGTCGCTTGAACACCTCCTGAAGCACCTTCAAATCCTGACGGGTCGATACGGGATATTTCACATAGGCGGTGCTCACAGATGTTGGTAGAAATTTCCTAATTGCCGTTATGCTGCCCTTCGATGTGTTATATGTCTCCTCGTATAAAATCGTGCCATCGCTGTGCTTCTCGGATGAATAGCCGATCTTGATGTCATTGTATGAGAGCTCTCCGGGGAGGTTATAGAGCTCCTCATGGGCTCCGCACCCCATGTCACGGTATAATTGGATCCTACCGTTCTCACCGCCATATTTCTCCGGCATCTTCCTCATGTATTCCATCGCAGTACACCAATAGGTCAGATCCGCAAACCACGGCATGACGTCGGGCTGTTCTCCGCGAAAGACGGCCATTATCCGCTCTTCGAGATTCAAACGGAAATCACTACGTGGCTGACCTCGACGCCTAATAAGCTTCACGTTGAATGAACATGACGATGAGGAATCGATGATAGAAGTCATTATAAATAAAGGAACGGCCTCATGGCTCTTGTGAGAGATCATTGCCATGTGAGTCGGTTAAGATAATCGAGCCGATCGACGGGTCGATATTGAATGAACATGATGGTAAGCAGGACCCAAGTGGACTGGAGGTCGTTGTCAGGGGAGTGGCCCCACAGGGTGCAAAGGTTACAGTAAACGACATCGAAGCGCAGATGATAAAAGGAGGCTGTGGATTCTATGATGAATTCACTTGCATCATTGAGCTTGTGAAGCAGGAGAATAGCATCGTCGCCCGTGCGGATAGCGGCGGAAGGACGAGTGCTGATAAGATCACGGTCCTGTGGGATAGGAATTCCATAAAGAGGTACCGCTTCTCAACCGACGACAACATCCTATTCCTAAAGGATCTCGCGCTCAACGCATCCAAATATGGCTCCATCTTCGATAACGACTATTTGGCTTTCTGGAGGGAGATGCACGAGAAGTATGGGGCGAGGATCCAATTCAACATCTACTACCAGACAGAGGGCTTCACCCTCTCGCAGATGCCCGACAGGTATAAGCCGGAATGGGAGGAAAATTCCGATTGGATGAGGTTGACATTCCATGCCCTGCAAAATGATCCCCCCAACCCGTACATAGGGGCATCTTATCAAATGATGCTGCATGACCTCTCCCTAGTCACGGGGGAGATCGAGCGTTTCGCGGGTAGGCGATTGCTCAGCCCCTTCACAACGGTGCATTGGGGCGAGGCCACCCTAGATGCCTGCAAGGCCCTGCGAGACAACGGCATTAAGGGACTCGTTGGTTATTTCCTCATCGATCCGGAGATCAGAAAGCCCATCGTCTCGTATTATCTAGACAGGGACAGGACTGAGTACTTATACACACATGACTATTGGAAAGATACTAGGGAAGACATGTTCTTTATAAAACATGACCTCGTGATCAATCTCCTGAAGCCAGTAGACATAGCGCCGACTCTCAACGCGATAGCCTCCAACCCACATAGGTCTGACCTGATGGAAGTGATGATTCATGAACAATACTTCAATCGTCAATATGCTTACTACGAACCGGAAGCCAAGGAGAGGGTGATCACTACGCTTGATTGGCTGAAGGGGAATGGCTATCGTTCGGTGTTCTACGAGGAGGGCTTTCTCGGTTCACCGACATAGGAAATTCTAAACATCGCCAGCCGTTTCCGTTGAGCGACTCCATCCCGCTATCTTTCATATCTTGTGCGTTCTACTGTTTCGATTATGGCTGCTGAAACGTATTCGTTTTGCTCCTCGGTCATTAGGGGGTGCAAGGAGGGGCAGAACAGCCTCGATCCGATCTCCTCCGAGAGGGGGAGCCTCTGGCCCTCCGTCTGTTTCTTTACGTACTCATGATATGTATAAGTTGGAGGGTTTGCCACAACGGTCCCAACCCTGAATTCATCCGCTAACATCTTCATCAAGCGGTCACGCTTCCCCCGTGCCCAACCGCGCGATACGAGGATGTTGTAGAGGTAGTAGGTGTGCTTGTAGCCCGGGGGCTCGTAGGGCAGCGTGAGCTCCGGAACCCCTTCGAGCAATTTCGACCTCTCCTGCGCCCTCTTCCTCCTCATGGCGATCATCCCATCCAAACGGCGCAGCTGCACTAAGCCAACTGCGGCCTGAACCCTCGTCATCTTGTAGTTGGTGCCCCAACCCTTGCCGCCGCCAAAGGAGCGATATTGGCGGACGCGCTCATCGACCTCCGGATCGTCGGTAGTGATCATTCCGCCTTCGCCGAGCGTGGTCATGAGCTTCATCGTGTGAAAACTGAAAACGGTCATCCAGCCCTTCTTGCCGATCTTAGTCCCCTTGTACTCCCCGCCACAGGCCCGAGCCGCATCGCCGATCACCTTTATCTGCCTCGAGGGGGTCGAGTGCCTCCCCGCAACCTCCAAGAGCTCATCCATGGGGGCGGAGAGGCCGTTCATGTGCGTCACCAAGATGGCCCTTGTCCTCGGAGTGATGCGGCGTTCCACATCGGCGGGATCGGCTTGAAGGGTTCCTGGATCTACCTCGCAGAAGACCACCTTGCCACCTTTGCCGATTATGCACAGGTGATCTCCCGGGAAATTCACGGCGGGACAGATGACCTCGTCTCCGGGTTTAAGGTCGAGGCAAATCATCGCGATATCGAGGCCACTTTGGGCCGAGTTGATGGCGATCGCATGCTTGGTGCCGACGTACCCTGCGAACCTTCGCCCGAACTCCTCTATCTCCTCACCTTCGAAGCCCTTGTTCCAATCCATGGAGTCGCGTATTGCCTTCACGGCGGCGTCGATCTCCTCCTCAGTGTACCAAGCCCCAAGATGCACCTCTCCAGCCCAAAGGACATCTGGACGTATTTTACCCAGGATCGATTTCCTTCTACTCTCCGACATCATATGCGGATTCCATCATCGTATTATGTAAACGCTATTTAAGGCAATCCTATCGATGTGAGATTGAGCTAGTCTAGATCTAGAGCTGATTGTGCGCTCCAGTCATTTTAAATACCCTTTAAGGCGATAGCAAGTATCTGAATTGATCGAAGTCCATATCGCCCTCATAGGACCGGGGCGTGTCGGGAGCTGGCTTTTAGATGACCTGAGGACGAAATACGATCCGGCAAGAACTGGGGTCAGGATACACATCGACAGGATAATAGCAAGGGATCCGAAAAAAATCAGGCCTAACATGGGTAAGAGCCGTCTAAGCTTCGATCCGAAAGACGCGTACGATGATCCTGGGATAAAGATAGTCGTGGAAGCCGTCAATGACCTAGAGGCCTCCAAGGACATAGCCTGTGAGGCAATGAGGAAGGGAAAGCACTGGGTTACGTCGTCGAAGACAATGGCACTGTATCCGCGCGAGATAGCCGATGCCGCCATCTCCAATAGGAGAAACATTGGATACTTAGCCAGCGTGGGCGGGGGGACATGTGTTCTCGACAGGATCTCGCAGATACCATATCACATCACAACGGTCATGGGGGTTCTAAACACCACTTCCCATTTCATATTGAGGGGGATGCTGCGGGGCGAAACGTATGAGGCGGCTTTACAGGAAGCGCAGGCTAGGGGAATTGCGGAACCCGATCCAGAATTCGACGTCAAGGGGAGGGATGGAGCCCACAAGATCGCGATCATCGCGCAAAGGGCATGGAACACTGCAGTGACGCAAAGGCAAGTCTGCACCGAACCAATTGATGCCATTACACCCATAGACATCCAACTCGCCGACGCGCTCATCTTCAGGGATGAGGCGGGGAACAAGCATCCGCACGTCATCATGCCGATACAAGTCGCGCAGATACAGGCTGGGAAATTGGTCATGGGTAGTTTTCCCGCATTGATACCCGGAAATCACATCCTCACCTCGATTGGCGATAATGAGAATGCCGCCTACATCTATCATGAGGGACGTAAGGAGCCGGTCGAAGTTAGGGGGATAGGAGCCGGTGAACCTACTGCCGACGCCCTGATAAGCGACGTAGTCGAGATCGCCAAGAAAGACGATAGGGGGTTCATCGATCCGCCAACCCTCGATGCCCATCTTGATGTACTTGACGCCGGGGACATAGAGTCCGAATTCTACATAAGGCTCTTTACGCAAAACATCCCAGGCTCTATGCACAAGATCAGCGGGGTTCTGTCCAAATATGGTATTAACATGCAGATGTTCTACCAGCCTCAATTAATTCGGAGGGGGATGAGGGGTACGATAGCGATCATAGTCGACAGGGAGAAGGGCAGTACGCTACATAACGCATTGAAGGAGATACGGGAGCTGAAATACGCAGAAGACATTTTGATCCTCAGGTTGTTCCGCTGAGGAGCCCGGAACACGATAACATGGTCGACTCTATCATCTGCTTTTGGGATAATCTTATAGGATGAGCTACTGCTTTGCGCACACATGAAATTTCGAATCGGCATGATAGGATGTGGGGGCATAGCTGGAGCCCATGTCTCCAGATTGTCCAAGATGCAGGATGTCCAGTTCGTGGCATTCTGTGACGTCGTAAGGGAGAAGGCCCAAGCCTTCTCTACACAGCACGGTGGCAACGTCTATGAGGATTTTCACAAGATGATGGGGGCTGAGAAGCTGGACGTCGTGTACATCTGCCTGCCGCCATTCGCCCACACGGATGAGGTCCAGGTTGCCGCCGAGAAGGGCATCAATGTCTTCATCGAAAAGCCGATAGCATTGACCATGAGGTTGGCCGACGACATGGCTAGAGCTGTGAGCAAGTCGGGCGTGAGGAGCCAGGTGGGATATCTGCTCCGCTTCGGTGCGGGCGTTGAGAGGGCGAAGGAGTCGATCGAATCGGGGAAGGCGGGGAACATCTCTGTTGTACAGGGTAAGTATTTCTGCAATTTCATAGGTGGACCTTGGTGGAGGGATCGCACTAAGAGCGGCGGACAGTTGGTAGAACAATCGACGCACCTCTACGATTCAATCCGCTATCTGTGCGGCGATGTGGAAAGGGTCTTTACGGAGATGGGGAAGCGTTTCTGGGACGACGTTCCGGACATGACCTCTGAGGACGCGAGTTCGACCGTCTTGCGATTCAAGAGTGGCGCAATGGGGTCGATTGCGTCCACAACGGGCGCCTATGCCGGCGACAGGTGGATCACTAGCTGGACCATCGCGGCCAAGAACTTCACGTTCGAGTTCGAAAACGCCAATTCGCTGACCATCCACTCGACGAGCAGGCCTTCGACGACGGAGACCGTCAATGCTCCAGATAGGGACATGTTCGTACTGGAGACGAGTAATCTCTTCGACTGCATCGCGACAGGCAAGGAAACGCGCACGCCAATCCAAGAGGGCGCGAAGACCCTCGAGCTTACGCTTGCGGCCGTCGAGTCCGCCGAGAAGAGGGCGCCCATACAGCTTCCTTTGCCGAGATGACATGAACGATACACGCCGATATGCACGATAGGAACAAGTCGATCAACGACGGGACGGCCGCCTCTGTCAAAAAATGCCCTATTACTCCAATTCCATTGTCGAGACATCCCGGATTCAATCACGGTGCCATTCGCCCATGCACAAGCGTTAAATTCAGTGTCTGCCACATTTCATCAGAATCATATGGCTGAGAAATTTATCTACCACATCGTCTCCGAGACCCATTGGGATCGCGAATGGTACTTAACATTTCAACAATTCAGAAGCCGACTGGTACAAGTCTGCGACCGACTTCTGAAGATCCTAGATGAGGATCCGGGCTTCAGGTACTTCACGCTCGATGGCCAGACTATAGTCCTAGAGGACTATCTGGAAGTCAGGCCCGATGCCAGAGCCAAGATGGAGCATTACATCAGAGGTGGGCGCATCCTCATAGGCCCATGGTATGTGCTGCCCGACGAATTCCTCGAGGGGGCCGAGGCCATGGTCAGAAACCTGATGTTGGGTTACAGGATCGCATCGAACTTCGGTGCGATAATGAAGGTTGGCTATCTCCCGGACCAATTCGGCCACATAGGGCAGATTCCGCAGATACTGAGGGGGATCGGCATCGATAACGCTGTGGTCTGGAGGGGGATCGGCGAGGAGGTCGACAAGACTGAGTTCAACTGGATATCGCCAGATGGGAGCTCTGTCTTGGCCATCTATCTGCCGGATGGTTACTGCAACGCGGCAAACTTACCCCTCGACCCCGCCAAGCTAGCTGCTGGGGCCAAGAACATGGGCAGGAGGCTTAGGTCAATGGCCACGACCATGAACGTACTCTTCATGAATGGCTGTGACCACCTCGAGGCCCAAGCCGGACTCCCAGCCTCCATGAGGGCAGCGAATGAGGAATTAGGGGATGCTGAGCTTGTGCACTCAACGCTCCCGATGTATATCGCCGCCATCAAGGCGGGCAACCCACAGCTGAGGGGCGTCTCGGGGGAGTTCCGCTCCACTGCCAGGGCTCATCTGCTGGTGGGCGTGCTGTCGACCAGGATGTGGATAAAGCAACTGAACAATAAATGCGAGAAGCTCCTTGAGAGCTGGGCCGAACCCCTAACAGCGTGGGCGTGGCTTGCGGAGAGGAAGGCGCCCCAGGATGCTACCTTCATCAAGAGGGCGGTTGCGATGAACTGGCTTGCGTGGAAATATCTCCTTCAGAATCACCCCCATGACAGCATCTGCGGCTGTAGCATCGATGAGGTGCACAGGGACATGGTGCCCAGGTTCAAGTGGGCTGAGGAGATCTGCGAGACGGTCATCGATAATGACGTCAAGGTCCTCGCAGATCACATCGACACCGTGCCCAAGGCCCCTACGAAGAATGGGAAGGCCTCCGCCATTATCGTCTTCAATCCCTCGGCAGGTCCGCGCACTGATATCGCTCATGGGAGAATGAAGGCAGGCGCCGCTTCGATGGAGTTCGATGTCGTCGACGAAAAGGGCGAAAAGGTTGCGGTCCAAGGAGTTGATTTGATTCGCGATGAACGGCGTGAGGCCGATTTGCTCTTTGTCGCAGGGAACCTGCCCGGATATGGTTACAGGGTTTATCACGCAATCCCAGGAGACCGACCATTGTACATGCCGTCCGAGGCACCCGGAGATTCGATCGAGAACGAATTCTACAAGATAGTGGCCGACAAGGGCAAGGGAACCATCACGATCACGAACAAGGAGGATGGGACCACTTACGCCGACTGCAATGGATTTGTCGACGTTGGGGATGCGGGCGATGAATACAACTTCTCCCCACCAAAGGAGAATATCGCCATGGACCTCCCGAGATCGGTATCTACGGCTTGCGAAGTTGGTCCCGCGAGGACGACATTGAGGATAAAAATGGTGTATGCTCTTCCCGAATCACTCTCGGGGGATCGTAATTCAAGATCGAAGACCCTTGTCGAGATGCCGATCACGAGCAGCATCTCGCTCTATCCAGGCGTGAGGCGCATCGATTTATCGACGACCGTGGAGAATGCTGCCCGCGATCACTGGCTGCGCGTGTATTTCCCGACTGGAGTCGAGGCAAAGATGGTCCATTCTGAGGGCCATTTCGATGTGATGGGGCGCGCCGTCGGAGCCCAGAGCGTGTGCAATCGGATAGAGAGGCCGATCGGCACGTTCCCGCAGAAGAGCTTCACGGACGTTAATGACGGCACTCGGGGGCTCCTGCTCGCCAACAAGGGGCTTCCGGAGTGTGAGGCCCTAGTGGAGGGTGGGAAGGTCATCCTGGCCCTGACCCTGTTGAGGTGCGTGGGCTGGCTTTCCCGGGGCGACCTCTCATATCGCCGCGGCGATGCTGGACCGAGGGTGCCATCTCCAGAGGCGCAGTGCTTGGGCCATCATGTATTCGAGTATGCGTTGGTCCCACACCGAGGGACGTGGGAAGGCGCGTTTCAGGAGGCGCACTACCTCAACGAGCCATTGCGAGTGTTTCAAGTGGAACCGAGGAAGGGAGAGCTTCCTCCTGAGCTCAGTTGGATCGATGTTAAGCCCCAGCTGCTGATCGTGTCCTCGATCAAGCTCGCCGAGAGGGGGAATGGGATCGTCGTCAGGGTCTATAACCCCAGTGAGAGGCTCGTCGAAGGAAGCTGCTCGCTGGCCTTCAGGGCCCAAAGGGCCTCGTTCGTCGATCTCAATGAGGATGTGATCGCCGGGACGACGATGGATCAAGATGGTAATGTCAAACTGGACATGAAGCCGAAAGCGATCGCGAGCGTCTTGTACGAATTTTAATGTGAACTCTTGAGGCGCTCTGCATGAGGGCATGGCTCTAGGGACCTGAATTGGATGTCGACGGGGGGCAGCGAAGTGGAAGCGGCACGATCCTTCGATTAGCAGTAGCCCTGGCCAGCATTAGGAATGAGGGACTGCACATCTACAATATCAGGAAGAAAAGGAGCCAACCTGGACTTCGACCGCAACACTTGGAGTCGGTCATGGTTGCTGCGAAGTTGACAAACGCGAAGGTCAGAGGTGCCAAGGTCGCGTCAGATGAACTCTGGTTCGAGCCCAACGGCATAATCGGTGGCAACGTGGAGGCGGAGATAGGCACCGCAGGGAGCATCCCGATGCTCCTCCTCGCAGTACTCCCGATCTGCGCCTTTGCGAAGGAGCCCGTGAAGTTGTCGGTGAGAAAGGGGGGCACTGACGTCAGGAACTCGCCAACTGTGAATTACGTGAAATACGTTCTACTGCCAACTCTCTCCAAGATGGGCCTGGAGGCGCAGTTGGAGGTGAGGAGCTACGGATACTACCCGATAGGCATGGGTGAGGTGAACCTGAAGGTTCAGCCGACTAAGGGGCTGATCGGCCTTCGCCTCATGGAGTTCGGCGATGTTGAGGGGGTGAACGGCATATCCGTCTGCACTTTCCTGAGGGAGAGGAGGGTTGCGGAGCGTCAGGCCGACGCAGCAATGCAACTCCTTCGAAAGGCGGGCCATCGCGCAAAGGTGGAGATACTATACGATACGTCAAATCCGGTTCAGAAGGGCAGTTCAATCGCCTTGTGGGGAAAAACGACCAGCGATGTCCTACTCGGGGCGGACGCCATCGGTGAGTTGCGGAAGACGAGCGAGGCCGTCGGAATTGAGGCCGCGCAAAACCTCCTTGAGGAATTAAGGGCAAAGGCGACGGTCGACGTCCATCTGGCGGACATGCTCATCCCCTATGTGGCCCTTACACGGGGTGGCTCAGCTTACCTGACGCGAACCCTCACTGAACACGTGGAGGCGAACATCTGGCTTGTCAAGGAGTTCCTAGGCGCGAGACTTGAAACCGAGAAGATCGGTAATCTCTATAAAATCGAGAAATTATAAAATACATTATTCGCGTTGGTAGCGTCACGGTATGAGTAGAGCCATCATGAAGTAGATCGGGTAGGGAAGGCGTTGTTTTCATATATGTTTGAGGAAAGAGACATTAGTCAGTAGCGCAAGTTGGTGGAGCATGGAGCAGGGCATCTATGTCGTTTTTTGGTTCGATACTGAGGACTACGTGACGCCCGAAGCCGACGACGCGGCAAAGAGGCTTGCGGAGATCCTTGAGGATAAAGGCGCAAGAGGGGTCTTCAAGATTGTGGGTGAAAAGCTGAGGGCCATTGAAAGGAGAGGCAGGCAGGACGTCATCTCGGCATTGGCCAAACACGAGATCGGCTATCATGGCGAATACCACAGCATGCACCCCGTCATATCCGAGTATCTAAAGGATCTCGGTTGGGATGATGGCGTTAAGGAATTCGAGAGGAGGGAACAGAGGGGATTGGATGACATTCGAAGGATCTTCCACATAAATCCTTCATGTTATGGGCAGCCCGGAGGGGCCTGGGCTCCACAGTCATACGGCGCTCTCCTGGAGTGGGAAATACCGGTCTATTTAGATGAGACGGCCTTTATCGGACTGGACGAGAGGCCTTTCTGGTACTGCGGCATATTGAACGTCCTCAACTTGGGTCGCAATGTCATCTCGGTGAATTTTGAACTCGGTACGCCAGGCTTCCTTGAGGGGGTTTGCAAAGGATTCAAAGATGTGTGTGAGAGGCTGAAAAGCGAAGGAGGGGGCGTTATCAGCATTTTAAATCACCCCTGTACGCTAGTTACAGAGGAATTTTGGGACGGCGTGAATTTCAGCAACGGAAAGAATCCAACAGGGGGTCTATTGAAGCCCCGCATGAAATCGAACGATGCCATCGAAGCAGGCTATAGGGATTTCTCGGATTTCGTCCATTATGTCGTCTCATTCCCAGGCGTTAAGGTTATTACGGCAAGAGATGCGCTGGATATTTATCCAGACCTTTCTAATGGCAAGATTTTCTCGAAGGAGGAGGTGCTGGATATTTTTGCCTCGACCCATGAAGGGATGGCCTTCTACAGGGGCGGTGAGATCGCGTTATCGCCTGCTGAGATTTTCTGGCTCGCAGTCTCATGCCTTAGGGGGTTTATAATCGAGTCTCGTATGCCAGACGAAGTGCGTGCCAGGAGAGTCCTTGGGCCTACGGAGGAGTTTTCCCATGGCGGAAGATCGGAATTAATACACTGGAAGGATTTCGCAGAGAGCTGCGTTAAGGTAGCAAGGTATATTGAGGGTGATGGGAGAGTACCATCGAGGATCGAGGTCGGGAAATTAACCATTGGTCCAGCTGCATATCTGAAAACGACCATTGGCGCGATAAGCCACGTGACCCGTGAGGGCAATACTCCATCGACTCTTGTGGTCCAAGATGGGACGCTAGAAAGCGTCGAATATATTAGCGAAGAAGGTGCCCAAGACGCTTGGAAATGGATCGTCTTCCCCGATGGATTCACTGCGCCGAGGCTGATTGGCATTGCGCGGCTCCAGGCATGGACCTTGAAACCAGCCATCCCTCGAGGAAGTGGATAGATATCCTTTCAACATTTTACGCACCATCATGAAGAGAAGGGGTTGAGCATGACCAGGATTCTGGTAACTGGTGCTACTGGCCGGATCGGATCCGAGCTTACGTTGGAACTGAGAAGTAGATATGGCAATGAAAACATCGTAGCGGCTGGACACAGCAGAGCTGAGTAGGTATTTACATGATTCGGGTGCTGGATTTCTCACGCTATTTCCAACA
>Ga0315312_1000769_pt1 | contig 31057 bp, 35 predicted proteins | sample TDP7_MG_FD_203629 | JGI IMG/M metagenome (GOLD analysis project Ga0315312, IMG submission 203629) | Freshwater sediment microbial communities from Lake Towuti, South Sulawesi, Indonesia - TDP7 | ecosystem: Environmental > Aquatic > Freshwater > Lake > Sediment | place: Indonesia: South Sulawesi... | reverse complement strand
CACTCCAGTCCCTCTGCCAAAGTCAGCCGGAGATGTCCCGCTTGCCACCGCCATCGCCAAAAACCTGGAAATACCGTGGTCGCTGGCGTTTCTCCCGGACGGCAGTCTGGTTTTCACCGAGCGCCAGGGCAGAATCAGGCTTATTGATGTCCGTGAAGGTCTGCTCACCCAGCCACTGGTGACCATTGCCGATGTAGCCCACCGGGGGGAGGGTGGGTTGCTGGGAATTACCCTGCACCCCGACTTCACCAAAAACTGTTTGCTTTACCTTTATTACACTTACCAGTCAGGTGATAGGCTGGCAAACCGAGTAGTGAGGTTCAGGCTGGAGGGGAAAACTCTCGTGGAAAGGAAAGTAATTCTTGATAATATTCCCGGCTCAGGTATCCACGATGGCGGACGAATCAAATTTGGTCCTGATGGCAAGCTTTACATCACCGCCGGCGATGCCTCTATTGCCGATTTGGCTCAGGATAAGAATTCGCTGGCAGGCAAAATCCTGCGGCTGAACGACGATGGCTCAATTCCGGCGGATAATCCTTTCCCTAACTCCCCTGTCTATTCGTTGGGGCATCGTAATCCGCAGGGTATCGCTTGGGACAACAGAGGCAGGCTGTGGGCAACCGAGCACGGCTCCAGCGCCACCGATGAGCTGAACTTAATTCAGCTAGGAAAGAACTATGGCTGGCCCCTGATTAGAGGCAACAGAAAAGCCCCCGGGTTGGAAAGCCCCATAATTCAAAGCGGGGAGGACACGTGGGCGCCCTCGGGAATGGCATTTTACGAAGGCTCATTGTTCTTTGCCGGTTTACGGGGACAGACGTTGTTTCAGGCAGTGATTGAGGATGGGACAGTAGCCTTGAAAAAGCATCTGGTCAGGAGCTTCGGGCGATTGCGGGATGTGGTCATTGGTCCCGATAATATGCTCTATATCCTGACCAATAATCGCGACGGTCGCGGTGTTCCGACGGCTGAGGACGACCAGATAATCAGGATTAACCCGAGGAAACTTTAGTTGATTTTCGGTGGTGCCTCAGATAACCCCACGCCACCCCGCCCAGAATTACTGTTCCCCCCAGCGTTGCCAGGACACAGAATAGGGCGGCGTCATACCAGAAGCCCCCCGGGAAGAGCATGATAAGATAGTCCTTGCTCGGGTCAAGCATCCAGAGGTTATTGGCGAAACTGAGCAAGTGGAATTGCAGAAACAGCTGGTCAAAATTGAGCAGTACGCCTATTCCCAGAAGCACCATTAGCAGCAGGGTGAGACCGCTGCCGTAGAGGACATCTTTAGCCAATCGTTGTTTTTCTTTCCGCCAGAAGAGAATCGCCACGATGTAGAGAAAGGTGTAAATAAAAGTCGCCAGCGATACCTTATAGTTAAGCCAGACTAAGCCCTTAACATCTTTGAGATGAGCGACTTCTTTATCGTTGAAAAGGACAAAGGGCTTGCTGTCTTTGGTAACCGTAAGGCGGATAAGCTCTTCGTCAGAATTGAAGTAGCTAATGAGACCACTCGCCGCTTTCTTCAGCTCGGCTTCGGCTAAGCCGGTGGTCTGGCTGACATTGTATTTCTGAAAGCCGTATTCATAGAGCCACTGGCTGTTTACGGCCCCACCAATGCTCCCCGCCGCCAGAAGTAAGGGCAGACACAGGATAAACAGCCATTGAGCCATAGAAGCTAGAATTCGCAACTCTCACCTCTTTAAAGTGATTTTACAATTTTGACGGTGCTAAGTTCTACCTGACCCCTTTGCAGACCCAGATGCCATATTGCTACAATTAGATTGAAATGAAATCAGTCCTGATTCATACCTGCTGTGCCCACTGCGGCGCGTACACCGTTGATTACTGGCGCAAGACAGGCTATCAGGTGAGCGCCTTCTGGTATAACCCCAATATCCACCCTTATCTGGAATATCGGGAACGTCTGAACGCAATGAAGTCCCTGGCACAGCAGGCAAACCTGCCGCTAATTATCAGCGATAGCTACGATGTAATCAATTACTTCCGCCAGGTGGTGGGGCATGAGCCGGAGCGATGTCAGCATTGCTTCTGCTTGCGACTGGGCAAAACAGCCGAAGTCGCTCGTGAGAAGGGTTTTGCTGCTTTCACCACCACCCTCCTCATCAGCCCTCACCAGAAGCACGATTTAGTCCGCGAGACCGGGGAAGAGCTGGCAAAACAAAGTGGCGTTGAGTTTCTTTACGCCGACCTCAGGAAGCGCTACTCAGACAGCCGTCACATCACCAAGCCGATGAATCTTTATCGTCAGCAATACTGCGGCTGTATTTACAGTGAGTGGGAAAGGTATGCTGACCTGGAAAACAAGAGGGAGCCTGTTTAAGGCTCCCTTGCTTGCTTCTTATTCGTTTGTTATTTTTACTGAGTCTGGGTTGGCTGGTTCTCTTGCCATTGTCATCCGCCACCAATCCTCGCTCTGCCCATTCCCATCCCGGGACCCATGCCTCTCCAGTTGCGCGCGGCGCCGGGCGCCCTTCGCATCTGATTGCCTTTGCCTAAACCAAAGCCGAATCCCTTTAGCTTATCAACCGCCGCGGGCCGCTTTGCCCACCACTCCTTAATCTGGTTAGCTTCATCCTGAGTGATGGTGCCCTTTTCCACCGCTTCGGCGAGGCACTGGTCAATATTCTCCTGTCTCAGTTGCTGGCGCGCCTGGGCGAAAGCGTTAGTCAGTTCCTGTTCTGAGATTCCAAGAAGCTGGGCTACTTTTGCCCACAACGGATTGCTCACCGGCTGTGGCTGGGGTGGCTGGTTGGAACCATCCTGTGCTAGTGCCACTGTGGTGCCTACTGTGAGCACGAGGACCGCCGCAATTGTAGCGAGCAGAACCTTCATTTTTTGGGACACCTTTTTCACCTCCTCCTAGTTTTGCGGTCAATAATTAGTTGTTAGTCAAGGATTGAGTAGACCACCTGAACATTCAGGGTGATGTCTAATTCCCCCGGGCTGATTGGAGTCTCCACCATCGCCGGGGCGCCCGCCGCCTTCTCAAAAGCGGGACGGTAGATAGGGGGTGGAACATAAGAGCTCTCCGAGATATAGGTGGGTTTACCGAGTTTTACTCCCGAGAGCTGAGCGAGCTGTTTTGCCTTGGCTTCAGCATCAGCCATCGCCTTCTGTCGGGCGACCGCATTATAGGTCGTCGGGTCTTCCACGGAAAAACCGATACCATCAATACGGGTAAGGTCACCACCCGCCTCAGCGACGGCATCAATAATGGCGCCGACCTTGTTCATCGTCCTGATTTTAGCCTGAACGATATTGGTCACCCGGTAGCCAATCAGTACCTCTTTCTGCTCTTTGTCATTCCAGCGGGTGACCTTACTGATATTGAAGGTCTGAGTCTGGATATCCTTTTCAGCGACGCCATTGGCAGTCAGGGACTTCATTACCTTATCCATAGCGTCAGCGGCTTGAGCCTGAGCTTGAGCGACACTAGTTGACTGGGCTTCAATACCTAGTCGGAGAGTGGCGATGTCTGGGACCGCTGAGACTTTCCCTGAGCCATTGACCCAGATACCTTCCTGCTGGCTGTTTAGATTGACTCTGAGGTTAGCAGGCACGGCACCCAGCGCCGAAGTTCCCTCAGCACAACCAATCAGAGTAACAACTAATAATAGTGCCAACAACCCCACCACAAACACCAAGCCGAGTTTTTTCATGCTGACCTCCTGATTTAAGAACTCCAATAATATATAACGAAAAAAGTCGCCACGGGGTTAGTGGCGACTCGCACTACTCTAGGGGAAAGTAGTTTATTCCTTGTCCAGAGCCTTGAGCGCCTGCTCGTAGCCGCTGTCGGCTACTGCCAGTGCCTGATGTAGGGCTGGTTTTACCGCTTCCGGCGCTCTCTTCAGCGCTTCACGAATCGCCTGAGGGTTGGCGGCAGCTTTCTGCATCATTATTTCCTTGAGCTTGGCGCGTTGCTGCATCTTGGCTAGTTGGCTGGGGTCAGTTGGCTGTGGTGTGGCGGGTGCAATTCCTTGAGGCGCTCTGGCTGATGGTGCTGGAGCGATTTTGGGTGGTGCTGGAACTGGCTTGGGAGTGGGCACCGGTCTCGGTTTGGTCGGCGCTGGCTCGGGTTGAGGTGCTGGTTCGGTAGCCGGCGCCGGTTCGGCGGTCATTTGGGGTGCCGGCATCGCCGGAGCGGCTTCCATCATCGGCATCTCTTCGCCTGCCATCATCATTGCCAGTTCACCATTGGCTTTCGCTGCCATAGCCATCGCCGAAAGGTGGTTGTTGAGTCGGCTGGCGACTTTTTCCACGTGACGCGCCTTGCCTTTTTCCGCCATACGGACAAGCTCAGCAACCCGCTTATCGGAAAGTTTGGCATACAGTTCCGCCTTTGACAGCGGTGACGTGGCTAACTTTAGCTGAACCGTCTCTGTGGCGAGCTTGACGGGATACAGAGGGCTATCAGGCATACTGTTGCTTGCTGCGGCAATCGTACCACTGCTAGCGAGAACCAGGGCAATCACTACGGAAATGACAACCGTAGCCAACCTTGGCTGCCAGCCGAAGATGACGCCGCGGCGTTCCTTCTTAGCTTCCATCTCCTGAAGCGCCGCACGGAACTGGAATCTGGCTCTTTCCCTGAACTCGGAACGAGGCGCCACTGCGGTAGCTTTTTTGGTAATTAATGCTGTCTTCAACAGCGGCTTAAGTTCGTTGGCAAAGGCTGGGTAGCTCTGCAGACATTGTTCAACGCTCTCGCCCTTGACCAGTATGCGCTCCAGGCATTCATCCAGAATATTGGTAAATTCCTTCCGGTACTTCACCATTTTCATTCCACCGCCAGTATTTTACGCAGGGAGACGATAGCGCTGTGCTGCAACGCCTTGATCGCACCCTGGCTTTTACCCATAATCTCGGCTACCTCAGCGATTGAAAGCCCACTGGCAAAACGCAGGGATATCACCTCTCGCTGGGCTTTGGTCAGCTTCTTGGTCGCCTCAGCCAGTTGCGCAATATCCACATTCAGCTCCGCCACCTCGGTGGGGTCGGCACTGCTTCTGGTCACTGCTTTCTCCAGCGGCACCATAGGTCGTTTTGATTTCCTCCTCAGGTAGTCCACTATCTGGTTATGGGCGATTCGGTAGAGCCAGGCAGAGAAAGAGGTTCCCCTCCACTTGAAGCGTGAGATTGACTCAATGGCATTGAGAAACACCTGTTGAGTAATATCCTCAGCCTCAACTCTATCTCCGATTTTGACAGCAACGTACCGATAGATTTTATCAAAGTTTGCCTCATATAATTGAGTTAAAGCCTCATGGTCACGTTGCTGAGCCCTCCGGACGAGGCTCTCCTCATCTTGCACCTGACAACTCCCTTTGCCAGCCGAATTTTTAGGGTAGCCTGCTGGTTTTGGTCGTTACCCTGTGCATATAGTATAACGAATGAGGGGGTAAAAAGATAGCCAAAAGAGGCGTCATATGATGATGTTTGATTTGACAAACCCCGAAATGGAAAGGGATAATTAAATTTAAGGCTCAAGTGGCGAGGCAGCTCACAATGGCATCAGAGCGTCTGGAGAAGGCAAAACAGGCAAGAACGAAAATTTTTGGTGTTCTTTCCGCTCTGCCGCCCGAACGTGTTTGCGACCGCGGTGAGGGCGTTTACCTTTATGATCAGGATGGCAGGAAGTACCTGGATTTTTCGGGAAGTCCGCAGGCGTGTTCTATCGGGCATGGCGACCAGCGTGTCACCAGAGCCGTCGCTGAGCAGATGAAAAAGTTAGCCCTCTGCTTCCAGACCTATTTTATTAATGAACGTGAGGGAGAGCTGGCGGAACGCATACTGAGGAGAGCGCCGAAAAATATGACCCGCATCCAGTTCGTTAATAGCGGCTCGGAGGCGACCGAATCAGCTATCAAGCTGGCGCATCAGTTCCATATTGAGAATGGCAACCCGACGAAGAATTTGGTTATTTCACGGTGGCAGGGCTATCACGGCATGACCGTCGCGGCGCTGTCCGCCTCAGGATATACCAGCCGACGTGCCAAGTTCGGTACCCTGCTCTTCTCCTGGCCCAAGATTGACCCGCCTCTCTGCTACCGCTGTCCCTATGAACTGAGCTACCCCAAGTGCAATGTCATCTGTGCCAAAGCTCTGGATAGATTAATCAATCAACTCGGTCCGCAGTACGTTTCTGCCTTCATTGCCGAGCCGATTGGTGGTGCTGAGAGTGGGGCTATGGTGCCCGTGCCAGAGTACTACCCGATGATTCGTGAAATCTGTGATAAGCACGGTGTCCTTTTCATTGATGACGAGGTCATCTGTGGCTTCGGGAGGACGGGTAAGTGGTTTGGCATTGACCATTGGGGCGTCCAGCCTGATATTATGACCACTGCCAAAGGTATGAGTGGTGCCTACACGCCGATTGCTGCTATACTCGTTTCGGATAAAGTGGCTAAAACTTTTGAAAAGACGAGCGGTAGATTTATCAATGCTTTCACCACCGCTGGCAACCCGGTTTCCTGTGCCGCGGCTCTCGCCGTTGTTGATATCATTGAGACGGAAGGGCTGGTGGAGCGCAGCGTCAAAATGGGCGAGTATATGCATAAGCAAGCGCGCCAGAGGCTGATGCCTCATCCCACCGTCGGTGATATCCGCGGCAAAGGTCTCATTATGGGCTGGAACTGGTTAGAAATAAAGCCACCAAAGAGCCTTTCGCCCCGTCTGTCATGGCAGCGGCACGGGTTAATCGGTTAGCGATGGAGCGGGGTTGCATGGTCTTCCCCACTACTGGGACAGTAGAAGGGGCAGCCGGCGATGTCATTGTAATGGCACCACCCTATATCATCACTGAAAGCCATATTGACGATGGACTGGATATGGTGGACGCTGCACTGACTGACTTTGAGATGGAGTTTCTTAAGTAGGCAACTATGCGCCCGGAAAAGCTGGGCGCAAATAATAATTAAGGAAATGTTTGCAAAGGGCAGAAATGGCAAAAGTTCAAGTAGCGAAAAGTGAAACTAACCCCCTTCAGGAGGTACAGAAAAGAATTGATGAGGTCTGCCATCGCCTCAAAATCCCGGAAGGAATTAATGCACGACTCAGGGTTTGCGAACGGGAGTTGATTGTTAACTTCCCGGTAAGGATGGACGATGGTTCCCTCAAAATTTTTACCGGCTATCGCATTCAGCACAATGACACCCGCGGTCCGGCCAAAGGAGGTATTCGCTACCATCCCGAAGTACGTCTGGATGAGACCCGCGCCTTAGCTGCCTTGATGACCTTTAAGACAGCCGTCGTCAATATTCCTTACGGCGGGGCGAAAGGTGCCGTTGCCTGTAACCCTAAGAAGTTATCTATTACCGAGCTGGAAAGACTGACCCGACGTTATGCCAGTGAAATCTCACTCATCATCGGCCCCGAAAGTGATATACCGGCTCCTGACGTCGGTACCAATCCCCAGGTGATGGCGTGGATTATGGATACCTACAGCATGAACAAGGGGTATTCGGTGCTGGGGGTGGTCACCGGTAAACCACTTGAGGTAGGGGGTAGCCGGGGTAGGTTTGAAGCCACCGGTCGCGGCTGTGTGATTTGTGCCGACCTCGCCGGTAAACACCTCGGCATAAACCTGGCAGGCGCCACGGTAGCTATTCAGGGCTTCGGAAATGTCGGGGCGACTTCCGCCAAACTACTTGCCAGAGCCGGTGGCAAGGTAATTGCCGTTAGTGACTCTACCGGGGGTATTTACTGCCCCAAGGGTCTTGACATTGACGCGGTAGCCCGCCATAAGGCGGCGACCGGCACCGTGGTCGGTTTCAAAGATGCTGATGTCATCAGTAATGCGGAACTTCTCGCCATGAAATGCGACATTCTGGTACCGGCGGCGCTGGAGCATCAGATACACGAGGGTAATGCTGCTTCAATTCAAGCCAAACTGATTGTTGAAGGTGCCAACGGTCCGACTACCGCTGAAGCTACCAAGATTCTCTGCGACAAAGGAGTTTTCATTGTGCCGGACATCCTGGCTAATGCCGGCGGTGTCATTGTTTCTTACTTTGAATGGGTTCAGGGCTTGCAGTCCTTCTTCTGGAGTGAGGATGAGGTAAACCAGAGGCTCAAGACGGTGATGGACAATGCCTTCCGTGAGGTGCTGGAAATCAGCCAGCGTGAGAAAACCGATATGAGAGACGCCGCTTATATACTGGCGATTAATCGCGTCGCCCAGGCGATGATGATACGCGGCATCTATCCGTAAGAAAAGAGGGGGGAGCTAATCGTCTGCCTCCCCTTTCTATTCCCTCAGCCCGCCAATTCCGGACTGATATTTTCCCTGAATTAAATGTGCTAGAATTAGTTCGGCTTACTTTAAATTCTCAGGAGTAACGCAGTGTCCTGCTATGTCCGACCGATGTGCAAAGAAGACGTGCCTCAGGTCAAAGAAATAGACCGGGAAGCCTTCCCCACCCAATTTCCCGCACCCGACTACCAGCGGGAATTGCAGGACCGCATCTCACACCATATTGTCGCCTGTGATGAAGTCAGAATAATGCCGGCGGTGAAAGCTGAGGAAAAAGGTTTTTTAAAATTTGTGCGCCGGATAATGCAATTATTTGGCGGTACACACCCTGACGACAATAGACCAGTTGAGCTGGAGCGAGTCCTTGGCTTTGCCAGTATCTGGGTGATGGCAGACGAAGCTCACCTCACCAACATCGCCGTACGCCAAAGCCACCGGCGACAGGGTATTGGTGAGCTATTGCTCATATCTATCATTGAGCTTGCTACTGGGCTAAAGGCTGATTTTTTTACCCTGGAGGTGCGCGCTTCCAATATCCCGGCTCATGAGCTCTATAAAAAGTACGGCTTCACCCAAGTTGGCTTGCGTCGTGGCTATTACACGGATAACCGCGAGGACGCGGTGGTCATGTCCACGGAGAGCCTCAGCTCGCCGTCTTTCCGGGAACGTTTTCCACAATTAAAAGAGGCTTACCTCAGAAGGTACGGCAGTCTTAATAGTCTCTCGTTGTGGAACAAGAACCGGTACGTCTCAGCTAAACCCCCACCCGCTGCGTAGGGCGAAAAATTAGCCTCCCCGCCCTTTACCATAGTCAGGTGAAGTGTTAGAATTACATCGGGGACGGGTGGACTCGGAAAGGAAGGTGAGATATGTCGGGACATTCAAAGTGGGCCAATATTAAACATCAGAAGGGTGCTGCTGACGCCAGGCGAGGTCGCATCTTTACCAAACTGATTCGCGAGATGACGGTCGCCGTGCGTGAGGGCGGTCCGAATCCAGAAAGTAACTTCAAATTGAGGCTGGCAGTCCAGAAAGCACGGGATAATGATATGCCCCTGGAGCACATTGATAGGACCATCAAACGGGCAAGCGGACAAGCCGAAGGTGCCGCCCTGCAGGAAATGGTGCTGGAAGGGTACGGTCCGGGCGGTACGGCGATAATGGTTCAGGCAACGACAGATAATCGCAATCGCACGGTTCAAGAGGTCAGAGCCGCCTTTGCTAAGCACAGCGGCAGTCTCGGGGCTAGTGGTTGTGTCTCCTGGCTATTTGAGCAAAAGGGCGTTATCACGGTCAAGCAGAACGGTCTGAACCCCGACGACCTTATGTTGAATGCGATTGACGCCGGGGCGGAAGATGTTAAGGTGGAGCGCGGCTTTGTTGAAATCTATACCAAGCCAAATGACCTGGAAAAGGTGAGAGCCGCGCTGGAAGCCAAGCAGATTCCCATTGAGCGGGCTGAAGTGTCGCTGGAACCGAAGCAAATGGTCCAGCTTGAGGAAAAGACGGCACTGCAGACCCTGAAGCTGCTGGACAGGCTTGAGGAACTGGATGATGTGCAGAGTGTCGCCAGCAACGCCGATTTTGCCGATACGGTGCTGGAGAAGTATCAGCTTCAGGCTTCAAGTTAAAGTTGGACAATGAGAGTTTTAGGTGTTGACCCGGGCACAATAACGATGGGCTACGGTGTGGTTGACAGCAAGGATGATGAAATTGCCTTGGTCGCCGATGGTGCCTTAACTAGCCCGGAGCGCTCCCCAATCGGGGAGCGTTTGCATTTTCTATATCAGGAGCTTTTGCAGGTTATCAAGCGTTATCAGCCTGAGGTGGTGGTGGTGGAACAGCCCTTTGTTGCCGAGAATGCGCGGTCGGCACTGGCGATTGGTCGCGCCCAGGCAGTTGCCCTCCTCGCCGCCGCCACTCAGAATCTCCCCACCTGCGAATACACCCCCGCCCAGGTCAAGCAGATGGTCGCCAGCTACGGCGCCAGCCGTAAGGAGCAGGTGCAGGAGATGGTCCGGCTCCAGCTTGGACTGGCGGAAGTGCCTCAGCCCCACGACGCCGCCGATGCTTTAGCCGTGGCGATTTGCCATATCCGCCAGACGCACCTTAATGAACTTTTAGCCCGTCAAAAGGAGAGCTAAATGATATCCAGTTTACGCGGGAGAGTGGAGTCTTTCAGCAATAGTTCGGCGGTAATAAATGTCGGTGGGATCGGCTTTCAGGTGTTCCTGCCCACCCCCACCCTGTCCGCCCTCGCCAGCATCGGCAAGGAAGTGCAGATTTTTACTTACCTGCAGGTGCGAGAAGACAACATGACCCTTTACGGCTTTGGCTCGCCGGAGGAGCTATCTCTTTTCCAGACTTTGCTCAGCGTATCGGGAATTGGTCCCAAGCTGGCGCTATCCATGCTTTCGGCGATGAGCGTGGAACAATTGACCATGGCGATTGCCACCGGCAGTACCGACCTCCTGACTACCATCCCGGGCATCGGCAAAAAGCTGGCGAGTCGGGTAGTTCTGGAGCTGAAGGAGAAGGTCGGCGCAGCATGGGTTGCCGCGCCTGCCACCGGGCTTGCTCAGGAAAACGCCGATGTGCTCTCCGCCCTGACCTCTCTGGGCTACTCGGCCGCCGAAGCCACGAAAGCCGTTGCTAGCCTCCCCGCCGACCCCAAACTCACCCTTGAGGAAAAGGTGAAGGTGGCGCTGGGATATTTGGGAGGGAGGTAATACGGATTAATATATGAGAGAGATTACTGAGCTAGAATATCGGGAATTCGTAAAAGACCGTAATGAAATTGCGGTGGATAGTACGAGAGTAAAATTAATTGAGGGGAGCCAGATCAAGCTCTACGAACCAAGAGACTTCTCCCTTGAGAAGACAACAGTCTGGTCTTTTGAACACCGCGGCAATTGGGCTACACATCGGGGGAATTACCGTGGTAACTGGGCACCACAAATACCCAGAAATCTAATTCTTCGTTATTCTCAACCCGGCGACCTAGTTCTGGACCAGATGGTAGGCTCTGGAACAACCCTGATTGAGTGTAAACTATTAGGGAGAAACGGCATTGGGGTTGATATAAACCTGCATGCCTTAATGGTTGCCTATAACCGACTTGACTTCACTTATATAGCGCCAGGGATATATCCATCTACAACACAGAAGCTCTACCTTGGAGATGCAAGGAAACTAGACCCCAGCATAATCCCCGATGAGAGTGTTGATTTGATAGCCACTCACCCACCTTATGCCAATATAATCCCCTATTCTAAAGAAAGAGAAAATGGAGACCTTTCCCGAGTTCACAGCATAGATGAGTTTATCTCTGAAATGAAAGCCGTAGCTAGAGAGTGTTTTAGAGTCCTTAAACCAGGCAAACAGTGTGCCATCCTAATAGGTGACACGCACAAGCACAAGCACTATGTACCTATAGCTTCTAGGGTGCTAGAGGTCTTTTTGCAAGAGAATTTCATTCTAAGGGAAGACGTGATCAAAATACAGTGGCATACTCAAACGATGAGGGGTCGTTGGAAAGAGAGCTATAATCATGACTTCCTTCTAACATATCATGAGCATCTTTTGATATTCAGGAAGCCTGATATAGATGAAGACACTTCAAAATTCAAGGACAGCATGATATGGAGAGATACATGTCAATAAGATTTTTTAAGCTCTTCGTAAATGCAATTTTATTTCTTCAGAATATTCTTTCGCTAGGAGGTTTTGCTTTCGGTAGCTCAAACGGTACTCCTATTTACACAACTAAGAAAGGTGTACAAATATTTGTGCGCAAAGGAAAGAAATCTCAATCCGCTTATGACTTCAAAGTGAGCTTTAGAGAGCCTGAAAAACGAGAGCGAACACCCACACATGTACACCTGATTGTGGAAATGTATGTTAAGCATGCGTTCAACCCTAAACTGACGCTTGAGTTAAAAAATCATATGCTCAGCGTTTTTAGCAAAATTCAGCCTATCAACTATTACCCTCCACGATTACAGGTCTTTAAACCGCAAGACACAGAGAAATTTACTGAACTAGACAAAGTTGGAGAATTCACTGTAGAATTTCTGCTTGTGGCATCAGAACTCATCATGATCCAAGAAAAAACTAATTATCCGAAAGGCTCTTTAACACAGCGGTTATATGCTGATTTTGCCGTCAAAGATAGATTCTCAGTTATCCAAGCGGCAGTCTTTCGGGGAGTATAGAAATTATTTACTCAAACATATTTTCCTCCATGTCCCCCACCATCATCGCCGTCATCGGTCAGAAAGTTCGGGAAGGATTGAGCCCCTCAGCCACCCCACCTCCCCCAAATTCTAAATTCTAAAACCCTGAATCCTAAACCCTGAATCACCACTGTCATTGCGCACCCCGCTTCCTCCGCTTTCATTGGCGTCTCGTTCGCTAATCCGAGCATCGGCATGAAGCCATCTCCGGGTCAATTCGTCGGGATTGCCATCCTTCATCTGAACGATGACAACGGCACCAGAAGCGGGGCGTTTAAGAGGGGTTCATTCTGAAGGAGTTCACCCTGAATGGCGCTAGCCCCTCTTCCATCCTTCGGCTGAAGGATCCCCTTCCCTTTACATAACATCAAAATAGTTTACATAACTCTAAAAACGAATCGTGCCTGTATCCCCCTTTTTACCCTCGATTCGTTTCCCCCAAAAATCGTTATTAATAGTATTTTGAGTTTCCCCATAATCGGGCAGTTATTGACAATAAAGGATCAGCCGACTAAAATTTCTACGAGTGACATGTTGAACATCAGACCGGCAACCCAAACTGACCTTCCCGCTATAACTGAGATTTACAATGAAGCTATCCTGAACACGGCGGCTACCTTTGACACCCAGCCTAAAAGCCTCCAGGAGCAGGAGCAATGGTTTGCCAGCCACGATGCCAGACACCCGGTTCTGGTCGCTGAGCAGGACGGCACTATTGTGGGCTGGGCATCTTTGAGCGCCTGGTCGGACCGCTGTGCTTATGCTGATACCGCCGAAGCGTCAGTCTATGTCCGGAAGGAATACCGGGGCAAAGGTGTCGGCAGACTATTGTCCGTTGCCCTGCTGGAGGCAGGTGAAAAAGCCGGTCTCCACACCGTGATTGCCCGCATTACCGGGGGTAATGAGGCGAGCCTGCGGTTGGCTCAGTCCGCCGGCTTTGAACTCGTTGGCACCATGAAAGAGGTCGGCCGGAAGTTCGGCAGGCTCCATAATGTCCACCTGCTCCAGCGCATCTATCCCTGACCGGCAAATTGATAGTCGGTTCTTGTCTTCCTCAGATTGAAGCCACCAGCGTAAAAAGATATACTATTCCTAGAACATCTTTGGGATAAGCTGGCTATGGCTGAATTCAAGATTGTTTCTGATTTCAAAATGACCGGCGACCAGCCCCAAGCCGCGGATAAACTGGTGGCAGGGCTGGAGAAGGGCTACCAGCGCCAGACCCTGCTCGGTGTTACCGGCAGTGGTAAGACTTTCACCATGGCGAACGTCATTGAACGCATCCAGCGCCCGACACTGGTCATCTGCCATAATAAGACGCTCGCCGCCCAGCTTGCCAGCGAGTTCAAGGAGTTCTTCCCTGATAACGCCGTGGAATACTTCGTCAGCTACTACGATTACTATCAGCCGGAAGCCTACGTGCCCCAGACTGACCTTTATATTGAGAAGGACGCTGATATCAACGAAGAAATTGACAAGCTCCGCCACGCCGCCACCCGCGCTCTCTTCACGCGCCGCGATGTCTTGATTGTTGCTTCGGTGTCCTGTATTTACGGTCTGGGGGAACCCGAGGAATACCGCAGTTTTGTCGTCAGCCTCAAGCGTGGCGATAGCTACGACCGCCAGAAGCTCCTGCGCCAGCTCGTGGATATGCAATACGAGCGCAATGATATTGATTTCACCCGTGGCAGGTTCCGCGTCCGTGGCGATACTCTGGAAATCCAGCCATCCTATGAGGAAATCGCCGTCCGCATTGAGTTCTTTGGCGATGACATTGACCGCATCATTGAAATTGATTCGCTAACCGGCGAACTGCTAAACGAGCTTGACTCAATTGACCTGTATCCCGCCAAGCACTTCGTCACCTCGCACGATAAGCTCACCGCAGCGATTGAAAGCATCAAGCAGGAGCTGAAAGAACGTCTGGCGGAACTCAAGGCGCAGGGCAAACTGCTGGAAGCCGCCCGCCTGGAAGCCCGCACCAACTATGACTTGGAAATGCTGCAGGAAGCCGGCTACTGCCCCGGTGTAGAAAACTACTCCCGCCACCTCTCGGGTCGGGCGCCCGGCAGTCCGCCGTGGACTCTGCTAGATTACTTCCCCAAGGACTTCCTGCTCTTCATTGACGAATCGCATATGACATTGCCCCAGATACGGGGGATGTACCACGGGGATATCTCGCGCAAGCAGACCCTCGTTGATTACGGCTTCCGTCTGCCCTCGGCGCTGGACAACCGGCCCCTCAGCTTTGACGAGTTCAACCAGCGCATCAATCAGGTTGCCTTTGTCTCGGCGACGCCTAGTGAATATGAGTATGCCCACAGCCAGCAGGTTGTGGAACAGCTTGTCCGACCGACCGGTCTGCTTGAGCCAACGGTTGAAGTCAAGCCAACTAAGGGACAGATTGACGACCTCATCGCTCAGATTAAAGGCCGGACCGACAAGGGCGAACGCTGTCTGGTGACCACCCTGACCAAGCGTATGGCAGAGGAGCTTGCCGACTACCTCATCGAGATGGGGGTGAAGACCCACTACCTGCACTCCGAGATTGACACTCTGGAAAGAGTGGAGATTCTGCGCGACCTGCGCCTTGGCGTTTACGATGTCGTCGTTGGCATCAACTTGCTGAGAGAAGGGCTTGATTTGCCTGAGGTGAGCTTGGTGGCGATTCTGGATGCGGACAAGGAAGGCTATCTGCGCTCCAAGGAAGCCCTGATTCAGACGATGGGACGTGCCGCCCGCCACGTTGACGGACACGTCATTATGTATGCCGATACCATCACTACCTCAATGCAGGCGGCAATTGATGAGACAATAAGACGGCGCCGCATTCAAGAAGCCTTCAATCGGGAACACGGCATCACACCGCAGAGCATCCGCAAGGCTATCCGTGATATTACGGAGCGGGTGAAGATGGTGGCGGAAACCCGAGAGAAGTATGTGGCTGTCCCAACGCCAGTTGGTAGAGATGACATCGCCCGGCTCATCAAAGACCTGGAAGGGCAGATGAAGACAGCAGCACGGAACCTGGAGTTTGAGAAAGCCGCTATCATCCGCGACCGCATCATTGAGCTACGGAAAGCCATCACCGAAGACCCCATCGAGGTAAGAAGATGAGTGAGGAGTCTCAGAAGACCAGACAGGAGCGCCGCGAAAAAAAGCTGCGCAAGCAGCGAGAGCGCATGAAAAAGCACGGCAAGGGTCTGGCGCAGATATACAAGGATGCGGTTACCAAGAGACTGAAAGGCGAGAAGGAGAAATCCTAAACACCACTGTCATTGCGAGCGACCCGCCAGCTACTCCACAGCGAAGCAATCTCGTTTTGCTTTATTGAGATTGCCACGTCGCTACGCTCCTCGCAATGACATGAAACAGGGAAATCCCAAAAAAGACCCAACAAGCTCTCTACAGACCCTGCTTCCCTTTCCACTTCCCTATCTGCTCCGTATGTTCCCGGTAATGCCGGTATGTGTCAATGCCCAGCCTCCGCACCAGGCGGGGGGTAAAGGCGGTTTCGGGGACATCTTTCAGGAAATATACCAGACGCTGGTGCGTTAAAATCAAGTCTTTCTTGACCTGACTCAAGGTAAGGTTTCGCTTCTTCTCATACTGGAGGGCATTAAAGGCATCAATCCCGCCGTAAGTCACGTATTTGGGCGGTGATTTGCCTTCTATGATAATCGGTAGGGCCTTCAGCGTTTCTTCTTCCCACGTGGTAACGTGTGCCATCAAGTCCCTGATTGACCACTGCCCGCACACTCCCACCTCAAACAGGGCGCTTTCTGGCAGGTCGGCAAAAGATTCTAGAAAAGCCTGCCATGCCTGCTCCAGACGGCTGAGGATACGCTCTTTACTCACGTAACTACTTCTTGCTCGCTAAAATTCTTTTTGCCCAACCCGCCGCCTGCTCCAGTTCGCCCTCTTTCAGCGGTCCTTCATTACCCATCACGATGAAGCCCTCCGGCGGCACCACCGGATAACCGCCTTTACCTGTCAGAGTGTCCGCGATACGCCCGGCGGCATAGCCGAAGAGTTTAGCTATCGGGTGTTTCACCCTCGTATCGAACGAAGCCACGCTGATGTTCTTGAGAGCCTTTGCGGGTATTTTGTTAAGGAACTCTTGGACAGCTTTAGTAGCCCTGCCTCCCTGAGTCGGCGAACCGACGATGAGAAGGTCAATAGATGCCAGTTCCGAGAGACTCGCCTCACCCGCCCGAACTACCTTGACCTCACTGGCTGGGGTAATAGCTTCGGCAATGGCACGGGCGATTTTCTCCGTATTTCCATAAACTGAGTCATACACTATCAAAGCTTTCATTAGGGACACCTCCACCATGTCACCCTGAGCACTTCGTTCCTCAGTATAAACTCCGCGAAGGGTATCGGGGGACGAGGGGGTGTTCTCATATCCATACCCCGAGATTCTTCACTTCATTCAGAATGACAGCCTTATTAAGCGCCCTCTTTTGCTTCTTCCTCCCGCTTGAACCCCTCCTCCTCAAGCTGCTCCATAATGCGGGCGGCACGCGGATAGCCAATGTGCAGTCGGCGCTGGAGGAAGGAAGTGGAAATGCGGTCGTGCTCCCGTGCCAGCTGACGGGCGGCGTCAAGGAGCGGGTCGGGAGGATAAGCGCCTTTAGCCACGGCAGGGGAGGTGGGTATAGTAATCTCGTCCACCTTCAGTTGGCTGACTTCCGTTTCCTGTTGGCTGTTCCAGAAATAGACCAACCGCTCTGTTTCGGCATCGGAGACAAAGCAACCCTGGAGTCGTTTCGGTTTCGCCGCTTCGGTAGGACTGTAGAGCATATCGCCGCGACCGAGCAATTTTTCGGCACCGGCGCTGTCAAGAATGGTGCGCGAGTCCACCTGAGAGGTGACCGCAAAGCTAATCCTGGTGGGGAAGTTGGCTTTGATTAAGCCGGTAACCACGTCCACTGATGGACGCTGGGTGGCGACCACCAGATGAATACCGGTCGCCCGAGCTAGTTGAGCCAACCGACACAAAATATGTTCCACCTCGTCAAAGCCTGCCATCATCAAATCAGCGAGTTCGTCAACAAAGAGCACGAGGTAGGGGAGTTTATCTTTGCCCTGCTTACCCCTATTATAGCCCTCAATGTTGCGGGTGCCGGCGGATGCCATCTTGCGATACCTCAGGTCCATTTCCTGATTGAGCCAGCGCAAGGCGTTCAGGGCTTTTTCGGTCTCCACAATCACCGGCGTGGCGAGGTGCGGGATACTGTTATACACCGTCAGCTCAACACGCTTCGGGTCAACCATGATAAAGCGGACGTCGTAAGGCGTGTCATACATCATGAGACAGCAAATAATGGCATTCAAACAGACTGTCTTACCGCTGCCCGTGGCGCCAGCGATGAGGAGGTGGGGCATTTTAGACAAATCAGCCGCTGTGGCTTCCCCACCGGCGCCCTTGCCCAGAGCAATTGCCATCTTGGACTTGGCTTCTATTTTCTGAAAGACGCTTGTCTCAATAACGCCGCGCAGGCTAACCACACCGATACGGGTATTGGGCACCTCAATACCGACAATGGATTTACCCGGGACCGGTGCTTCAATCCTGATGCTGGGAGCGGCAAGGGCTAAAGCGAGGTCGTTTGCCAGCGAGGTGATTCGGTCAACTTTGACCCTTGTCTTGGCAACCTCCTCCAGTCGGGTGGTAATGTTGCCGTTCCTGTCCTTTTCTTTGGCCTCTTTGTACTTTCGGTCCCAACCCGGCTCCACCCCGAATTGAGTTACTGTGGGTCCGGCATTTATTTGCACAACCCTGGCTTCAACACCGTAGCTGGCTAAAGAGTCTTCAATCTGCTTTGCCCGCTTAACATTGTCTGCCTGGCTGAACTCCACTTCTGGCGTTACGTCTAGGATGTCAATTGGCGGCAATTTCCAGCCATCAACCACAATCAGGTCGGAGGATTGTCCGTACTTCTTCCAGACGTCCTCAGCAATCTGCTTCAATTCCTGAGACGACCCGGCGGTGCGCTTGAGTGCCGACTCAGGCGGTGGTTCGGGTGGAATCAACGTCGGTGGGGCAGGTACTGGTTCTACCTGTCCTTTTGCTGGCTTTGGTCTCCCCAGTATGCCACCTCTGCCCAAAAATGGTCGCTTAAAAAGTGGTTTTCCCGGTATGGGACGCGGCTGGGGTGGCGAGAGGCTGGGAGTCGGTGGAGTATACGGCGCTTGAGGAGTATACCCCATATCATAATACTCCGGTTCTTTGCGGAATCGGTCGGCTATCCAGCCTACTAATCCGGCGGTCAACCGCCAGGCAGTCCTCGGGAAGACCAGGACAAGACCAGCCAACGCCAGCCCAAAGACGCGTAAACCGCCAATAAAATCAGCTCGGTCAATAATAATTTGCCCGAAGAAACCGCCCCGCCCGGCGAAGCTGAGAATTCCCCACACGGCGAGGATAAGGGCTATGCCTCCCAGCCACCGATTGGCGTGATAGAAGAAAGAAGAAAGGCGCCTCTGCCAGAGGAAAAAGACGAATATGCCCAGAGCAACTGTAATTAAGACCAGCCCCCAGCCCAGGAGGTCAGCTACCCAGAGTGCCAGTCTTTGAATATTACCCCATTGCCAGAAGAGAATGCCAAGGATAATGAGTGTTAGTATCAGATAGCGGACTGCGGGGAACCATAGAATGCGGAAGAGTGTCCGCCACCACGACCTCCCCTCGTGACTTCGGTTTTTCTCTCCTCGTCTTTTTCTTCCCATACAACCTCAAACTAAACCTTGACCATAAAAGGCAGAATCATCGGACGGCGCTTTGTCCGTTCATAATAAAACTTTTCTAGGGTATCCTTAACCTTGGCGTTAACATAACTCCATTCGGCGGCGCGGACGCCACTATGGTCAAGGACTTTCGCCAGCAAATCACGGCTCTCATTAATCATATCTCTGGAATCCTCGGGGTTCACGAAGCCGCGGGTAACGATATCGGGTCGGCCGACCAGCCTGCCTGTCTGCCGGTTAACGGCAATAATCGCCACCACGATACCATCGGTTGCCAGCATACGGCGGGTGCGCAGGACAACACCGCTGATATCGCCGACACTCAAGCCGTCCACATAGACATTGCCGGAATTGACCTTGCCGGCTTTACGTGCCCACTGTGAAGTGAGTTCGAGGACTTCACCGTCCTCCATCACGAAGACATGGTCTTTCGGCACGCCGACCGCCTGTGCCAGCCGCGCATGCAGGCTCAGATGGCGGTACTCTCCGTGAATGGGCATAAAGAATTTCGGTTTTACCAGGTTCAGCAGGAGTTTCAGTTCTTCTTGGCTGCCGTGTCCGTGGACGTGCACCTGCGCCAGCTTATCGTAATAGACCGTGGCGCCTTGCCTGAACAGGTTGTCCACGGTGCGGTTGACCACGGCCTCATTGCCCGGGACGGGGGTGGCGGAAATAATAATGGTATCGCCAGCAACGATGTGCACTTGGGAATGGTCGCGGTTGGCCATCCGGACGAGGGCGGAGGTCGGCTCGCCCTGACTGCCCGTGGTAGCGAGGACGACCTTATTGTGGGGCATCCCTCTGGCTTCTTCAAGATGGCCCAAAATGCCATCCGGAGCTTTGAGGTAGCCCAGTTCCAGTGCCATCTTGACGGTATCACTCATACTGCGCCCGACAATAAAGACGCGGCGCTGGTGCTTGGCGGCGGCATCAATCACCTGCTGGATACGGGAGACCAGCGACGAGAAGGTGGTCACAATCACCCTTCCCGGTGCATTCGCCATAATGCGGTCGAGTGTCTCGCCCACCACCTGCTCCGATGGCGTATAGCCGGGCAGTTCGGCGTAGGTGGAATCGGACATCAGTAGCAGGACTCCTTCCAGCCCCAGTTGCGCCAGTCGCGAGAGGTCGGTGGGTTTGCCGTCCACTGGCGTGTAATCGAGCTTGAAATCACCGCTGTGGATGACCGTCCCCACCGGCGTCCGAATAATCAGGCCCGCCGAGTCAGGAATACTGTGGCAGACGGTATAGAACTCGACCTTGAACTTACCCAGGGTAACCGGTTCGCCGACTTCCAGTATTTTCAGCTTGGACTCAGTGAGTACCCGACGCTCCTTGAGCTTGACTCGGATAAGCCCGTGGGTCAGCCGGGTCGAATAAACTGGCACGTTGATTTGCTGGACGACGAAGGGCAGGGCGCCGATATGGTCTTCATGACCGTGGGTGATAATGATGCCTCTGACCCTGTTCTTCCGTTCCACCAGGTAGCTGAAGTCCGGGATGACGAGGTCAATGCCCATCATCTCTTCCCCGGGGAACATCAGCCCGGCATCAATGATGATAATGTCATTCTCGTACTCGAGGGCAATCATGTTCTTGCCGATTTCGCTCAGTCCCCCGAGCGGGATAATTCTTAATCTTGGCTTAGGCATAAAGCTTAATCCTTAAACAGGTTTAACTGCTGGGGTTGTGGCTCATATTGTGCCCGTGACATCGCTCTGGCTTCAGCAAGGAGCGCCGGAATTTTGAGCATGTCCGCCTCTATCTCCTTGCGTAAACTTTGCTGGTGGAGGGCGGCGGCGGGGTGATACATGGCGTAAATGATGACGCCGTCCTTTTTCTGGGCGCGCCCGTGAACCTGGCTGATGCTTCTATTGGGGATAAAGTGGGCGAGGGAGTAGCGTCCCAGCGTGACGATGAGTTTGGGACGGATTAGCTCCAGCTGGCGGTCGAGCCAGGGCTGGCAGTTCTGTATTTCAACTGGCAGTGGTTCGCGGTTGTTGGGTGGGCGGGTCTTGATGACATTGGTGATATAGACCTGCGCGCGTGTCAGCCCGATTGAAAGCAGCAACTTGTCCAGAAGCTGCCCTGCCGGACCGACAAAGGGGCGACCCTGCTGGTCTTCATGCCACCCCGGCGCCTCCCCGATGAACACTATCTCGGCGTCCTCAGGACCCTCGCCCGGGACAGCATTGGTGCGGTATTTGGCTATTTCACAACGATGGCAATTGGCGATTTGAGCATAAAGCTCAGTCAGTGGCGACATATCACCTACCGTAATCCAATCTCAAGTTCAATCAGCTTTATGATAGCACGGGGAGTAGGGGACGTCAATTTGTGGGAGGGACTGCTTATCGTCATTGCGAGGAGCATAGCGACGAAGCAATCCGAAGACATTTTGAGATTGCTTCGCTTCGCTCGCAATGACAGATGACTGACTCAATACAAGACCCTGTTTGACAAATGCGCTCGGCTCGCTTAAAGTATTACCCACAATGTCTGGTGAACTTCGCATCGAAGAAATCCCACTGGGCGACCCGAAGTTAACCGCTTTCGTCCAATTCCCCTGGCGGCTCTACCGGGGCGACCCCTGCTGGACACCACCCCTTAACGGCGACTTGCTCGGGAACCGCCTGCTCGGTCTCAAAGGCCTGCTCACGGCCAAGCATCCCTATCACCGCCACGCTGATGTCACCCATTTCCTCGCCCGGCAAGGAAGACAGGCGGTGGGACGCATCTCGGCGGCAATCAACCGCCAGTTTAACGAGCACCACCATACTTCCCTCGGCTTCTTCGGGTTTTTTGAGACCATTAACGACTATGAAGTCGCCTGTGTTCTGTTAGACCACGCACGGGACTGGGTCAAGGAGCGCGGTATGACAGCTTTGCGTGGCCCCGGGGAATACTCTAATGCTACTCACGAACGGCAGGCTATCCTCATTGACGGCTTCCGATATGCGCCGACAACCGACCTGACGCATAATCCGCCGTATTATTCTGACTTCCTCGAGAGGTACGGCTTCCAAAAGGTAAAGGACTACGATGCCTACCTTTTCGACCGTAACGGCACCAATATATCGCTTGTCGCGAGGCTGGCTCAGAGGGTAAAGAGAAGCCTGAAAGTTGAAACCAGGGCGCTGAATTTCAAGGACTTGAAGGCGGAAGTCCGCCTTATTATTGAAATCTACAACGCCGCCTGGGCGCAAAACTGGGGATTCCTGCCCATCGCCGCCGAAGAGGGGGACGCCATCGCTGACTCCCTGCGGCTGGTCATCGACCCCGGCCTGGTCCGCTTTGCTTTTATCGATGGCAAACCAATAGCGGTAATGGGCGTCATTCCCGACCCGAACTGCGCCCTGCGTCCCCGGTGGCACTGGTACGGCGATTCCGACTTTATTCGCATTCTACGGCTGTTGCTGATGCGCCGCAGGATACCGTTTACCAGGGGGATGTTCCTGGGCATTAGAGCCGAATTCCGCAAGCTGGGCGTCCCAGCAATTCTGACTGATGAAATCATCCGTTACATTCTATCACGGCATTATCAGGAGCTGGAAGCCTCGTTGATTCTGGAAAACAACGGCGCAATGATTAAAATAATCAAGCGTTTCGGCGGCAGGCATTATAAGAAGTGGCGCATTTACGAAATGCCGTTGAAATGACATTGCTTCTGTGACGTCAAATAGACAGGAGGCAACGATGGAGAAAAAGAGAATCACCGGTAGACCTTTCGTCTTTCCGATGCCAACCACGCTCGTGGGAGCGAATGTTGCCGGCAAACCCACATATGAAGCTGTGGCTTTCTGCAATATGGCTGCCAGTAATCCGCCCATAATTCTCATATCCTCAAATAGGCGCCATTACACCAATATCGGCATTAAAGAGAATAAAACGTTTAGTGTCAATATACCATCAGAAGAACTACTCCGGGCTACCGACTACTGCGGGCTCGTTTCTGGCCACAAAGTGGATAAGTCCAAAGTTTTCCAGACTTTCTACGGTGAGACGGGAACAGCGCCCATGATTCAGGAGTGCGCCGTTAATATGGAATGCGAGCTTTATCAACTGGTGGAACTTCCCCGAAATGACATTTTCTTCGGCAAGATTGTGGCGGCATACGCTGAAGACAAGTACCTCACCGAAGGAGCACCGGATTTGAGGAAGTTTAAGCCCATCATTTACTCCTGGTCTGATGATTACTGGAAGCTGGGTGCTCCCCTGGCTAAGGCATTTGCGGCGGGCAAGGACTATAAGCCGGAATAGCGTCCGGTTTGGTTCCGCCGACCTTTACTTTGGTGTGAACCCCGCCTGCGGTAAAGCTACCTTCAGCGCTGAAATCACCGCTTTAATATCGCCCTCGGTCACCAGTCCCAGGTGACCAATGCGGAACATCTTGCCTTCCAGAGCCCCCTGACCGCCGGCGAGAACAACCTTATGCTCCTCCCGCATCAGCTTGAGCAGTTTCTTGGTATCCACAGTGGGGGGCGTCGCCACGGAGGTGACCGTGTTGGAGGCGTATCTTTCATCGGCGAAAACGGACAGCCCCAGCGACTTCACACCATCACGGGCGGCTTTGCCCACCCTGGCGTGGCGGGCGAAGATGTTAGTCAGTCCCTCCTTGAGCATCATCGCCAGCGCCACCTCCAGGGCAAAGAAAATTGAGACTGCCGGTGTCCACGGTGTCTGCCCCTTCTCCAGATAGCTTTTGGCTTTACCAAAGTCCCAGTAGTTGCGCGGCATCCTGGCGCTGGCATAAGCCTGCCAGGCTTTCGGGCTGACGTTGACCATCGCCAAGCCCGGCGGCACCATCCATCCCTTTTGGGAAGCCGTTACGGCAACATCACAGCCCCATTCGTCCACGGGCAGGGGGATAGAGCCTAGACTGCTGATGGCATCAACGAGAAATAGCTTGCCCGACTCTCTGACCACCTTGCTGATAGCTTCAAGGTCGTTGGTCACGCCGGTCGAGGTCTCATTGTGGGTCACCAGCACTGCTTTAATCTTCGGGTCGGCTTTCAGGGCTTTGCCGATTTCACCGGGGTTGGCGGCTTTGCCCGGCTCAAACGTGAGAGAAGTAACTTCAGCACCATAGATGTGGGCGATTTCGCCAAAACGGTCGCCAAAAAATCCAATGGATACGGAAAGCACCTTGTCCCCGGGCGAGAGCGTATTCACCACCGCCGCCTCCAGACCACCCGTCCCCGAGCCAGTCAGAATGTAAACATCCGTCTTGGTCTGGAAGAGCTGTTTTAGCATATCGGTCACGTTAAAGAGAATCTTGGCAAACTCGGGACCCCGATGGTTGATCATCGGGCGTGCCATCGCCTGTAACACTTCGGGAGGGCAGGGGGTGGGTCCCGGAATACGCAGGTTTTCCATGTTTGCCTCCTTAAAACTCTACGGCATTAATCACTCACACCGGGTATGGTAGGCGGAACGAACTTGATTCTTAGCCAAGAACGTTTTCCTACACGAAAGATATCATCTTTTACCTTTGTCCTAAAACTAGATACCTTTTCACCATTTTTCTCGACCGCTCCCTGTGTTATCAGGCGAGTTGCTTCAGAAATACTGCCAACCAAGCCACTTGATTTAAACAAATATCTGATATCTGGGTTTTCCTCACGGGTCTCAACAATAGGCATTTCCTTGGGGGCTTCTCTTTTCTGAAAGACCTTTACAAACAGTTTCTCCGCCTCAACAGCATCTCTCTGGCTGTAAAGCTGAGTGATTAGCTCTTTACCCAGCCGCTTTTTCAGCTCCATCGGGTTCACCGCATTGCTGGCGAGAGCTTTTCTGAAATTCTGCAGTTCTTCATCCGAAACATCGGTCAGCAGTTCAAAATACTGTAGAATGAGGCTATCGTTAATTGACATCACCTTGCCGAAGATTTCCTTCGGCGGCTCCGCCACGCCGATATAGTTGCCCAGACTTTTGCTCATCTTATTACTGCCGTCGGTGCCGACGAGGAGAGGAGTCATAAAGCACTGTTGGGGTTTCTGCCCCATCATTGTCTGAAGCTCCCGCCCGACGAGGAAGTTGAATTTCTGGTCGGTCCCGCCGAACTCCACATCCGCCTGCACCATCACCGAATCGTAAGCCTGGAGCAGAGGATAGAGCAGTTCGGTGATGGCGATGGGTCGCCCGGCATTGAATCGGGCGCCAAAATCCTCGCGGGCAAGCATCTGGGCAACGGTGAACTTACTGGCAAGCCGGATAATATCTGCCAGAGTAAACTTACCAAACCACTCACTCTGCCAGCGCACCTCGGTCTTTTCTTTCTCCACGACCTTGAAGAACTGCTTCATATAGGTCTCGGCGTTTGACCTCACCTTCTCAGCGGAGAGCATCGGGCGGGTCGCCGAAACGCCGCTCGGGTCGCCAATCTGGGCAGTCCAGTCGCCCACGATGAGGACAACCTGGTGCCCGAGCTCCTGAAACTGCCGCAATTTGCGCAGGGCAACCATATGGCCGAGGTGGATATCGGGGAAGCTGGGGTCGAAGCCTTCTTTTAGTCGGAGCTTTTTGCCCAACTTCAGCAGTTCAACCAACTCCTCCCTGACGATAATCTCCGCTACCCCTCGCGTCAGTAAGAAATTTAACTCCTTATCGCTGATTTTCATGCTTGACTTGTACCTTGGGATTCCAAGATGGCCTTGCCCCGTTCTACATCACTGGCTATCTGTTGCTTCAATTCTTCCGCCGACTTAAATTTTATATCGCCGCGCAGTCTTTCAATAATATCAATTTTCAGCTCCCGACCGTAGAGAATGCTCTTGTAGTCCAGTACGTAGACTTCAATTCCACGCTCCTTGCCCCCAAAAGTCGGGCTCTTACCAATATAGGTCATAGAAGGGTAGGCTCTACCATTAATATAAGTGAGGCTGGCATAAACACCATCAGCGGGAATCGCCTGCTCGGGACTGATTCTCAGGTTAGCCGTGGGGAAGCCGAGCTTCACGCCCCGCCCGGCGCCCGTCACCACCGGCGCCTGCAAACTGAAGGGTCGTCCCACCATCTTCGCCACCTTTTTCATATTGCCTCTGACTAAAGCTTCCCGGATGGCAGTACTGCTGACCACTTCCCCATTAATAATCATCGGGGAAACTATCGCCACAGTGAAGCCCATTTCCTTGCCGAGTGCTATGAGGGTCTCAACGCTGCCTTCGCGGTTCCTGCCCAGCGCAAAGTCAGGTCCGATGACCAGTCCGCGCATACGCAGGTACTCCTTCAGCAGATGAACAAACTGGCGGGGAGTGAGGTGGGACAACTCAGGACTAAAGGATAGCGGGATAATAAATTCCACGCCCGTTTCCTTAATCAGTCTAATCCTTTCTTCCAGGTCAGTGAGAAAGGGGAGTTTGGTGTCGGAAAGAACTTCTTGAGGGTGCTGACGGAAGGTGACGACTCCGGGAAGCAGGTTACACTGTCTGGCTTGCTCAACCAGGCGTGAAATCAGATGTCTATGCCCCAGGTGGACCCCATCAAAGACGCCAACCGTGAGTAAAGTATCTTTACCGCGGGAAAACCGGGCTAGCTCTTCTTCTACTAACATGCTTTCACCTGACAAGAGCCATATCTAGCTGGAGATAATAAAAAGTCAGCACTTAGCTGATGTGTTTTAATACTATCATAAGCCCAATTAGGCGTCAACTTGAAAAATTGGGGGTTTCATTTGCCTTTGGTTGTTTGTCTGAATCGGAGCCAGAGAGAACCTAAAGGAAGACGGGCTGACGCCTCTCTTATCGGTCCTCAGAATTTACTGGTGCTGGAAAGGGGGGAGTACTGCCAGAAGAGGGGCGCTAGCCCCTCTTAAATCTTTCCTCCCCTCTCCTGATAGGAGAGGGGATTAAGGGGTGAGGTCAAAAGCCTTTGTCAGCGCCACCGCGCCAAAACATGGGACATAAAAATGACCCCTGTCCACAAAACTTTACATAACTCTAAAAACGAATCAAAGCTAACCACTCTCAATTCATTTCCCTTAAAAAATCTTGTTGAGTTCCAAAAGTCCAAATAGCTTGCTTGACTCAAGTCGGGGTAGGACAGGGAGTCTACCTAAAGCTCTCCAGCACGAGGTAAAAGTAATAGACCACTACCCCGGCAAAAACAACGCTATCCGTCCGGTCAAGCACACCGCCATGCCCCGGCAGCAGTTTGCCTGACTCTTTCACCCCTACGTTTCGCTTGAGAATGGATTTCGCCAGGTCACCAAACTGTCCCAGCACGCTCACCAACAGCCCGAGGAGTATCACCTGCCAGTAGTTCAGAGGCAGCTGAAGAGGCGTTGGTATGGTAAAAAGCAGGCTGACCGCAATGGCACCCAGAACCCCACCCACTGCCCCTTCCCAGGTCTTGTTGGGGCTGATGAGGGGGGCGAGGGAATGCTTACCAAAAGCCTTGCCCACAAAATACGCTGCAGTATCCGACCCGAAAGTGGTAAATAAGGCAAAGAAAACCCAATTCCTGCCACCATCAATCCTAAGTGCCACCAGATAGCTCAGTAGCCACCCGAGATAGAGGATTCCCCCCATCGTCCACACCCACCCAGCAAAGGTGCCGTCTCTCTGGGGGCGGAGTACCAGCCAGATAAGGGAGATAACCACGCCCGAGGTGAACAGAACCGGAGCTGTGAACTCATATTTAACGTGGGGACTGATGATGAAAAAGACTGTCCAGATAACTCCGAAGTAGGTCAGAAGGGGCACATTGAAAGTCGCGGCGAGCCGGTAGAACTCAAGGATAGCAAGAATGCCCCAGATGACCGCTAGGATGGTGAACCAGGGGAGGGGTCTATCAAACCACACCGCAATTATCAGGAGGGGGATAGTAACCAGTGCGGTTAAGAGCCGTTTTTTGAGCATTGCCTGACTTTACAGGGCGCCGAAGCGTCTTTCTCTCTGGCTATAGGCAACCAAGGCTTTGTCAATATCCTCTTTGCTGAAATCGGGCCACAGGACATCAGTGAAATAGTACTCACTGTAGGCAGTCTGCCAGATTAAGAAGTTGCTCAGTCTGAGCTCATCACCGGTGCGAATCAGTAAATCAACGTCGGGCAGCCCCGTCGTGTAAAGATAATTACTGAGCAGTCTTTCGTCTATCTTCTCTGGCGGGATACCTTCCGCCACAATGCGACGCACCGCATCCACAATTTCAACTTTGCCCCCATAATTGAAGGCTAAGCTGAGCACCAGCCCTTTGTTGTTCTTGGTCAGTTCCATCGCACCATTGACTGCCTTCTGTAGCCAATCGGGAAGCTGGCGAAGTCTGCCCAGATGGCGCACTTTGACCCCTCGTTCATGCAGTTTAGGGACGTCTTTTTCTATCCTTTCTTTTAAAATACGGAATAGACCGCTGACTTCTTCTTTGGGGCGCGCCCAGTTCTCCGAGGAAAAGCCGTAAAGTGTCACATACTTGATGCCGTAATCATCAAGGTATTCAATAATGGCGCGCATGTTCTGTACGCCAGCGCGGTGCCCTTTGAGTCGGGGTAACCCCTGCCGCTCCGCCCATCGCCCGTTACCATCGGGCACAATGGCGACATGCATCGGCAAACGTTTAATCTTCTTCACTGCGGATGCACTTTTCATCTTGCTGTCTGGTAAACCTCAAGCTAGACTTCCATCAATTCGGCTTCTTTGTCCTTGCTAACCTCATCAATACTGGCGATATAGCTATCAGTGAGCCTCTGTAACTGCGTGAGAGCCCGTTTGTGCTCGTCCTGCGATATCTCCTTGTTCTTTTCCATGTCTTTCATGCGATTCATCGCTTCGTGACGCAGGTTGCGCACGGCAACCCTTCGCTCCTCAACCCGCCGCCGCACCAGCTTAATTAATTCCTGCCGACGCTCTTCGGAAAGCTGGGGGATACTTATTCGGATGACATTGCCATCACTGGTTGGATTCAGTCCAAGCTCGGATTTCTGGATTGCCTTCTCAATATTCTGTAGCGAGCTCTTGTCCCAGGGGTGTATCACGATAAGCCTGGCTTCAGGCACGGAAATACTTGCCAGTTGGTTCAGTGGGGTGGGAACGCCCATGTAGTCCACTTTGATATGGTCAACTAACGCTGGTGTGGCACGCCCGGTGCGGAGGGTGGCTAACTCCTTCTTTAAACCAGCCACCGTAGTCTTCATTTTTTCTTCAATGCTGAGTAAAGTGCTGGTAACCATCTCTTCACTCACTATAGATTAAGGTACCAATAGGCTCTCCGCTAACTGCTTTCTCAATCCCCTGGCGAGCATAAAGGTCAAAGACGATTATAGGTAGTCGGTTCTCCATGCATAAGGTGAGGGCGGTGGCATCCATTACTTCCAGGCGCTTGTCTAGTGCTTCCTGGTGAGTTATCTTATCAATCTTCTTAGCCCTGGGGTCTTTGCGAGGGTCAGCACTGTAAACGCCATCAACATTGTTCTTGGACATAAGCAGGACGTCAGCCCCGATTTCAATTGACCGCAGTGCTGCCGCCGTATCCGTGGTCATGTAGGGATTGCCCGTACCACCGGCAAAAATGACTGCCCTTCCCTTCTCCATATGACGAATAGCACGACGTCTGATATAAGGCTCTGCCACCTGATTGATGCCTATCGCCGATTGGGTTCGGGTAACCACGCCTTCCTTTTCCAGAACGTCTTGCAGAGCCAGAGCGTTTATCACGGTTGCCAGCATGCCAGCGTAGTCAGCGGTGACTCTGTCCATGCCATTAACTTCGGCACTAGCCCCCCGCCAGATGTTCCCCCCACCGACAACTATACCGACACTGACGCCCATTTCCATGATACGCTTGATTTGCTTGGCTATTCGGGACAAGGTGGGGAAATCAATACCTGAACCGCTTTCGCCACCAAGCGACTCGCCACTGAGTTTGAGCAGGACACGCTTATATTTTACAGCCACTTTCCTTGACACCCAGCTCAAAGCGAGCGAACCGGCTTACTCTGATATTCTCGCCGACTTTGGCAATGACTTCAGCAACCACGTCCCGAACCGTCCTCGCGGGATCCTTGATATAAGGCTGAAGGAGCAAGCAAGCCACCTGAGGGTCAATGTCAGCCCCTTCCGGGATTTCTTCCTTGGCGACGTAACGGGGTGCCTGCGCCGCCACCTGCATTGCTAGGTTGTGGGCTAGCTCCTTGAACTCGTCAGTACGAGCGACGAAGTCAGTCTCACAGTTGACTTCAACTAAGGCTCCGATGCGTCCGCCGGTATGGATATACGCTTCAACAAGTCCCTGCGTGGTGGCGCGGTCGGCTCTTTTTTCCGCTTTAAGTAGTCCTCTTTCCTTTAAAACTTTGAGTGCTTTCTGGAGGTTGCCCTCAACTTCAATCAGGACATTGCGACACTCCATAATACCAGCTCCAGACTGGCTCCTTAATTCCTTTACCATCTCAGTTGTTATTTCCAAAGCTATTCCTCCAAATATGCTTAGGCTTCGTCAGGAGTGAAAATAAGTGGCGCGGCAGTTTCAGCGGGTGTTGGTTCTGCCGCGGCTACCTCTTCAGCCTGCTTGGCTACGACGGCGAGACTGGCTTTACCCTCAAGTACGGCGTCAGCAATCTTACTGCAGATTAATTTGATGGCACGAATGGCATCATCGTTTGACGGAATCGGATAGTCCACTTCGTCGGGGTTGCAGTTGGTGTCCACCATGGCAATGACGGGGATGCCCATACGCTTAGCTTCCATCAGGGCATTTTTCTCCTTGATCGGGTCAACAATAAAGAGGGCGCTGGGCAGGCTGGTCATCTCCTTGAAGCCACCCATCTGCTTATTGAGCTTGGCGATTTCTTCGGTCA
>Ga0315312_1000768_pt1 | contig 31060 bp, 27 predicted proteins | sample TDP7_MG_FD_203629 | JGI IMG/M metagenome (GOLD analysis project Ga0315312, IMG submission 203629) | Freshwater sediment microbial communities from Lake Towuti, South Sulawesi, Indonesia - TDP7 | ecosystem: Environmental > Aquatic > Freshwater > Lake > Sediment | place: Indonesia: South Sulawesi... | reverse complement strand
TGTGTTTGTGGAATGGGATTGGTTTTTTCTTTTGGATGACTTGGTGGAGGAGGTTTCTTGCTTGGTCGAGTTTCATTCCTTTTATGGTTTTGCAGATTTCTGTGGCTGATTTGGGGGATACTCTGATTTCGCGTCCGCTGGCTTTTGCGGTTTTTTCTGGGTCTAGTTCTAGTGTTGAGTATCCCCATTTTGGCATGGTTGGTTTTTCTCCAATTTGCAATGAACAGAAAGGATGGGAGCTTATATGCTTTTTTATATAAGTGTGTTTAAGAGTTGCTTCAAACTTAATAAGGAATCTGAAACAATTTGTAAAGGGAGTTAAAGTTGAGTGTTGTGAGTGAGGAAACGTTAAACGTGGTTCTAGCTCAGTTGCTCCTTAGGCGTGGTCTTAAGTCTCTTGGAGAGGCACGGATTCATGGTTTAGGCTTGAGAAAACCTGATGTTTTCATGGTTGTGAATGGGGTTAAAGTGATTTTGGAAGGTAAATATAGGAAGCTGGGCGTGAAAGAAGAGTTGGAGGCAAAATGTAGGGAGAGAATAGATGAAGGTCTTTGTGAAATTTGTATTTCAGTAGAGTATCCTCAGCTCCCTTTTAGAACTCTTTATCCAGCTATGAATGATGTTGAAAAATCTCTACTTGGTAGTAAAGTGGAGTCGAATGTGGTGTGGATTTCTGCTGAGGGTTCGAGAGAATCAGGTTGGATGGTGGTGGACATTGATGATCTTGCTACTTTGGTGAGGAACAGCTATACCGCTATAGTGAGTGAGGACATGCTTGGAAAAGCTGTTGTAAGTTTAGCTAGCGCTTTGAATATAGTCGCTGAAAAGGTTGTACAGCTTCCCAACGTTGATGTGCTCGTTACAAGAGTTAAAAATGCTATGGGCCTTCAAGAGGTTGAGGGAAGTGCAGAAGAGAGCGAATGAGTCGGCAAGGATAATTAAGATGGCTGGCTTGGCCTTAGTTGACGCTATGGTTTTTCAAGAAGTTTTGGCGTCCTCTGACCCCGATGTAGATACCTTGAGCAAAATTGTTGCTAATCCTCCGGTTCAACAGGGTTTAATAAAGTCTTGGACTGCAATTTTGGAGAAGAACTACGCGCCAATTTTTGAGCTTGGCAAGGCTATCTTAGTGTCTCTTCCCTCCAGCCCGCTTGTTGAAGATGCTCTAGGGATTCTTATCTCTGAAGCACAGAAAATATCCTCATCTAGGGCTTTGCTTCGTCATGATCTTATGGGAAGAATCTATCATAGACTCCTTTTAGCTGACGTAGCAAAGTATTATGCAACCTACTACACAAGCGTGCCAGCTGCTTGGTTACTTGCACGTTTATCTCTGGAGACTGATAACCCATCATGGGATGTAGACTGGTCTAATGTGGAAAGCGTGTCAAAGTTTAGAGTGGGCGATCTAGCCTGTGGTTCTGGAACACTTCTTTCTGCGTCTTATAGAACTATTCTAGACAGACATATTATGGCTTCAACGTCTAAGGGAATGGCTCCAGATCCAAACACTCTGCATAAAGTCCTTCTTGAGAACGTTTTATGGGGCTTTGATGTGTTACTTTATGCGACGCATCTTGCAATTGTTGGATTGTCCCTCCACAACCCAGCCTCAATTTTCCAGAAGTCGAACATGTATGTAATGCCTTTCACTGGTAAAGGTGAACTGCGAAGGCTAGGCAGTGTGGATTTTCTCGTTGATCGTAAAATCATTGTATCAAGCACTTTGACTGGACAAAGTGTAGGTGCAGAGAGAAGAAGTGTAGAATCCAAGGAAAAAGTTGGTGTAGAATTACCAGATTTTGATGTTATAATCATGAACCCGCCATTCACGAGAAGCGTCGGTGGCAATCTCTTATTCGGGGCACTTCCGAAAGAGGAGAGAACGAATCTTCAGAAGGAGCTCCAGAGAATTTTGAAAGAGAAGGGGTTTTCTGGCATAGGGCAAGCCGGGTTAGGTGCGGTTTTTGTGGTGCTCAGCGATAAATACCTCAAACAAGGTAGTAGAATAGCGCTCGTATGCCCGAGGAGCCTAATATCAGGTGTCGCCTGGAGAAAAATAAGGGAGCTTCTAGGAAACAACTACGAAATAGAACATTTAATAACAAGCCACCAAGCCCCCGATGAATGGAACTTCAGCGAAAACACGAACCTTAGTGAAGTGTTGTTAGTGGCTAGAAAATTGGGCAAAGATGAAGCTCATGGAAGAAGTGTTATTGCAAACTTATGGAGAAAGCCCGTCAATGAAATGGAATCTATAATAGTTGCTGATCAATTGGGGAGACTAAAGGCAGTCTCAAAGAATGACATGCATAATATGCTCGAAAACTTGAACTCCTCTCATTTCAACTTGGCATTGGGCGGAAGAAAAATAGGTGAAGCTTATACGGTGACTTCTGAAGCCCTTGCTGATTCACTTGACACGTGGGGGCAGCTTGCTCCATTTGCTCAGTCTGACCTAAATCGAGTCGCATACGTTTTTATTAACTCAGGACAGATTTATGTTCCGGGAAAGGGAGTCGTCGGTTCCATTAACTGCACTCCATTGAGTAATGTGTTATCTGTAATGGGTCCAGATGTCAGACAAATTCACGGAACATTTAGCAAATCAGATTCTAGAACACCGTATGCAGCATTATGGGACCATAGATCAGAAGAAATCAAAACCATTTTACAACAAACAAACGCATGGCTTCACCCGAAAGATACAAAAGCTGCTCTCGCATTGTGGAGCAAAAGCGGCAATTTCATGATTGCCGAGAGGCTAAGACTTAACACTCATAGAATCGTCGCTTCATTTTTAAGCTCAGAAGGTTTGTCCAACATGTGGTGGCCTACAAGACTAAGAGAAACTACAACACGAAATGGGGCTAAGATTCCGAGCGAGGAGCACGAAAAAATACAGATATTATGGCTGAACTCAAGCTTCGGAACTCTTGGGCTACTTGCGTATAGACAAGATACGGAAGGCCCTTGGGTGAAGTTCAAGAAGGAAACGCTTAGCTTACTACCAGTTTTAGATTTGACAAAATTAACAAAGAGTCAAGTTAACAAGCTTTTAGTTGTATTTGCCAAATTCAGCAAAAGCGAAATGGAGCCTCTTCCAAACCAGTTTTCGCAAGCAGCTTCTGGAAGTGGCACACGAAGAGAAATAGACCTCGAAATACTGCAAATATTAACAGGTACTGCAATCGACCTCAAAACTCTGTATGAATACCTCGCAGAAGAACCGATAATCAGCCTAAGTCCATTGCCAAAGTTATAAAGAGTAATGTCCCAATAACACTATCGGATTTGAAGTGCTTGGTTTTGGTGTTGGTGAAAGTTAACCGCCTTCTTGACTATCTCTATCCAGCCCTAGCCAACGAAATCCAACAACCCAGAAAACACTAATGCAAGGATAACGTCTTAGTAAGCCACCTTACGTGGCAGTATTCCATACACAACTATAATTCTTTCAGGCCTTAACTCAAACAAAATCCTATATTTACCTATCCGCAACCTATACTGATTCTTGTACCCTCGCAATTTTGCAACATCAAGCCTTCGCGAAAAACCTTCATCTCCTAAAGTATACAAAGCCTCAATAACTCTACCACGCGCATCTCCACCCAGTTTTTCAAGCTGTTTAACCGCCTTCTTTTCCAAGAAAACTTGGTATCTCTGCAAACAATTATTTCTCCTTCTCAACATCCTCGATTGGTATAAGTTCAACGCTTCCCTTTTCCTTAGCCTTCAAGTATTCCTTAATAGCTTTAACCTCATCCTCTGAAGGCTCTTCCAATCCAATAAGCCTCTCCTCAACAAGCTCCTCCAACCTTTCAACCTTCTCAAGAACAAGCCTAACCTCCTTCAAAACTTCCTTCAAAGCACCATCAGACATCAATAACCCCACACATATAAACGGTCACACTTATTAAAAACATTGTGATTATCTATAACTCGCAAATAACAGCAAGGGCAGACTTAAACGTTTAAAAGCCTCCAAAACCATTTCTGGAAGGTAAACCATCGAGTCCAACCAAAACAAAGGACGGTGAAATGAGAATACCGCTAAACATTCGATTCCTCGGAGGCACAAAGGAAATCGGAAGAATAGCAATAGCCCTGAAAACTGAGAAGACTCAGCTTTTGCTAGACTACGGCGTAATAATGAATAACGAACCAGGATTTCCAATGCACGTTCCACCCAAAGAAGTTGACGCCATTATCCTATGCCACAGCCACCTCGACCATTCGGGCGCTGTTCCAATTTTTCACATTCAGGAAGAGAAAACAGTGTATGGAACCCAACTATCCTTCGACATAGCCGAATTGTTAATCTCAGATCTAATCCACCTAACAGGTTACTACCTCCCCTTTGAATACATTGAACTAAGGTCTATGATGAGAAGCTGTGTCCATCTAGATTATAGGAAGAAACAAGCCGTGGGAGACATCAACTTCCAACTCTTAGATGCAGGGCACTTACCAGGAAGCGCCCAAGCTTTAGTGGAAGCGAATGGAAAGAAGCTGCTCTACACAAGTGACTACAACACCAGCGACACTCGTCTTCTTGGCGGCGCGGACAGAGACTACGGAAAGCTTGACGCTTTAATCATCGAAAGCACCTACGCTGACGAGGATCATCCTGACAGAGCAACCTTGGAAAAGGAATTTGTGGGGAGCGCCACTGAGGTGGTGGAGAGAAGTGGAACTGTTCTAGTTCCAGCCTTCAGCGTGGGCAGATCACAGGAAATTGCCTGCATCCTCGCCGCCCATCATTTTGACTATCCCGTTACAATGGACGGAATGGCTCTCAAGGTCAATCGGATACTGATGAACCACGCCACGTACCTGCGTGACCCCAGACTCTTCAGAGACGCTGTTCACTCCATGACTTGGATTGAGGGGTGGAGAGACCGCAGGATGGCAACTCAGAAGCCTGGTGTAATCATATCTCCGGCGGGGATGTTGAGGGGTGGTCCAGCCGCCTTCTACATACAGAAATTGGGTAAAAGACGGGACAACGCTGTTTTCCTCGTGAGCTATCAGATTCCTGGAACGCCTGGTCGGGAGTTGCTGGAGAAGGGCAGATGCGTGATTGACGGTAAGATGCGCAAGATAAAGGCTGCAGTTGAACACTTCGACTTTTCTTCTCACTGCGGAGCCAGCCAACTTCAAGAGACTGTGAAGAGGGTGGAGGGAAACCCTGCAGTATATGTTGTGCATGGTGCTGAGGGAAACTGTGAAAGATTCGCTAGGTGGGTGAGAGAGGAGACGGGACTGAAGGCGGTTGCTCCGAAGGCTGGAGACACCTACACGGTCTGAGGAAACACGATGAAAATAGCGATTCTGCGCATCGGAACCTTAGACATGAACGTGGTAAGTGAAGTTAAAAACGGTTTGCGCTTGGTCTTTCCCGAAGTTGAATGCGTGATTCTTGAGGACACGATGCCTGTTCCCCAAGATGCGTACAACGAGAGGAGACAGCAATACCATTCCAGTATGGTCTTGGCGAAGATGCACAGCTATGTTCCACGCTTTGATGTTGACAATGTTTTGGGGGTAACCGAGGTTGATCTTTACGTGCCGCGTCTTAACTTCGTTTTCGGTGAGGCTGAGTGTCCGGGCAGAGTAGCTATCATATCGTTGTGTAGGCTTAAGCCCGAGTTTTATGGAAAACCAACCAACAGAGAGCTTTTTGTGGAGCGGTCGGTGAAAGAGGCTGTTCACGAGGTTGGGCATACGCTGGGGTTGGGGCACTGCACCAACTCAGAGTGCATCATGTTCTTTTCCAACTCCATCGTAGACACTGATCAGAAGAAACTTGGCTTCTGTGAGAAGTGTTATCCGCTGGTTTTGAAGCGTCTAAAGGTTTCTTAAGACTAGATTTCGCGGATTTCGCACTTTAATTTCTTAATGACTTCTTCGGCTGTTGTTGGTTCAACTTTCAGGGTGTAGAGGGTTTTTGGGGTTCGAAGTTTGAGTTTCACTTTTTTCTTTAACCTTTTTATGGCGCAATATTCTGCGCGTTCAGAGATTTGGACAAATTGGTCTGTGTCGAAGATTTCTTTGGGCATGGTTTTGGCCTCAATAGGCTATGAGTTTGTGTGGTATTCTGTTTTTATTTGTTGTGGTGTGACCCTTCATAGACCCTCTCCCTTTTTAGCGCAAGCAGTTTTTCTGAAAAAAATACTGTTTTCAACATTCTGCTGTTATTAGGCTCCAAATAGAGGACTTTTCATAATGGGTTGGACATATAAAAAGGGAATAGCACACCTTCGACAAGGTAGGAAGCCTAGTTCAATCGGCTCCAAATCAAGAACATTTTACGCCAATATCATGTGATCTGAGATTTTGTTTCCCAGAAGCAGTCTATAGTATTCTCTCTCTTTCTAGACCCCTATAGCCCCCCCCTTCGAGGAGACTGGCAGACCTTGTCTCTAAAGATAGAATAGTCTCTGGGTGAACTCTTCGTTTGAAGGCATGCCGAAATTTTCAACGTAGTATGCGTACTTTTTTAGGTAAACGAGTGGTGCGGGAAGTCGCGTAGAATGCCCACTCCCGCGAAACATGAAAGTCAAAGACATCAGGTGAGATAGAACTTGAGCGCTATCGAACGTCCCTCTAGATCTAGATATCTCAATTCTTATCGGGATTGGGCATCCTCGGAAAGTTGCTTGTCTTCTTACCGAATATGAAGTAACAATGTGGTAGGTATTGTCTCCAGCATCTAGTACGATGCCTTGAGGCGCTTCTTCAAAGGCTTCAACGGGGTATCTTGCAGGTAGTTTTTTCATTATCCGTTGGGGGAGTTCTACACGTTTGGGAACCCATGTTTTGAAAATTCTCAGGTTATCCCAGTTCTTAACCAACAAAATAGCATACTCTAGATCGTTGATTGTTTCAAGCTTCTCTACAATGCGTTGACGCACTTCTTCTTGGTCGAAAGATAGAAGCAATAAAGCATGTCTATATTCTGATATCTTGGTTGCGAGAACATCAAGCAACGCATCAAAATCTTCCTTTAAATAGGGTCGAGACTGGAATAGTAGCTTTCCAGAACTATTGCTTAGATTGAGGAAATATCTCTCTGCCCCCGTGGATGGTGATCTGTAGAAATGGATACCGAACACGGGTGATCTTTCATCACCCTCTTTTAGAAGCCATGGGTCTCCTCCAAACATTAATGTAATTTGCATTACCAATTGTGTGATTGAGTCTGAGGTAACATTTTCTGGTTTAATATTCTGATGGGAGACGCCACATTCGTTCTGGATTATTGTTTTGCTTTTCCTATAGGTGTCTCCAGAATCCGTAACCGTGATGACTAGGTCGTAGTCTAGAAAGTTTTTATTTTCAAAGTCTACGTTTCCATATTCGACAATTAATTTTGTTCCGTTGCGTTTTTCGAACTCTTTTTGCAGTTCCTTGAAAAACTCCCTTGCATTTTGTTTCCCTTTTTCAATGTACACAAGTGACTTAATATTTCTGTCGACTGGATTAAAAAACTGAACGGCTCCACGATAGCGTCGGTAGAATTCTTCATCATATGAAGGTTTCAAAGTAATGTTCTTGTTCTTGAAAGAAATATCTATTTGCTTATGAAAAGTTATCTCTGACGAAACATTGACTGGCATTGTTGAGATTTCAATCTTGGAGGGATAGATTTCAGGCATCTTTGAACGTAAAACCGTATCGATCTCTTTAACTACGTTGAAAATTTCTCTTAGTTGACTTTTACAGTCTGGATGGATGATATCCCAAACTTGGGGCCTTTGCCAAGAAGGTACTCTTCTCTTCAAATCCTCAAAGTCGTGGCCAACTGAAAGCACTTCAGGCACATGATGCTGAATGAGGTCTTTATCGCCAATTCTTATTTCGTATACTACAAGAGGTTGATTTTTATCCAAATCGGTTATACCATAATATGTTTGGAGATATTTGCAGGGAGACATATGCGCATTTGGTGGGATATCTCCACATCGATACTTCCAAGTAATCTCTCTAATTTTCTTGACACTAGGGCCCGGATATCTAATTACATTGGCGGTTTTGCCACGGAATAGACTATTTACGAACCCGATGAAATCCTCTTTAGGATCGTAGAAATTGATTTCTTGTTTCCTTACCTTTCTATATTTGTTAGACAGGCATTTTAACTCCACCAAAAGATTCTGGAATGATTTGAGCCGAGTTCCTAGATTAAATATCATATACGGTTTATTGCGATAAATTCTGAGATTTCTGTAATATTCTTTGAAATCAACAACGCCCGTGTCTTCAATTAGCGCTTTATCGAAAAAAGGATAATCTTTAACGATATATGGAGCATCCGGATGATATTTGTAATAGTCCTCAGAAAGATCAACGAGTGCAACATCAACCACCCTGTTGACTAGATGACTGTATTCCTCAAAATTTTTGAGAGTGGATTCTTTTTCTTCCAAGAACTCAAGTTCAACGGTGAACTCACCTACATTCTCAACTGATACTCGTTGTAGCAACTTGCTCTTTGCAAGAGATGTTCCAAGTACTTTTATTTGCCCTTGGTCAGATATAACGGGTTTTCTTTCCGTTCGTGTCAAACGTTTTGCAATTATCCCTAGAATTTGATAGAACAAAGGCATCTTCTCGGGAGAAGGTTTCACCATTGCGTTGTATATGAACATTGGTAAAGGTTCTGCTTTTTTGAGTTCGAACAGATTCGCATGGAACGTCTCCGACATTATGTCTCGCCCTTAAGATGTTCTTTGGTCTTTGAAATTACCTCTCCTGAGACTACCGGGATAATCCTTCTTCTTAGGTCATCTGAGAATCGTCTTTTCTTCACGTATTTTTTTCCGAAATTGACATCCATCAATATACAAGTGGCACAGTCATTCTCGTCTCTAATCAATCGTCCGATGCCTTGCTGAAGCCGTCTAAGCATTATTCGTTCATTATATGGATAGCTTTGATCTTCGGGTATGTGAACGGGGACCCTTATGAAGGGAGGGGTGAATATTATTCCTAATCTCAGATCCTTTACGTTCAGGCCTTCCCATAGTCTTGTAGAAGCTGATGCCAAGATGATTTGACTTTTACTAGCTAGTTCTACGACCGAATCTTCATCATAGCTATCGTCAATGAAAAAGATGTCATGAAATTTGTTTTGTAGTTGTTGATTTGCAATTCCTTGGTCACGGTAATTCTTAAACAACAGAAGAGTCTTCACTTTAGTAGATGCCAGAATTTCTGATGCGAGATCCAAGGCTCTTTGAAGAATTTCTATGTCTCTAGTATCTCCTAAATCCATTACACAGTGCAGATTCAAATTCTTAAACCATTCCTTAACAACTTCCGGTTTCTCTTGAGGTACGATTCTCAATCTTTGTTTTTTGTAGTCCCTGTTGGTACACATGCTTGAGTGCGCTTCGGGGTCTCCCGGAGTGGCTGTTGCTAAGACTATTCGGGCTTTTTCAAAGCGGTTCTTAATCAGGAAATCTTGTCTAGCCTCAGCCTCTCGTGCGATCATTTCAAACATCATAACATCTTCTGGGTTGTAGAAATCTTTCCTAACATAGAAGTTATAGTTTACAGCTTTCTGACAAGCGTCGATAAACATACAGATGTCTATACAAACTTTTTTGTCGGTATCTGGTAAGTTTCTGATTCTAGATTTGATTTTTCCTAACGTGTTTTCATTAATAATATCTTCTCCTATCTGCTTTACATAATCACTTCCCAATGCGCCTTGTTTCACATTCGGAGGTAATGATGTCTCAAATATTTCGACGAATATTGCTCGAAATCTATTCAAGAAATCACCAATCATAGGATCGTGGGCATATTGACTAGCAACTCTGTCTGTAAGATAAAAATGCACGGGTCTCTGATAGGCCTCTTCTTTTGTTCCTTCAAAGGCGTGAGAGTCATCTATCACGATTAAACTCCAAGGAGCACTTCTATATTTTAGAAACTTTGAGTAATTTGTGATCACTAATGGACTAGCGCTGTAGAGTTCTTCGGTTCTCAAGACATCACATTTGATGTCTTCTGCTATGCACGTTTCCCTTAGCTCATCGCAAGTCCAATTATCTGCGTGTTGCTTTATTCTAGGGCAGTGGTACATGTTAACTCCGTATACGCTTCTTGCTCGATCTCCTTCTGGGAAACTGCAGAAGTCAGCCAATATCTTCTTTTGCATATCTTTGGTTGCACAAAGTACACAAGTGCGATATTCGTTGGTTGCAGCTTCTATTGCGATGGGTGCATAAATGAATGTTTTCCCAGTTCCTGTAGGCAGATTTATAAGAACGTCATCTTCCTCATTTAGAGCCTGAACTGTTTCTCGTATGCAGTCAATCTGATAGAGACGCTGTTCTACGGATTGATATCTTTTAAGGATTGCCTCAAGAGAAAGTGGCAATCTAGAACTGCTTGACATTGAATGTCTCCCCCTACCCAAACTTAATGACCGTCAAAGATACGACTATGAGGAATTGATTTTTATCTTTTTCTGCAAATTGATGCATCCAGTGTCGAATTCAAAAATCTCGTGCGCATTGTATATCAAACAACGCGTGCATATGAGCAAAAAATATTTACGCTAATATCATGTGATCTGAGATTTTGTTTCCTAGAAGCAGTCTGTAGTGTTCACGCTCGCCTAGCTTTTGCACGCGTTCAACTTTACCCTGCGCAATCACGGTCTCGCCGTTTCTGGCTTGTTCACAGAATCTACCACGAAACGACACGATCTCTTCAATTGGCTCAACGCGAAGTCCTTCAATAACTTTCACGTCCTCAATTCTGTAGCAGCACGGAGTGAAAATCATCTCAGAATCGTCCACCACCCTAGCTTTAATCCTAGCGTAGCCAGCGCTCTTGTATCGAACCGTGCCATACTCCTCCCCAAATTCGTTCCAGTCCTTCACAAACCGAACGAAATAGTCTCTCCCGTTGAACACGCCCTGCAAAACCTTCCGCGACTCAGTTCGAACAAAGTCTTCGAAAGACGTGGCGGTGTCCATCGAACGAAAGTCGAAGAGTTTCTTTAACTCGTCTGGGCGGTAGGGTCTAACCGAGCTTTTCTTACCTTCTAACAGAGATTTTAAGGCTGAATAAACCCTGTCACAGCTTTTTAATCCGTAGACCACGGGGTCAATGTCAGATGCTGGAGTGTGAAGTTTGACTAGAATAGATCCTGAAACGCCGAGTTGACTCCACGGAACTCCAGCAGTCTCTTTAAGAAGTTTAGTAAAAAGTAACGCTTGGACCTCCACCCCATCCAGCTTGTCTTTACAACGAAGGCTTCGCAGGTGATCAACTGGCTTGTAGTGGCGGTTCACAGCTTTAACTGGGACTTCGCAAAGGTGTTCATCAAAGACAGGGTCGTACATCAAATATTGTGAGAAAGCTTCTTTCAGCAAGGCATAACGTTCGGATAAGGCATACACCTTCCGGTACGTTATCCCGTGGCGTTTTCTATTACCCTTTAGATCAGGAACAAAACGGATGAAAGCCACAACCCTTTCGGGAGGATGAACCAAGCCTTTCACGTCAAAAAATAAGTGATCAAGCGTCTCAACAACATCGCCTTCGCGAGCTCTCGTCTTCATTACAATCTCCTTTCGTGTCTCCTGCTATAAATATGATCAGCATTAGAGTTTTCTGCTAAAATCCTTCGTCATTAGCTTTTTTCCGATTTTTGCAGCACCCGTGGCAGCAAACCTGATTTACGGAGCGCAAGGACTAAACCAACTCCGATCACCGCTGCAATCGCGGTAAATATTATTCTCTCAATGGTCGAGACTGGCATCATGTACATGAAGAGCGATGGGATGTCAGGCAAGTTGAGCGGATTTAAGAAATACTCCTCGATAACGTTCATAGGAATCAAAAAGCCGATTACGCTGATGAAAATGAGGTTTCCAAGCATGTGATCAGCAATTATACCGCAGTAGCTCGCCAAGCAAACCGCAGCCGCAAATTTTGCTCTGCCTTCACTGAATAGTCCATACAAAATGAGAATGCCGCCAGCGAAGTAGAGGGGAAGAGAAAGATATGGGAGGAACCATATCGATTCCAAGTAAGATCTAGTGACTACATAGGCTGAAACTATGATCAAGATCCCGCAAAGTATGTAACTCGGTTTCAACTGCCACTTCTTTTCTTCTTTCTCTCCTCCTTCTTCAAAGGAAGTGGCGGTCCATCCTCTGGTGACCAAAATTGCCAGAAGCGCTGAGAAGTGGAGCATCGGATAGAGGGGAGCCCTCTGACCAACCCAGGTCGCGTACCAGCCAAGAATAAGTAAGCAAAGAATTGCACCGGCAACAATCCATCCTCTTACACTGTGGCTATGCGTGCTATAGTTTTTTTGAGTAAGCAAACCAGCAACTAGAGCCGAAACCGCCGTGCAAAATGAGGTGAGAACGCTGAACCAGCTTCCTGCAGCGATCAACCCTCCAACAAAAGCTGCCAAAAATCCCAGATACGGACCCACAACCAAACCATAAATAGGCGCCACAGCAACATCAAGCTTAATGCTGGCTTCGGGAACGCCGACGATCGGCACTCCGGGAATAACCTTGACAATAATCACAGAGAGCGCGGCGAAAATTGCGACGAAAGCTACGTCACGGGCGGATAGTTCAAACCGACCCATGGGTTGTCTCATCTCCTTAGTGTAGATGTGTAAATTGCTGTGTAAAAAATTACACAACATTAATAAAACTTTCTATGCCAAGCTATATTGCAACATGGCTTTCAAGAGAGATTAGCATGAAATCGTATCCCTCCAATAAGACAGCAGAACACGTTTCTAGTTGCTTGCAGCTCGCTATTCTTCTTGAGGTTAGCGCCTATCCGAAACCAGGAAACGTCCATCGGACCATTGATTTCAGAGGAACCAGATACGAGCATTTTCTTGCCTCCGCGGTTGCTATAGCGCCTCACTTCAAATTCGCGGCTGAACAGGGGATCAGGGTTTCTGCTGGGAGGCTGAGTCCAAACGAGGTTGGAATTGGGAACACAATTAGGAACGCAGTCACAAGCGTGGATAAGTGGCAGGGTGGCGGAAACACCCTTTTAGGGACCATAATTCTGCTCTCACCAATCGCGGTTGCGGCTGGGATGACGCTTGCCGAAGAGTCATTTTCTCTGGTTAGGCTTAGGGAAAAAATAAGGGTGGTTGTTGAGTCCACAACTCCGGCGGACGCGGTGGCTGTTTACGACGCCATAGGAACCGCAAAGCCCGGTGGACTGGGCGGGGCACCGAAACTGGATGTAACCGACCCTGCTTCGAGGCAGAAAATTCTGGAAGACAAAGTAACCCTTTTCGACGTTTTCAAAATCGCTTCGGGATACGATTCCATAGCCAATGAGTGGGTGAACAACTATCCTATCACCTTTGACTTGGGCTATCCCCACTTCGCTCGGCAAATTGAGGAGAGGAAAGATGTTAACACGGCGACGGTGCACACGTTTCTCAAGATTCTGTCAGAGGTTCCAGACACCCTCATCGCCAGAAAAGTTGGTTTAACCAAAGCGAAAGAAGTTTCGGCGCAAGCCAAGCAGGTTTTAGAGACAGGTGGGTTGACCACTCGGTCGGGCAAGGAGAGCCTTTGGAAACTTGACGAAAAACTCAGAGACCCAGCCCATCAGTTCAACCCTGGAACGACAGCCGACATCACCGCCGCTGTCTTAGCCGTCAGCATTTTGAACGGATATAGACCCTAAATAGTGCGTTTGCGCGCGCAGAATGATGAGAGACTACCGGTTGAGTTTGGCTTCGACCAGCCATTTCAACAAGAAAGCTAAAAGCAGAAGGAAAAAGGCAACTAAGACGTAATCGAAAATCGGGTTAGATTGCAAACGGTTTCACTCCTCTGCGAGTGCATTTTCGCGCGCACATGCACAAATAAGCCTTATGAATCTACAATAACGAATCGCGTGCCATTGACCGCCCGTGCGGATGGGCAAAATTGTAGGATTTTGAATGTGCATGCACGAGAAAAATATTAAGCTTGTGTGATTTGTGTCACAAATAATGTTGAGGCTATATATAGCCCCCCTCCCCCTACTCTAGAGAGACTAGAAGACGCAAACCAAACACGGTTGTAAGCTCTAGTGCGCGCGAAGTTACGTCCATTGTCTTTATTTCCACTCAACAACAGTTTAATACACCTTTGGTTAAATGTCGTATTGGAGGGCAAACTACCATGGCTGAAATGGGTATCAGAGCGCGAATGTTGGTAAAAGACATTATGACAAGCCCAGTCATCACAATCGATGAAGACGCACCCGTGGATAAGGCGGCGCAACTCATGGACAGGAACAATGTGGGCTGCGTTGTCGTAACCAGCAAGGACGGAAAGCCTCTAGGCATCATCACAGAGAGAGATCTTGTCACACGAGTCCTAGCTAGAAACGCTAAAGCAAGCAAGCTAATCGCCAAAGAGGTAATGACCTCCCCCCTCATCACTGTGGATCCCGACGAAACCCTGAGCGAAGCCGCCAGAAGGATGAGTCGCCTCAGCATTCGGAGGTTAGGAGTCATGTACAAGGGAAATCTCGTCGGGCTCATCTCCAGTAAAGACATACTAGCCATCACACCTGAACTCATAGACATCATACAGGAGAAAGCCCGCATTGAAGGAGGAACCGCGGTAGAAGAGGCTCCATGGCACCCGCCTTTAGCAGGATATTGCGATCAGTGTGGAGTGTGGTCCGACAACCTTCAAGAAGTCGAAGGTAGCTTCCTCTGTGAGGATTGCCGAACAGAACTGAGGGCTGAGTACTGACGCCTGTTGCTTGCATGTAGAAGAGGCGATGGATCGAAATTACCCCCCATACGCTAATGAGTTTGCCACCAAGGCTCGAGCCACTCTCTGCAACCGAGGATTACGGGTCCTTCCAGTTGTAGACGATCGCTGAAAGGCGGCAAAAGACATATTACAAGTTTTGCAGCGTGAAATATTCTAAGTGAAGCTGGGAGCAACATTTGCCAGTCGACCTCATTCTTAGCAACGCCAAAATCTACATGCGCCGGGGGGTTGTTGAAGCTGGTTTAGCCATAGACAATGGAAGAATAGTCAAGATAGCTAAGGAGACAAACCTCCCACAAGCTTCAGAAAAACTGGACATGAAAGGAAAGATGGTGCTTCCCGGGCTGATAGACCCCCACGTTCATCTCCGAGACCAGCAACTAGCCTACAAAGAGGATTTCTTCACCGGAACATCATCAGCAGCAGCTGGCGGCGTGACACTGGTCATAGACATGCCCAACAACAAACCGGTAACAATGAGTGTGTCATCTCTAAGGGAACGCATGAAACTGGCTGAAAACCGAGTCGTCGTCAACATCGCCTTCCACTCAGCCTTTCCAGAAAACCTTGAAGAAGTTCAGGGAATAGTTGAGCAAGGAGCCGTAGCGTTCAAGCTCTATCTGTCACAGGAGGTTGGAGGACTAAACATTGATGACGACGACGCCTTGTTATGGGCATTTAGCAAGGTCCAAGACATGAAAGTTCCGGTTAGCGTGCATCCTGAAGACAGGGAAACCATTGAAACTGTTAAGAAGAAGATGCAGCAAGCGGGACGCAAAGACATAGAAGCCTATCTTAAGACGCATTCTGTGGAAGCCGAATTAAAGGCTATACGACGCATCACCCAACTCGCGAAGAAGACCAGCCTCCAAATCCACTTTTGCCACCTCAGTTCGGCTAAGGGACTAAGAGCCGTCTTAACAGCGAAAAAAATGGGACTACCCATCACCTGCGAAGCTACACCACATCATCTCCTCTTGTCCTCCGAGCATTTGAAGCGCTGCAAGACCGTTGCGCTCACAGATCCCCCACTGAGAACAGAAAGAGATGTTGAAACGCTTTGGAACGCTCTTAGGCAGAGGTTAATTGACACCGTAGCCTCTGATCATGCTCCCCACACGATTGAAGAGAAGGAAGCTGAATCTGTTTGGGAAGTAAGTCCCGGGATACCTGGACTTGAAACTACGCTTCCCTTGCTGCTTACACAGGTAAATGGGGGCAGACTAACCCTGCCAACCATGATTGAAGTAACTTCGAAAAGTCCGGCTGAGATATTTCACCTAGGGGACAGAGGGAGTCTAGCTGAAGGATACTGTGCTGATGTCGTGGTGGTGGACATGAAACGAAAACACAGGATCGACTCTTCGCAGTTCCATTCAAAGGCTAAGTACTCCCCATTTGACGGGTGGAGAGTCAAAGGGAAGCCAATGAAAACCTTTGTAAACGGACGGTTGGTTATGGACGATGGAGAGATAGTCGCAAAGCCAGGAGCAGGCGAAATCCTACGGTGAGAAAGTTGAAGTTCATAACAGATGGCATGCTTGGGAAACTAACCCGATGGCTTCGCATGCTTGGCCACGACGTCAAATACTCTCCTTCTCTCAATGATGAGCAACTGATTGAAATCGCGAAAAAAGAACGCCGCATCTTACTCACCCGCGACCTTGAACTCTACCGAAAAGCTGCGGTGCAAGGGATAAACGCCTTTTTCGTTGAGTCCACAACGGAAGCAAAAAAACTCGCCGACCTAGCGAAAAGGTTTAACATCAAGCTTGAATTCGATGTTACGGTGTCACGTTGCCCCAAGTGCAACACCAGAATCAGGGTTATTCCCAAAGAGATGATCGTTGGCAAGATTCCCGAGAGAACAGCCTCGTATTACAACGAGTTTTGGGTGTGCCCCGGCTGTGAACAAATATACTGGCAGGGCGCCCATTGGGGTAGAATACAGGCTACTTTGAAGGAAGCCAGAGAACAACTTTCTAAATAGAAGAAAACGTGTTTTTCAGCCCTGAAGAAGCCACTACATGCTCACGCTGGAGACATCCCCTCTAATCCCCTTTATACGCGCGCATGCGCGTCCCTCCATCGTCAGATTTTCAGTAGGTTACTTCCTCAAAAAGTCAAAAAATGATTTCGTTAATTTTGTTCGTTCGACTATTTTGTCAACTAATTCTCTACGATTTACAATTTCTTCTGATGTGCCGTGACGTATCTGGGTGTCAAAATATACGTATTTACCTTTCAGATTCCTAAGCATATGTGAAATGTATTTAATGTCACTAATGTTGTCCGGGTAAAACGTTCCTACCCCATAAGAATCTTCTTTTGTAAAAATTTCAATTTGATATAATCCGCAATCTCTTAGTTGCTTCAGAAACCTTTTCGGATAGTCTTCCATTTTTTTAATTATCATCTCTATAGGGTGACTCATTCTGTGGCTCAAATTATATCTGCCCTCTGCATGGATTCTGAAGTAAAAACCGCTGGAAAAGATAGCATGACTGAAGTGAATGCAGTTTTTTAATTTTGGACGTATTTTTTCAATTTTTTCAGCAGAAATAAAAGCCCAACAGCCGGACTCACTTAAAGTACCGACTTTATGTCCCTTAAATTCGCCGGGAAATTCTTTCTGTAGTTTTTCAAATACTTCAGTTATGAGATACGTCATCTTTGTCTTGGCTATTTGCCTGTTACGTCTTTTTTCCTCCGTATCGACATCATCATCAGAAGACAGAAAGCAATGGAAATCATCCTCTGTAAAACCATCGAATGATTTTTTCTCACTTAATATTCTTTCCCTAATTTCATAAATAATCTTCTTGTAATCGCCCATGCGCAGCGTCGGACGGGCTTCTCGATCCACTTCACAAGCCATTTTCGTTACTCTTAGAATACCTATGCCTCTTATATCGCAGAGTTCATGGAGGAGTCTTAAGTGTTCTTCGTTCTCTTTGTTCCTAAATTCTTCAAGAGGAAATGCGACATATACTTTATTACACCGTTGCTGAGCTTTTATCGCCTTAGTAAAAGCATCTCCCCAGTCGGACAATCTTAGCTTAGCCTCGACGCCTATTATATCCACAAAATTTCTTTTTTGCTGGATTCCGGCAACATCAATCCTTTTTATCTCGGCCGTCACATCATAGCCCTTTTCTCTAAAATAATTTTTTATAGGCTTGTGCATGCCCTGTTCATTTCTAAACATCATCGTACACCACATATCATTTCGAAAGTAATGCACGCCCCGCACATAAATCTCCCGCAAACCTATTTTTATTCACTCTGGTTTTAGCCTTTTCACTCATGCGGATTCTGGACCAGCAAAAATAGGGTTGAAATGGCAAAAAATTAGCTCTGAAGAAGCCATTTGAGCGGGATATCCTGGTGGGTTCCGTCGGGCAACGTTCTGCGGATGGTGATGGGAAGTATTGCGATTTCGAGCTCTTGGAGGGCAATGTCGATGGGGTTTGAAAGGGTTTTGGAGGGTTCCACGAGTATGGGCGCTCCCATGGCGATTTGGAGAGCCCTCGCTCCCACTATTCGAGCCTTCTCAAAACGGGTAAGCTTCGGAGGACCTATCCAAATTTTCTCTCTGCTCGTTTGCTAAAACTCCCCGGCACCCCCAGGCCCCATTCCGGGAGCACCCTTCGGGGGCATTGGTGGTGCTTTCATTTTTCCAGCCGCGATTATGTCGTCGATCTTTAGGATCATCGAAGCGGCTTCGGTGGCGGATTTGATTATCTGCTTCTTAACTGCAAGCGGTTCACGGACATCCGTTTTTTTCATGTCCATAACTTTGCCCTCGTGGGCTTCAATTCCTGCCCAAACCTCGCCCTTCTCGTGTCGAGCTCGAAGCTCAGATATAATGTCGATGGGATCAAGCCCGGCGTTCTCGGCTATTGTTGTAGGCACGGCTTCAAGCGCCTCTGCGAAGCATATCACTGCGAGTTGTTCCTTTCCTGGAAGCGTTCCAGCGTATTCTTTAAGCACCCTCGCGACCTCTAGTTCTGGCGCGCCTCCTCCCGCCAAAATCTTGGGCTCTTCAACAACGTCGCGGGAAACGCAGAGTGCATCATGTATTGAGCGTTCGGCTTCGTCCACGATTCTCTCAGTTCCGCCGCGTATGAGGATGGTGACAGAGCGGGGGTTTTTGCACCCCTCAACGAAGGTCATCTTGTCATCGCCGATTTTTCTCTCTTCCACGAGTTCGGCGTAGCCAAGGTCTGCTTTGGTCATGTCATCTAGGTTGGTGACGATTTTTCCTCCAGTTGCCTTTGAAAGCTTTTCCATGTCTGAGTTTTTGACACTACGTACTGCCAGTATCTTCTTTCTGGCGAGGAAGTGTTGAGCCAAGTCGTCGATGCCCTTTTGACAAATGACTACGTTGGCACCCTTTGCCGCGATTTTTTTAACCATTTCTTTCAGCATTTTCTCTTCTTCTTGCATGAAGGCGTCCATCTGCTCTGGACTTTCAATGTTGATTTTTGCGTCGAACTCTGTTTTCTCGATTTCAAGCGGGCTGTCTAACAAGGCGATCCAAGCTTTCTCTACAAGTTTTGGCATGCCTGAGTGAGCCACTTCTTTGTCAAGCAAGATGCCGTTGATGAGCTTTGTGTCGGTTAATGCTTCGCCAGCTTTTTTCTCCACCTTCACATCATCGATGTCCACTTTAAATTGACCCTTAACCCTCTCAGCAACCTGAAGAACTCCAGAAGAGGCGATCTCCGCCAAGTATTCTTTGTTCTGAGCCACCAACTTGCTTGCCATGGAGGTCATTGCAACTTTTTCTATAATTTTTTTATCAGTTGATTTCACTGAGATAGCGAGTTTTTCAAGCGCCTCAAGCGCCTTTTCAGCTGCTTTTCGATACCCGTCAATGATGACTGTTGGGTGGACATTTTTCTGAATGAGGTCCTCAGCCTTTCCAAGAAGTTCTCCGGCAACGATCACTGAAGTGGTGGTTCCGTCGCCCACCTCCGCGTCTTGGGTTTTGGCGACTTCTACCATCATTTTTGCGGCTGGATGTTGAATGTCCATCTCGTCGAGGACTGTGCGTCCGTCGCTGGTGATGGTGACATCGCCGAAGCTGTCAACAAGCATCTTATCCATGCCCTTTGGTCCAAGGGCGCTCTTCACCGCCTCTGCGACTATTTGAGCCGCCATAATGTTGGCGTGCTGGGCTTCCCTCCCTCGGGATCGGCTGGATCCCTCTCGAAGAATAAGAACAGGGGTTCCAGCAGCAAGTTCTGATGACAATTCAGGACAATTCTCCTTTATATTCAATTATATTGCGAACAGTAGAAAACGTATTGTGAATATAAGTCTTTCGAGGAAGTTACCTTTCAGCACCGAAAATGATAAGCAATGCGTACTAGCGAAATAAAGTCTTAGAAACCAAGGGGATACAGGCTTTGCGAAAGATGATCTCTATCAATGTGCCTCAAATTGGTGAGCAAGAGATTGGAGCGGTTGTTAAGGTTTTGAAAAGCGGCGTGTTGACTGCCCACCCTGGAAACGGACCAGCAGTTAAGCAGTTGGAGACAGAATTCGGTAAATTCGTAAACGCTAAACATGCCATCGCCGTAAACAATGGAACAGCAGCCCTCCACATGGCGCTCTTAGCCATCGGGCTCACCCATGGCGACGAGGTGATCCTGCCCAGCTTCACGTTTACAGCGGCTGCCGAGGCTGTGGTCTTAACTGGTGCCAAACCAGTTTTTGTAGACATTGATCCCACCACCTACAATATTAACCCTGAAAAGATAGAGGACGCAGTTAGCGCTGAAACGAAGATGATCGTGCCAGTGGATTTGTACGGACTGCCAGCAGACATGCGGGTGATAAGTGAGATCGCTCAGAAACACGACTTGACGGTTGTGGAGGACGCGGCTCAGGCTCACGGAGCCATCTACCGAGGAGAGCCGCCCGGACGCTTCGCGGATGTGGCGTGCTGGAGCTTCTATGCAACAAAGAACATGACCACGGGTGAAGGGGGCATGATAACCACCAACTGTGACGAATACGCGGAGAGGCTACGTTGCGTAAGGATGCACGGGGAGAGAGAGGGATACAAGTCCGTCATGCTGGGGCATAACTACCGCATGCCAGAGATGGAAGCAGCCCTAGGGTGTGTGCAGCTCCGCAAGCTCCCAGAGTTCTTGGAAAAGAGGCGTAGGAACGCGAGGGTGTTAACGGAAAGGCTTGGCGAGGTGAGAAGTCTGGTGTTACCCAAGGAGCCTCCAGACCATAAGCACAGCTGGTATTTGTACACTGTTCGCCTTCGAGACGCCGACGCAAAGATGAGAGACGCTGTTGTGGATGGGTTAAGAAAACGTTTTGTAGGCGCTACCGTGTACTACCACACGCCAATCCACTTAATGCCCTACTACCGCAAGTTTGGAGAACAGCGCCTCCCTGAAACGGAGAGAGCCGCCCAACAGGTTTTCTCGCTCCCAGTTCATCCGGGCGTAACTCCAAAACAGATTGATTACATTGCGGACTCTGTGAAACATGAGGTCCGTTGACCTGTTAAGGCTTATATATTGAATGAGAGCAACGGTTTCTTCTCAACGGAGGCTCTTGTATGCGAATCAAGGTCATTGTAATGGGGGCGGCTGGAAGAGACTTCCACAACTTTAACGTCTACTTCCGAGACAACAAAAAATACGAGGTGGTGGCGTTCACGGCCACCCAGATACCAGGCATCGAGAAAAGGGCGTATCCGCGTGAACTGGCTGGCCCCAACTATCCGGAGGGTGTACCCATCTGTCCTGAAGAGAACCTGCCAGAACTCATCAGAAAACACAACGTGGATCAGGTGGTTTTCTCATACAGTGACGTTTCTCACGAGTATGTCATGCACAGGGCGTCAATAGCGTTAGCGAACGGCGCAGACTTCAGGCTGTTGAGTCCGTCTGCCACCATGCTAAAAGCCAAGGTTCCTGTGGTTTCGGTTTGTGCGGTTAGAACTGGCTCTGGGAAAAGCCAAACTTCGAGAAGGGTTTGCAGAATCTTGAAGAACTTGGGCCATAAGGTGGTTGTTGTGCGGCATCCCATGCCCTACGGCGACTTGCGCAAACAGGTGTGCCAGAGGTTCGGGTCTATGAAGGACTTGGACAAGTACGACTGCACCATCGAGGAGCGAGAGGACTACGAGCCGCACATCGCCAATGGTTTCGTGGTTTACGCCGGAGTTGACTATGAAAAGATTCTGAGGGAGGCCGAGAAAGAGGCGGACATCGTCGTTTGGGACGGAGGCAACAACGACGTGCCCTTCTATGTACCCGACTTGCACATAGTTGTGGCTGATCCGCACAGGCCGGGCCACGAATTAGCTTACCATCCCGGAGAAACCAACCTAAGAATGGCTGATGTTGTAGTTATCAACAAGGTCGATACAGCTGATCCTAAAAACGTCGAAATCGTTGAAAAGAACACAAAGGCAGCAAACCCAGACGCAACAATCGTGAAGACTGCTTCACCCATTACCGTGGACAATCCAGAGCTCATCAGAGGAAAGAAGGTCTTAGTTATTGAGGATGGTCCAACTTTAACACATGGCAACATGGCGTATGGTGCGGGAACAATCATAGCGAAAAAGTTGGGAGCGAGCGTTGTGGACCCACATCCCTACGCCGTTGGCTCGATCAGGGAAACCTTTAGGAGATACCCGCACGTAGGAGCGCTTCTCCCCGCTGTGGGCTATGGTAGGGAACAGGTAAAGGAACTTGAGGAAACAATCAACGCAACGCCCTGTGACGCTGTTGCCGTCGGAACTCCCATTGATCTGCGACAAGCTTTGAGGGTCAACAAACCAATGGTGAGGGTCAGATATGAGCTTCAAGAGGTCGGCAAGCCGAATCTAGAAGACGTGTTGAAAAGTCGCTTTCCAAAAAGGTAGGTGCAATTGTAAATGAGTGTAGCCCGCACACCCATCAAGTTTGTGATTGAGGGACTCGGGGAGGCTGAGGGGGAACTCGTCCGTTTTCTCGCCCCAAGAACTGTGGAAGGGATAGTGAAGAGGCTTCCCTTGGAAGGTAGAGCAGCCCTCTGGGAGGAAGAGGTCTACTTTGAAATTCCGATGAAGATGGGAGAGGAGAAGGCGAAATCCTCGGTGGAGAAGGGCGCCATTGCGTTCTGGCCTATGGGAAACGCTTTGTGCATTTTTTATGGTGAGTCGCAGCCCTACAGTCCGGTCAACGTCGTTGGTGAGGTGACGAAGAATCTGGAAGTGTTTGGGCAGGTGAAGAGTGGAACCAAAATCAGAGTGGAAAAGAGTGCTCTTCTCTGAAAGATTCGGGAAGGAAGGAACCCATTAAAAGTAGAAAATTTTAATTATCTGGTGTACCATAGAAGGTTAACTGGTTGTTATGGATAGATGTGATGTTGGATTTGGATTCAGCGTTGTCAGCGGCGTTGTGGCCATTTTAGATTCTAGCATACGTTTCGCTCGGCTTATGTCTTATTCTTTTCGAATAGTGGAGTATCTTGTTGCCTCGTATCTTGTTGCAGCAGGGCTTTCACTGCTAGTCTTATGGGCTGCCTTCATGGTTTACAAGGGACGTAGGGTCCTTGGCGGAACCGTCATGTTTGTTACCTCACTCTCCTTTCCCGTCAATTTCATTTTATTCACGATTCCAGGTCCGATTGGAAGCATGATACCAAAATTGTATTATCCTCTACCAACATCAGCTTGGCTCCTACTTGGCATGATAGGCGGCATTCTCATCATATCCATTGAAATGAAACAGAAGCGCGCACGAGCAATAGTATACTCAATATTCGCTGGAGTTTTAGCGCTTTACATCATAAGTCCAAACATAAGTTCAAACATATTTCCGCCAGGTACGTCCGCCTTTTTTATCACCTCTGTCTTTTTGATTCCGTTCACAGCTGCAGTTTTAACATTTGCCTTGTTTAGTATAAAAAACATGAGGAGGAAAAAATGAGGAAAAGGTTCTCAGCATTTTTGTTGTTGCTACTGATAGCGGCATTGATGTTTTCCATCAGAACTGTTTATGGTCATACATGGTATCAAGAAGACAGAGGGGAGGCAGCTCATGATAAGTGGTGTGGATTATTTGGGTGGATTTTCAACCGTGTTTCAGAGTATACTCCAGGCACGGGTACACTTAAGCTTGCCGGGCATTGCGTCGTCAATGCGTGGGTGATTGCAAAGGGACGTATGGATGTTTACGGTTTCGCAACGGCTTCTGGGCTGGTTACTGGCTATATTGGTTGGTGGCAAAAAGGCGCCCTCGTTGGTGAAGGTACTAGGTCGGTAGAGATCAAGTTTCAAGCGTTGGATGTTTTAGAGAATAATCTAACTGAGAAAGTTGTACTATTCGTAGACTGGGTTTGGGAGGATGAGGGGACACACTATCAGGACGCTATGAACATATATCTGACGGAAGGCCACTTGTACAAATTCTCCCTTTATGCAACGGTAATAGCTAAGTGCAACTCGATCAACGAAGGAGTGATTTCGGATTTCGGTGGGGTGTACCGAGACGACAGTCGGATCGAGTGGTGGTACATATCTGTGCCAAACACCGCGCCTGTGAGTTATTGGCCGGACGTCTGCGGCGCGGCTCCTTGGGTTCCAGGAGTAAAAGATGGGTGGGTTGACGTAAACGACCTCATGTGCACGGCTTTCCCAGGAAGACTCTTCACGAAAAGGGAAGAGATGAAACCGTGGCCCAACCCACCAGGCGCTTGGGGTCCACACTGCGACGTTAACTTCGATCGAAGAATAGGCATAATGGACATCTTGGAAATCAGTGTCCACATGGACGAACCGTGGCCACCTCCAGGGGACGGGAGCACGCAAAGTTCCCAATTGTCTCTTGCAAATTCTTCTAACCCTCAAGTTTCAGTTTATCCGGCGACGCTAGTAGCGGTTCTTGGCAATACTTTCACGGTTAACATAACAGTCTCAAATGTCACCAACCTCTACGGCTGGGAGTTTTGGATGAGTTTTAACCCAACCATTCTCACCACTGTCAATGTCACTGAAGGCCCCTTCCTCAAACTCGCTGGCAACACATTTTGGGCGACACCGAGCATTAACAACACTGCTGGAACAATGGCTGCTGGCGAGATGCTCTGGCCAATACCTTCGCAAGGAGCTACGGGCAGCGGAACAATAGCCACTGTAACGTTCTATGCTCAATCTGAAGGCGCAACATCTCTGAATCTAACCTACACAGAACTCGACACTGTTATAGGCAATGATGTCATACCGATAGACCACAACGCAACCGACGGCTACGTTACAATAGATAGACCGCCAAACATTCCTTCAACTCCTTCAGGGCAGACTAACGGAAAGATAGGCGAAACGTACAACTACTCTACCAGCACAACAGACCCCGACGGAGATGATGTTCTCTACGAGTTTGACTGGGGAGACAGCACAACCACAACGACAGGCTGGTACCTGTCTGGCGCCACTGCAACCGCGTCCCACTCTTGGAGTTCAACTGGAACATACCAGGTTAAAGTTCGAGCGCGAGACGTCTATGGAGCATGGAGCGATTGGTCTCCAAGCTTCACAGTAAGCGTCACTAGTGGTGGAGGCAGCGGTTGTGTAGCGAAAGGAACACTCATTACTATGGCAGACGGATCATCCAAACTCGTCGAAGAGATTGAGAAAGGAGATAAGGTACTTGGCTTTGACCCGACAACCGGATCGTTCGCTGCTGAAAACGTTCTATCCGTGACCAAGACCAACGTAGAGGTGATTGAGAGCATAAACAACGGAGCCTTGCGCCTGACTCCCACAGATCAGCCAGTTTACATTAGAAACTCTACGTATGAGGGATGGGTACGTGACCCTGAGAAAATCGAAGTTGGTTGGGAAATCTTTAATGTAATGACACATACATGGGTCACTGTTACGAACATCACCTACGAGGAAAGAAAAACCCGTGTATACGACTTAACCACAGACGGATATCAAACGTACATCGCAAACTCCTATCTCCTGATGGACAAAGGGAGACCTAAGTAAGTGACATCCAAAACTTCCCCTTTTTCTCTATCGTGAATGAGTGTCAAAATCCTAAGGAAGGTAGCACGCGTTAAGTTTTATCTGCGGGGTTTTTCATAATAATTCTCTGCTATGGAAACGTGGTTTGGGTCCAGCTTTTCAAAAGTTCTTCACACTTCTTCTTTACAGCACCACTCTTGCTAGTTTCTCTCAGCGTTTCCAAGAATTCTATGCGTTTCTTGACGGCCCTCGTCTCTCCCTTGTCATAGTAGAGTCTGCCCTCTATGTAATCTTTCATCTGTTGCGCTTTCTGTACAAAGAGGCTGGCTGCGTCAACCGGGTCGGCAACCGCGTACTTGTTTGCCCAGATGGCGACTTCAGCCTCGCGGAGCTGAGTTAAGCCATCTATCTCCACGATCTGTTTGATGTAGGTTCGGAGGAAATCGTAATGTTTGGCTGTTTTCACTAGGCTCAGAGCTTCTTCAACCTTGCGCTTGAATTCTGGGCTTCCCCTCACTCTTAGGTGATGCCTATAACCCTTATCTATGAGTTCTCGAGCCTTCGACACCTCTTCAACGGTGTAAACTCTCTCCGGAAACTCCACCTAGCGCACCCCGTTAGCTCATGAATCTAGTTATGTCAAGATGAAAGAGGCTGAAAAAGGTAGACAATGAAAAAGGGAGCTGCTTTCAGTCAGAGGGTTTATAAACTTTGATGTTTTTGCTTCCGGAAACAAACTCGACAATGCCCTGCTTCTCCAACTCCTCAAGGAAGTCTCTCGCCACACTCAAGCGCAAGTCAAAGCGTGTAGCCACTGCGTAGGGCGTGAGAACCTTCATCTTCTTCAGTTGATCAGCAACTTCTTTACTTCTAGGGTCAGGTGGAATTATCCCTGCCGCTTTCTTTTCGGTGGCAGATCCGCCTGATCCTTTCTCTTTCCCTTTCGGCTCTTTCTTCTGCATCCTTTCCATCTGTTTGAGGGTGAGCCTTTTCTTTCCGCCCATGTTCTTCCATCCGAGAGTTGAGAAAGAACCCAGTTCCTTATAGGCTTTCCTCTACTAGGCTATCGCGCTGATTTCAGCCTTGTGTTTCCTCTGCCATTCTTTTACCGAAACGCCAAGCCTTTCCTCTATCTTAGGTCTGTGAATGGAGTTCATGGTGCAGAAAGGGATAATCCTACCTTCAGGCACAGCGTAGTGTATGCAGCATCGCTGAACTCTTTCAAGATCGAAGTTGTAGGGGTCCATAAAATGCATGGCTGAAATCATTAGCATCCTTCTGTGCAGGTCACCTAGCGCCTCATAGCTTCCAGACCTTATTATTGGCAAAAGATACTTTCTCAGCAAGCCAAACTTAACGTGCCGCAGTGCGCCCACTAGCCGAATCTGAGCTCTTCTCTTATGTCCTTTAGCGGCTTCTTCGTAGACCTTGTTCATGGTTTTAAGGAAATTTTCAATGTTACCGTAACGAGTGATGGGAATGATTTCCCCGCCTTCCACAAAGATGTAGGTGGCTGTTCCACAGTGGGGATGGGCTGTGAACTCCACGTACCGTTTGTCTCTCAATGCGCCGACTGCTTTGGAGACGGGAACCACAGCGGGCACCGGGTAGAAGTCTGAAACCTTTATTTTTCCATCAGTCTGCTCTTCGCAAAGTCGGGTGAAGTCAGGGATGGTGATGCGCATTTTCTCCCTCTCCTCCTCTGGGAGTCTTCCACACAGAGAAACGGGCTGAACATTAATGCATCGGACAACATCGAAGTTTTGAATGGCAAATCGTATAATCTCTCCAACTTGATGGTCGTTGACACCTTTGATCAACGTGACTACGAGAACCACGCTGTCTATGCCGGCTTCCCGGAGGTTTTCAACAGCCTTCAGCTTCGTTTCAAGCAAGTCACGTCCGCGCGTGAATTTGTACACTTCAGGAGTTACGCCGTCGAACTGCAGATATACCGTGCTCATTCCAGCTTCTTTCAACCCACGACAATATTCTACGCTTTGTGCAAGTCGCAGACCGTTAGTGTTCACCTCTACATGTCGAAATCCCAGCTCTTTAGCCATGCGTATGAGGTCGAAAAGGTCTTCTCGGATTGTCGGCTCTCCTCCAGAAAACTGCAGCGCGGTTGCGGGTACGGGGTCGTTGCTTCGAAGGTTCTCCAGCATTTCTCGAACCTCCTGCTTCGAAGGTTCGTACACATAGCCAGCGGCAGCAGCGTTGGCGAAGCACACTGGACACTTTAGGTTGCACCGATTAGTCACGTCGATGATGGCAAGCGCAGTGTGCGACTTATGTTGGGGACAGATGCCGCAGTCGAGGGGACAATCCAGCTCCGTCTTGGTGCGGGGATTTCGAAGTCCATCTCCGTCGTACCTGAACTTTTCGGCTCGCAGATATTGGTCATAATCCGACCAGTAAACGTCTTGAAACTTTCCGTGTTCGGGGCACTCCTTTTTGATGTAGACCTTGTTGTCCCTTTCAAAAATAGTAGCGTCTAGAACCTTAAGGCACTCGGGGCATATGGATTTCGTTTTCTTGATAACCTTCAATTTGACACCACCGCAAGTTGTAAATTATTTTAGCCCAGAATAGTGTATAATAAGGTTTCCAAACGTTTCATAAGGTGAAAGAGGGGATTGTTTCATGTCAATAAGTGATCATGCGAAGGGGATTCTGCGGGAACTTGGACTGACAGAGTACGAGACTCGTGCCTACTTGTCGTTGCTGGAGAAGGGAGCCACAACCGCCAGCAAGATCAGCGAACATGCAAATGTTCCATACTCCAAGATTTACGAGACTCTCAACTCTTTGGAGAAGAAAGGATGGATTGAAACCAAGCGAGGTAGACCAAGCCGATACTATCCAAAGTCTCCTTCAGAAGCCTTGAGTGCAGTTAGATTGCGGTTAGAGGACTCTGTGAAGTCTTGGGAGCAAACGGTTCTAAGCGAGTTACAGCCCCTCTACGAGAAGAGGGAGATAAGGGAAAAACCAGACATATGGATTCTGCGCGGTGAGTTTAACACCATCGCGAAACTTCAGGAAATGCTAGCCAAAGCCAAGAGCAAGTTGATGATTGCGGCTCCAACACTTGCAAAGGGTCTGATGGAAGCGGCTATTCCAATGCTGATCCGTTTGCGGGATAGCGGGGTTAAAGTCCTATTGATGGCATCGAAGGATGTTGGGGAGACGGACTTGGAAAGGATGGCGGAAGTGGCAGAGGTCAGAGTGAGAGAAAGCATGTTTGGCGGAGGGGTCATCGTGGATGGCAAGGAGGCGCTGCTCCTCCTAGGCGAGAAAAAACCATCCCTCGTCATATGGTCAGACCATGTGGGACTGGTGAAGTTTGCTGAGGATTATTTCCAGTATTTATGGTCGTCGTCAAAAGTGCGTGTGTGACTGAGTTATAGAAGAGTTTTTCATAGGGATTTTTATCCAAGCCCAAGTATGGTAGATTATTGTAGGATGGGGTGGTTTGAGTAAGCTATTCGTTAGAATCAAACTTGAAGGTGAACTTGCTCGAATTTTTGAATCCATCAGGGAAGCTAACAAGCTTAAGACGGAGAGCAAACCTAAACAAACCTTGATCGATGAAGACATAAGGTGTTTCGGAAACGTTGTCGAGGTTCCTATGTCTAAGGAATTTTATCAACAAATATGGAGACTCATAAGGGATTTCGATCTGAACTACTCATCCGTCGAAGAGTTTGTTCAAGAAACCTTCATAGAAATGCTGAAGCTAGCGTGGAAGACGTTGAATCAAGTTGAGGCGGAAACGCTTCAGGAAAAAGTTCTCACCTACATCATGTAGAAGATTATTTTGAGACGCGCACGCGTTGCTTTGTCCTCTCTGGCGCGACGAAACCGAAACCAATATCTAAACAGAGAAAAGCGTGAGCTGTAGCTCGTCTCGGACAAGGCTCGTAATACTTAAATCTAAGCAGTACAGAGTCAGACATCTCCATCGGAGTAGAATTGTATGAGTAAAAAAGTAACGGTGGAAGAGCTTTTAGCCAAGGCGAAAAAACCAGCTCAACTTGCGTTGGCCTATCACCCCTTCTACGAAGGAAAGGTACAAGTTATGCCCAAATGCGCCATAAGAACCCCCTACGACTTCGCAATATGGTACACACCAGGCGTGGCAGCATCCTGCAAGAAGATCAAAGAAGAACCTGAACTGGTGTTCCAACACACCAACCGTTGGAACTACGTGGCCGTGGTTACCGACGGAACCAGAGTGCTTGGTTTAGGAGACATAGGACCCGAAGCAGGCTTGCCAGTCATGGAAGGAAAAGCCCTCCTGTTCAAGTACCTCGGAGGAGTTGACGCATTCCCAATCTGTTTAGGCACAAAAGATCCAGACGAGATCATAACAGCCTGCAGGTGGCTGGAGCCCACCTTCGGAGGCATCAACCTTGAGGACATAAGTAAACCAAAGTGCTTCTACATACTAGAACACGTGAGGGAACAACTCAAAATCCCAGTTTGGCATGACGATCAGCAAGGCACCGCCACAGTAATACTCGCTGGAATGATAAACGCTCTGAAACTCGTGGGTAAGAAAATGGATGAAGCACTGATAACCCTGATAGGCGTGGGTTCAGCAAACACAAGAACAGCCATAGTTCTCATGAGAGCGGGCGTCAAACCAGGAAATATTATAATGGTGGACACCAAGGGAATTCTCCACCCCAACAGGAAAGATCTAGAGGCTGAGAAAAGAGAAAACCCGTGGAAATGGGACTTATGCCTAAAAACCAACGCTGAAGGAAGAACAGGAGACGTAACTGAAGCGCTGAAAGACGCTGACGCTTGCATAGCCGCCTCCGAGCCAGGTCCAGGAACCATCAAAAAAGAATGGGTAGCTAAAATGGCAACAAACTCCATACTGTTTGCCTGCGCAAACCCCATCCCCGAAATATGGCCTTGGGAAGCAAAAGAGGCAGGCGCCAAGATCGTCGCAACTGGCAGATCCGACTTTGAAAACCAAATAAACAACTCCCTAGGCTTTCCAGGCATCTTCAGAGGAGTCTTAGACGTGAAGGCGAAAACCATCACCGATGACATGTGCATTGCCGCCGGCTTTGAACTAGCCAAGTTCGCCGAGGAAAGGGGAATTCATGAAGGAGACATCGTCCCTAGAATGGAAGAATGGGAGGTCTATCCTCGAGAGGCCGTTGCCTGTGCCCTAAAGTCGATGGAAGAGGGCGTTGCCAGAGTCAAGTTGAGCAGACAGGAGCTTTGGGACAGAGCCGTTTCAATCATCAAGAACGCTAGA
>Ga0315312_1000767_pt1 | contig 31111 bp, 28 predicted proteins | sample TDP7_MG_FD_203629 | JGI IMG/M metagenome (GOLD analysis project Ga0315312, IMG submission 203629) | Freshwater sediment microbial communities from Lake Towuti, South Sulawesi, Indonesia - TDP7 | ecosystem: Environmental > Aquatic > Freshwater > Lake > Sediment | place: Indonesia: South Sulawesi... | reverse complement strand
TTTCCAACGAGTAGCTCAAAAAGGAATAAGATACTGAGATGAGCAATGGTGTTCTAGGATTGGTCCGCTGAATCCCCTCTTTCATGATCCGCCCCTCTTTTTCGTCCAGCAAATCTGCGACAGAATGGTCCCCTCGGTAGAATAGAATTCTGGCCCAGCTGGACGGGTAATCTCTGCTCTAGGTCAAGCGCACCGTGTCTGTCGACCCCCGGGATAATTTGAATCCTCTCGCGCGAATTTATTCACCCATCTCCAATGGTGATTCTTCTGCTGCGTGGGCCATCCAGTTCGAGGATAAAGATGTCTTGCCAAGTTCCTCTCCTTTCATTGCGTCATCCCCTAGACAGACACTTGACACTCACGAAAAAATTGCGTGATCTCCTAGCTCCTCCCAGGCAAAAACATAAAAATTGTATGGTAAGAAATCTATTTCCGGGAGAGGAAGAGGTATGCCCACATACGTTCTTCTGTCCACCCTCACGGCTGAGGGAATAAAGACCATCAAGGAGAAACCCGAAAGGATTCGAGAGGTTAATAAGGAAATAGAAGCCCTCGGTGTGAAGGTCCTGCATCAGTACGCAGTGTTAGGGCCTTACGACTTCGTCAACGTGGTTGAAGCTCCAGATAACGAGACAGTTGCACGCATCTCTGTAGAACTTGGATCCCGAGGCACCGTCAGAATCATTAGCATGCCGGCCATACCCATAGAGAAATTCGTTTCCACCATAAAGAAGAGGTAGCAGGGATCAGCAAAGCCCCTCCATTATTTTTCGAGGATATCCTGTATCTCTAACAGCTGTCTATCTCACACCTCGCGTGGCGTCCAATTTTTGGGGAGAGTTAGGGAACCTCTAGCGCGCGAGCTAAAGGGAAGTTGAGTCGTTATTAGTTTCCCGGAGGCGCTGATGTTTGTGCAGACCATTTCCCTTGACGACTTTACGACCTTCGTCTTCCGAATGAAGGAGCTCGCTACTGAGACTTTCCCGTGGTCGATGATAGCCCTTCTTCTCATAGGTTGCTTGCTTCTGTATCTAAGATCTCGGGGAGATCGCAGGCATTGATGGAACTGATCATGGAGAAGAGTTGAAGGGGGTGGATTCTTGTTGGGGAAGTGTTCGATCTGTGAGGAAAGCTCAGTTCTGATCTCGGGAAAGTTGAAAGTGTGTCTAGAATGCATTAGAGAGAGCCCGGAGAGAGCTTTAGAGATTACGGACAAGATTCATGAGGAAACTAGGTCTCGATTAGGCCTTCCTGGATCTCCACCAAGGGACAATGGAGGAATCTCTTGTGGGGTCTGCATGAACGACTGTAGGATAGGGCTTGGAAAGAAGGGGTTCTGCGGACTCGTCTCTAATGTTGAAGGGAGACTTGTCAGATATGGAACACCTGCGAAAGGGATTCTTGAATGGTATTACGATCCCTTGCCAACAAATTGCGTTGCGGAGTGGTTCTGTCCCGGCTGTACAGGAGCCGGATATCCTAGATACTCCTATGATGAAGGTGCCGAGACTGGGTATTGTAATCTCGCCGTGTTCTATGGCAGTTGCAGTTATGATTGCCTATTTTGTCAGAACTGGCATTACCGCAGAAGGGCAGCGGCCCTTTCACCAACCATGAGCGCTGAGAATCTCGCATCTAAGGCTAAGGATAATGTTTCTTGCATATGCTACTTCGGAGGAGACCCTGCCCCACAAGTTCTTCATGCTATAAGGACAAGTGAGATAGCCCTTGAGAAGGCCGCGGACGAAGGGAGAATTATGAGGATCTGTTGGGAGTCAAGTGGGTACTTTGGGGAAAGATTCGTTGATCAGGTCTGCGGCCTCTCCTTGGAGAGCGGTGGGATTGTCAAGTTTGACTTAAAGACCTTTGACCCCAAGTTGAACAGGGCGTTATGCGGGGTCTCGAACGAGCCTACCCTAAGGAATTTCGAGAGGATCGGTAGGGATTTCTTTCCGAAGAGACCGGATCTTCCTCTCCTCACAGCAAGCACACTACTGATACCTGGATACGTCGACCTAGAGGAGGCCAGAGGGATTGCCGAGTTCATCTCATCGATAGATAAGAGGATCCCGTATACATTACTAGCTTTCTACCCAGCATATGTTATGGACGATCTTCCCACGACGAGAAGGACGCACGCGTTTGATGCCCTTAGGGTTGCCCGGGAAGCTGGCCTTGAGCATGTTTGCATCGGGAACATTCATCTCCTCGTTTAATACTGACCACAATATTGCGCGTATGCCTTCCCTATTAACTCAGAAACCATCCATCTATAGATGATAGTAAAATTCCCTCGGGCTTAGTTCCCTGAACTCATCAGTCTGCTGGGCGATGTGCTTTCTAATATCTAGGCAAAAGTGGCATTTTGAGACATAACCCTCCCCCAACTCTCGGTTATCATACTCCCTCGCACCTAACTTGTAGAGCTCCTCTGGAAGAGGTAGATATAGTTGACTTCAAAGTATGAGGATCTTTGATCCGCGTAGAGTTCTAGACATGGATCCAGCGATTTCACTTGATCATACCTTCTTAGCCCATCCAGAACTCCTTGAGAGCCGACCGGACTTGGTCCTTGGACTCCGTCAAGCGCTTTCGCTCTTGGCTCCATAACCCTTTGATACTCATAAACGGACGGAAACCCAACAGCATCAAGGAAGATCACCGATCACTAGTTATCCCAGCAACCGAGCGATATCGAGCTATGTATTAGGCAGAACAGGCCTATAGGAATGCCAAGGGAACTTCCAGGTAATGAGTGGCCTAAGAGAGGATCGGCTGAAGCTTTGAGCGCAGCGTCTGACAAGGAGGAGATACGAAGAAGGATCTGGAAGTTGATGGATCAGTCTGGAGTATCCAGGTTTCCGAGGCCTACCGTGGGGAGGATCCCAAATTTTGAGGGGGCTGAGAGGGCCGCTGAGAGGTTGGCCAGCCTCAATGAGTTTCAGAAGGCTGGTGTGGTGAAGGTTAATCCAGACTCCCCGCAGAAAGCCGTCAGGAGAATCGTTCTCTCCGAGGGAAAGATGCTGATAGTGCCCTCGCCGAGGCTGAGGGAGGGATTTCTAGTCTTGGATCCGAAAACTGTCAGAGGAGTAGATATTGGAGAAGCCTCCACGATAGGGGGCACCTTCAGGTATGGGAGACCTTGTGGGATCGAGGGATTGTCCAGAGTAGACTTGATCGTTGCCGGGTCCGTCGCCGTTTCAAGGGGCGGAGCCAGAGTTGGGAAAGGGGGAGGATACAGCGAGATCGAGTACGGGATCCTCAGAGATCTTGGGTTGGCAAATGCGGAGACTCCGATATTCACAACCGTCCACGACGTACAGATAGTTGACAGAGTCCCGAGGGAAGACCACGACTTCCTCGTGGACGCTATCGTCACTCCAACCAAGGTTGTAAGGGTGATAAGAGGAGAAAGTCAGCCCAAAGGGATAATCTGGGATAAGATCACTCTACAAATGCTTGAAAGGATGCCTATCCTACAGGAACTGAAGGATTACCTGAGGACCCGAGAGCTGAGGCAAGGCGTCGAAGGCTAAAGCCTAGATATATCCAGCGGTGGTATGGAGATGGATGTTGCCGCTCAAGGTCTGGTTCCATGCCTCGTTGGCCCGATATGTCCCATCGAGGTCTGGACGACCACTGTCTTGAGCCCTGCTTCCTCTAGGACTCTCTTCGCCCTCAACATCTCCTCTACCGTCGGCCTCTGTATGTCGAGCCGTCGGAAGGTTGGGAAATAGTCTAGCACACAAAGTTGTATGCCGGGGTCGATCGAGGCCAGCCTATCACCGAACTCCCGCACCTCGTCAAGGGCTATGAGCTCCTTGTTGTATGGCAGGCCCACGCCCAAGAAGACTCGGTCCCGGTAGTTGTCGACCACGTATTTCACGGCTTCCCAAGATGTGGTTAGATACCTTTCGGCCAGCACCTTGTCCTCTATCGCTGTTATCTTCATAAAAGTCTCTAGGTGGACTCCTTTCGGCTCGATACCTATGTCTGTTACACCCGCGTCTAGGACCAGCTCGTCGAGGTATTCCTTGGTCAGGATGGCCCCGTTGCTGTCGAGGTGGAGGCGGGCCTCTCTATCCGGGTTTAGACTCCTCAACTCCTTGAAGTACTGAATAAGCCACCTCCGATTCAGCGTCGGTTCACCACCTGATATCGCCATCCTGTCAACACCGTATCTGCACCTATACAAGGTGACCAATTCGGCAGCGTCCACTGGGGATACGGGCTTACTACGCCCATCGTAGGTCACCTGATAGTTCTGGCATTGAGGGCACGCGTAACAGCATCCGGCAGCCCAGATCGCCACCTCGATGTAGCGATCTCCCTTAAGCCACCAAGGGGTAGCCTTACCACCCACCCTATGCGCCTCAGGCCCATGAATTATTCTAAGAGGTGTATAGGCCTCTGGAAGGGTCGTCTCCATCTCCATCCCCGAATGTACGGGGGTGACGCAGGACCTCCTTAATTCACCGTTTATGACGACTGAACAGGAGTAGCACCCGCCAACCTCGCAGGGGGCGAAGATCCCTTCATCACCTGGGTATCTGCTGAAAGCTATACCGATGGACCTTAATGCTCTTTTGACGGTGATTCGTTCATGGACCTGCATAGGAGCGCCATCAACCCTTATCGTCACCTTCTTTCGTTCACCCTCGTCTACGATTACTCTTCTTGCTCGATATGGGCATCCCTTATGGCATGCGAGGCAGCCCACACATCCATCCATTGCTGGACATATTACCACGCTTTCGCAGAACCCGCATCCCCTACAGAGCTTCTCATCACGGATGCTGCGAAGGAAGGTCATCATTCCACAGTAACTAGCAGTTGCCTTCGCTTAAATATGAATCGAAGTCTAGTTTAATTCTAAGTTCTTGGAGATATCTTATTGAATGATTGGTTGGATTGTTCCGCCTCCTAAGAAACCGGAAAAGACGAAGGAGGAGTTTTTAGAAGAGAGGGTACAAAAGGTCAGGTGGTTGATAGAAGAGGGCTTTTTGAGGTCTGAAAGAATCATAAAGGCTATGCTTAAGGTGCCAAGGGAAGAGTTCATACCAGAGATATATCGCGATTATGCTTACCTTGAGGTTCCTTTGCCGCTACCGGGTGATAATGCCACCATCTCTTGTCCACATAGTTATCCACTTTTTTATGAAGCTTTGGAGCTGAAGGAGAACGACAAGTTCTTAGAAGTTGGGGCGGGGTCAGGATATGGAGCAGCTCTGGCCAGAGAAATTGTAGGGGAAAACGGAGAGGCAATCACGATAGAGATAGATGAACAAACCTATGAGTTCGCTTTAAGGAACCTTAGAAGATTGGGATATGAGGATATTCTTGTAGTTCGCGCTGATGGCTCATTGGGCTATGAACAAGAGGCTCCCTACGATAAGATTTGCATCACGGCAGCATGTCCCAAGATTCCTGAACCCCTGATCACGCAACTAGGAGCTTCTGGAAAGTTGATCGCGCCTGTAGGTTACTGCTATTCTCAAGATTTGATTCTGCTTGAAAAGAAACGAGATGGAAGTATAGAAATGAGATCGGTAGAGAAGGTGCTCTACGTACTGCTAAAAGGAAGATATGGTTGGCAGATTTAAAACGTTTAGAAAATTCTTCACAAGAACTTCGACTCCATCGCGCTGTCCTTTCTTAAGGATATGGATCACTTCCACGCCCTCCATCTCTAGGCGCGCCGCAATGAAACGCCTGTGACAATACCTTGGATCAGACTCCATGCACATAATGCAGGTCCTCTTCATCCTTGCATACTCGAGGAGTTCTTCTAGTCCATCCAGGAACGCCTTGCTTCTTGTGTAGGTCTCATATCCACCTCGACGATACCCGCCCAGCCTCTCACCCAGCCATACATACCGTATCCCTCGTTTGGAAAGCCACTCCTCCATCTGTTCTCTTCTGAAGTGCTCGATCCTAGATGTTGGAAACCGGCGGACGTCTGCCAGGAGTTGAATTCGGTTTTCTTCTAGGAGGGCTGTGAATTTCTCGATGGAGAGGTTGCTGTGGCCTATGGTCCAGATCTTAATCTTCTCAGGCTTATCGGTCGTAGGCATAGAGTTTTCTCTCTTATGATGATAGTGTCGTTCGGAGAGTAATAAAAAGGATGGAGTCGAGTTAGGCTTGTTCGAAGAGAATGAGTTATCGGTGTAAGAATACCCAGGGATAGATGGTTCCAATTATGATCAAAAATCGAAAGAAGCGAACAAGAGTTTAATACCAAAAAAGCAGATTTTGGATTCATGGGATTGGCTAAGAAGCTTGTCATGATAGGGTTCGACGGTGGGAACTGGCCGTTCCCTAGACTCATGTTTAAATCCTATGCCAGCGTCGAACCTCATCGGTGAGTTTAGGGATATGCGCGTGGTGGGAATCAGTGGAAGCCCGCGAAGAGGAGGAAATACGGACACGATCGTATGGGAGGCCTTAAGCGCCGCGGAGAAAGCGGGGGTGGAGGTGGAACTCATTAGCCTCGCCGACTATCAGCTGCAGCCCTGCAATGGCTGTCAAACCTGCTTCGATACAGGAAGTTGCGTAATAGAGGACGATGTCGAGAAACTTTACCAGAAGATTGTCAATGCTGATGGATTGATTCTCGGGAGCCCTTCCTACTTCCAAGGGATCACGGCCCAGATGAAGATCTTCATCGACCGAATCGGCTACCTGAACCTAGCTCGAGGTAGAAAGGACTTCGTGGGCAAGGTGGGAGGAACAATAGCAGTGGCGCGGCGCTCAGGATTTGTGGCATCCTGTAGCCAGATGATCATGTTCCTGACGGCGGTGAGGATGATTATCCCGAGTGGAGGACGAGTCTTCGCGGTTGGACGAGAGAGGGGCGAAGTCACTAAGGACGAGGAAGGAATGAACACAGCGAGATACCTGGGAGAGATGATGGCCAAGACCATCGCCGCCACTGAGATTCTCCGGAAAGGCGGTAGGGTGCCTCAATAAGACGCCTGTCTCTCAGAGGCTTGCACGCTCCCCAAGAAATGAACCGCTAGCATGAGACAAAGATAGCGCAAGCGCTCCTCTGGGACTAGTTCTTAGTTTGAGGTCACTTCGGTGAAGAGGGTACGGTTGGGAGGCAAAACCTTTGCCTCACCGATAATCTCGAAGCTGCCGCTGAGCCTTATATCCTCTGAGGAAGCCCCTACCATCACCTCGACGATCCCAGGTTCCACTACCAGTCTCATGTGGCGGTCGTAGAAGGCAAGCTGATCCATCGAAAGCCTGAATGAAACTCTCCTCCTCTCCCCCGGTTCCAGCGTCATCCTCTTGAAGCCCTTCAGCTCCTTCACTGGTCTGGAGACGCTTGCAAGAACATCGTGTATGTATAGCTGCACGACCTCGTCTCCTGCACGATCTCCGAGGTTCTTGACCTCGAGGCTTACTGTGACCACCCCAGTCGGGCCTACCTTCTCTGGGGTTATGGTGAGGCCACCGTACTCGAACTTCGTGTAGGTCAAGCCGTGGCCAAACGGGAAGAGAGGCCTCGATTTCATAGAGACGTAATCTCGGAAGGATGAAGGCTTACGATTGTAATGGAGTGGAACTTGACCGACCTCGTATGGGAAGGATATGGGGAGCCTCCCACCCAGATTGTAGTCACCGAATAACACATCGGCTACGGCGTTCCCACCTTCCTCCCCTGGCAGCCAAGCCTCCACGATCGCTTGGCAATTCTCCACGATCCATCCCAAATCCATCGGCCTTCCATTCACTAGGACCATGATTATAGGTTTCCCAACTTTGCCTAGAGCGTTGACAAGCATCTCTTGGACTCCTGGAAGCTTGAGACTCGTTTGGTCCCTCCCTTCGCCTGAGACGTCCGAGGGTGAGAGCCCTGACTTCTCACCAACAACCGCCACGACCACATCGGAGAGGGAAGCGGCCTCTACGGCTTTCTGGAATCCTTCGGTTAAGGTTCCTGTTACGTCACATCCCTCAGCATAATATACCTTAGTTTCCGGAGATACCTTAGCCTTGATCCCGGCTAAGATGCTGACAACCGGTACAGCGTCTCTTTCAAGGGATAGATGTGCAGTGTAACTGTAATCGCCCAGCAAGTTTCTTGTGCTATTCGCGTTGGGTCCCACAACCGCTATCGAACCGACATCCTTCCTAAGCGGCAGGATTCCGCTATTCTTGAGGAGCACTATCGACTCCCTCGCAGCTTGCCGTGCGACCGCCCTATCTTCCAGGGTGTCAAAAAACTTCGACGTGTTCTCTGCATCGACGTAAGGATCCTCGAAGATTCCGAGGAGGAACTTCGCAGTCAAGACTCTGGATACAGCCGAATTCAGAGCGGCCCCCGAGACCAAGCCCTCCTTGACGGCCTGGAGAAGGGGCTCACCATAGCACATGCTTCTAGGAAGTTCTACATCGATGCCCGCCTCCAAGGCCTGTATAGCGGCCTCCTTCTCATCAGCCGCGACGTTGTGGAAGGTCTGCAGCATCTTGATAGAGCGGTAGTCTGAAACGACGAAGCCGTCGAAGCCCCATTCCTGTCGAAGTATACCTGTGAGGAGCTCCCATGAGGCGGCGCATGGTACTCCATCTATCTCATGATACGCATTCATGAGGGAACCCGCCTTAGCCACTCTAATAGCGGCCTCGAAGGGGAAGAGGAAGACCTCCCGGAGCTCTCTCGGGGAGACATGCACCGATGCGCAGTTCCTCCCTCCCTCGCTGAAGCCGTGCGCCGCAAAATGTTTTGGGGTGGCTATGACACTGGATTTCGGATCGTCTCCCTGAAGCCCCTTTATGTATGCGGTTCCCATGCAGGCAACTAGGTATGGGTCCTCACCGAAGGTCTCCTCTGTCCTACCCCACCTTGGGTCTCTAGCGACATCAAGGACAGGGGAAAGCCCTTGATGTGCGCCCGTGGCCTTCATCTGCTTTCTGATTGCGGAGGTTATCTTCTGGATTAGCTCTGGATCCCACGTACTGGCCAGTCCTATAGCTTGGGGGAAGACTGTAGCTCCCTTAGCCATGAAGCCGCTCAGGCATTCTTCATGGATTATGGCAGGTACCTTAAGTCTCGTTCCTTCCAAGAGGAACCTTTGGATATTGTTTGCGATCTCAGCGGCCTCCTCGGGTTCGACCTCTCGACCTCTACTTCCCGCTACCCTTGTGATCTGGCCTATACCGTTCTTGAGAAGTCTACCGGCCTTCTCCTTGGAGAACTTCCCATCCTCGAGTAGTTCTGTAACTGGTATCGAGCCAAGCTGCGACACCTTCTCCTCGAGGGTCATGCGACGAATTATGTCCCTGACCCTATCATCTACAGGAACCGTCGGGCTAGAGTATGATGGTTTCCTATACACCTCGATCATTCTCCTTTCTCGACTATCGGGATTTAGCGCGTGCTCCAGTTTCCCTGATGAGCAGACCCAATATTACCGTTGTCTCTGCGATGGCCGCCAGCATAACCATAGAAGGAAGAAAAGACCCGGTCACATCTTTTAAGTAACCAACAGCCAGCGGAAAGAGGAATGGGCCGACATTGCCCAGGGAGGATATCAACCCAACCGAACTCGCGACACGCTGAGCCATCCCGTGGAGTTCTGTAGGTATGACTAGCACTAGAGTCACGATGCCGGCTGTGCAGAACCCCGCTAGGAATACAGCGACCCAAAGAGAAATGTCTGAAAACAAGGCAATGGCAACGATTGCTGGACCGCTGACTAGTCCCAAAATCCATAGAAAAGGCCTCCTCAAGCCCATTCTATCTGATAACGCACCTACAAAGAGACCCGCGGACAAGAATCCCAGAGGTAACATGGAAGCGATTAGCCCCGCGAGTTCAGGTGTAAAGCCTTCGAGTTTGAGCATCTCTGGAAGGGAAGCGACGAGCGTGTCATAACATCCCATAGCGGATATGCACAACCCGGTCAAGATCCAGATCTCCTTTGTTCGCAACAACTGAGCCAAGTCTTTCCTCGGAGCCCTTGCAACTATCCCATGTGTAAGCCCTTCATTGCCACTTCTCAAGGATTCCTTGGCCGTGGCCCACCACAAGGAGGACAGGATCAACCCGAAGATTCCGTAGACGCGGAAGACGTTCCTCCAGTCATGAAGCGATCCCAAGACGAGTGGAGTTATGCTCAGAGAGGCTATCTCCCCTAGTGAGAAACCAGCCACATAGACACCTGTGGCTAGACCCACATTCCGATGAAACCAAGTATCAACGAGCTTGGGCAGGGAAGGCAGAACCGCCGAGAATCCCACTCCCAAGAGAAGTTGAAAGATTAGGAGAGTCTCGTAGTTGATGGCAAAGCCTCTCAGGAGCCCGAATATGCCTATGATGCTGGTAGCTAACTTTAGAGTTGCTGTAGACCCTATGCGGTCGTTCAACACGCCCCAAGGAATGCGCAGTATCATCAAGGTTAGGATGGATATAGAGAAGATGAAGTTGGCTTGAGCATAGAGCAATCCCATTTCCAACCTTATCTCTGAGACAAGCTGTGAGAAGGAGAAATGGAGAAAATGTAGTTCAAATGCCGTAAGAAAAGCCAGAGCAAGCATAACCCACCGGTACTGAGTCGAATTTCCCATCACAAATACCAAGGAAACGAGCAATGGGGTATAAGTAACTATCTAGCCTGTGTGACGCGTGGACTTGCTTTACAAGATAGGCAAGTCAGTCCGCGAGGAATGCAAAGAAACAATGGAGACCGCATCCAGATATGGGCTTTCCATCTACGATTCGGCACATGCATTCCTAGAGCATACGGTCAAATCAGTTTCATAACGACTGACAGCGCTATGAACACTAAGCTAGAAGGCATTCAATAATACGACGCTAGGGGATAGGTATGCCAGAAGCCTGTCTAGATATTGTGGAGATACTTGTCCCAGACTAGGCCACTTAGGTAGCCTCCAGCGATCCCCTGAACTGCACCAGCTACAATCATCGTCACAACCAAGATAGGGCTACTAGGCATTACCCCAAGGATTATGGATGTACTTGCACTCAGAAACCCCACAAGGATCGTCGATACTAGGGATGAGGCCATTAGTCTCCACATCCGGATTCGCTCGGATTCTATCACCACGAACAAGCGGCATAGGGAGCTGACTAAAGCGCCGTAGGTAAGGGCAAAGGCGAATGACATCAACCCAACATCCCCCCTCACTGAGGCCGTTAATAGCCCTGAGATGAAGCCAGTTAGAATGGGGCCCACGAATCCAACGATTAGAAAAGCTAGGGACAATAAGGTAATCTGAATCAGGACGGACACCATTTTGTCATAGGGCGCGGGCAACAGCAACTTCTGAAAGAAGATCACTATGCCGAAGAGGCTCGAAAGTGCGATGCTCTTGGCCCTCATCCACAGCACAACTCATAGGACTTCGTTCAAGATGGATAAAACCATTCTGAACATGGGGCAATGAACCAGTCCTTCCTCCACCGCAGTTGTTCTTCAAGTCCTAACACGATTGACGCCGCTAGGAATAGAAACTACCTAAGGCTTCGCTAAAATACGCATGGGCTGCGACGCTTAGACACAAATACAATAAGATGTGGGGATTGATGTCCTTGAGATAGTGCTACTCCCCCATCGTAACAGGGAACAGAGATTACTTAGACTGGGTCCACAAGGAGATAAGGCCGCATAGCGAAAACCAATAATGGCCCTTCATTCAGAGCGCGACGCTAAAGCGATAAGCGGCCTCGCTCTACCTTGGACACGGGGGTACAAGAAACGACGAGTACAATTTCTACGAGAATTAAGCTCCTAGTTTAATAATCGGTGATGTCGTATACGCTGTTTCATCCTTTTCTCAATTATCTCTGGAATTGAGACCTTCATTGAAAGAAGATAGTCAGTAGGAATTCTTTTTTCTTTCCTTACTATCTCTATGAATTTCAGAACTTGCTCATCACCAACTTCAATTGGTTTATCAACGAGTAACGATCCATTGATTGCGAAAGGACAAACCCATTTACCTTTCGGAATCATCCAGGCCCCAATCTCTTCGTCTTTTTCAAATATTGTTTCCCCCATTCTAATTCACCTCCTTCTCTGGACCAGATGAATTTCGAGGCTCCCAATAACCCCTCCGAGTGCGGACTTCCACTTCAAATCAATCACGCTATAAAGTTGGGGCCTCTAGGTCTAAAATGTTTCTACTAGCTAGGACTCGATTGGATTCAAAAAACTTAGATCATACATGGCGCGAGCTCTAGCAAGCTTCTAGAGAGGTTTTTCAGCAAGTCACGGGGTATATTCTGGAAGGAGTCACATGTGGTGAACTGATGATAGAGAGGATCCGTGCAACAGGAATCTCAGCGGGTGAGTTAGGAATCTTTTGGCTCTGGCAGAATTCTTACATCCTGAAGAACCATGAGGGCGTGCTGATAGCGATAGATCCCTATCTCGTCAAGAATCCAAAGGCTGAACATGTCGGGGAACCCCCCATGAAGCCGGAAGAGGTGCAGGTGGACTACGTCTTCTGCACCCACGACCACTGGGACCACGCGAACCCTGAGACCCTTCAACTAATTGGAAACCAATCTCCAAAGACATTGTTCCTGGGAACTCCGGAGTGCTATGAGAGGTTCCTGAGCGTTGGAATCCCAGTCGGACGTGCGCGAAGCCTTGAATCTGGGGTCACTGTCGCCCTGAAGGGGTTCCAAGTGACCCCTCTCTACTCGATCCCGCCAAACGTGGCCGCTTCCCTGAGACAGACGACCCATTACAGCTACCTCTTCGACTTCGGGTTCGTGCGCCTCTACGACTTCGGCGACTCGACGGCCGAGACCGTCGTTGACCCCATGTCGGTCCTAGATGCAGCGGTTGAGTACCATCCGGAGATCGCCATCTTCCCGATTGTCGGTGATTTTCCAGGTCGCAGGCCTGAAGACGCTGTTGCCTTTGCGAGGACCCTCAAGCCGAAGATCGTCATCCCCGGCCACTACGGTTGCTTCAAGGATCGGACGATCGATCCCAGGGTCTTCGCCGACATCATGAAGGATGTGCAAAGCTCAAAGACTGTTGTGATTGAGAGTGGAGGAAGCTACATCTACAGGACTCGTGGAGCCAGAGAAAAGTAGAATATCAGATGAAGTTTCAAAGGTACAAGGCATGTTTGTCTCTCGGCACTGGCATTGCCGAACGTGCGCCCCTGGGCGACCTTACTTGAGGAGGCCACTCTTAATATTGTATATGGTGTTTAATGTCGCACATGCGCGAGTCTGGATCGATGATCTCAAAACTAGCTTCTTCCTTACTTCTGTGATCTTTGTCCAAGCGGGTAGTAGCCGGTTCGACGGCGAGTATGGCCTCTGATGATAGGGGATCAAGGGTATCTGGATCCAAAATGCGGCTCCATTTCCTCTCCTTCTGGTGGAGACCCAGAGGAAGCTTGACAAAGTTGCCAAAGCCTCCTCTTACATCGGTTTGCTTAGGGAATAGTTCAACCTCGGGTGTTCCTGCTTTTTCAATGATACGTCTTCCGAGTGCCCTTGCCACATCTGCCGGAACACGCGAGAAACATGTCCAAATGTGTATGCTTGGATCTGGATACCGACTGGCCTCCAGAATTACGGCTTTGTAATTAAAGAAGCCTGCAGATTCTTCATGAATTCGCTTCGCTTTCTTCCAGACATCACTTGTCCGCTCAGATCAACATCAAGGGCAGGACGACTGGAACGGGCATCGCGGCCGTGGAGTGGGCGAAGAGGTGCCAGGCCTTAGGCGCTGGGGAACTGCTCCACGCCAGCATCGACACAGACGGAACGCAAACCGGGTACGATCTTGAGTTCACGAGGGCTATCGCTGATGCGGTCTCCATCCCCATTATAGCCTCGGGAGGGGCTGGGACTTTGGAGCATCTGTATGAGGGCGTTGTCAAAGGTGGTGCTACCACCCTTCTAGCCGCCTCGATCTTTCACTTCCGCAAAATCTCCATAAGGGAGGCGAAGGAGTACCTGAGGGACAGAGGGCTAGTGGTAAGGCTCTAATGGATCGTGTTAAAGTGAAAACTTCTATCTCTATTCCGGTGTAGAATCATACAGGCGTCTCAGCCGGTAGAATAGGGAGCTATGTAGTAGATTGAGGCGAGTGTTTCCAATCCTAGCTCTGCTTATTCTGATGTTCAACCTATCCTATGGTGTTCGGGGTTGTTGTAGGGTTTGGAGGGAGAGGTGGTCGCCTTTGCCGCGGTTTCCTAAAAACATGTTTCAGCCTTCTGGTTCTGAAATCAACTCCACAGGAGAGTATAACAGAAAAGCCTAGGAGGGTTTAGGAGTTATGATAGTGGCTGCCTAGCAAGAGAGGCGTCAAAGGAAGCACCGTGGAAGGTAGGGGTTTGACCGTGCTCAGGCTGAGTAAGGGTGGGCTAGTGATCTTCTTTGGCTTCGCTTTCACCGCCCTGTATTTGGCTTTAGTTCTGCTGGTCGTGACTTAGGATATTTGACGAGGCGCTCTTGCCGCGCGCTGGTTTCTATGAGGCGGTTCCCCTTTCCTTGTTTAGCGCGATTGGTTTGGAGTAGTCCTTGAGCTGCCAGTGCTCGGAGCGGGCGCCCTGAAGTTTCATCTTTGAAGGTAATGGATTGGCAAAGAGGCGCTTCTTCACATGCCCGCCGGAGGAGGGTTATGAGTCCCGTTTCGGTGAACAGCAAGTGCGAGGGTTACTCGTACGGTAGCAGCCTTTGTATGTAGCCTGCGTATTCCCTGAATCCTTCTAAGCTGAATTCTAAAGGTATCAAGTGGTCCGCACCAGGGATGTAGCCGCCCATTTCCTTCAGGATGGGGACTTTGGAGTCTACCTCTCTTCTCATGGCTGCGCCTCCTTTGGCTAGCTCCCTCTTGTCTAGGTTGCCGATGAGGAACATTTTGTTTCCATATTTTTTCTTGATCTCGATGGCATTCATGTCGCAGTTGACCTCGAGGGGCCAGAGTCCTGTGATGCCTGATTCGATGAATAGATCTAGCATGGGGTTGATGTTGCCATCGCTGTCGACCATTATTCTGTCGACCTTGTTTTTCCGGAGGAAGCTTGTAAGGTTCTTGTAATGTGGGAGGCAGTACTCCTTGAATAGCTTTGGAGACATTAGTGGGCCGTGTTTCTCAGCCATATCCTCCCACCAGAATACCATATCGATTCGATCTTTCAGGGTCTCAACAGCGTCTCTCAGCGTTTCTTTTATGTAGTATTCCCAGTGCGCTGCCATGTCATGCACCAACTCTGGATCCTTGTATAACATGATGTTGAATGGCATGATTCCCATCAGTTCTGCTCCGAAACCGTAGAACCCGTTGAAACGCATCATCGTTACGCCTCGCTGGTAATTCTCGAAAGCAGCTATGTAGTCATCTTCGTTCCAGTCCTTGGGGTATCTCCTGGGATCCTCTGGGTTCAGTCTTTCCTTGTATTCCTCCCAACTCTTGCGGTCTTTCACAGGAAACTCTATGAACATGGGCATGCTGTACCATGTCCGTTCCTCGCCCTTGATTCGCTTGGCTACGGCGCCGGTCTCGGTGCGAATAGTCACATAGCGACCATCTTCCTCCAGCACCTTCAACTTGAATCTTGGCAAAGGACCTATGTCAACCGGGACGACGCACCCATAGAAGCCATGGCATCCGAAATAGGTGTAGGCATCGAATCCTTTCACCGCAGGCCAGTTGTACAGGTTCGTCCCACCTCTCCCCATCTCCCACTCGATGACGATGATCTTATCTGGGGGGAGTCCTTGTTTGAACCAGTTCAGGACAGTCTCCTCATAGAAGCTCTCAAGCCAGGGGAGAACATCTGGTTTACGATTATTCAGAACCGCTTTCATTCTTTCCCGGGGGGTCATTGTTCAGCCTTCCACCTCTTGCAGATTTCGAGGCCTTCAACCGCGTCAAGAGCAGCGGCATCGACGCCAACTTCCTGAGCAAACTGCTTAGTGACAGCATTTCCCCCTATGATTACCTTCACTTTGTCCCTTATGCCGGCCTTCTTTAACTCATCAAGTACAACTTTGACCTCTGGCAATGTTGATGTCAAGAGAGTCGACATAGCAAGTATGGCGGCACCGGTCTTCTTGACTTCATCCACGAAGATCTTTGGGTCTACATCAACACCTAAATCATAGATCTTGAATCCTGAGAACTGCGCTATCGTGCCGAATATGTTTTTTCCTATATCGTGTATGTCGCCCCTTACCGTGCCGAGGACAATGGCTCCACTCTGCTCTAGATCACCCTGCCTCAAATTTGGCCTTAGCTTGTCGAATAGGCTTTTCATAATTTCTCCTGCATAGAGTAGCTCAGAAAGAAAGTACTCTCCTTTCTCGTATCTGTTTCCCACCTCCTCTAGACCTTTCTTAAGACCTTTCTCAATGATCTCTGTAGTGGGGTGTTTCTGTCTTAGCGCCTTTTCAACAAGCTTTGTGATCTGATCTATCGCTTCAAGCTCACAGATGGACCTCGAGATCTCGTCAAGAATGTTCGTTCCGTTTCCGGGGCTCATGGTCACCTGTTAAGTCAGACTGAAGATAAGGTTTTCCTCAGCGCGCTCACGCTGACTTGGGCTCAGACTTCGGGATCAGCACCACGCAGAGGGACTGGAGGACGTTACTCGTATGCCGAACGTGACTAAGGAACTCTTTCAGAGGGATTACCAAGAGGATAACGTGAAGAAGATTCTTGGAGAAAATCATCTTCGCGTCTTCAGACAAGTCATAGGGTGAGACAAAGAAACCACGATCTTCCGTGTGAAGCTCTAATTCCTCTGTTTGGTGGAAGAAGTCCCTTATCAGGTTGTACTGAGCAAGTTAGCTAGCCTTTCGACGAGGACCTTCTCGTCTCCATCGACCAAGGTTAGGGCATTGATCCTCAATGTGTTCTCTTGTGAGTCGACCCAGACACTAGGGTTGCCTTCTCTGAGTCTTCTAGCGATCTCTTCTGTGGCTTCTGGTATCTTATTTAGGATGATTCGGACTCCTGTTGCCAGTTCTGCCTCTTCTGGGATAAGTGTCGATTTGATGCCGCTGAGCTTCTCCAGCTCTACCGCGATGTAGCGTGCCTTCCTATCGCTTGACTGGAAACGCGATTTGTGGTCCATGGTCATCCATCTTCGGAGAGCGACGACAACGGCCACGACTTCCTGCCTGTCCACCTTGTAGCCTCTACCCAGAGCCCTGTACGGACTGGTCTCGAAGCCAATGAAGCTGTTCAAAACTACAGCGTCTATCAATTCTTTCCGACCCACGACGATCCCCGTGGAGTTGGGCGCCCCGAAATACTTCGCTCCGTAGCATACTAGGTCAGCGCCTAAGGTAGCATATTTCCTGAGGTTCTCGACGGGATAGACCAGCCCGGCTGCGTCGACGATTATTGGAACTCCGTGCTTTTTCCCTATCTTTATTACGTCCTCTATTGGAACGACTTTCGCGGTTCCAGGTGCCAAGTAGTGTATCGCCGCCGTCTTGTCGGATATGGCCTCCTCGATCTGCTTAGGGCGGACACCCGACCCCAACCGCCACAAACCTCCACCAACCTCGACAAGCGTCGCTCCAGGGACGGTCATGCATCGGTCATACTTGGTTCTCAGACCTCTCTGGATCAGAATCTCGTTCCTCATGTCTTCCGTATTGGGCAGTCTCTCAATCTTCTTTGGGTCCGTGCCCGTCATACATGCTGCAGCTGATAGGACTAGGGCCGCTGCTGCGCCCGGTGTTATATAGGCGGCTTCCGCGCCTGTCAGCCGAGCGACTTCCTCGCTGGCTCGGTCTAGGAGTTCTTTCATGTTGACGTACCAGGCGTTTGCCTCCCTCATGGCGGCAAGAACCTCCTCTGAGAGTATGGAGCCCCCGAGCAGGGTCATGTTGCCTCGGGCATTGATCACCCTATGCACTCCAAGTTCCAAGTACAGGCTCACTTGTTGTCCCTCAGAATGGGAGGCGGAGTTCGGACATATGTGCCTTGCCTAAAGTCTCCATGCATAGCGTGCATGGACGTCGGATCCAGCCAAGCCCGCGCGTGGGTATCTTGCGAGGGCCAGAGGTGGGGTAGGCCTAATCATCCGAGAGGCGACGGCGATCAGGCAACTCTCCGACCCGGTCTTCGCTGACATGCTTAAGAGGACCGTTGACGCAGTCCACGATGCAGGAGCGGCGATCGCTGTACAGCTCATGGAGTAGGGGAGAACCGCCGACGGTGAGACCATTGCCCCAACGGCTAGAATGGATGCCAGAGAGGCCACTGAGGCAGAACTGCTGGAGCTGATCGCCCTCTATGCCCGGGCAGCGGCTGAGTGCTGGCGCGTCGGGTTTGACGGAGTTGAAATATACGGAGCATCGCGTGGACTGAGCTGTTCTGTCTGAAAATGACCTAAAAAAAGAATGTGATGGTATTGGTGCTATGCCCTTGTCAGGTATATTTTTCCCTTTCTCATGGCTACTTTGACTTTCAGGCTTCTCTTCTTGACCCTAGACCTCAAGGCAGCCATCAAAGCCTTCGTAGACTTATCTGGGTAGTCGACCCTTACTGTGGCAGCTTTGCCTTTGACGAACTCGTTAAGAAGCCCGTCATACTCAGATATTCCAGCTCTTCTCTCAAATGCTGGCAGTTCCTCCGATATCAGCTTGTACGCTTTACCTTGCGTTCCAGACATTCATCATTCACCCTGCTCGGAATACAGTTAACACCTAGTGCATTTAGTATATAAAGATAACTCATAAGTGATGTCTCTTCTCTGAATCTCCAATACAGTTATCGATATCTCCTAGTCCCTAGCTGGTCTCATAATGTCAATCCAGATATTCCGAATTCCTAGCGCGCGCTGGTCGCCTTCCCTAACTTATCTTCCTCAGAGCAGCCAGAATCTCGATCAGCTTTTGATCGCGCGCGGACAGGAGCTCGGCCAGGGTCTTGCCACCATACTCATAGAATCCACGTCCTGTCTTCACGCCTAGGTCTCCTTTCTTTATCAAATCGGTCAAGCAGGCCTGCGGCTCTTTCTCGGAGGAGAGATCTTTGAAGAGGTAGGTGCAGATGTTTGTGAACACCTCAAGACCGCCGAGATCGGCTGTCTCCAGTGGGCCTAGAAACGCGTACCTTAAACCCGGCCCCGCCTTCATGGCGGTGTCTACGTCCTCTGGCGAAGCGATTCCCTCTTGGACTAGGTGCAATGCCTCTCTGAGCACAGCGTACTGCAGCCGGTTTCCTATGAAGCCTAGGACTTCGCGCCTGACGAGAATTGGCTTCTTGCCGAGTCTTCGCGCTAGGGCGAGGAGAAGGTTGGCTGTATCTTCGCTGGTTTTTTGTCCCTTGGCCACCTCGATCAGGGGCATAAGGTGGGCGGGGTTCCAAAAGTGAAAACCTGCTACCCTCTCAGGTCGATTAGTTGCTTCAGCCAACCGAGTGATGGAAAGACCGGAAGTGTTTGAGGCAAAGATGACCTCAGGCCGGCAGATCTGGTCGATCTGGTTGTAGAAGGATAGCTTCAGATCGAGGATTTCCGGTATCGCCTCTACTACCAGTTGTGTCCCTTCGAGGCATTCTGGCAGATCCTTGGAGAGTCTTATCCTCTTCAAGGAGTCTTCGGCGGCATCGGGAGTAAGCATACCCGCCCTGACTAGCGTCTGCTGCATCGAATCGATTATCGGGACTGATCGTTTCAGCTCGGTCTCGGCTACGTCGTAACACTTGACTTCGTATCCTGCCGCTGCGAAGCACTGGGTGATACCCCTACCCATGGTGCCCATGCCGGTAACGGCGATCGTCTCTAGGTCGGTAAGCTTCAATGCACATCCCTCCTGCTGGATTCGTCTACGCTTTCCAATCTAATCCGTGTTTCTATACTCTTTTGCCAGCACACTGCTTATGTGATGGGTTAGGGCGCGCTGACAATCCAAGAGCCTAAGAGCGACAACGGCGGCTTATCATTATGCTGCGAGAGCCGATGAAATCAAAGAGTACCTGCGCCGACAAGCGACTACATACCGGAGAATGAACTGATGTCTATCGGCTACCTGCATGGCAGACGACTCTTCCCCACTTGATGCCGAGTCTCTCCATCTTCCCCACGACTTCCCTAGGACCTTCACGAACACGGTGACGTCTTTGCCCATTCCTGTCGATTGAGGAAAGAAGGAAAAAGGATACTTTGAGTCTGACTTGGGTAGTCCTGAGAGTCTCACGAGCTAAGCAGGCGGCATGGTAATCAATAACCCTCGCAAGATCACTTCGGGTGGTATGTACGGATAAATCCGAGCACATCAAAATCACAGGATAGAAGTTGATGGTGGAGGAGATGTCTCTCTCCAGAATCCAGAACAGGGACGCCCTGATCTCTCACGGCAATGTGGAGGGAAGGAAAGCCGTGGTGGAGATACTCGAGGCGGGCTTGGAGGCAGTGGACCCATACCATAATACGCGACGATTGATACGATTGAAGGATGGTAAACTCATCATTGGAAACAGGGATTTTGAACCCGCCGGGTCCCCTAAGCAGGGAGACGAGGTCTTTGACCTCTCCAAGATTGGCAACATCTACGTCTTCGGGGCCGGGAAGGGGATTCAGAGGGTGGCCAAGGGCATCGAGGACGCCCTTGGAGATAGGCTCACCAGCGGGCACGTCATAGACAAGAAAGGCCACGGGGTCATCCTCAAGAGGATAGGCGTAACATTAGGCGCTCACCCTGTGCCTGACGATGATTGTGCCAAAGGATGCGAGAGGATCCTTGAGATGGTCAAGGGCCTCAAGGAGGAGGATCTGGTTATCACCATTGTGGCGAACGGCGTCTCATCTCTCCTCACCATGCCCGTGCGTGGGGTAAGCATTGAGGACGTGAGGAGGACCACATATATTATGCAGATACAGCATGGCGCACCGACCGGAGACCTCAACCCGATAAGGAACCACCTTGACATGATGAAGGGGGGAAGAATCTCCAAGTACCTCTACCCCGCAAAGATGATACACATCCTCGCCATCGATCCTGGTAACTACGAACAACTCATGAACCGCAACCTTTGGCTACATACTCTTCCCGACTGCACAACCTTCCAAGATGCAGTCCAGAATCTCAAGAAGTGGGATGCCTGGGAGGAAGTCCCTGCCTCGGTTAGGAAGCACCTTGAGAAGGCCGACCCCAAGGATGAGACCCTGAAAGCGAAGGATTTCGAGAAGATGTCCTTCAGGATCTTCGGTATAATGCCAAATAGGACGGGAATGGTACCCACCGCCATGAAGAAAGCCGCGGAACTTGGTTTCAAACCATTTGTCCTCGCTGAAATGCTAGGGGTTGAGGCGGCCCAAGCCGGTCTTGTCGTTGCCACTATAGCTAGGACTATAGAGCGACGAGGTCAGCCGGTAGAGCCGCCCTGCGTATTGTTTACAAGTGGCGAGCTCTTGGTAACGGTTGGCAAGGAGAAGGGGATAGGAGGGCGTAACCAGGAGTTCTCCCTCTCGGCAGCCGAGAAAATCGCTGGAAGCAGGAACATCGTCATAGGCTCGGTGGACTCCGATGGGTCGGATGGACCTGGGACACAGTTTGCCGAAGGGTATGAGGGCATTCCTTGTCTGGCCGGTGGGATTGTCGACGGTCAGACCATGGATGAAGCTAGGATCGCTGGTATAGATATTCGGGATGAGTTGAAGAAGCATGATACCACCTCGGCCTTGTGGAAGCTTAAGAGCGGGATAGTGGCCACGCCAAACATAAGCTTAAACGACCTCAGCGTCGCACTGATTATGGGCCGTAGCAAGGAGTAAACGAGGCTAACCGAATGGGAACAGAATCACGCATCAAATCAGTTTTTGCCCGAGAGATCTTCTCCGACCGAGGCCACTTAGGTGTGGAAGCAACTGTCACTACTGAGAACGGCTCTAGAGGGGTGGCGGTGGCCACAGCAGGCGTCTCGGTGGGAAAATATGAGGTGCAGTTCGTCTATGATGAGGATCGTTTCGGTGGGCTAGGGGTCCAGAGAGCAGTCAATAACGTCAACAACGTCATCGGGCCTGCGCTGAAGGGAATGGACGCGACCAAACAGAGAGAAATAGACGAGGACATTATCAAACTCGACGGAACACCCAACAAGTCCAGACTCGGCGGGAACGCTACAGCAAGCGTCTCAGCCGCCGTCTTGAAGGCAGGCGCAGCAAGTCTAGAGATACCGCTCTACCAGCACATTGGAGGAGTAAACGCGTGCACACTTCCCACCCCAGGGGTCCTCTGTATGGTCGGAAGCGACAGATACGGTGGAGGCCAAAGGGCAGGGGGCAAACCGAGCTACAGCTTCATGTGCTATGGCTTCAAGACCTTCTCAGAAGCCTCCTACGCCTGCTGGAACGTTGGAAAGATATTCGAGAAGATCATATATGACAAGTTCCGCCTACGCTCGGTACGATCCCCAATGATTCCTCCAGGCTTCGTAGACCATGAAAGAGAGATCTGGGATCTCATGGTCGAAGCCATAGACAAGGCGGGGTATGAGGGGAGGGTCGGGATCCAGGTCGATGTCGCCGCTGGAACGTACTATGATAAGGACAAGGATTCGTTCGTGGGGCTCTTCTCGAAGGAGGATAAGACCAAGGAGGACCTAATAGAGTTCTATAAGGAAATGGTTGCAGACTACCCTTTCGTGATCTTGGAAGATCCCCTAGATGAGGTTGACTATGAGGGTCATGCTATCCTTAGGAGGGAGCTTGGCATCGAAGTGGTAGGCGACGACCTATTCACGACGAACATTGAACGGCTGAAGCGTGGGATCGAGGTAGGAGCATGCAACACTGTTCTACTGAAGGTCAACCAGATAGGAACAATCAGCGAGGCCTTCGACTTTGTTCAGTTGGCTTATAGGCATGGCTATGGTGTCATGCCCTGCGCGAGCAGGGGCGAGGGACAGGACCTTGCTGACTACTGTGTAGGGTTGAACACCGGACAGGTGAGAGAGAGTGGGATAGACCCAACGGGCAACAGACTGTTGCAGATAGAGCTGGAGCTTGGCAGTAGAGCCAAATTCCTCGGTAGAGCAGGCTTCAAGCCATGATTGACTAGCTGGATAGAATACAGGCGACTGATCACGTTACATATGTAGTGCGTGCCTTATCGCGTAGCCAATCCTACAAGAAGAGAGAAGCAGGAATCCTTGACATCCTTTATTTGATTATGGGAAGGCAAGATTCCGGAATAGCCTAGTCTAGAGGTTTGTAATACGAAAGCCTAAAGGGCATCGATCTTCATCCCACTACGGAACCTGAGCGGAGTCCCTACCTGTTGAGAAGATTCTCAGAGATGAGAGACCTTTCTCCAAGCCTCTTCCACCTCTTCGTAGCCAACATCGTCTTCGCCCAGAACCAGGCTATAATGACCACAATGCTGGGACTTCTCGCCCAAGGCAAGGGCGCCAATCAGCTCGAGGTCGGCCTCCTCTTCCTCCTCGGCGGAATAACGTCTACGTTCCTAATGATCCCAAGCGGAATCCTATCGCAAAGGTTCGGCGAGAGGAAGCTCATCTCCATCAGCACCATAGTCTCGGCCATCTCCCTCTATAGCTTCACTTTGGCGCCGACCTGGCAGTGGCTAGTCTTAGGAGCTAGCGGCTTCAACATAGGCTTCGCCCTCTTCATACCCGCCAGGATGAACCTAGTGGCCGACTACAGCACGCGTCAGAACAGAGCCACAGTTTACGGGATCATAAACATGTCATGGCCAATAGGAACGATCTACGGACCAACAGTGGCAGGTGCCCTCGCCGACAACCTCGGTTGGAACTCGGCCTTCTACTTCGCAGCCCTAACAGAAATCGTCAGCCTCTTCTTTGCTTCAAGACTGAGTCAGGAGCATAAGGCTGAGGAAGAGGTTTTCGAAAGCGCCTCAGGAGGACCCATTGGCCAAGGATTCCTGCGCAACCAAGTGGCATTCCTGTACATAATGCATCTCCTGACGAGCCTAGGGATCTCGACGGTCGACCCCCTGCTCCCCCTTTATCTACAGGACAGATTCGGCATCAGCAAAACCGGGATCGGTCTCTTCTACTCCCTTTCAGCAGGCTTCTCCACACTCCTAGGACAGATTCCCGCAGGAATTATGGGCGACAGATATGGGAGACGAAATCTAATCCTCGCAAGCACAGCTGCCATCCCGCCCCTCTACATCCTATGCGCTCTAGCAGACACGTACATGCTCTTACTCATCTCCTACGTGGGAATCCATGCCATTTGGAGCCTGACTTGGCCCACGACCATGGCACTCCTGATCGACATGGTCCCGAATACAAGGCGGGGGTTGGCGATTGGCGTTAGGCAGACGGTGATTCGGATTGGAGCGGACTTCGGCCCCTCCGTAGGGGGGTACCTCTCGCCCTTCCCCCTCCCATTCTACGCGGCAGCCGCTCTCACAGCGGCCTCTATTCCTTTCATAATTCAAATCAAAGAGAAGTGGAGGAAGTCGTGAGAGATCGAGACCTTCTCCCGAAACCTTTTCGACAAACGTTCGCGCTCAAAGACTTGGGCCTTTTGGAGCGTGTTGAACAAACCCGGCAAGCAGGAAGGGAAGCAATTTCTATGATTGTTCGCAACTAATGAGTGTTTGGTGTCCATGAGTGGCGAAGGATTAGACCTTGAGCTGAGGGGAAGGACGTGGCACGTCTACTGGTATATGCTCTCCAAAGGATCTGAACAAGAAGTGACGGTCTTTCAACGAGTCGAAACCCAAGTTGATTTCGCTTTGCTGTTGGCGGGCTTCGCTATCATAGTTATCCTGACCATCCAGACAACTCGAGGGAGACAAGAAACTAGGAGGCAGAGAGGCGAACCCGACTCCGCTGATAGTAGGCTGGAAGGCATCGTGACAGTCGTTGCAATCGGGCTACTCCTCTTCACATCAATGCTCTCGGGACCATACCTGATCCTAGTACCTATGATTTCAATCGCGCTCATCATAATCAAGCTGAGACGCTAATAGACCGAACCACAAAGCAGTATAGCACTCGCTAAATGACGAAAGCCAAAGAATAGGCTCCCCAAAGAACGCGGCTGTACGCAGCATGGATGTTCAGTGGCGGAACCTAAGGCCGAATCCCCTGAACTCGTCCTTGATCCTCTCGTACATTCGCATGTAATCGGGCTTTGGAGTGCCCTTCTCCACATCGTAGAGCTGACTGAAGGTGAAGCCGTAGGGGATGTTCTTTTCCAACTCGTCCTCATACCTGGGTAGGAGAGCCTTCACGATCTCGTTCGCCCTCTCGGGCTTGAGGCCCGCGCTCGCCTTACATACCTCACCCATCCACCTCGACTCAAGGGGGCTACCGAAGTCCTCAACCTTCCCTTCCGAGTATTGTGAAGTTGAATTGGACCCCGATCACTTTTCCGCCTTCTGTGATTTGTTTGGGATCAGTTAGGGACAGATTTGCGCTCTCTCGGTTTTGATGAAGTTTACACGTCTCTACGTCGGGGTGGCTCTTACTGCGGGCACGAGTTTGAACCCTGAGGCTACTGAACCTTGAACCTTACTATTTACGTCTATCAGAAGAGTCGATGTCTGACCGGCGTTCACTCTTATGCCTCCTTGGGTTATCGCGATAGTGATTTCACTGCTCGGGACAGAGCACGTGTAGTTTACGCCGCCCACAGTTACCTTGGCGTCCAAGATGTTGAACCGAATTAAGTTGTACAGCCCTGCCTGTAGGCTAGTTTCTCTGATGGTTTCGTTTACATCCAGCAACCTCGTCAGGTTGACCCAAGCACTGTTTTGTACGATTGTTGACCATCCGGACTCGTTGGCCGCTTCGGCTCTGTGGATCTTTATATCGCTATGGTATATGTAGACCTGTGAGGCGGCACCCCAAGACGGGGGGTCGGTCATCTTGACGACCAGGGTTCCGGAACCGTAGGTAACGTAAACAAAATAGCTGCCCATGACTAGGATGAGTACAATTCCGGCAACGATCGCCCACTTTGTTTTCATTTTTTCCAAGTCACATCCCTTAGTTGTTGATTCCTGTGGAGGATTCCGCGTCTCTCAGTAGGGTGAAGCTGTCGTATGTGAAGGAGAAGTAGAGGGCGGTCACGTAGGAGTAGTAGTCCGATTTGGACGCGACGATGTTGTTGGTTGGGTCGTAGACCTTTTCTCCAGCTTCAACCCATGCGTGGCCCTTGTCCAAGACCTTTCCAGCGACGACTTTTGCCTGTTGGTCTATGGCTTTTAGGTAGAGTGTTGAGGCGAATAGGATGGATTTGTCCTCGCAGTCGCCCGCATTATTTGTTATGGTCTCGCTTGCCTTGGCAAAGTATTCGCTCTGCCTGTACTGGTCCACATCGCTCTTGTAGGCTATCTGCTTGTAGACGTACTGGAAAGCCTCGTCTGTTGAGGTGTAGTTGAGGGTCTTGTCCATGAAGTAGCTTCCCTTCTGGTCGTACAGGGTCTGTAGGAGCCAGTTGTAGTAATTAGCGTCCAACGTTGCTGTAGGCTTCTCCACGTATTCTTGGAGCCTCCGCTGCGATGGCTCGTCGAGCAGCTTGAAAGTCTCTTCGAACGTTCTGGTCAGGTCCACTGTAGCTTTAGCATTTGGAGAGGGGGGAGTTATCTTGAGTCTCGTTGTGAATTTTATCTTGTACGTGTTCCCAGCACTGACCAAGTCTTGGCTGAGGGTTACTATGAAGTGCTTCCTGCCCAAGCCGGCCAAGTGAGTTGTATAAGACCAGATGGGCGTGGAGGTACTTGTCTCGCCGAACAGTTCTATAGTTGTCGTGAAATTCACTACGCCTGTTGGCGGGGTCACCTTCCCCATTTCCTCAACCTCAACAGAGGGTTTGATGGACAGAAAGATGCCCTTAGCGATCCTATTGCTTACTACTAAGCTCTCTTTCTCAACGTCCGGATTATGCACGTTGAAGGTCGCGTCGATCTGAGTGTACCACACAGACCTCGTCAATGCTGGGATGATCACTGATGGCGCAATGGTAGTAACTGTTGTGATTATTAGGGTGGCCATGAGGAGGCCAGCCACCCCGTATACTATCAGCCTCTTGCCATTGTACGCCATTCTCTCAAACACCAAATATTTCATTCTGTAAACTAGGATTTAATGCAATATTTTTGAACAGTCTGGATAAATTCTTGCACAGTTTGGTTTCTAGCCGTTCAACTTCTTGTACACTAGGGCTTCTCACAGATTTTCCGCGCTTGGAACCATTTGTGATGCTGAGATCATAAGAGATTTGTGAACAGCCCCTTCATCAAGGCTACCCAACCTCAGAGGCGGCGAACCCTTTAGACATCGCTTGGGGGAAGCCGTCTCCTCCGACTCCCCAGCCTGCCGTAGTTCTGTGATGAGAAGGGGTAATCGCCGTCATGCTGAGCTTATGGCCTCGGTAGCTTTGAAGTTCTTTTCACAAATCTTTTAAATGCAGAAACTACCTCTATTAGCTGAGTTGATGGATATGGTGCACTTCAAGAGGCTGCTGCTTTTACTGGTGCTAATGGCGTCCATCGCTGCAACGCCTATTCTCGCTCAGGCCGAGGTAGATGAGGTTAGCTTAACAGTGATAGAGTGGGCGCCAGAGGAAGGCAGAGGGCTTGTACGGGTGAACGTAATCCCAACTGAAGACGATTCCATGAGCAACCCGAATTATGCGCTGCTTGGCTTCCACTGGTATACTACAGCTAATTACTGGATAAACCCGTCGAACAAGTACGGTTTCTCGGTCTCCGCCGTAGAAACGGCCATAACGACTTCTGCCGACACATGGGACAGGGAGACAGGTGCGCAAGTTTTCTCCTACAAGGGGACAACATCTAGGTCAGCTGGAAGGTATGATGGGTACAACGTGGTATCGTGGGGTGCCTACAGGGCTGGAGTCATCGCCGTCACATACATCTGGTACAGCGGCGACAGGATCATTGAAACTGATACGAGGATGAATACGCTATTCAAGTGGAGTCTCAGCGGTGAGGCTGGAAAAATGGATGTGCAGGACATCATGACCCACGAGCTCGGCCACTGGTGTGGTCTAGCCGACCTCTACAGTGATGTGGACTACTGGTTGACTATGTACGGATACGCTAGTTACGGAGAGACGTACAAGCGGACGCTAGGACTAGGCGACATAAATGGCCTTGAGGCCGTGTACGGGCCCTAGCGGCCCTAGCCCCCTTTTTGTCATTTAAGACGTCAAGGGTGATGTATCGTGCCTTGTGACTGCACATTATGCGGTGAAAGATTCGAGACCCAGGAAGAGTTGAACAAGCACCTGCGGACGAGACATAGGAATAAGATCAAGCTTACGAAACTAGAGCACCCTGCGAGGCCGAGAGACAAGTCTGAAAGATCTTGAACGGACCAAATGCTACTTGCCGTTCAGTTCAGGAAGGACCTGTCGGGAACAAACTTTAGACATAGCGATAGGTTCGTACGCACGCAAGTGAGAAATACCCATGGTTCTGTGACATCTCCTCGAGGAAGATAGGATGCCAACAACCTTCAGGTACCTAGGCATCTCAGCCTTCGAGATAGAATCGCAGGGCTGGAGGATACTCGTCGACCCATGCATAAGGAAGAACCCCCTCTGCCCCATCAAGGTCGAAGACATAGAAGGGGTGGACATGATCCTAGTCACCCACGGCGCCCCCGACCACATGGGCGACGCCTTGGAGATCCAGAAGCGAACAGGAGCTACCCTCGTATCCGCGCCTGGCGTGAGGGTGCACGCCCTAAGACATGGTGTAAAGGAAGATGAAGCAGTCAGCGTCCTCTGGGGAGACTCGATAGAGGTCAAAGGAGTCAAGATTCAGGGTGTTGAGTGCCGCCACATATCCTTCTTCCAATCTGCTGGGACCTACATCTCGGACCTACCCCTGAGCTTCATCATCTACCCAGAGGAGGGAACGAGGATCTACAACGTCGGCGACACAGCCCTCTTCAGCGACATGAAGCTCATCGGAGAACTCTACCGGCCCAACATCGCCCTCGTCCCAATCGGTGGAACTCCAAGGCTTACAGGCGGCTGGACCCATCTAGCACCTCGGGAGGCAGCCCTTGCCGTTCAATGGATCGGTCCCGATGTGGTCATCCCCACGCATTTTGATCCACTATCGACGGAAGCCGATCGCTTCGCGGAAAGGGTGAGGTCGCTTTCCCCGACAGTGGGGGTCGTGACCTTGAAGCCGGGGGAGACTTTCAACTTTAACCCTAGAATAGATTAGGGCGAATGTTCTATTCATGGGGGGAAAGAGATGAAGAAACTAACCCTTAGTATGCAGGGTAGACTCAACTACGCCATCAGCAGGTTTAACGAGCCGACTCTTCGAATTAATCCTGGGGAGACAATAATCGTGGAGACTGAGGACGCGTGGTCCGGACAGGTGAGAAAGAAGGGTGATCGAAGGGACTACAGCACCATGCCCTATGGGAACCCTCAGTCTGGACCAATATATGTTGAAGGAGCGGAGAGGGGGGACAGCCTAGCGGTAAGGATAGAAGACATCGAGCCGACGATCGGTCAAGGAGCTACGAGGACACCCTCCTACTGGTGGTACATAGGCTCCACCGAAGCCGCAGCTCTGGAGAAGTTCCTTCGACCCAGTATTCCTGAGAATATGCGGATCTGCCCCATCAAGGACGGGAAGGTCTACTTCAGCGACAAGCACGTACTGCCCTACGAACCCTTCATCGGGACCATAGGAACAGCCCCTCCCCTCGAGTCCATTTCCAGTGGCTACCTCGGGAACCACGGAGGCAACATGGATCTACCAGACGTCCGCCCAGGAAACACGATATACCTGCCCGTGTACGTCGATGGCGCCCTACTACACCTTGGGGATGTCCACGCTATTCAGGGTGATGGGGAGATAACGGGGAATGGGGTGGAGATGCCCGCGGAATGCACCCTAACCATCGATCTCCTCAAGAAGAAGACAATTCCGGGGCCCCGCATTGAGTCCAGTGAACATATCATGGCCGTGGTTAGCTCAGGGATCGGTAGGAGTCTACAAGACGCTATACGTATCGCCTTCATTCAGCTGGTCTTCTGGATGGAGGAGGACTACGGCTTCGACCGGTCTGAAGCCTTCCAACTCTGTGCTCAGGTAGGTCGTCTAGGAATCGGCAACCTATGGGCTGTCGCCGCCAAGTTCCCCAAGGAGTACCTAAGGTAGTCGTCGATAAGTGACCTCTTATTAGTCTCCAACGCCCAGGTTGGAAGAGATGACCTACCCATGAGATCCACGGTTGCCCTAGTACGTAACCCAGACCTTAACAAGCTTGTAGAGCAATCGCTCTCTTTCCTCGACCTCAGATCACGCCTCAAACCCTCCACGAAGGTCCTCATCAAACCCAACCTCGTTAGGGTGCCACCCGATGTGCCAGTGAAGATCACCCGCACCCCGAAGGAGCCTGCCCCCTTCGTCCTCTACGTCAACAGAGGCATCGCTTGGATGCGAACCGTCGCCCGTGAGGGAGATATAACGCGCAGGGAGACCCTTGAGGCCCTCCTCGCTTACCTGAAGGGGTTAAGTGTAGACAACATAACGATTGCTGAAGCCTCTGGGGGGTGGGATACGGAGCTCGCCTACAAATCTCTTGGCTTCTACGAGTTGGCTGAGAAGTATGGGGCCAAGCTCGTGGACCTGAATTGGGCAGAGGCCACTAAGATCCCGGTGCCGAATGGAAGAGCCCTCAAGGAGTTCTGGGCACCCAATGTGGTCCTCGAATCCGACTTCAGAATCAACCTCACCACCCTTAAGGTCCACGGAACCACCGCCGTATCCCTCTGCCTGAAGAACTGGGGTATAGGCATCCCTCCGGGGCAGTACTACGGCTTCAACAAGTCCGCCAACAGGATTCTTGGTCGCCTCGGCTTCGGAGCCTTCCCAATTCACCACCACTTCGACGACGAGAAGGTGTATGGACAGGGCGTAGGCACCGCTAAGGCCATAGCCGATGTCTGCTCCGCGGTGCCTTATGAGTTAGGCATAATCGATGGCTTGACCACTGTTCACAGGGCCGAACTTTCTCCCAAATCCGGGATGAAGGTGGAGCGGACCAACCTGATGTTGGCGAGTTATGATATGGTTGCGGTGGACTCGGTGGCCACTCATGTAATGGGACTGGACCCGAGGAAAATCTTCCACATCTACCTCTCGGAGGAG
>Ga0315312_1000766_pt1 | contig 31131 bp, 25 predicted proteins | sample TDP7_MG_FD_203629 | JGI IMG/M metagenome (GOLD analysis project Ga0315312, IMG submission 203629) | Freshwater sediment microbial communities from Lake Towuti, South Sulawesi, Indonesia - TDP7 | ecosystem: Environmental > Aquatic > Freshwater > Lake > Sediment | place: Indonesia: South Sulawesi... | reverse complement strand
GGAGTTTGATCAGCACCACCCACAATCTCCTGAAGCTGTACCTCTCAAGGCGCTACCAAGTGGCAGCCGCGGCATAGGAAGGATACCCCCACCATCTCCTGTCCCCAAAAACAGGCATCTATTTTTTTGATTTACCCGTAAGTGCGAATACCCAAATTTTGGGAGATCGACCCCGATCCCGTCGCAAACCAGGAACAAGAAAGCCTATTTCTCAGACAAGCTCCTAGACTCCGCTCACGCGAGCTGGGCAGAAGGAGACCTCAGCGAATGGTACGGACTCGCATTGCACCGGCGCCGACGGGGCCGTGCCACGTAGGCATTGCCCGGACGGCGCTCTTCAACTACCTCTTCACGAGAAAGCACGGCGGCGTCTTCCTGATGCGGCTGGAGGATACCGATGTCGCGCGAAGCCGGAAGGAATATGAACAGGACATCTACGAGAGCCTTCGCTGGCTGGGATTGAACTGGGATGAAGGCCCGGATGTGGGCGGCGCTTTCGGACCTTATCGCCAGTCGGAAAGGAAAGAAATTTACCGGGCATATTTGCAGAAGCTCGTCGAGGCTGATCTCGTCTATCCCTGCTTCTGCACGGCGGAAGAGCTTGAGGAGGAAAGAGTGGGGAGGCTGAAGGACAAGCTGCCGCCTCGATACAGCGGGAAATGCGCGAGGTTGTCGAGGAAGGAGCAGGAAGCGGCAAGGGCTGAGGGGAAGAGCTTTTCGATGCGGTTCCGCATGCCGGCAAAGAGGATCGCGTTCCAGGACATGATTCGCGGCCGGGTTGAATTCGACGGAGCGGACATCGGCGATTTCGTCATCGTCAAGCCGGACGGAGACCCCATCTTCCACCTCACTAATGTCGTTGACGACACCGAGATGAAAATCACGCACGTCATCCGCGGCGAGGACCACGTCTCCAATACGCCAAAGCACATCGCCCTCGCGGAAGCCCTGGGTGTATCTCCGCCGACATACGCTCACATTCCGCTGATCCTGAATCCGGACCGAAGCAAAATGAGCAAGAGAAAAGACCCAACCTCCGTCAGCGGCTATCGTGAGCGGGGCTATCTGCCAGAAGCCATGGTCAATTTCCTCGCTCTTATCGGCTGGTCTCCCGGAACCGACCAGGAGGTCTTTTCCCTCGGCGAGCTTATCGAGAAATTCTCCCTGGAAGCGGTGAACCGAGCAGGCGCCATCTTCGACATCGAGAAGCTCAACTGGCTAAATGGATACTACGTCCGAAAGCTTGCGCCAGAGAAGGTGCACGAGAAGCTTTTGCCGTACCTCCCCGGCGCCGATCCCGATTACCTCCGCCGGATTGTCCCGCTGATTCAGGAAAGGCTGAAGAGATTCGACGAGGCGCCCGCCCTGACCGACTTCTTCTTCCGCGACGAGCTTCAGTACGATTCTTCTCTCCTCATCGCCAAGAAGCATTCCTCCGGGGAATCGAAGGCTGCCCTCGAGAAGGTTCTGGCAAGGATTGGCGGACTCGACGAATTCTCTGTCGAGGCGCTGGAGAAAGCACTTCGCTCTCTCGTTGATGAGCTCGGTTGGAAAACCGGCGACCTCTTCATGACAATCCGCGTCGCTGTCACCGGCAGCACCGCCACCCCGCCTCTGTTCCAGAGCATGTCCGTCCTTGGCAGGGAAAGGTGCCTGGCAAGGATACGTCGGGCAGTCGAAAAACTTTCAGCTATGCGATGAGAGGGCGGCAGGAGCATGAACATACTCGCGGCGATATTCGGAATGGCTTTCGGGCTGGGTCTGTCCGGGGCGGTCATGCCCGGACCCGTCCTCGCCGTTACCATCAAAGGCGCTGCTCAGAGCGGCTTCTGGTTCGGGCCGTTTCTCGTCCTCGGACACGCCTCCCTTGAACTTCCGGTGGTTCTCGGGCTGGGTCTCGGCTTAGGAGAGCTTCTCCGACGAGGAGCTGTCCTCGGAATAATATCCGTCGTCGGAGGATTTGTCCTCGCAGCCATTGCTGTGGGGATGTTCAGAGAAGCACTCTCCGCGGTTCTACCTGCGAACGACCCTTCAGCCATCCGCGCTTCGAAAGGAAAAACCAAAGCCATCTGGGCGGGCATGGCCACGAGCTTATTCAATCCGTTCTGGCCCCTGTGGTGGGCAACGGCGGGGCTGGCCATGATCGCCCAGGCCAACAAACTCGCTGCCGACAGAGGGGTCGCGACGGGCCTGAGCCTCTCCTCCTTCTACGTCGGGCACATCCTCTCAGACCTCCTCTGGTACAGCTTCGTCTCGTTCATGATTGCCACCGGAAGGAAGCTCTTCAGCGACAAAGGCTATCGAATCCTAATCGCGCTTTGCGCGGTTTTCCTTCTGGCTCTTGGCGGATTCTTCCTTTACTCCGGCACCGCCTCGTTCCTCTCTCGCGGCCCCCTTGTTCGAAAGTAGAGAAGCAGCTGGCCGCGCCGGTCAGTTGCCCCGCAGGATTTTCCGGCAGGCTTCGCGGCAGAGGTTCGCGTCGTCGAAATAGCCCGTGTGCGAAACAACCTGCAGCACCGGCACCTCGCAGCATTCCTGGAGAATGCCGACGTTCGTCGCAGCGGCTTCGGAGCGGTCTTCCTTTTCGGCGTGGTTGATTATGATCCCCAGAATGCCGATCCCGCGCTCTTGTGCATACTTCACTGTGAGAATCGTGTGATTGAGCGTCCCCAGACCGGGTCTTGCCACGACAACTGCCGGCAGCCCAAAATCCTTTATCATGTCCGCCACGAAATAGTCTTTTCGGACGGGCACCACCAGTCCGCCGATTCCTTCCACGACAATGGAGTCGTGCCTCTCCCGGAGAGTCCTGTAAGCCGCGAAGATTGTCTCCAGTGGAATCTCCTCGCCCGCGAGCCGTGCAGCAGTCAGGGGCGAAAGCGCCGGCTCGAAGCGAACCGGGTTGACCAGGCGTAAATCGTCCTGCACCCCGGCCGCCTCAACGAGCTTGTCCGCATCTTCCGACCTCAGTTCGTAACTCCCATCGGGTCGCGACAGGCGATATGCCCCGGTGGCGATTGGCTTCATCACGCCGACATCCACGCCCAGTGCCCTGAAGCCTCTCACCAGGCCCGCCCCCACGACAGTCTTGCCGACACCGGTGTCCGTCCCTGTCACGAAAACCCCTTTGTTGATATTTTCGCTCCGCACAGGTTGAGCCCTCCCGATGGCAATAATTCCTGTCCCCCGGCAGGATACGTCATGCCGCGCTGGAGTGCAATCCTCTCTTGCCAGGATTCCTCGGCGAGGATATCATATTGGCGATATGTTACCATCTTCGCAATCCGATCATCTGGTCTTTGCGGTCTCCGAGGGGAGCTCTGGGATCCGCCTGGACAAGTTTCTGTCCGAGTGCCTCCGTGAGCGATCGAGGTCTTACGCCCAGAAGCTTATTCAGAAGGGTCTGGTGACCCTCAATGGTCAGCTTGTCAAGGCTCATCACGTGGTCAAGCACGGAGATGTCGTGGAGGCGGTTCTGCTGCCCCCCGAGGAACCTTCCCTCGAGGCTCAGGACATTCCCCTCGAAATCCTCTACGAAGACGAGTACCTCGTCGTGGTCAACAAGCCAGCCGGTCTGGTCGTGCATCCTGCCCCGGGGAACCCTTCTCGGACTCTTGTTAACGCATTGCTTGGCCACTGTCAAAAGCTTTCCGCAGGCGGCCACCCTCTCAGGCCCGGCATCGTCCACAGGCTTGACAGGGATACTTCCGGCTGCATCATCGCGGCAAAGGACGACCTGGCACACCACAGGCTCGCAAGTCAGTTCCTCACCCGGCAAGTCCACAAGGAGTACCGGGCGATTGTAGTGGGAACTCCCGAACAGACGAGCGGAGTCATCGAGACCTGCATCGCACGCAGCAGGCGGGACAGGAAAAAGATGGCCGCGATCCCGCCGCAAGGCGGGGCACACGCCAGACCGGCGTTAACGCGCTATCGTCTCCTGGAGAGCTTCTTCCATGCTTCCTACCTTAGCGTCGAGCCGGTGACAGGCAGAACACACCAGGTCAGAGTTCATCTGTCTCATATTGGTTATCCGGTAGCCGGCGACAAGCAGTATGCCCGGGGGAGATCGCTCCGCCATCTCGGCATTGACTTCCCAAGGCAGATGCTCCATTCCTACAAGCTCCACCTGAACCATCCCCATTCGGGCCAAAGGATGAGGTTCACTGCCCCGCTTCCCGAGGATTTCTCCTCGGCTCTCGACAGGCTCAGGGCCTTCAAGGGAAAGGGCTAAGGCGGCGCCTCCTGAAGCCACCGCGTTCACCTGTCGCGCTGGCGTCGTAGGGCCATCCTGCGACCCGGCAGAAAATACCCCGCCGAACCTATCCGCTGCGCCGGTCAGTGCAACTCAGGCTCCTGAGGGCAGGCCAACTTTTTGTCCACAAGCCCTTGACACATCTCCCGTTGCCGTCGTAATATCCCCGCACGCTAATACAGGGCGCCTTCGGCGCAAGCGGGAGGTCTTTGTACAAGACCTCTTGTTTTCTCGCCGGAAACGCCCTATATTAGAGCATCTTATTCAAAGGAGGGGTTAAAACCCAATGACCGACCAGTACACACCCACAGTGCCAAAACCGCAGGAATCCCGCCCGCAGGATTCGGGCTCCGACAACGTTGACAGGGAAGAGCTCAGAAGGCTCTATGAACAATCGTGTGCCAGTATTGAAGAGGGCGCCATAGTCAAAGGCAAAATCATAAAGGTCGCCGGTGAGGAAGTATATGTGGACGTGGGGTACAAATCCGAAGGGATTGTAGCTCTATCGGAGTTCAGCGACCCCGAACAGGTTAAGCCGGGGCAGGAAGTGGATGTCCTCCTGGAGACCATAGAGGACGCTGACGGGATGATTGTCCTTTCCAGGACAAAAGCTGAAAGACAGAAGAGGTGGGATAACGCAATTCTACGCAGCAAGGAAGGGGATATGGTCAAGGGGAAGATCACTCGCAAGGTCAGAGGCGGAGTGATCGTGGACATCGGCATGGACGCCTTCCTTCCCGCTTCCCAGATTGACATTCGGCACGTCGGCAACGTTGATGAGTACATCGGAAGGGTGTTCGATTTCAAAATCATCAAAATCAACACCGACAGGAAAAACGTCGTTCTGTCTCGCCGGGAGCTTTTGGAAGAGGAGAGAGCGCGCAACCGCGAGAAACTCCTGGCTGAAATTGAAGTCGGCGATTTCCGCGACGGCGTGGTGAAGAACATTACTGACTTCGGGGCTTTCATAGACCTTCACGGGATGGATGGCCTTCTCCACATCACCGATATGACATGGGGAAGGATCAATCATCCCTCCGAAATGCTTTCGGTGGGCGATAAGGTGGAGGTCGTGATCCTCGATTTCGACCGGGACAAACAGAGGATTGCTCTCGGCCTGAAACAGAAAACCCCCAACCCCTGGGAGAACATCGAGTCGAAGTATCCGGTCGGCTCCATAGTCAAGGGGAAGATCGTCAACATTGTTCCCTATGGCGCATTCATCGAGATAGAAAAGGGGGTTGAGGGACTCATCCACATCTCCGAGATGTCCTGGACAAAGCGCATCAGTCATCCATCGGAGGTCCTCTCCGTCGGAGATGAAGTGGAAGCCATGGTCCTCAACATCAAGAAAGAAGAGGCAAAGATTTCTCTCGGAATAAAACAGACGGAGTTCAATCCCTGGTCTGTGGTCGAGGAGAAATATCCTGCCGGGACACGCGTCAAGGGAAAAGTCCGCAACATTACCACCTACGGAGCGTTCGTCGAGCTCGAGGAGGGAATTGACGGGCTTATCCACATCTCCGATATGTCCTGGACCAGAAAAATCAATCATCCCAGCGAGGTTCTCAAGAGAGGCGAGACGACCGAAGCAGTGGTACTTGCCGTTGACCAGGAGGCCAAGAAGATAACCCTCGGCCTGAAGCAGCTTCAGGAGAACCCCTGGGAGACCATTGACCAATTCATCCAGGTCGGTTCTCCGGTGGAGGTTGAGGTCACCAAGATAGCCGACTTCGGCGTCTTCGCAACCTTGGAGAATGGGATTGAGTGCCTCATTCATGTCTCGCAGCTATCGGATAAGCCCTTTCAGAAGATAGAGGACATCGTCAAGAAGGGGGATAAAGTCTGGGCAAGAGTCGACCGGATAGACAAGCAGAGGCGAAAGGTCTCTCTCAGCATAAAGGATTATCAGCGAGACATGAGGCTCGCCGAGGAAAAGGCGACAATGGAAGTGGTCAAGTCCAAGTCTCTGGGGGAGGAGCCCATAGGCGCCATGAAGGAGCATATAGAGCATGCCATGGAGCGGCTCGTTTCCGAAGGCGCCGGCGAGGAACCCGCGGCCCCGTCCATTTCTGCTGCGCAGGAAGACATCGCAACGGAGAAGCCGGCCGCGGAAGAGCTTCCGCCTCAACCACCGACAGCCGAGGTTCCACCGGCCGAGCCTTCCCCCGAAAAGCCCGCCCCGCCAGGGCAGGGGAGTCCAGCCGCAGAGGCTCCCCAGCCGCAGCAGACCATTACGAGCGAAGAAGAGCCTCAATCATCCGCTGAGACCCAGGAGAAACCCGAAGAGGAAGGAAACAGCGCTCCCTGAGCGTTGACGGCGAAACCTCACCAGTCTCCACTTCTTCTCCGGCAAGCTGCCCACTCACCAAATAGGATTCACGAGGTGGAAGGGAACGTCCGATACTCGCAGAAAGGACGAATCTCTATTTTTCCGCAAGCAGCTTTTCGACGACTCTGACGATTTCCAGATGCGTCTCCTGGATGCCCTTCGACGAAGACAGGACCATTATTCTGTGGGGTTCTTCCTTTGAAAGGTCTAAGTATCCAGCGCGCACTCTGTTGTGGAAACGCACGCCCGCGGCCTCTATTCTGTCCATTCCCTTCTCACCGCGCGGGACGGTCCGTTTTCCCTTCCTGCGGCGAAGCCCCGCAGCCACATCCACATCCAAGAGAAACGTCAGGTCGGGTTGAAGCCCGAAGGAGGCGTAAGAGCACATCCGGCGGGTCTCTTCTAAGTCAAGGCCTCTTCCATACCCCTGGTACGCTATTGTGGAGTCGTTGTATCTTTCGCAAAGAACGATCTTGCCAGCCCCAAGCGCGGGAAGAATCACTTCCGCCGTATGCTGAGCCCTGTCCGCAAGAATCAAGAAAAGCTCTGCCCTGTCTGCGATGTCGCGGTAGCTCGGTTCAAGAACGATGCCCCTGATAAGTTGCCCTACCCTTGTTCCACCCGGCTCTCTCGTGAGGAGGCAATCATATCCTTTCTTAGCGAGATAGGAGTGAAGCATCTCCACCTGTGTGGACTTACCACTTCCATCCGGCCCTTCAAATGTTATGAACTTTCCCCTCACGTCAACCTCAGCCGACCCTCTTTATCCGGACACCCTTGGGAGTATCTTCCAGGATGTACCCCCTATCCCTGACCTTTTGACGGATTTCGTCCGCCAGCTTCCAATTCTTCTCCTTTCGAGCCTCCTCCCTCTCCTCAGCCATACGGAGAATTTCAGGCTCGACCACGGCTTTCTCCGGAAGAATTCCCAGGACAGCGTCAATTTCCTCCAGAAACGACCTCAACTCCGACGCGCCCGCTTGACCAACCGCGCGCTCGTCCATTCGGCGGTTCGCCCAGCGTATGAGGTCGAATAGGCTACCCATCGCCGCAGAGACGTTCAGGTCGTCGTCCATGGCCGTAGTGAAGGCGCGCCTTGTCCTTTCGATCTCCTCCTGAACCTCACCTTCCGCGGGGGAATCAACCTCATCAAGCCTCCCCAGAAAATCGTCAATCCTCTGCAATCCGCTTCTTGCCGACTCCAATCCCTCGAAAGTGAAATTGAGCTGCTGCCGGTAATGGCTGCTCATTAGAAGATACCTTATCTGCCGACCGGTATAGCCCCTGTCGAGGAGGTCCCGCAGTGTGTAGAAATTTCCGAGCGACTTGGACATTTTCTGCCCCTCGACGATGAGATGCGCCGCGTGAAGCCAGTAGCGGACGAACTTCTTGCCGGTGTATGCCTCCGACTGGGCAATCTCGTTCTCGTGATGCGGGAAAATGTTGTCCACCCCTCCGGTATGAATGTCGAAAGTCTCCCCCAAATATTTCATTGACATCGCAGAGCATTCGATGTGCCACCCCGGTCTTCCCCTCCCTAAGGGGCTCTCCCAGAAGACATCTCCGTCGTCCTCATCCCACGCTTTCCATAAGGCAAAGTCGCCGACGCATTCCTTATCGTATTCGTCGGTCCTTACAGTTTTGCCGGGTTGCAGGAGGTCGGGAGCGATGTGCGCCAGCTTCCCGTAATCGTCGAATTTCTCGATGCGGAAATAGACCGAGCCATCTTCTCCTTTGTAGGCGTACCTTTTTTTCAGCAGGCCGGAAACTATGTCTATCATTTCCTTGACGTGCTCGGTGGCCCGCGGGTAATGCTCTGCCCGCTCGATACGCAGAGCATCAATGTCCTCAAAAAACGCCTCGATGTATTTCTGCGTGTGCTCCGCGAGGGGGATTCCCTTTTTACGCGAATCGCGGATGGTCTTGTCGTCAACGTCGGTCAAATTCATGACCTGTGTCACCCGATAGCCGCGGTACTTCAAATACCTCCGGAGAATGTCCTCAAAGATATAGGTCCGAAAATTCCCGATATGAGCGTAATCGTAAACGGTCGGCCCGCAGGTGTACATCCGCGCCTCCCCTTCAAAGAGAGGAACAAACTCCTCTTTCCGGCGGGTTATCGTGTTATGAAATACGAGAGCCAACGCGTCTCATCTCCTTCCCGAAAATCACGGCTTCCATCGAAATCATCGAATGCTACCATCCGGTAACGCTGGCGGCAAGACCTTGTTTTCGGATGGTCCAGCTGCGGTTGAGAAGCGTACGGGCCCTGTCGCACGAGCATCCCGCCCGTCAGCATTCATGACCTCAAACCCGGAATCCCACGAAAAGCTCCGGCCAGAATCAGCAGCAAATTCCTTGAACTCTCCGGTGCCGTGGCCATCTAACCTGAATAATTCACAAAAAGGAGCGGGACAACTTTAATCCTTTGTGGTACAATGCGTTAGAATAGACGGAAGGGACCTACAAGGGGATGTCCCGCTCATGATGAATCCTGCCGCCGATCCACTCGTTCCTTCAAGTGTTTGCGGCAAGGAACTCGCTGGCGTATTTGACCATGACCCCGCCTTCAGCGGGGACGCCGGAGTGTTGTTACTATGAGAGGTCGAGCAGCGCATCAGGGCGGTTGACGCCCTGAGCGCTGACCTTGTGGACGAGCCGCCACCCCTTGCAGCGGACCCGTGGAATGTCCACACCGTCTTCCCTACCCGCGCCCTCGCCGTCCTACAGGTGAATGGCGTCCGGGCCGATCTCGGACTCCAGAGCCGATGGCGGCTGCATCGCGGCCGCCTTGCCACGCGCCTCGAAAACACACGCTTCCCTCACCGCGCACAACACCCACTCGGCGATGCCCGGCCGCTTCTCCCCACATAGCCCAAATTCTGGGCAAACTCACGACCGTGTTTTCTGTTGACTTCCCACGCGCCTTGTTGCTATCTTCAGTTTGCTTTGACTTTCCGGGTAGGTAGCTTTTGGGGCCAAGAGACGGCGTAAATGAACACATACCTGAGGAGGGGGCAAACATGAGGGCAATTCTTTTCCTGGCATGCATTTGTTCCATGGTCTACATTTCGACGGCAGCTTCGGCGGCAACGTGGTACGTGGATTGCTCGGCGCCTGAATCCGGCGACGGCAAAACGCCCGAAACCGCTTTCAAAAAGATTCAGGAAGGCATTGACGCGGCATCACATGGCGACACCGTCATTGTGGCGCCGTGCACTTACGTCGAAAACATCCAGTTCAATGGCAAGAACATCACCCTCACCAGCACCGGCCCGCTTGACCCGAACGTCGTCGAAAGGACCATCATTGACGGCAACCAAGCCGGCCCAGTCGTGACCTTCGAGGGAACAGAGGACGAGACGTGCGTCCTTTCCGGCTTCACGATCCGCAATGGGACCATCACAGGCATGGGCGGCGGGATTTGCGGCGGGACGGAGACCACCCACACTCACGCCACCATACGCAACAACGTGATCACCGGGAACTCTGCAACCGGGCCTACCTCAAGCGTCGGTTTTGGGGGCGGTATCGGCCTTTGCGACGGGATTATCGAGAATAATACCGTCACCGGGAATTCGGCCGTCATGGGTGGTGGGGGAGTGAGCCATTGCAGCGCCATCATACAGAATAACCTGATCACGGGGAACACCGCCGCGGGATACTGGGGTGTCGGCGGCGGAGTGTGCTGGTGCCACGTGCTTGTCCGCAACAACATTATTTCGGGCAACTCGGCCAGCGGGGGGTGGGGAGAAGGGGGCGGCGTGCATTTCTGCTCGAACGTGCTGGACAACGAGATCAGAGACAACTGGGCGGAACAGAAAGGCGGCGGGATTGCCAGCTCCGGGTGGATCCACGGCAACGCCATCATTGGTAACTCGGCCGGCAAGCTGGGCGGCGGGTTGTATCTCTGCGGACAGATCCACCGCAACTTGATCACGGCAAACTCGGCCCCGGAAGGCGGCGGCCTGTATGACTGCCGTGAGGTCCTCTCCAACACGATCTCCGGTAACTCCGCCACTGAAGACGGCGGTGGGCTGGCCAATTGTCACGGCGCCATACACAACAACCTGATCACCGGCAACTCAGCTCAGCGCGGGGGCGGGCTGGCCCGGTGCGAGGGCACAACCCAGAACAAGACTATCACGAGTAACTGCGCGACGGGGGCTAAGAGCGTTGGCGGCGGGCTGGCTTTTTGCTACGGCGCTGTCCGCAACTGCATCGTCTGGGGAAATACGGCGGAAGGCTCCGCGAACCAGACCTACGAATCCAATACCCCTTCCTTCAGTTGCATCGAGGATTGGACTGGCGGTGGGCTTGATAATATCAGCGATGACCCTCTTTTTGTTGACGGTCCCGGCGGCGATTATCACCTTCAGGACGGCTCGCCCTGCATAGACAGCGGGGTAAATTACTATTGGTCTGCCTGGCCGCAGTGCGATGTCGAGGGCAACTGTCGTCTCAGCGGCGACAGGGTGGATATGGGATGCTACGAGTATGGCTCTTCTCCAGACTCGGACGGGGACCTGCTCTCCGATTCGGACGAGGCGACGCGAGGAACAGACCCCCTTAGGGAATATAGTGATGGCGATAGTCTTCGTGACGGCCTGGAGATCCTCCGCGGAACCGACCCACTCGCACCAACTCCGCCCGCGGTTATCGTCATAACTCCGGACGGCCCGACCATCCAGGAGGCTCTCTGCATGGCACTGACTGGCGACGAAATCGTCGTGGCCCCAGGAACGTACCGCGAGAACCTTGAGTTTTGCCGTGCCTCTGCCAACGTTATTCTCCGCGGCTCGAACCCTCAGAAGCCCGATGTCGTCGCCTCGACCGTAATTGATGGCGGGGGGTTGGGGCCGGTAGTGTTCTTCACAGGCTTTGAGTCGGAAGCGTCTGTTTTGAAGGGACTCACTATCCAGAACGGCCGCGCCGCGTCTGGAGCCGGAGTCTGCGGCGGCCCGGGGGGGGTGTTGGCAAACGGGCGCCACAATCAGCAATAACATCATCAGGGGCAACTCTGCCAGGTTGTACGGCGGAGGGGGAATCGCCTATGTCGGTGGCAGGATCCACAGCAACACAATCAGCGAAAACTCGGCTCTTGGGCAAGAAAGCTGCGGGGGCGGGCTGTATTTGTGCTGGGGCACGATTGAGAACAACACGGTCAGGGCCAATTCGGCCGGCCTGTCGGGCGGCGGGGCAGCCTATTGCCCCTACACGATTGAGAAGAACAAGATCACCGGCAACACTGCCTACCACTCCGGCGGTGGACTGGCCTATTGCCACGGCACGATTCAGAACAACATGATCACGGAAAACTCGGCTACCGGGGCGGGCAGCGAAGGCGGCGGCGGGCTGGCCTATTGCGATGGCATGATCCAGCGCAACACGATCATCGCAAACTCCGCCGAACGCGACGGGGGAGGGCTGGCCAAATGCAATGGCACGGTCCAGAACAATGTAGTTGCAGGGAATTCGGCGAGATATGGCGGCGGATTGTATCAGTGCGGCGGCGCCGTCCGGAATAATACAATCTGCGTCAACCAGGCTGAGAAGGGCGGCGGTCTTGCCTGGTGCAACGGCGCCATCCTCAACTGCATCATACACGGCAATATGGCCCCCACCGGCTCTCAAACTTGCTACTCCAGCGGTCCCACATATTCCTGCATCCAGGGCTGGGTGGCGGGCGGAACAGGAAACATCGCCCCGCCGTCCGCGGGGTTTGTTGACCCGGATGGGCCGGACGACGACCCCTTAACCTATGGCGACAACGACTACCATCTCGCGGCGGGTTCACCATGTATTGATCTCGGAGCGAACGAGGATTGGATGTGGCAGGGTATGGACCACGACGGCAAACCGCGAATCTTCCCTGCGAGCGGAAAGTTTTTCTGGTGCGCGGATATGGGGGCATACGAGTACATCCCCCCGGGTATCCATTCACTGCGTGCATAAGACGGACCGGGGAGGGAATTCAGATTGTCTGGACCAGCCACCCCGCAGAGAGCTTCTCTGTCTCGTCCTGCGTTGACCTTCTCGCCAACGAGTGGGTTGAGGAGGAGACACCCATAGTCTCCGGCGGCCTGACGACTTACTGGACCGATGCTACGCCCGATGGGCGCGCGAGATTCTATCGGGCCCAACTTAAGTAGAGAGGTGCGTCCGGGGCCTGGCGGCGGTGACGTGTGCGAAAACGAATTGCTTTACTTCCGCCTGGGCGCGGCTATCTGCCCGCTTCCGGTTCGTCCTTTCGCCATTGGCCGAAAACCAAGTTCCTGTTTCGCGGCCACTCTCGCCTCGAAAAACCCGAAGTGGTCCACTTGTTGATCTCTCACGGCATCCTCTTCCTCGTCGGGGTGGCAAAGAATTCTGTCCCGGTGGAGCACTCTGAGGCCACGCTTAAAGAAGCCAAGAAAGCCTTCGAGGGCTGCGGACGGAAGGTCTGCCAGTATGCGTTCGTTCTTCTATGCGGCCAAGAACTGGAGTCGTCGCTACCGCCCGATCCTGAGAGCCGAGGCCTCCCCGGAGGGGGTGAACCCGCGATATGTGCTCACCAATCCCGCGGAACACCCCAGGCGCGGGAAGCTTCTCTACGAAAAGCTTTACTGCTCGCGCGGCGCCGTGGAATTGACGATCAAGGAGCACAAGCGCCACCTCCACTTCGACCGCACGAGTTGTGTCAGATTCGAGGCAAATTAGTTCCGGCTTTTCCCCCACAGCGCAGCTTACATCCTCGTGCACATGCTCCGTTCCACCGCACTGAGCTCGCCCGCGCGCAACTCGACTCCTGCCGTCGGCGGGACTTCTCCTCCTGGAAATCGGTGCCCGCGTCTACATCCTGACCCCGCTTCAGCGGGGCCACCTCCCTCTCCGTATCCCCTCAAACCTCCCCTCGCTCAGCCGATTTTGACCCTCGGGCCCCCTGCCCGCCTTCCTTCCGGATAATCTTGTGCTTGTCCTGGTGCAGCACTGAAAACCGATTGCGGCCAAGGGGGGCACTCTCTCCTGATTCACCCATAGAAGCGCCTTTCGCCCCCCCAAAGCGGCCAAAAGCCCTCAAGGCACCCGGAACCCGCTTTCTAAACAGCGCCCTCCCGCTCTTTATGAGTAATCCAGGGTGGTTCCCCGGAGAACCAGTAATGCTCCCGCAACAGCGACCGCCGTACGTAGCGACGCCTCTTTCGTTTGCCTTTGCGGTGGATTCATCCCCAAGCCGGTTTCAGAGTGATCCTACTATAGAGTAATCTGACCGTTCTAATCCTGGGGAACTCCCGCCCATGTCACTTGTAAACCTTGTTCGTAACAGGAAAGGTCTTTCGTGAAACGATTCTTCCCATGGATGGCGGTCGTCAGCCCCGCTGTGGCGGGGTCGGTGACAGGGTTAGTCTGTGACGCCCAGAAGGAAGCCCCCGCGCGATTGACGCTGCTTTCCAGCGGCCAGGACTTCTCCGCCTGGAAAGCGCATGGGGGAATCTGTCTTGCGGGACGATGCTTGACAGGCGTATGATTTCCACGGAGTACTTGGAAAACCGCCTGGAATTTTCGGAAAGGAGGTATCCAATGCAGAAATGGTTCGCTGTCCTTTTGTCTCTCGTGTGGATGAGTGCCTGGGGCGCCGACACCAGGTTCTTTCGTGTCGGTTGCCTCGAGGGCGATGTTCCTGCCAACCTGTCCATTGCATCCGATGAGTCGGGGGAAATCTTCCTGCAGTTTGACACCGTGGACCAGTTGACCTACATCCTTCAGGCCACGGCTCGACTCGTCTCCAGTGTGGGGCAGGGTTGCCTCAGTCACGGGTGATGGCGCACGAGCGAAGTTGGCCACCGCGCAGCGCTGGAGCGGGACCTTCGGCGGTGCGCTCGGCGACCAGGCAAATGACGTCTGCCAGACCCCCGATGGAGGTTACATCGTGGCAGGGGCAACATCGAGCTTCGGTGCGGGGGGAACAGACATCTACCTTATAAAGGTGAACGAAAGCGGGGGGCTAGTCTGGAGCAAGACCCTGGGGGGAAGTGATGAGGACACGGCAATTTCCATCCGGCCGACCTCCGACGGCGGCTACATCCTTGGCGGCATGACGGGGAGTTACGGTGCAGGAGCAGGCGACGCCTACCTCGTCAAGGTGGACGCCACGGGCAATGAGGTTTGGAAGAACACCTTCGGTGGAAGCAACCACGATTGGGCTAACTCCGTTCAACAAACCTCGGATGGTGGCTATATCCTGGCGGGCTATACCGAGACCTTCGGCGCCGGGGGAACGGATGTGTACCTTGTGAAGGCCGACGAGAACGGTGATGAGATGTGGAGCAAGACATTCGGCGGGGGCGCTTACGACTGCGCGTATTCCGTGCAGCAGACCGCCGACGGCGGCTATGTCCCGGGCGGTTTCAGCCGCAGTTTCGACCCGCCGGGGTACAGCGATTGCCTCCTCATCAAGACCGACGAGGACGGTAATGAAGTGTGGACCAAAGTTCTTGGGGTGCCGGGTGGATACGAGGAGGCACAGTGTATGCAACAAACCTCGGATGGGGGCTATATCTTGGCGGGCTATACCCAGAGGCCTGGTGCGCAATCAGTCGACATGTACCTCCTCAAGACCGATGAGAACGGAAATAAGCTTTGGGACACCACCTTCGGCGGATCGGCTCGGGATGAGGCGAACTGCGTTCAGCAGACTTCGGATGGGGGCTACGTCCTGGCAGGGCGCACTGAGAGCTTCGGTGCGGGGGATGATGATGTTTACCTCGTGAAGACTCGATCTGATGGCACACGCGTTTGGTCGAGAACATTTGGGGGAAACCGCCGTGAACAGACATATTCCGTTCGCCAAACGTTCGATGGCGGCTATATGGTCACAGCGTACACGTTTAGCTTTGGTGCTCAGGTGAGCGACGCGTACGTAATCAAAACGGACGGCGATGGCAATGCACCCTTGCCGAAGTAACCAGAAAGGAGAACGATCCACCTTTTGTACCAATACGAGCCGGGCCTGCAGGATAAGCAACGGGCAACCAAGCTTTCACCGAATCACTTGGTCGGTTTGAATGGCGCATTCGCGCGTTGTCGGAACAGAGACGGAGTGCATGACTTGACTCGCGCCAAGTCAAGACGAGTCGCGAAAAAGCGACTTGCGGATTCGCAGTCAACGGTCTGAGTCGTTTTTGGAAACCATGCGCTCTTCGCGCGTTAGATCTTGAGCTCTTTCGCGCAGGGATTCGTGCTCTTCCAGGAGAAGATGCGAGCCCATTTCGATGTCTTCGGGCGACTGCGGTGGCTCATTCACCCGCAAAAACCGGCCCCTGAATAGGCGAAAAACGCGGCTACTTCAGGCCGATCCGATAGCACTTCTTGTTTGACGTGGTGTCCGAATCCTTCCAGCTTGTCTGTGTGCCATGCGATGCCACGACTTCTTCCACGGCCCACGCGGACAGGTCGGAGGATGACTCGACCGCGTAGGTGTCGCCCTCCCGACCCTTCCACTTTAACTCTGCCCCCTCAGCCCCCGACAGCGCTTCAAGCCGGACGATGCGGAAATGAAAGGAACCATTCTCGTAGCAGCCCATGTCCACTATCCCGGAGGAATCCGTGGGCCAGATGCGCGGATTGCCATCGAGATCAACCGCGTTGACCATCCACTTTTCGTTCTTCCCCTTGCCAATGCAGAGTGAATTGGAGTCGAGGCGATAGTCGTTGTCCTCATACGTGTTCGGATCACCATCCGGGCCGTCCGCATCAACAAACAAGGGGTCATCGCCCATATTTCCTTCCCCGCTGCAGCCCCCCTGGACGCAGCAGTACGTGATATTCCGGAAGACTCCCCAGGGAGTGCCATCCCAGATAATGCAATTGTAGATGGCCCCCCCGCAGGACTCCAGAGCGCCGAAGTACGCCTTATTCCCCACGATGGTGTTGTTGCGAATCGTCCCATTGCAGCGGTAGAATCCGCCTGCATTCCTTTCCGCGGAGTTGCCCACAACGAGGTTGTTCTGGATGACGCCATCGCACCAGCCGAATCCTCCCGCGTCTCCGTAGTCCGGCCCGGGGGCCCAGTTCCCGCGTACGATGTTGTTCCGGATCAGCCCGGCACAATAGGCCAGCCCGCCAGCGTTCTGCGCCGTGTTGTCCGCGATGACGTTGTGCTCGATCGTGGCGTGCGTCCGCTGGAGGTCGGTTCCCCCGAGGATTCCGCCGCCGCACTTAGCCTTCCCATTCCGGACGGTGAAGCCCGACAAAACGCAGGTCTCCTCCTCCGTTCCCAGAAAGGTCACGACCGGGCCCGCCCCGCCGCCGTCTATGATGGTATCTTCGACAACACGCCAGTCCATCGGGTTCTCGCTGGAGAGGGTGATGTTCTTCCCCTCGAAGCGAACATTCTCCACGTAAGTCCCCCGAGCGACGATAACGGCATCCCCATGAGAAGATGCTTTAACGCCTTCTTGAATCGTCTTGAACGCCCTTTCCCACGTTGTCCCGTTGCCCGACGCCTGAACCGAACCGTCCACATACCACGTCGGCACGGCGAGCTGCTCATAGGCGCCCATGTCCACGGCCGCTTCACCGTCGGCATTCCCGTCCAGCACGCGAGGTCTTCCATCCAGGTCAACCGCATCCATCATCCAGGGTTGTTTCCTACCCACGTCAATGCATGGCGAGCCACGCTGCAACCGGTAATCATAAATGTCGTATTTGTTCCCTCTTGCCCCCCAGGTTGAGAAGTCACCCCAGACGGTGATCGTGGTCGCGGAATTGGAAGCAATAACGAGGTGACAACCGTCAATTGCACGCGCAATGAGAACTCCGGCGAGAGCGCCGGGTTGCCACTTGGCATCCGCGTCCACAAAAGTTGTTTGGAAAGCTTCGCGGTCGTACGTGGCGTCTGCGGTCCACGCCCCCGCGGCCAGAGGGTTGCCGACGAAAAGGGGATTGTCCGAAATGTTCCCCTCCCCGCCTCCGGTCCAGTCTTCAATGCAGCAGTGGAGAAAGTCCTGCGGGACAGAGGAGGTCACCTGCGGGTCACTGTTTCCCCAGATGATGCAGTTCGACACGACAACCTCTACTAGACCGTGGATCCACAGCCCTCCCCCGGTATCCGAGGCTGTGTTTCGGCATATCGTGTTGTTCTCGAGGGGGGGCCGCCTTCCTGGTACACGCCACCGCCTTCGCCGTCTGAGATGTTGCCAACGATCAGGTTGGTGCGGATGGTCCCGGTGCAACGGTGCAGCCCCCCGCCAAACCACTCTGCACGGTTGCCGCTGATGACATTTCTCTCAATTCCTTCGCACTCGTACAATCCCCCGCCGTGCACGCTCTGGTTCCCGGCGATGGTGTTATCCTCGACGCCACTGCAGGACCCGAGTCCGCCGCCCCCCCACCTCGCACGATTACCGCTGATGATGTTATCCCGGACGCCCTGGCAGTCACACAGTCCGCCGCCCTGTCCCCCCCGCACTCCGAGGCCCAGTTCTGCGTTATCACGTTGTTCCGGATGGTACCGTTGCAGGAAGACAACCCTCCTCCGTGCCCCATAATCGCCCAGTTCTTGGTGATGGTGTTATTCCCGATTAGGCCGCAGCAGTGCCACAATCCGCCTCCCTCCGCTGGCAGGTCACATATAAGCGCCCAATTGTGGGTGACCAGATTGTCGCGGATGGCGGCACCGGTCCCATTGCCAGCAATGCCCCCGCCGAAAGAATCAAGCCCATGGGTTATTGTGAAGCCCTCCAGAACGCAGCTCTTGTTTTCTGTTCCGAGGAAGGCCACAACCGACCCAGGCCGTCGCCATCTATGACCGTATCCGCAACCACCGACCGGTCGAGAGGGTCGGTGCTCGTAAGCACGATGTTCTTCCCCTTCAACTCGATGTTCTCGTGATACTTCCCCTTTGCCACGGTGACTGTGTCGCCATCGGACGCCGCGTCAATCCCCTCCTGAATCGCTTTGAATGCGCTGCCCCACGACGTCCCACCTCCTGACTTCGCGACCGAGCCATCAACAAACCATTTGGCCCCAAACAGGGTTCTGGGAAGCGAAACCAGCAATGAAACGGATGCAAAAACAGGAACGGCTTTCAGCTTCATGGCACTTCCTCCTTTTTGGGTCAGGGTTAGTGAAGTTCCATGTCAGACGCCGCTATCGAAGGAGTCTATCAGGCAAAGCGCTAAAGCCGAGACACAAAAACTCCGTCCGCGGTCAGTAAAACCATAACGCGCTCGCCAATCTTCATACAACCACCAATCTCCGAAGCGAAGAGAGAGGTGACACCTTTACGGCGTGCAACTTCCTGAGTGCGAGCGGGAAACGGATACCGAGACGCATCGCTTTTCCATGGAAGGTATGGAGAGTTTGCGACCCCGGACTTCCCTGATAGCAAAGCCTGTGAAGAGAAAACCTCTCCGCGGAGCGCGGTCGGCCGCGGCAGTTCGGCCCCGGGACTTTGGTTTTCTCTGCTGTGGATTGGGGTCGCAAGACCAACCCAAAAGGCGAGCTCAAAAACGCCTGAGAGAGGTCACCATCCTTGCACCGCAATTCCCGCCAGGGTGGACCGCTGACGAGCAGCAGAACGGGATCAACAAGGCTGGGATTGTCTACACCGGAAACCTGATCGCACGCTCATGCTTAGCAGTTTGCCCCCACTTAATTTCTTGAGCAGCAACAGGTTGCAAGAATCATAGCGGCGGGAATCGAACCAGCGTCCACCCGTTTTTGCAACTCCTTCCAAACCAGCAAGATATGACTTAAGCCTTTCCGGGAAAATCGCTTAGCGAGTCTCAGAATTTATCAGAAGTAGGCACAATTTATCGGAATTTTCTCCTCAAATGCTCCCGTTTTACTCCCGCGACGCTCAATCTCCCAAGCAGCCTTCTACGCTGTCTCTGGATACCCCCTTATTAGAAACCATTACGGGGTGGCTCCACTTTGCGAGTTTCCGATGAACTTGAAAAAGCATCGAAACACATGAGCATACTCCGCGTCAGGTGCCTGCCGCATGAGACACGCCACGAGACCTTCTCTACGTTCGAAGAAGAATCCGCACAGACGTTCAAGGTGGCTTCGAATTGAGGGGCGCCGTACGTCCTTAAGAAAACATCATACGCCTTCAGCGCATCCTGTTTTGTTGGCGCCAGGTATATCTCGTGCAAGAGCGTTTTCGCGTGGGGCTGCATCCGTTTGGGAAGCTTGTCCAGCACATTGGCGGTCTTGTGAATCCGGCACCGCTGTCGCTTGGAACCGGGGAAAACTTCTTCGCGGTCTATCCTTCCCCTATTCGTCTTTGTTCATTCCGCCCGGCGTCGGCTGTAATGCTCGGAAGGCTCCTTTTCCGTCCGGCGACCTCCCGAATGCGGCGTCGTCTCTTTGCTCGCCGAACGTCACAGAGTCAAGCAGCGCGTTTCCTCGCCCGTCCGAGTCTATCAGCATCACCGATTCGCCACCCTTGGACAGCTTGAAATTGGCGTGAAGGCCAGGATTGGCCCCTCCATCTTCGTCAGCCCAGACGATGAGGTACGCGCCGGGTGCCAGCGTCGTTCCATTGGGGAACACCCATTTGCGGGGATTGTCCTTCTTATCGGTGAGGTACATCCCCGAAAGGTCCACTTCCTGCTCGCTTAGATTCAGCAATTCGATCCAGTCATCATAGTCCCCCTGAGGATCGCGGGTCGTGGTCTGGTTCGCCGCCATTAGCTCGTTAATGACCACGGCTGGCGCGCTGGCAACGGCCCGTGCCCCGCCAGTTGTGAGTGAAGCGGACCCATGGTCCCCGCCGACGGAGCGCAGCTCCTCCTGTTGCAGAAGGAACTCTCGCCGTTTGAGAAGGTGAGTGCGAAGCGACGGGACATTCTTCTCCAGGAGCCTCACGCTGTTCTCGAAATCTTCGCCGTATGACTTCGCTGCGAGCCTCAGGTCGTCTTTCAGCCGATCGGCCATCTCATCAATCAGCGGGAAATAGACGTCCTGCGTGTAGATCGTCTCGAGAATCTCCTTGGTGCGCGATAGAAAAACGGCCCGAAACTGGGGGTTAGCTAAAAGGGGCCTTGAGAATTCGCCTCCTCGCCGCCACCACGTCGCGCGTCCCCCGAACCCCCTTCTGGACCCTCTGCCCGCGGGGCTGTCGCCGCTTCTACCAGGTGGTTGATCTCCCTCCCTGCCGTAGGTCAGCGGCATGTCGAAGAAAACCTGGTCGTCCGGCAAGCCATCGTAATAGCCCCAGGTTTTATCCTGATCCCACGGGTACATCTGCCATTTATTCCGCTCGACGTCGTGGTACGCGAAGTAGTTGTTGAAGAACCCATCCCAGTGCGAAATGATCATGTTCACGGCGAAGTACGTCGCGACCTGCTCCACATCGAAGTTTTCCTGGATCACCTTCCATTGGTCATCCGGATTGCCTTCGGCCTTGCCGAGCTGGTCGAGTAACGCCAGCAGATCCTCGTGGCCCGCCTGCTGATTGGTCTTTTTCTGGTGCCGGCTGACCGGGTCGCGCCCCGTCCACAGGGTCTTGTATAGATTTCCGTTGTCGTCGATTCCGTTGCGGCGCAGGAACGAGCGGTTCGGCCGCTCGACCATGAGGTGGGGACCAACGAGGCGCCCGTCCACCCAAACCCGGACGAACTCGCTCAACGGAGCCGGGCTTCCCGCCCGGTGATAAACGTCGTAGGACAGCGCCTCGGCAATCAGGGACCATTCGCTTCCCTCAAAGACGAGGTTGACCGAGGCCATGTTGTTGAGCCGGTGGCCATTGGGGAAGAAGATCCTGAAGCCCCTGTTATTAATTCGAGGAACCGCGTTGATATGGTCGAATACCGTTGTCTTTCCCGTCTGGTGGTCAACATAGATGAACGTTGACGCACCGCGAGGGGGGCGCGGCGGTTGTTCCTGTCGGGGGCCGAGGGCGTAGGAACTTGGACGAGGCCCTCTCCCGCCCATTCCGGGTCTGCCGCCGGGAGGACCGCCGAACGTCGGAGGACTGCTCTGAGTCGAGCTCGTGGAGATCTTGTCAGGCCCGCCCAGCAGAAGCAGGCCGAAGGCGATAGGGCTCGCTTCCCATTTATCGTGAACGTAAGCCGAGAACGTTGGCCGAAGATCGTTCTCATCCGGGTACAGGCGCTGGGCGCCGGCCTCGTTCACCGCCTTGATGCGATACCGCACGAGCGTGTTAGTCGGCTGTCCCGGAATCGTTGCCCGAAAGCGCCCTGTCGCGGCGTCTTCGGTCATCGGAACCGCAGATTCCTTCCCCTCGACGCCTCCGACAACCGTCCGATACAGCAGGCTCACCTCGCGGAGTGCGCCTCTGTCCCTTACTTCCCCCTCAACGTGCAGCGGCTCGTCTGGCAACACATTGTCCGGGAGACCAGTCACGTCGGCAATCACCGGCGGCAGAACGGCCGAGAAGCACGCGTTGCGCTTGCCTGGCGTACCGGCCGGCTTGGGCACGGTCGGAAGCGGCGACGCGGCCCAGTTCTCGGGGAGATCGCCCGCAGCCGGTGGGCAGATGCGCTCCAGGGACGCCGATTCGCCGTCCGCGCTGACCGGCCAGGGATGGCGGTCGTTGTATCGGACGGCATCCACCCGTTGTCCCCTCGCATCGAGCAGTTCGAGGCGCTCGCCGCCTCTTTTCAGCGGCCGTTTCAACGGCCCGATCGCCGGCACGCCGTAGATTTTGCGGAACTCATCCGGCTTCAACGCCGCAACCAGATACCCTTGAGCCTCGATGGTCGTGCCTTTGGGGAAAACGTACCCATTGCCCTTGTCCAACGTCCACTCGCTCAGGTCCACCGGCTGGTCCGCGGTGTTATAGAACTCGATCCACTGAATGTCGTCGAGATCATCCGGCGCGTTGTAAAAGATTTCGTTGATAATCACACGCGCCGGGGCTGGCGTAATCAGGCTCAACACTGCCAACAGCGCAGCGATTCCTGCGAGTCGCATGGAAATCCTCCTTGCATTTCGATGCTTCACCTTGTGAAACCACAGTTCACCATAAGCTCAATATTCGACCTTCGGCCTTTCTCGGACCGCGGCTTCACGCGCTCGCCGCCAGAGCCTTGTTCATGTGCTCGATCGCCTCATCAATTTCTGCGGTGCTCTTGAACCCGATCACAATTGCATCCAGCAAGCCGGGCTGCATGGCGAAGCGTATGGACTTCTCGCGGTCCGCTGGGTCGGTGAACCTCCCTGCTCCCATGATTTTCATGCCGATGACGCCGTGGCGCTTCTGGCGTATCTTCTTGACCTGCTCCACAACCGCAGTCACGTGGGACGCATCGCTCTCCGCGTTCCACTGGTCAGCCGGGGTGTCAATGCCCGAACCCTGCGGGTTTATCCGGACGAGGTGAACATCCATCCAATCAAGTTCTGCCGATCGCGCCAGAGCCGGGAGGCTGTGGAACGAGGCGCCGTGGGCACCTATGATCTTCTTCTGCTTGGCTTCCTCGAGAGCGTCCATCAGGCTTTTGCGTTCCTCGTCCCAGGATTTGCTGGTCGCAAAGTGGGTGAGCACACTGTCAAAGTAATCAGTCCCCAATTCCTTGCGAAAGCGGTCCAATACCTCCAGCGGATTCTCGGGCACTCCCCATATCTTCGTCTGAATGAAGAGCTTCTCCCTGGGGATTCCCGTGATGGCTTCGCGAACCCATTCATGGGTCCTGTAGGCCTGCGCCGTATCAATGTAGGTGATTCCATGGTCGTACGCATATCGCAGGAGACGGTTGAAACCCTCGTGTCCCAGGCCGCGGTGGAGTGCACCGCTATTGGTGCCCGTCCCGAACCCCAGCCGGCTGAGCTTCAGGCCAGTCTTGCCCAGAACAACCTGGTCTGTAGCCGTTCGCTTGGTCTCTTCAGCGAGAACTATCAGACCCACCGGGGCCAGAACGGCCCCCCCGACGACAACAGCCGTCCGCTTTAGAAAATCACGTCGTGAGATTTTTTCTCCCTTCATCTTCTCCCTCCTCTGTCAGGATCGTCTGGTCTTTTCGAGAACGAGGTGCTTCTCGTCGGCAGCTCAGGATTTGAGTGTCACCGCGTCAATCTGATTCAGGTCGCCAACGCCCAATCCCATTGTTGCCGCAAGCTCAATGTGCTTGATGGGAGGGCGAATGGGCCCCTCCATTCCGCTGGCATGCCGCTTGGCGAGAATCTCTCTTGCGGCGATGACATCCATCGCAATGGGGTCCGTGCTTGCCAGCATCCCCGAGTAGCTCCACATGTGCTGCGGGCTCAAGGACGGTCCCCGGTCGTACTGCGCACGGGCAGCGTCCATGAGAATCAGGCGGGTCTTTTTCTTAATCGGGTCAAGCGCATTCAATTCTGCGAGCCGCGAGCAATTGTCCGGGTGGAGGGAACCAGGGTTTTGCACGGTTCCAAGGTGGTTCTTGAGCGAGCCGGTGACTCCCGCGAAAATGTGAGTCTTCAGGACTGGCATGTTGATGAGCGCGTCCACATCGTTCACCAGGATGCTGCTGAGCTTCGTGTCCACGTCTCGTACCTTCGCCGGATAGACGTACTCCTTCGTCGCATAGCACTTGGCGCCCTTCGTGGACTCATTGATCTTGAAGCCGCACTTTGTCAGGTCGCGCTCCGAGCGGTCGTAGATGATAATCCGCGTCGGGTCAAATCCCGCGTCCGCCAGGCTTTCGACCACTACCTGCACCGTCTCCGGATTCGTCCTCACCGGGGTGAACAGACAGTTGACCTTGATGGCGATTTTCTCCTTCGGCGAAAAAAGAGCTTTCCAGGCGTCTCCCGAGGAACTCTTTCCCGTCAGCCCGCACATGATTCGATCCACCATCTTCCGGGCGACTGCTGTGTCCAGTTTCTCGTCCCGGAAGTAAGCGGGGTCTTGCAGCAGAATTACGCGGACTTTCTTTGCTTGCTCCGCGAGTGCCTTCTGGACGAACATCCCGGCGAGCGATGCTCCTACGACCGCTCCCGCTGTCCCTTTCAGAAACCGCCGGCGCGATACACAAGCGCCCGTAACGTCCGCCGAGTTCTTGTTGTCTTTCCGTTCACCGTCTCTTCTGACCATCGGATTCGCCTCCTTGTGCAATAGGTTGTTCCTTCTTCCTCCGGGTCGGTCAAAACACCACGTCCTCTCCGACTCTGTCGGGCCCAAACCGGCCGCTTAAGCTGTTTTTTGAACGAGACAGCAATGGTTGTGGTTTATTTCTGCGTGCAACAGTTACGAATTGAGAGAAAAATAAAAGGTCATTTTCCAGCCGCCAAAACATCGTGTGGCACGTCCACGACGGTGGACTGCGCCAGTTCATGCTCTTTCGCGGCTTGGGCTTTTCGGTAGTGCCCCAGCGGACCTTGCTGGACCCTCTTGCCCACGGGGCAGCGCGGGTTCGGCCTTTTGCTGTGCATCGCGAACACCGTGCCAGGCCGAATCAGTTGATAGATCTGCGTGAACGTGATTGCAGACGGCCTGCAAACCGGCTCGCAACCACCTGCGGCTCCGGGCCGTGACCGCACCAGACCCGCTTTTCGCCGAGCGGCCAGGAAGCGGCAGTCAAGGGCACGAATTTGCGCGATAAGGAAGCGTGAACTGACTATCGCGCGCTTTGGCCAGGGTACGGCGTGTGGAACGAAAATCTGCCAATCCGGCTCGGTTTGCGATTCCAGGCGAGCACTCAAACTTGGATTGCGTGTATCACTGATGAAGGATTAGCAGACCGAACCAATGTACAAGCCCAAGCAGTGAATGAGTGAGAGCTGGCTCCTCTCGCCGGGATTCCCACAGGGGTGGACCGTTGAAGACTGATCAGGAAGGACCAAGAAGACTAAGATTCTGGACGGTGTGCGAGTAGTTCGCAGCCTTTGCTCGCTAATTGGCCCGCCGTTAACTCCTTGCGAGCGGGTAAGTCAGAATAGATTTTGGAGGCGGCGGGAATCGAACCCGCGTCCTCGAGTAGGTCCACTAAAGCATCTACATACTTACCCGGATGTTTGAGTTTCGCCTCCGGAGTCTCCAACCGGGGGGATACTTCGGAAGCTATCTCCGTCGGGTTTCGGTCTCAGCCCCCGAAGCGTGAGCTGATTCCTATCCTGCTAACCGACGCCATTCCGGGTCCCGCAGGAGAAAACCCGGATGACGTGGCTGCGCTTAGGCAGCCAGTGCAAACGCTTCGTTTGCGTTTGTTTTAAGCGCCAGGTTTTTTAGGAGGCCGCCTGGCAACCTCCGTATGCAGCTTTAGCTTCCTTACCCGAGTCGAACCCTTTTCGCCCCCAAAGCTGAAGAGGGAGGCTTAAAAACTGTGGGGAGTTCGTAGCTCGGAAACTATCACCTCTTTTTATATTAGCACAAGGTTGCTCTTTGTCAACCCTCTTCCGCGTGACCGATATTCACCGCAGAGAGCGCTGAGAACGCAGAGAAATACTTTCGGTTGTTAGTTTCCGAGTGTACTGGGAGCTCTGCGGTTTTCTTTCTTCTGGCCGCGGCCCATGTTCAGGTACAGGTGAACATTGTGGGTGGCCCCGCCGGTGGCCACGAAGTCGGGGAAGCCATCGCCTTTGGCTGAGAAGTCGGACGGATTAAAATCGAAAACAAAGAAGCCCTGAGCGGCGATCCCGCCCTCATCGAGGACCGATTTCTCCCAGCGAGTGCCGGATTCGTCGGCGGAACAGTAGATATAGATTCCGCCGCCGCGTCCCCGGAAGCCGGCGATGATTTCGTCGGAGCCGTCGCCGTCAAAATCGGCACAGCAGAGGGCGTGCCCCTGGGAAAGGGTGTCGTCGAGCACATGACGCTCCCACAGCCCGAGCGCAGTCTTGGATCCGGCAGGCGGGTTGCTGGCTGCGGATGGCTCAGGGGCGGGTGGGAAATAGAGGGCGACCTCGTTTCCGTGCCAGGGGTCAATTGTGGCTATGAAGCGCCTGCCGCCGCGGAGCTTTCCGAGGGAGACTTCGCTGGAGCCCCTGGGGACCTCTCGCTCCTGATTACCGCTGCAAAGGTGCGTTTTCGTCCACCGGATGTTCTCTCCACTGCCCACGAGGTCGAAGAGGTGGACGCCCTCGAAGCTGGCGGTCAGAATTTCATCTCGCCCATCGCCGTCGAAATCGCAAACGGCCACGCCGTGAGTCACGTGAAGCATCTCGTCAATCACCTCCTTCGGCCAGAGATCGAAAGGATTGGTTGAAGGTATGCGGTAGAGAAGCAAGCGCGCTGGCTTCTGGTCATATTCCGGAGCCTTGGCGCCGCGGCCGAGAATCGGCACGCAGATCAGTTCTTTCCTGCCATCGGCGTCCACATCAGCCCATCGGACGCGGTGAGCTGTAGGCTCGGCGTCAATGCGATGGACTATCCAGGGCTGGTCGAGAGACTTCCCGCGTTTCAGCCAGCTTATGGTGCCGCCGTAGGTACTCTGATGGAGGCGGAAATCGCTCGCGACGGCGATCTCCAATTCGCCATCGCCGTCAATGTCGTGGAGGGCGAAATCAATGTCTTCTCTCGTGGCGTCAACGCTTATAGGGTATCGCTTCCAGGAGGGATTCTTGTACCAGGCAATCTGCCCGGCAGGTGTCTCTCCCAGAGCGACTACATCCGGCCTCCCGTCGCCGTCAACGTCCGCCACCGCAACCTGATAGCCAGCGGTAAAGTTGTCGTCGAGGACGACCCGCCGGAATTTCGGAACCTGCGCAGCGCTGCATGCGCAAACGCACAAGCTCAAAAGAATCGCGGCTTCAAGCTGCGTTTTCCAGAACATGGCTATATCTCCTTATCTGCCGCCGAGGAGGACAATTGTTTTCTCCGATGGCGCCAACGCGTGTCAGCCAACTGCTGAGGTCCGCACCCGTAGATGTCACGGGGGAATCTGGCTTTCCGCCCAGGCGACGACGCACTCGCAAAGCCGGAGGGCTTCACGATATTCTTCGACCGTCACTGGTTCCCCAAGCCCCGGATAGCGGGACTCCCAGGCGAAGCCCGTCAGGGCAACGGCGCCTTTCACCTCGGGCGGGACCGCAAGACCCTGTCCCTCTAACCCGGCAATCAATTCTTCGAGGTCGTGGGTGTACTCGAAGACCCATCCGTAATGTCGGTATACAGCCTTCAGCGCCTTTTCGGCTGCCTGCTGGGCGTGAAAGCACAGGTCCTCGCAAAATGCGCCCCTCGGCAAAGGTGCCCGGGCGATTGCGAGGTCGCCCTTCGCGCGAGCCAGCCAATCCTGTGCTGAACCAGGAGTGGGTCTATCCTGTGGCACGGTAAAGCTCCTTACCTTGCTGAAGCGCCGGGCAAAGCACCAGTGACGGATTGTCGCCGTGTTCGCGGACGTCGCTCTCCGTCACAACCACAACATCCTTTGCGAGTCCTAATCCTGATAGACTACGGTAAATGGCCTGGGCGGTCCTCCGGCGATGTACGCCGTCCGGCATCACGACCAGTACGTCGAGATCGCTGTCCCGGCGCATTGCTCCGCGCACCGCCGAACCGAAAAGGATGATGCGTGTCGGCTTCACGCATTCAACAATGCGCCGCACCAATTCGTTCAAGACCCGCTCGTCGGGCCGGCCCCGCTCGATGGAGGTGTCCTCTGTCATCGTTCTTGCTTTCTCCCGTTTTATGCCTGGCGCACTTCTGACGTTTTCCTCGGGTCGAATATCGCTCTTTCATAATCTCACCTCGCTGACCATTTTGGCAAGCGCTTGCACTTTCGGTCTTCGAAAGCGTTCATTTGTTCCGTTTGAGTCGGGGCGCTCGCCGACGGCCGTTTCCCGGGGGGGCTACTGCGATTGTCCTGTCGGTGCGCCCCGGGCGAACCGTCCGATTACCTGTATGCCCCGAGCTTGTAGAAGCGGGCGGGGCAATCGCCGGGCTTTTTTCCTTCCATACCGGGATCGGTGCCCTTGTCGTTCCATGTTCTGATGTCGCCATCGTCCGAGAGGTCGGCAGGGTCCAATTGCGCTATCTCGTGCCAGGGGCCGTGCATGGAGTCTGACCAGAGGATGTAGTATGACCTTGCCGGAGCCATCTTCCATGAGACCTGGAAGTTTGCTGAGTCCGCGGGGTCGGGCTTGGCGGAAAGGAGGGAGAAGCATGAGGCAGCGTCGGTGGGGTCCGTTCCCGCATTGTATTCAGTGCGATTGTCCTGCCCATCTCCGTCGAAGTCGTCGTTGGGATTCACGTCCTGAATGATGACGATTGCGTCGTTCGGGTCGGCGTCAATGATGTCCTTCTCAAAAATGTCGTCCAGGCCATCTTCGTCGTTGTCCAGTCGCCAGTATTGATCGAAGAAGCCTGCTTCGACCCACGCGTCGGGGTGGTAGACGGTCTGACCGCCGTACGGATCCCCACCGGCCTGGCGGGGAACAACGTTCATGTCAAAGACAACGTAGTCGGGCCAGAGAATCTCAAGCCAGCGGACATCCGTCGCGGCCCAGCCGGGGAATGTCCCGTGGCTTATCACCACATATCGCTGTGGATTCAGGGGATTGGGGAAAATCATGTAAAGGCCGTAGTTGTCTCCCTCATACACATTTGCGCCAGCGGCGATCCGATCTCTCCGGATGCGGATGGGAAGCAAGTCATTGATCGCCGCAATTATCGAATTCGAGTCAGCCGTCCCGAAGAGGATTAGATTGCTCCTCGCGATATCGTCCTCGGTGATGGACGTATCGGTCACTGGCGAAATGTTCGCCCGATTGCGGAGATTCCAGTCCGCGGCGAACTTCTCCGCCTCCGAGCGGTTCTGTGTTGCTCCCTCCTTTCCTGTCCCCCGAACCAGCAGAAACTTTGAGTCGTAAGCGTGTCCGATCGGTCCTTCGATCCGGGGTGTCTTCCTCAGTCCCCGGGGGAGAATATCGCTGGTGGACCATCCGACAATATTCCCGGATTCGTCCAGAGAAGCGGAAACGGTGATCTCTTGCGGCGGCCCGGTCTAAGTGAGTTCACCGTTGGTGTACAGGCTAATCTCGTCCTTCCCGAAAAGAGCCGGCGTGAGCCGCAGGGTGTACTGAAGCAGGCCGCTCGCGGCGACCTCTACTCTATCCTTCTCCTTACCTGTGATGCTCGCCTCGATGGTCGCAAACTCCATGCTTTTTGCCAGCCGGTCAATACGCACCCAGAAGGCAGAGCCGTACTTCAAGTGGTTGGCTTTGAGGACAACCTGCGCGGGATTGGGTTCCCTGACATGCTGGCAGAAGAACTCGTAAATCTCCGAAGGGCGATAACCGGCGCAATGGCCGCCCGGAAATGGATTGTAGGAGTAGGCGTAGGCAAGCTCATTGAGCCGGTTGCGTAACTTGTTCGCCTCTGACGTACCCATGGAGTCGCCCGTGCTGACGCCGAGGTACAGGTTGAGGTTCCTTGCGTTTTCCGCAACGTAGAGGGGAGAGACGCCCCCAAGAAGAGGTGCGCGGATGGGGTGCAGCTCGTTTACGTTGCCGCTCGGCCCCCAGACCTGCGTGTGCCACCAATAAAAGTCGTAACAACCATCATGCGGCGCCGCCGCTGCGAAGACATCGGGATACGTGAAAGGAAGCCTGGCAGAGCCGAACCCCCCAGCCGAGCAGCCGGTGACGTAAATCCTGTTTTCGTCCACTGCATTGGGGTACCTTGAGCGAATCTCGTCGAGGACGCGAAAGACATCGTTCTCCTGCAGGCCGAACCAGAGTGCGTGCTCGCCCCGCCCGTCGGGCGTGACGATAATCCATCCTCTCGAGAGCTCGCCGACGGGAGAGGGCGGGCTCGCTCTCACGCCGCCTCCGTGCAACTGGATAGCGACCGGGTGAGGCACGTTGGTATCGAATGGGTCAGGAAGATAAAGCCCGAAGGGCTGCTGCGAGCCGTCAACCTCGGAGATGTAGTACTCCATCGAAGCGACCGCAAAGGCGGCTTCCGGACAAAGGACGATGATTGCCGCCGCCAGGACCGCAAGACAAACAATCCCTTTTCTTGAAATGCTTCCTCCCCTCATTTTTCTTCCCCTCCCTTGTTAAGAGGTTAGGCGCGGCTTCTGCGCCGACTGCCGCCCATAGTTCTCGCAATCGGCGTAAGTTTAGTGCGGGGGCGGTATGGCGTCAAGGCGATTATGCGCCATGTGCGTGGCCTCTGGTCGCTGCCGTGTCGGCCCTCTGGCCGCCCGCATGCAAGTGGAGAACCACCGGGTGGGGTACATCAGGATCGAAGGGCTCGGGAAGATATAGCCCAAACGGCTGCTGCGAGCCGTCAATCTCGGAAATATACGATTCCATCGTGGCCACCGCAAAGGCGCCCTTCCAGGAGAGGAGCACAATGGCCGCGGTTGCAACCATCGCCAGACAAGCGATGAGTTTACGTGCAAACTTTTGCCTCTTCATCTTCTGTCCCTCCATACATTGAGATTTCCGGCGGTTTGTTCCCGATTCATCTGTATGCTGCGAGCTTGTAGAAGCGGGCGGGGGAATCGCCTGGCTTTTTTCCTTGCATTGAGGGATCAGCGCCTTTGTCCGTCCATGTTCTGATGTCGCCATCGTCCGAGAGGTCGGCAGGGTCCAATTGCGCTATCTCGTGCCAGGGGCCGTGCATGGAGTCTGACCAGAGGATGTAGTATGACCTTGCCGGAGCCATCTTCCATGA
>Ga0315312_1000765_pt1 | contig 31163 bp, 30 predicted proteins | sample TDP7_MG_FD_203629 | JGI IMG/M metagenome (GOLD analysis project Ga0315312, IMG submission 203629) | Freshwater sediment microbial communities from Lake Towuti, South Sulawesi, Indonesia - TDP7 | ecosystem: Environmental > Aquatic > Freshwater > Lake > Sediment | place: Indonesia: South Sulawesi... | reverse complement strand
CACAAATATGTCACATCCGTATGCGGTTAGAAAAATCTGGAAGCGCCTCTGGTTTCATGAAGGGAGCTTGTTGAAGCGAGTTATTGCCTCATTTGCGCTCCTTCTTGGGCTCACCTTTGCGACCCTGACCTTGTACCTCGGTAACGTGGAGACTGTAGCCAAGATACTCGAATCATATGTCGTATCCTTTCCTTGACTGACCGAAGTTGAGTTCTATGGCTCAAGAAGAGAAGAAACGGTTCAAGTTCAAGTACGGAATACCGCGCCTAATTCTTCTGCTGGTCTCTCTGCTACTTCTGAACGGGTTACTCCTTGCGGAACTCTACCCGAACTTCAAAGCGCAGCGGTATACCTTACCGCTTCCAATCCTGCTGAGCGTGAATGCGCCGACAAATCTCGCGTACGGCAGCTTGGATGTCATTCAAGTAGCTCTTGCTAGCCCAGCAGCACCGTGGTTGGCGCTGGCTTCTGTATTCACAATTGGTGCGGTTCTAGGCAGAGCATTCTGCGGTTGGGTCTGCCCGATGGGGCTCATTCAGGACATGGTCACACAAGCCGGAGGCGGCCTTGGCCAAGTCAACGTACGCACTCACGAGAGCGGAAAACGCCTCAAGTACTTTGTGCTAAGCTTCGCGTTGTTGATCAGTGTCTCGTTGAGCATTGCCCTGTGGATGGGATTCGGAGCGGACTTCAAGCAGTCGCTCTGGATCTTTGCCGAGGGCCCCTTGATCCCTCTGGCGCCCGAAAGCGCTCTCTTCTCCACGATCCCACGGGCTCTTCTTTACGTTAAGGAGAGCGTGGCTCCCACGTTCTTGGCGAAGTTCTCTGTCGCCCAGCTGGGGGAGTGGCTTCGCTCAATTCCTCTCCCGATCGTCGCTGAGCTACTTGTCCTCTTGGTGTACTTGTATGGCGCATATAGAGTACCACGATTCTGGTGTAGATACGTCTGCCCGGTCGGGGCGATGATGGCCCCGTTCCAGAACTACAGCTTCTTGGGCATGAAGAGGGACCCGGTGAAGTGCAGCAGATGTCCTCACTGCGAGGCGGCCTGCCCAATGCAGATACGGATCTTGGCGCTACCGTGGGAGAAGTTCAATGATCCCGAATGCATTCTCTGCGGAGAATGCGCAGACGCATGCCCTAACAACGCGCTAAGCTACAAGTTCCCCTAGCTGAAACGGCGTATAGGGAAAAGTTGGAGCCTTAATAGCCAAGCGGCGATATCGTCTTCGGAACAGATTTGGCGACGAAACGACGCGTCTCTCTCAAGGACTACTACTCTCGACAAGAGGTCATGCGAGAACTAGGCCGAGAGGGGCAGGGCAGGCTCCGGCAGGGGTCCGTCGCGATAATCGGGCTCGGAGGTTTGGGGACGACTGCTGCCGCCTACCTATCCATGGCTGGAGTCGGGAAGATACGGCTAGTTGATCAAGACACGGTTGAGACTCACAACCTCCAGAGACAGATACTCTACAGTATCGACGATGTGAGAAAGCCAAAGGTTGAAGCGGCAGCCAAGAGACTCGCGACACTCAATCCACAGGTTCGTCTTGAACCGATTCCAGAGAACGTGCGGGAGGCCAACGCGGATGCCATAATCGCGCACTGCAACTGTGTAGTAGACGGACTCGACAATATGGCTACGCGATACATAATCAACCGGGCGTGTGTGAGAAACTCGATCCCGTACGTCTTTGCGGGCGCGATCGGGATGGAAGGGAACTTGTCTGTCTTCAGACCACCAACCACGCCGTGTCTAGAATGTGTGATGCCTGACTTGGATGACAGATACTTGCCCACTTGCGAGACACGAGGAGTGCTGGCAACAACGCCGGGGAGCATGGCAGCACTGGAGGCCACCGAGACCATCAAACTGTTGACCGGGATGCAGCCGCTTCTCGAGGGAAAGCTCCTAGTCTGCGATCTTCGAGAGATGGATTTCAGAACAGTAGAGATTCAGATTAGACCAAGCTGTAACGTGTGCCAGGTCAAACAGCCTCTTCCCAAAGCTGAGAAGGAAAGCCTGACATGGCTCTGCGGCCGGAACACGGTGAACGTCAACCCGGCAAGTCCGCTCAAGGTGAATCTCAGATCTGTTCCAAGACGCCTAGGCAAAGGCTTCAAGATCTACCTGAGAACTCCAATGGCCGTGGTCTTCGAATTTGACGGCTACGAGGTAAGCCTCTTCAACCACGGCAGGATGCTGATAAAGGGCATAGACTCCGAGCAGAGGGCGCTGGAGGTTTACGGCAAAGTCATGAGCAAAGTTGGCCCAAGGTCGAGTCGATAAACGTGATCACTGCACAATCAGTAATCCAGAGTCCGGTTGAGCGTGTCTCACGAGGAAAGGCGGTATGCCTCGTTTCCGGTGGGATCGACTCCCCGGTCGCCCTCTCGCTGATAATCAAAGCAGGCATAGTTCCGATCGCTCTCTTCTTCGACAGCTACCCTCTGACCGACCGGAGGGGCAAAGAGATCGCCCTCCAAGGCATTAGAAAGGTCAGAGATTCCGGGCAGGGGCCACCAATCAAGACGTACGTGGTCGGACATTCATCCGATTTGTCAGACATCATCTCCTCCTGCAAGCGGAACTTGGCTTGCGTGATTTCGAGAAGAATGATGTTCAGAATCGCCGGCGAAATAGCACGAAGAGAAAACGCAGACTCCATAGTCACCGGCGATGTCGTCGGGCAAAAGGCAAGCCAGACGTTGCACAACCTGTTCGTGACGGACTCTGCTACCGATGCGTTCCCGGTCATCAGGCCTCTTGTCGGAATGAACAAGGACGAGATCGAGCAACTCGCGAGAGCGATCGGAACATTTCAGATCTCAATCAGCCCTGGCGTCGCAGCTTGCGCAATTCCAACGCGTAAGCCGAGAACACATTCACACTCTGAAGAAGTTGCGGAATCCGAGGCTAATCTAGATCTGGATCACATGGTGACTCGTGCACTGGATCACGCCGAAACATTGGAAGTTTGATTCAGTAATTCTTGACCGCTCGGTTAGGCAAGATCGTCTCTGCGATCCTCTGAGCGGCGTATCGGTCCGCGACGTTCCGAATAATCATGCGGCCGTCGTCAACGATCGTGACCTCGGTGGCATCCCTTCGCTTGACTACTATTAGCTGCGGAGTGCAGACAGCGATCTCGTAATCTCCGCTGCGTTCCAGCGAGAGCCTCAAGCTTGCGATGTCTACTCTGAATCTCTTCTTCGGAACTGCTTCATAGGCGGCCCGATCAGAGCATAGCCTGATCATGAAGGCCGCTCCATGTTCCATCGGCCGCATCTCTTCACCAGTCAAGAGGGCGCCATCAAACAAAAAGATGGTGCCTATTTGACGGCAGAAATGGAAACTTGGATTCTCTCCATGTGTTCAATAGACTTATACGGGAAGAATCGAAGTTTCGGTTGCCGGGGAAAGCGCCGGGGTTGGTCATGCGCTTGATGACCACCGAAGGCCGAACGGTTCAGGCGGTGGCCTGCAGAGCCGCAGTATGTGGGTTCGACTCCCACCCCCGGCTCCAAACAAAAAGTTCGATTCCCACACTATTTAAGTACAAGCTCCAATCCACTCCGCATTAGACCCCGTTTGCAGCTCGACCCTCACGACACCAAGAAGAAGATCGAGAGAGCAATCCAAGCGATACACGAGAATGAGAAGATCTCGGACACAGACAAGAAACACATCCTAAAGTTCGACGAGTTCTTGGCTGCGAAAGGACTGAGCGAGAAACGCCGTCTAGTCTACCTCAGAACCTTGCCGCGAATCCACCAATTCCTGAGAAAGAACTTCCGCGCCGCATCAAAGCAGGACATCATCAGACTGATGTCGGACCTTGAACGATCAGACTTGGAGGATTGGACCAAACACACGTACAGCGTCTGCACCAAGAGGTTCTATCAGTGGCTGCACGGCTTAGAGGGTGATGAGTACCCGCCTCAAGTGTCATGGATCCACAGCCGAAAGAACAACCGACGACACGTCTTGCCCGAGGAACTCCTCGACGACGAAGACGTCCAGAAACTCGTAGAGGCTGCGGAAAACGATCCACGTGATAAGGCGCTAATCACGACACTGTATGAGAGCGGCTGCCGCGTTGGGGAAATCCTGAGTCTTCGCATTAAGCACGTGTCTTTCGATGAGTTCGGAGCAGTGCTGAGGGTCTCAGGCAAGACCGGTGAACGCCGAGTTCGAGTCGTCTCATCCGCTCCGCTACTGGCGTCATGGTTGACACACCATCCCAACCGGGAGGACCGAGAGGCGCCACTATGGATCCAATCCAAGAATGAGCCGCTGACATACGATGCGGCGAGGATGATGCTTCACAGACGCGCCAAGGCCGCGGGGATGAAGAAACAGGTCAACCCACACATGTTCCGCCACAGCCAGGCAAGCCGGCTGGCCAACGACCTGACGGAAGCTCAAATGAACGAATACTTCGGCTGGATGCAAGGATCCAAAATGCCTGCTGTCTATGTTCACATGAGTGGGCGCAACATCGACCAGAGACTACTGGAGATCAAAGGCGTCAAGACACCTGAGAAAGAGGAGGCGCGACCAGCGGTCAAGGCATGCTTGCGCTGCGGGCATGTGAATCCTCCGACGGGACGATACTGCATGAAGTGTGCGCTGCCGCTAGACCTCAAGGCTGCGCTCGAAGTTGAGGAGAAACGTAGACGCGCAGATGACACCATGAGCCGCCTACTCGAGGATCCCGATGTCCAAAAAGTCGTTGTCAAGAAGATCAGAGAGTTGGGCTTGGCTGACAGGCTTTGACGAACCAGCGATGGCTCACTTGGGCAATAGCACGATACTACCGCTCCCTGGGTTTCAAGGTCAAAATGAGGCCGCAGCGTGCTGGAAACGCAATGGTAGACGGAGTCGCTGTCGGACCCGATGGTGAACGTGTGGCCATTGAGATTAAGTCACCACGGGACGACTTCGTAAGAGGCGTCGGGCAGTGTTTCGAGGCCTTGTCTGCAGGCTACAGTCGAGCGGTTCTCGTGACAACGCTGCGTGTCGCGAAGAGGCTCAAGAGGCGCGTGTTCCAGAGGAGAGGAATGCAGCTGATAGGTGTCGACGCAAAGGCGCGAATCCACAGGTACGATGCAGACGGTTGGAGACTGATCGGCAAAGAGTCAGTCCGTGCCCATTCCTAACAACGATGAGGCTTTCGCTCGAAAGAGCTAACTAGGCCCTATGAAGATACTCCAAGCTAGACGGAACTTCTCGTTTCGCAAATGTGGGGCCGGAGTGAACTGCCCATTGGGGTAGTATACACCGGAATTGTGGGGCCGCACGTGCTTCCCACCGTTCAGGGTGCAACACGTTCTCTTGACTTGGTTTCTCCATACTTGTCACCAGAGTATGCGAACCTGCTTGTTTCGAAGGCTAGACAGGGCGTTAGAGTGCGTTTGGTGACCTCAGACTGGAGTGGTCGTCGACATCAGCAAGCCTTGAAGATACTTGGTCCTCCGGCTCATACCTACGGCTTGTGTTCTCAGTTCTGGTTGTATCTTGCTCCAGCAGGAGTTCTCATGGTACTTGGACTTGTACTCTGGCAATCTTGGGGAGTTGTGCTGTTTGCCTTGTCGGCTGCCTTGATTGCCGCTGGTCTGGTAAGGAACTTGGTGAGGACCCAAGCCAGTATCGATCAGCTGTTTGTAAGGGTACTTCCGGGAACGCAGCTCGTTCACGTGAAACTCTACATCGTCGATGATCGCGTGGCTTTCACCGGATCTGCCAATCTAACCTATTCTGGGATGAACAGAAACATTGAACGAATGGAGATGAAGACTCTTGCGGGCGAGGTACAACCAGAGATCGCTGCATTCTCTGGTCTTTGGGGGCCACAGGCGGCAATTCCAAGCGCCGTTCTTGGCCCGGCAGCCCTCTCTTCTGTGCAGGCCCAATCCAGACGCCCTCCGGTCTCGGCTATTGCAGAGGAAATCATGACGCGAGAAGAAGCTGCGACTCTGCAGAGGCTATACAAGGGGTTTCAATCGTCGCAACGGCCCCAGGCCGGAGAGCAAGCCCCAGGTACAGTTCAGCAGGCGCAGAGCAAAATGGGGCCTTTGAAGACTACCTCAACGTGGAGAGACCAGCTGCTCTCAAGAATGCGTAAGATCTTCTAGCAAATGACGACGCTAGTCCTGGTTGCGCCGGTGGGATTGTTCTTTCACCAGAGTTCAAATTCTGACATTTACGAGCAAGCGTCCAAGTCAGCGGCGATCACACACGCGCATCCTGTCGGCGTGGAGACTGGTCTTGGGGTCCGGAATCGTGGCGCACGAATCCGTGCCGTTCGCGATATACGCATTTCTGCATCATCGCACATTCTTCGAGACCTGTGTCTACCCTGCCGTCTTGAACAGTGAGGATCGTGACACGGTCGGCGCGATGTCGGTTGCTATCTCAGGCGCCTATCTGGGGATTAGTGCCATCTCGCGCCAACTCCGCGAGAATCGCGAGAGACTGGAGGCGCTTTCTCGTGAATTGTGGAAGAGATTTCAACAATAGATGTTGTGCCCTGCAGGATCTTCTGGCAAACCTGTATTGAAAAAGTTAAACCCAAGGTCAGCCGACATATGGGGTAAGGTTGATCTCGTCATGTCTTACGTTGCTGAGATTAGCCGAGTTAATCCAAGCTGCTTTCTGTTCCTGGTCGATCAGTCTGGCTCAATGGCCGACCCATGGGGTCGAGACACTCAGAAGCGGAAGTGTGACGCAGTCGCCGATGCCATGAATCGGATGCTTTCGAATCTCGTTATCAAATGCACAAAGTCGGAAGGAGTGAGAGACTACTTCCACGTGGGTATTATCGGATATGGTGGAAGGGTCGGACCTGCCCTTGAAGGAGCCACTACCGCCACTCAACTGGTGCCAATATCCAAGATCGCCAACGCGCCTGTTAGAGTGGAAGAAAGATCCCAGAAAGTTCCTGACGGCGCAGGCGGTTTGGTAGAACAGAGGGTGAAGTTCCCCATCTGGTTCGATCCCGTCGCCAATGGCGGGACCCCCATGTGCGAAGCTCTCGGCTTGGCTCATCAAGTGTGCGAAGGCTGGATCTCGGAGCACGCATCAGGCTTCCCGCCTACTGTATTGAACATAACGGACGGGGAGGCGACAGACGGCGATCCTTCACCCCAGGCGGACAGACTGCGTTCGCTCGCCACTGTCGATGGGAACGCACTCTTGTACAACGCGCATATTTCATCCAACCCTGCCGTCCCAGTGGAATACCCCGATGGCGAAGAAGGACTTGCTGACCAATTTGCGCGACTGCTGTTCAGAATGTCAAGTACGTTGCCTCCGCACGTCGCGAGTGCCGCCCGCCAGGAGGGATTGACTGTCTCCGACGCTGCACGCGGCTTCGTCTTCAACGCGGACATGGTGACGCTGATCCGTTTCCTGGATATTGGAACAAGACCGAGCCAGCTGCGGTAGAACTGAGAACCAGTTGCTTCAACTTGACATCTGTAAGGCTCAGAAACTCGGGAATCAGCCGGAGGACTACGAAGACGCCATAGCAAGCGAGTACGCAACGGTTGAGCATTTCGACAACGAATGGTTACTAAGACTCGCTGTTGCTGATGGAGCAACGGAAAGCTCCTTCTCCAAACTCTGGGCAGAACTGCTCGTCACGGAGTTCGTCAGGAACCCATTCACAGACATTGACGAGATGAAAAGGGGCGTGGCCCGATCTGCCCGCGTCTGGAACAAAATCATTCGAAAGAAGACTCTCCCATGGTTCGCCGCAGAAAAGGTGAAAATGGGAGCGTTCTCGACTGTCTTGGGAGTCTTGTTTCTGGCTCCAAGTTCTGAAGGATTTGCCCGTTGGAAGGCGATCGCCCTTGGAGACAGCTGTCTCTTCCAAGTCAGGTCACAGGCAATAGTGTTTCAATTCCCGGTTGCCTCCCCGGAGAATTTTGGCGTAACGCCTCCGCTGGTTTCGACGAACCCAAGATACAACAATCAATCGTGCACTCACGTAGTATGCACAGAAGGATTCTGGGAAACAAACGACGTCTTCTTTGTCATGACCGACGCATTATCTGAATGGGCGTCCAGAGAGAAGACAAGAAGGAACGTCTGGAATGAGCTGCTGGGGGTTTGCACAAAGAACGATTCGGGAGAGCTGTCATTTCAAGACTGGGCAGATGAACATCGCAAATCCGGATCAATGAAGAATGACGATCTGACCCTTGCTATTGTGAGAGTGAAGTCTTCCATTGAAGCTTCCACAACCTGACGAGTACAACCTTGCGATACAAAACCCTCGACTGGTTTTTTCTGACGCTGATCTGAAGTCCGCCAAGATTGAAACAAACCCGCTAGGGCTGCCGAAAGTACAGTCAGGTGGATTCGTGCTCACCTACCACTTGTACCGGGCTAAGTCCCACTGGGCGGTCCGCTGCTTCTATCGTGATGTTCCGGACCTGAGAAGGCGGTACGATGCCATTGGCCGGTTCGTCAAAACATGTGCTGACGGTGTCTTCGTTGACGCGACATTGCTCCAGGATGGAATCCGCGTGGGATCGCGATACTATCCAATCATAAAGATGGCTTGGGTTGAAGGCTATCCTCTGAACGTCTACATTGAGAGAAACATCTCCAACAAGGACTCCATCGCCTGGCTTCCCAGCGCATTCCTAGAACTCGCGAATAGGCTGCAGAGCCTAGGCGTTGCGCATGGTGATCTCCAGCATGGAAACATAATGGTCACAGATGGATCATTGAGGCTGATAGACTACGACGGATTGTACCTTCCAGAGCTGAAAGGCCTCCCAAACAATCAGCGAGGTCACCCGAACTATCAGCACCCATTCAGACTAGACGAGTTCGACGCCAATATCGACAGGTTTTCCGAGATCGCGATCTACGTCGCGCTTAGTGCGTTGGCCGAATCTCCGTCTCTGTGGAACAAACACAGCAACGGAGAGAACCTACTCTTTACACAGGCAGACTTCACCGATCCTGACGCTTCCCTCGTTATCGCCGAACTCGAGAGCATTCCCAAACTTGCCTTGTTGGGCGCCAAGTTCAGAGCGCTTTGCAGTCTCTCTATCCAAGATATACCTGCGTTGGACGAGTTTCTCTCAGAGAGATATTCTGTCCCAGTTGTAGCTCGAAAGCCAGTTAGGGTTGCCCCACGGGCGATATACGAAGTAGTTGAAGCGTCCGACATCGTTGATCTGTTGGCAAAGGTCGGTCACCGGGTGACGGTGATAGGGCAAATCACTGATGTCTCTCAGGGACTAACAAGGTACAACCAGCCTTATGTCTTCATCAATTTTGGAGACTGGAGGAGAAATTGCTTCACTCTTGTAGTCTGGTCCCAAGTCCTTGATCTCTTTGACAATGCAAACGTGATTCCCTCCAGATACATTGGGAAGTGGGTGAGCGTCACAGGTATCGTATCTTCGTATAAGAACCGGCCTCAGATGGAGATCGAAATGCCATCTCAGATCGAGGTTCTCTCCGGAAAGCAACAGGCGTTGACTAGGATCAAGGAACCTGTGATTCCCACTGTACGTCGAGCCCCAGCAGTCCCAACGCCAAAGATCCCAGCCCGACACGTCAGACCAGCGCCACCAAAGGCATCAAGTCCGCCTCAAATGACAGGGCAGGACGTTGATGCGCTTAGACGCCTGTACGGCCACCTTCCCACGGGGCCTGCCCCAAGTCAGGCACAACCTGTCCCGTACGTTCCTGCGCAAATCCCAAGAAAGCGAGGTAGAATCCCGAGCCCAGGCTTGTTTGCAGGGGGATTCCTGCTCATAGTCTTGGCTCTAGGAGCGGCGGTCTATGGGCTGTACCCTCTCTCACTCATCGTAGTCACTCTCGGAGCATTCGCCACGTATTTCGGACTAACGCATTACTCAATTCTGGTGCCGGTTCGGACAGTTGGACATACTTTCGCGGCGCATTTTCGTGGACGATGCAGGGGATGCTCCGGAATGATACAGCCAGGCGAGGCAATAGTGAAGACCGAGAGGGGTTGGATGCACTCGCGGTGCGCAGCCAAAGCGAAGAAGAGGATCTGGCGCAAGGCTTAGTTCGGCGCCCAAGTGCAGAATGGGCCATTGGTTGATACACATACGACTACTACGGGTAATTGAACCCCATGTATGCAACTTCGATTTGAGATGGATTCTCGACGATGATCTCTGGAGACCCTTGGTACAGCTTGATTAGACCAGTTATTCTGACTTCCTTTCCTCTGTAGAACTCTTCGGGCTTGAAGGCGAAGTTGCTCAAGTCGCTTGCGAAGATTACAGCGTAGAAATACCCTTGGTACGGGTCATGGAAGTTCAGAAAGACAGTATTGCTGCCCGAACGATATGTTCTCACGATAGTGCCTTCAACAGTTTTGGTTTGTCCCACGTACTTCTTTGCGTCAAGGTAAGGGATGACTGGTGCATCCGGGTTCAACCATTTCTGAACCAACTGGGTAGTCGGAGGAGCTGGCGAAAAGGTGACAGTTGTTACGGATGTCACGTACTGCGTCTGAACTGATGTGGACGTCACATACTGAGTCATGCCCGGAAGGTATCCAAGCCCAATGATGTCGAGTGTAATGAGCCCGCCTATGACGACTCCTAGCAGGATTCCGACGCCGAGGGACTTGCCTTCCAATGGTCTCCCTCACAGATAGCCTCATCAGCTCCGTAAAGGCTTTCCTCAAGCCAAGAAGGAGCAAGGATTCGCTTGAGAACGGCTAGAGATGGTAGGGCGATATTGGTTCTAGCTCTTGTGACGATTTCGTTCCTTTCAGGGATCTTTGCCGGAATAGGACTCAACCAATCCTCCTTTGAGCAGGTCCCAGTAGCCAGTGAGGTCTGTTTCTCTCCGGGAAACAACTGCGCGGCAATAGTCATCCAATGGATCAACCAAGCGAAGACCAGCATTCATGTGCTCATGTTCACATTCACGCTGCAAAGCATAGCGAATGTTCTGATAGAAGCAAAGAATCGCGGTCTGGACGTCCGCGTCGTTCTAGAGAGAAATCAGGGCGCAAATCAGCCGGTTCAAGCACGGCTAGTTGAGGCGGGAATTGAGGTCCGCTTGGACAACAACGATGCCCTCATGCACCACAAGGTGGCCATCATCGATTCTACAATCGTTGTGACAGGTTCGTTCAATTGGACAGAAAGCGCGAACACTTCCAACAACGAGAATCTAGTAGTAATCAGGGATTTTGATTTGGTCCGGATGTATGAATCTCAGTTTCAGGTACTCTGGAACGAATCAACTCGCTAAAGCTGAAAGACATACACCCAGGTTTTGGAAGGTTGTTGAGACGATCTACCCAAGATTTGATTTCGGCCGTAGTCTTCTTGTGAAGTATGGAACAAGAATCTAGGGTGAGCTTTGGATGTTGCGCTGCGCCCGAAGCTTTGCAGAGTCTTCGAAAGCTTGACGTAGTGAACGCAACGGCGACTGCTGAGATAGGCCATTGCAGGGCATTCGAGCTGCCAAGGTTTGAAACGCTGGTCTTGCCGACGGTATCACAGGACGCCTTCGTCCATGCCATCAAATCCGGTAACGAGTTCGCGTGGCCAGGATTTTGGAGGATCAGCCTGGTCTTAGGCAAGATATCAACAACGAGCTGCAAGTCCACAAGATCCAGGACATCAGCTGCGCCTTCAGGGTCATGATGAACGCGTCCATCGTGTCCGCGAACTCCACGGGTTCCGGAAGAGGCGCCGATGGACGCACGCTCGCTATGCCCTAGCACCCCAGAACGCGTGTGACCGCATGCTGAGCGTAACTGCTCGTGCGCGTCAACTCTTGGCCGCACTTCGGACAGCTTCTGGTCCGTCTGGTGCCGCCTCGTAGCCCCTGGGTTCTTATCTTCAGTCGGCGTGTGGCGATCCAGCCGCATTTGGGGCATCTGACCTCGCGGATTCGTCGGAAATACGGGCTCATCCCTCCGCTCCCCTGACAACCCGTACCCTCGTCGTGGCGCTCATCCGGCATGGAAACGCCTGCGGATGCTTACTACACTCGGGGCCTATCGCTCCCAAGGCTGAAACCTTAAGCCGTGACAAGTCAGTCAACCGCAAACCGCAACAGGCACAGCGAACCTCATGTGCATCGATGCCCAATCGTTGCAAGGCTTCCAGGTTCTTGCTGACGCGAAGTTCAGCACGTGACGGTACCCTTACTTCGCCCAAGAGACGATCACGATACACGCGTGTCATCAGTCAGGGACCTCCCCTCAGCGTGCTGTGTAGGTGTCTTGCGTGCTGAGCATGGGCCGTCGTGTTTCTCGAAGATCCTTAGAATGGCCTGGTCGCTGTATGTTCACACGCAGACTCGCCAGAGGCCGCGCGTTCACCTTGCAGGCGTCTTCTGTGGCCCTCGGGAGGATCTGTCTGAGAAGAAAGTGTCTAACCATCTCTACGGCGGGAAGCGACGATTGTATCAGCGTCGTTGGTTTCTCTTACTGCTCGTTCTCGCCACGCTCTTGTGCGAGCGAGCGGATTGTCTGAAGCAACGCGTTTTCTCCTTTCATGTAGATGACAAGGCCGCGCTCGAGAAACCATGTCAAGACCTCGTTCCTGGCATTCCCCCGCGTCGACGCGTAGGTCGTGATGATTCCGCAAAGTCCGCGCGGAAGGCGAAGGGCCAGAAGTTCAGTTCTTGCGATTCCACTAGCGGCTCGAGAGCGACGGCTCGGTTCGTGGAGAGCAGCATCTAACCTCGGGAGCATCTTGCTTACCGAGGAGATGGTCTTGAAACGCTTCGCGGTCTCTGGGTCTTCCAGCGTCAGGAACGAGAAGGCGGCGCCGAAACATATCAGGACACGTGCTAGGTCCGCAAGTTCCCAGCCCCCACGTGCGGCCAAGCCTCTGCAACGCTCAACGGTAAGGACGGAGACGCGGAGCGAGCACCTCCAATATGGCGTCTGGTTATTCAACTGTGTACCCCGGAGCACACATTTGAGTTACGGAGAATCCGTTTCCCGTATCTCTCGTAGCAGGCGATGTGAGAATATGGCGAAGCGCAAATCCACGTACTCTAGGTTTTCTTTGCCATCTTGGCTGTGATGCGTTTCTGATAGCACTCATCGCAGAGGTCTACATCTTCGCCTTCCGTGTACTTGCCATCAATCCATTCACTGGGGAAACTCCGGTTGGTTACTTCCTCGCTTGAGCGGCCGCAGTCCTCGCACTCTAACTGCAGGTCCTCTCGGTCCCATGGGTCCAGCACACCCCGCTGGAAGCTTCTCTCAAACTCGACTAGCCCATTGAGGGCCTCGCCAGGCTCGTCAACATTGCCTAGAGAAGGGTTGCCCCAGATGTGATGTTTGATGGACTCAAGCTCGGAACCGTATGTCTCAAGGAGCCGATGCAGAGTTTTGGTCCATTCTAGGCGGCTCGCGTTGTCGCGGCCTCGACCAGTCTTGGCCTGCGATTCCTCGCGTGCGTTCTCGATAGCCTCCTCCAGGATCTCTAGCACTCGGCGGCGACGATCAAGCCAACCATAAACCTCGCTCTTTCCATGTGGTTTTCGAGCACATTCCTTAGTTGAATTCGGGCCCAATTCATGTCTCTCCCGGCTCAAAGAAAGCGGAAACCTCCTGATTCCAGATTGGACACGTCGAGAAGTTGGAGGGGGTGCCTCGGTGGCGGGACGTATGGTGTCTTAGTCAAACAAAGCCACCCATCCAACCTGAGTTGATGACAGAAAATAGAAGCCGCATGAGGTTCGGGACATGTGTCGAAAGCGTCAAACAAGGGGGAAGTCATACGCGCTAGATCATACAATTCGGAGACCGAAGTACTGCTATTCGCTGGATTGGCCGTGGAAGTCGTTTCTTTCCTCGGCCTTCTCCGTTAGCTCCGTGAGCGACCGGCTCATTTGAAGTAGCTTATCCTTGCTTTTCGAGTAGATGACGAGACCGCCCTGCATCAACGCTGCCAAGACATGGTTCAGGGAACAACCGCTCATCCTCGCGTAGGTCGTTATGATCTCCGAGAGCCCCTGTGGCAAGCGAAGTGTGACCACCTCGTTTCCCCCTGTTCTGCTGGAAGCATATGGCCGTCGGACCGGCTTTCCTAGGAATGAGCCTAACTCGCTCATCATCCTGCGTAGAAGGATGCGCTTCCTGTAACGCGCCTCGAACTCTGTCTGCTTCAGCCCTAGGAATGAGAAAGCCGCGCCTAAGCAGATCAATGTCCGCACCAAATCGGCGAGTTCCCATCCCTCGCGCTCCGCCACGTGCTTGCAGACGGTCAGGGCTATCCGCGAGACACGTATGGAACAGCGCCAATACGCCTTGTGTTCAGTCTCCAAACTGAAAGCGCCTCCTTGTTGGCTCAGAAGTGTGCTCTAGAGCGCACATCTCAGAACGCACGACAACACGGGTATCAAATGGGTTCTCCTCACTGAGGATCTCTCCTCGCTCAAGGAATGCGTCTTTCCGTCTAACTCGCTGAGTGAGCGATCAGCCACACCAATGCCTCGTCAGTTGTCCGCTATGCACCCCAGACTGGTCACGTTTCAATATTGCCGGAAGACCTGCGATCCCTAGCCCCGCGGGATCGGAACGCCCTCGACTACCTTACTCTCGTGAATCGTCCGATCGGACACTTGTGAGGGGGGCAGAGCCCTGCACTTTGCATAATCTCGCAATGGAACGAGTAGGGGTGAGGGCGCCTCATATGATAACTGATTTGATACCGTAATTCGCCTTCCGGCAGCCGTCTTTCGCTCCGCATGTTCAGTTTTTCAAGCTCTTCGGGTGTCAAGGCGAAGCTGAGTCTGCGAATCCCAGTCAGCACGGCGAAGAGCACTCTGTTCCTGTGGCCCTCGAGGCGCCTGCTGAATCCTTCCTTCAACAATGTTTGAACGCAGGGTGGATTCCTTCCTGCTCTGCCGAGCGCTTTGTGGGATCCGGAGGTTAGAACCTTCAGGCCTCGTCGGTGAGGTTTTCCGCGCTGGAGCCACTTTGCGACGTAGTCGAGAAGCTTGGAGGCTTCCATAGGCTTGGCTTTTGCCTTGAGCCAGTCCCAATCGACACCCATACTCTGGACAGGTTTAGTGGCTTCAAGGCTGAATTGTTCGATGGCGTCGGGTGCTAGAGGAAGACTGACAAGCCCGGACTTGTGGTGCAGGCTGTAGGCAATACGGATGAGATGTCTCGGCGTGTATATTGCAGCATCTATTTCGACGCCTCTCCTATCGCTCGGCCTCAACGAGGCAACGATGAATCTAGCAACCTGTAACGGAACGATTGGGTAGGCCTCAAGAAACTCGGACCGAGTGGCAAAACAGTCGAAAGCGCCGCCATCTATGAGCACGTGGAATCCTCGTCGCCCACTGAACTTGACCCGAGCTGAATGAAGATCATAGTCGCGGAGTAGGCTGAGAATCGCTTTGGTGCAACGCTTGGCTTCTCCAAGCCCAAGAGAACTATCGACATCAAGAACGAAATCCCAGGTTACCCGGAGCGATTCGACTTTCTCGGTCGCGAGCAGCAGGGGGTTGCTGAAGGATTCAATGGATGCGTAAATAGAGCAAATCCTTCCTGTCGGCATGAGGTTGAGAAGGTCTGAGTCGCCTTTCGCTGCGCGTGGGCGTGGGGAGACATAGTTCTCGGCGCTGACCCAGACCTCCCTGTTTACAAGCTGAGCAAGCAGCGCTTGTAGAACGTCACTGCGTTTGTACCATTCGAGCTCATTTTGGGTGTTTGGACATGACACAAATGACATTCGTGACAAAGAATCTACAGCCTCAAAGGAATGCGTGGGCTGACCACTTCCCGTGAGAGCATCTGCCTGATGGTTTGCTGTCATGAATGTCACCGGTGTCATCTCGGGCGTCGGATTCTGAGCCGCTTCACAGTCTGGTCGGCCTGATGCGTCCCGGAATGGGCTCGTAGGCGTGAGACTCGCGCTTCAGGAACTCGACTAGTCTTTCGGGATCAGAGATTCCAGTTGTGCGGATTCTCTCGATGAACTCCGTCCGGGGCGGATTCTCGCCATTCGACTTGTCGATCATCTCCCGAAGAATGCCTAACGCAACCGTCGTCTGCTCGGCGAGACCAGTAGAGCCAGGGCCCTCAGAAGCTCCACCCATGAGGACGTGCTTTGCCACCGCCGCTCCTTTCCTTGTTAGGTTGTATCCGTCTGGTCGGCGGTTCACAAGGTCCCGGCCCTTCATCTCACTCATGACGTTGCGAAGACTACCGTAGTCACAACCGATGCGTTCGGCCAAGTCACGTCCCTGCCAAGCCCTAGAACTAAGTTCACGTAGAACCTGTGCCGCTACTTCTTTTCCTGAAATCCAGGCGGCGTGCTCTTCCAGCTCCTCTTGCGAAAGCGGCTTTGTTCCTGTGAACTCCACATAATCATCCAGCCCCCACCGTTGCAATAGTTCCACGAGTAATCGCTCGGCCATCTCGACATGTTTCTCGGTGACTGTGACAGCGTCATCGCCCGCTGTGGAGAAGGTCGCTATTGCGAATGCGATGCTCACGCGTAAGATGGACCATAGCGACGCGTTGTGAACAAGCGGGATTTCACCAACCCGATATTTGCTCAAGGTTGACCTGAGGCAATGCTTCGCATGTTCGAGCGCCTGCGGCCGCAACTGCACGTGATCAATTCTTCGGCTCCAAGCCCACATGGCGAGCTTACGCAATGTCTCAACTGGCATACCAGGTGCGGTGCGAGGTTCAAGCCGGGTGATCTCCTCGATTGGGACCTCATCGGCATCGAAAGGGACGAACAGGTCCCATCTCGTCAGGTCAACGGGGTCTAAGAAGCAACGAATCGAAGTCAGCGCTTGACAGGGAAACACGAACTCTTTCAGGTCTTTATGCGCGTTCGCATCGGCAAGGATGCGGACCCTCACCCACGCCTCGCCTGTAACCTTCTTCTGGACGGTGATCTTCTGTTGTACGAGCGCTTCTCGAAACTCAGCCAACTGCTCTCGAGGAACCCCATGCAAAGCCTCGATGAGCGCGAGCCCGAGGTCTGCCTGTGGAAGAAGACCCCAGACCAAGATGTTTGACTCGGTATCCACGAAGTATAGGAGGCCCGCGCGGCTTGCGGCCTCTCCAATTCCATGCTCTCCAAGCGCAGCATGGTCATGCCACCAACGGATGATTGTTCCTTTCCCGCATCGCTTGTCCCCACATAGTAGGGCACGTACGCAGCCTGGGACTGGCATCTCACTGCCGGCGACCTTGAACCAGTTCACGCTCAGCGCTGTAAGCAGACTGACAAGCTTTGCCGTGGCTCGTCCTCGAATTGTTGGAGCGATGGTGTCGTCTGCCAAGTTCAGCAGTCCCTCGAAGTCGAGGCTCTGAAGGCTCCGAAGCTCGTGAATCTCGCTATCAGTCAGCTTCACATTGTCGATGGAAGAGCCCAAGGGAACCGCATGTGTGACCAATAGAACTAGGTCATGTGAGCTTGGATCAATCAATATCTCTCCGTCGAAGAGCAGCTTCTTTTCCGCAGAAACACTACTGAGAAAGAATGCTTTGTAGTCGCGTGCCACGAGCGTTTTCTCCACAGCCTCTTCGAAACCGACCAAGTCGCGAATCTTCAGCACACGGTAGTCTGTAGCTCGGACCGGTTCAAGACTCCACCGATGCCTATGATTGCCGTTTGCTCCTGGCAAGAGCCTTCGTGCAATTGACTCAACTTCAGAGGGCTTGGTTAGAATGGCTATGAGCACATTGCGGAGCTCTTCTGAAAGCAGGTCAATTTCCGCAGCTTCTTGGCAAGAGGAGCAGGCTGCTGCGAACTTCGTGTGAAGCGCCTTTTGCTGACTTTCACCGACGACGTTCACTCTGAGCAGAACGCTTTGAGACAGATCTTGCGCAGACATCCTGCGAAGCAAGATCAATGATCTTGGTTCCATTGGCAGTTTGCAGGTCTTACAGAGATTGTTCTCCGTTTGCGCTTCTGGCTCTGAGTATCCGCCGCATTCCGGGCAGTAGATGACTTCTTCGGTCTTCATGCGTCTGGTCTCCGTGAGAGAAGTTGAGGCTCAGAGGGATTGACCGTCCCGCATTGGCCGGAATAGTGGCAGTTGTCTTCGTTTGCCTCGCGACGAGCCTCCTCAGCCAACTCAGCTAGGAGTTTAACCCACTTGGGCAGCGGGTCTTGCGAACTGATGCCGTTCCCTAGGGTAGTTTCATGCCCTTGACAAGCGACGCTAGCTCGTCGTTCGTGTTGAGAGCTGACAACGCAATTCGTCGCCATTCTGTCAGAGCCTCAGGGCGGTGTGTCGAATCTTGCAGCGGTTGCCAGCAGGCTCGCGCGGAGTCATCCTTCGATGCCTTCGCAGAGTCAGACGCATTAGTCGCCGGGTGAGAGAGGCGTCTTCTATTTCTGAAGCGAAGCCGGGCGGTCGAGAATGCGCAGTGCCTCAGGCTATCGGTTTCTGATTCGCTCTCTCCAGAGTCTCAGTTCAAGTTCAGTTCTTGATTTGTCACCGAGAACCTGGACGGCCAGCTGAGCATAGTCCTTGGCAGTCGAGTTGGTGACGAGGAAACGCCTCTTGGCTTCTCGGTATATCCTATCTCGGGTTCTCTTGGAGAGCGGATCAAGTTCCCCAAAGCTTGCCCATGCAACAAGTTCGATGATGTCGTCTTTCCTTCTTTCTGCGGCGCTTGGCACGCAATGTCACCATTTGACAGGCAAGGATCGAAGGGTTTGCCGTGAAGCGCCAATAGCTCGGTGGTGGTGTTGGCTTGTTCCTCAATCGTAGTACCCACTGCGCAGCGAATTTTCATCCATTCCCTGCGTGTGATGTCGCCCCTACTCCGTCCATAACGCACATCCGGCCCATGCATGCTTCCAACGACCGCAAGAGCTGCATCAAAGCTCTGACAGATCAAACGGTGGCCAGAACCTCCCAGAAGATGACCAATTTGGCGCAGCAGCGTTCGGTTTTCGCCGCCCGGCTCTGCGGTCAGACTAGAGTTCTAGCTATTCGGTTCGACGTCGACCGACCCATAGTCAGCTGCTTTCACATCGTCCGTTGGTTCGTTGCCTTGGCTACATCGGAAGCCCGGGTGGACACCGTCACACTGGGGAAAGGCCCCGTCGGCTCTGGACCGTACATGCTCCCCGCCTATGAAGCGCAAGACGTCCTAGTACAGCCTTTACGGATGTCCCTGCATGTATCGACAAGGCAACAAACAACCGTCGCTCCCATATCTCGTCGCTAGCAATACGGACTTGATGGAGAATAGGGGCGGAGCGGGAATCTCGGGGTCCGTCGAAAGTGGTTGGCTGTGCCGCCCAACATCCATGCGCATTCCAGACTTCTGATCCTTAACGAGCTACGTTGAATGTTCAGTTCGTAAGGCCGAATCTATGGACGTTCGACCTAGAATCTCTTGGGAATCGTATTAGAGTAGTTAGAAGGACGGCGACCGCAACCATCCAGGGAACTGCCGCGTGAGAGAACTCCGGAATCGCCACCAAATAGTTGGGTTCAGAGATTGCAGTGGAGGCAGAATATGATGCGTCGCCTGAGAACTCGGCTTTGAAGAAGTAGGTTCCCGTTTCGGGGGGCTGCCAAGACAGACCGTACCGGCCTGAGCTGTCGGTCTGGCCTGAGCTGATGAGGTTCCAAGGACCCGAGGGAGACCCTTTGCTCCGATAGACCAGAATCGTCTTTCCAGATACTGAAGGAGTCAAGACCGCGCTTATCGTGGCGGTTCCTGGCGGACTCGTACCTATGTCAACGGTCTGAGGGCTGAGCGAGATGCTGAGAGTTGTCTGAATCGGTTCGGTACTGATGGTGAGGCGCACCTGAACGTCAAGATTGTTGCCGTTAGAGTCGATGCCGTGAAAGGTCGTGGAGAGGATGGCGCTGTTGGAACCTAACGCTTGAGAACGCTCCACAACATCCGGCGGCAAATATACGATGTCAACCCAAGAAGCTGAGGAACGCGGTCCAACGTTCACGTCATTCGATGCTGAACCTCCGTTGAAGGACGACCCGTCAGAGAGAATCCAAACCCAATCCCTCGAAGTCAGACGGACGCCAATGCCATTCGTCTCAGCGAAGCTATACGTAACAGGCCTGCTCCCACCGGACTCAATTTTGACGGGATTGGGTGACGCGCTAACATCCACTGTTGCTCTAGGCTGAGCTGGGTTAACCGTCAAAATGAATGTAGTACTGCTGTACACTGCTGCTCCATGACCAAGAATTGTGATGGGGTACGAACCTGTTGGAGTCGTCGAGAGCGTGTTAATGGTCAATGTGCTCGCAAACGATGGATTTGACGAGTTTGGACTGAAGGAACAGGAGGCACCTGGCGGAAGCCCACCAACGCATGAGAGGATCACAGATTCAGTCGAACCGCTGAGCAGATTGGCATTTATCGTGTTAGAGCCCGTACCGCCTTGGCTCAGGGTGATGTCTCCTGAATTGGTCAGCGAGAAATCGAAGGCCCCTTCCCAGCGCTCTAGGTCAATCACCGCCTTGGATGCCTCGCTGCGTTCATAATCCGTCAAGTCTCCATCGACTACGTAGTCTGTATATCCGTAACCAAAAGATGCCTCAATGGCCGGCCGACCGTTGTAGCTGACTTTTCGGTATCCTCCAACCAACTGTCCCCTGTCGTTCAAGGGTAGCTCGCTCAGTGGTGTTCGGTAGTCGATTAGGAATCTCGTCGCTCTTCTCCATTGCCCGCTGGTGGTCTGGACTTCCGGATCAAAGATTATGACTTTGAACCTGTCAGTCTCTACAGCTGGTGGTTTGGGACCGGGGCTCTCCCACATGAAGTTGAGCGTATTAGCGCCCAGAATCTTGTCTGCTTGCTCTGCGTTGACGTAGAAGTCGACGGAGCTGTCCACGCTGAGGGAAGGAATCCTGAGAGTTGCTATCCAACGCCTATACACCACATCGGCTTGACTGTTCATCCTGCATCCGTTGTCGGGATCCATGAAGTAGTTCTGATCCCGCGGAAGCTGGGTCGCCTCTGCCCTGACGAAAGAAATCTCTATCTCTCTGCCTTCTAAGGCGCCACCCCTGTCGACCTGATATTCAGCCATCAGTTTGTCCGGTGCTTGAGGCTCTCTACTGTCAATGTTTGTAAACATCCGTGGCAAAAGCTCGGGATCTCGCGACCACGCTGCTATGTCATTATCCTGAACTGTTCCATCTTCGTAATCACTTAGGCCGAATTGGATACCGAAGTTACTTCGGCCTGTTGTCGGAGGAAAGCCGTCGCTACACAAAGGATCATCATACCCGCTTGCCCAGCCACCTTTCATCATCAGATCCATGAAATGGGGTTGGTATTCTCCATCGCGAGTGAAACCATTTCCACCAAACAGCAGGACCCAACCAGTTTCACTGACTTCGTCCTCGATTAGCGCGGCCTTGTATCTGACCCCAAGGTAGTTCTCTCCGGTAGGAGCAACCGCCGCATCGGCGGCCATTGCATGGACTGCTGAGAAGTTGATATTCAGAACCAGGAACAGAAGGACTAGGCAGGTAATGATCTTACCACTTCTCAAGCAGGAAGTCTTCAATCTAGACAAGGTACAAGTTAGAACAAATGCGAGCTTAAGGCTTCCCGCCCCACCTTGAAACAGGATGCGTCACCTCTCGATACGCATCCGGAGGGTTCTTGGAGATCGCAAGCTCGCTCATGGCTGCGTTGTCAGACATGGCTCAATCTATCTTCTCCCGTGCATACTCCACTTCTTTTCCGAGCTGGTTTCAAGCTGTGTCCTGGGACAGAGGATCTGATGCGATGCAGGCTAGGACGATTCTCTTGAGCGTCCATGTCGATTCCTTGGATGCCTGCTCAACAGCAAAGTCGCGACTGCCGTGACCAGAATGAATACTATGGGTGCGTAGGGGAGTTCCGCAATCGTGTTGGATCCTCCGATGGTCACATGATGGCTGCTGTGACCATACTCAAAGTACACATAGTAGTTCCATGTGTCCTCACTTACCGAAGCGTCTACTTGGTTTCCGTTCAGCAAGACTATGGGCTGCCCGTCCAGAAGCTCCCTGGCCATAGTCACGTAGCAGAAGCCCTTCGTGCCTTCTTGTCCGCTTACGGTGAAATCTATTACTCGTTGATTCGAATCAAAGAATAGGTTGGATACTGTCGAGTTACTCGATACCTGAAGCTTCAACTCGCTTCCCTCCTGGCCTACGGTGGCCTCTGTTCTTGCACCTGAGACCGTTATGGCAGTGGCTGTGACCAAAGGTGTCGTCGTCCAGATAGTGGTTGTCGAAGATGCTGACCCAGTGACTTGAATGGTGACTGCGGATCTCGCATCTGCGTATGAACATGTGACGTAGTATACACCCTCTTGGTCAAAGATCAGTGGTTTGTCTAAGAATACGTCATATGTGCCACCGAGGAACGTATCTCCGTACACCTGGTCTTTGTATCCATACAGAGGGATACTGAAGTCAGACACTACTTCAGGAGTTGCCCGTGTTGTGCTCATATCCTCCACAACTACGTGCAAACTGAAGTCCGCGGTTACTACGTCGCCTGTGTACACGGAGGCCTTGAGGAATACAGGCTCTCCCGTCTTGACACTGACCTGTTTGGCAACTTCGGAGTCACGCATGGCGTACGCATCTACCGAGGGCGGCCAACCCACATCTGGAAGAGACATAAGCCACCCAATGGCAAAGGTTAGGAAAAATGAGGCTAGTTTCCCGATTTGAAAGACCTTCTCTAGGGCCTCTCCTACCGCCTTCTTAATGCAGAATTTGAAGCCCTCTTCCAAGAACCATGTGTCAGCAATCTGGGATTTGCCCTCTGTGTAGAGTAGAATGGCGCTGCTGGTTTGGTATGGAACATGGATTCTTGGGCCTGGGCTACTATCCCAGCTCCAGCCACCCTGGGCAGCATATAGGATGTTCCAATTCTCCCAGTCCCTCACACTAACGTGGAAGAGGTACACAGGTGTCGCAGGCTGGTCAGGAACCACCCAAGGTACTTCCTGAACCGGCGAGACACCTCCCGGGTCCAACCAGAGCTCCTTGTCTTCCCCCGTCAGATGCGAGTCATATACGCTCGTGCCGCCCGGTTGCTTGATTTCGAATATAACCCTTAGATGAAGTCTAACATTGCCAGTATTCAGGAGCCCTACCCTCAGAGCGACCGGCTGACGTGGAAGGGCAGAAAATCCATACGGGGGTGTTAGCAGTGTCGCACCCGTGTTCATGAAAGTTATCTTGACGAGACTTTCCGTAACGATTATAGTCAAGTCACTGTTGACCGTGACTGCATTGCCGTTATCATCAATGCCCGAGAACGTATATCGGAGAATGACAGTAGACCATCCATTCGCGACGGCGTGTTGACCTGCCTCGGGTGGCAGGTATGGCGATCTGGGCCAGTTCGAGGAGGAAAGAGCATTGAGACGAATCTGGTCGGTGTCTGTCCCCGTCGGGCCAAGAGATGCGTCAGGGTAGACGAATACCCACGGCTCAGAGGCGATCGTGACGCCCACACCATTTCTCTCGGTTAGAGTGTAAGTCACTGCTCCAGATTGCCCGCTCCCTATCTGAACTGGGTTGGGTGAAACCGTAACCTCAACTCTTGCTTGAGTGGTGACTGGTTGGTACACAAATGATTGCCCCGGCGACTGTCCCGAAGCATATCCTTCTTTGCTCGCCGTAGCCGACCATGCAAACGTTCCAGGAGCGAGGTTAGAAAGTGCAATAGAAGCGAAGCCAGACTGATCTGAAGTAACTGGACCGTAGCTTACAGTGTTGACGATGAAAGTTACTTGGGCACCCTGAATAGGTGAGGTAGGGCTACCCAGTGTGACTTGCACCTTCAAAGTCACAGGCAAGGAGTTGATGGTACCGCCATTCGTCGGTTCGATCGGAAAGACCACGAGAGTCGGTGTTGTGCCTTGAACGGTCAGTGGCAGATTAAGCGATTTGGTGAGTGAACCGCTACTTCCCGTAATGGTCAAGCCATAGCCTTTCGGACTTGTGTTGCCGGCGACTGAGATAGATAAGGTGCAGATGTTTCTGCCATTAGCCGAAACGTAAACCGGATTAGGGTTGCAACTCCAAGTCGGAGCAATCATATCCCCTGGCCATCCCAAGGTTATCTGCACGTTGCCCGAGAATGAATTCAATGAGACCACCGTAACAGTAGTGGAAGTTGTACCGCCTAGGCTTACCGAGAGTGCAGTGGGATTCAGCTCCAGGTCGAAGCTCGGAGGATTGCTGAAAACTGCACGCAGTGTTCCGTCACCGGTAACCTCTATGTTTGTGCTACCACTGCCAAAATCACCGCTCGTTCGCACGCCTCCTGAGACTTCCCACTGATGGAAAACGTATGCACTGCTTGGTGGAATAGCGGTTACCCCGTGCGTTCCAGATGTTACCTTCAGTGAAATGGGTAATGAGTAGGTTACTCCTTCGTATCTCATCGACCCAACATTGCTTTGGCCATCGGTAGTCCTACTCGTTAACGTCACGGTGTATTGAGGAACGACGTTGAGCCAATCTGTCTTGGTTACTATTCCGCCATAGGGATTGTTCCAATCTGGAGGACTGGAATATATGCCAAATAGTATGTCGTAGGTCCCAGCGGGGGTGTCGCTCCGTACACTGAAAAACCTATTACAAATCTCTTGTTTTTGAGGACGCAGTGTGCAGGATATGTCATTCGGAGAATCACTGTAGATTGCAGACCCGAGTTTGATGCTCAAGCCTAGGGTGATGGTTATCTCAAAAGTGTTCGGGTTATATACCGTATACCACGCACGAAATTGACCGCCAGGTGTCACCGTCACAGGCGGCGTAGTAGGTACGCTGTAGTTGGGTGGCGAGATGCCTACGTTTTGCAATGTCGGATTCTGACTGCCTGAAGCAGTTATTGTTACCGAGATCATCGACGCTGACCAAGTGATGGGGTTGCTGAATGAAGTATCCGAGGCTCTATACGCGGTCCAAGAGACCTTGTAGGTGTCCGCGCCTAACGTTTTTGATGTTGCAGTAGCTGTTCCCGTGGCGCCATTCGGCGCCCGTGCCGTAGGCCAGTCAACAACCTGACCTGAGGATGCTATGGATATACCGAACATGATGATCACGTCTTCTCCGATGGAGTTCATGTAACCGAGACTGCATTGAATCTTGGAGTCGGGTGTGGAGATGGCGGTGAAGCTTGTATCAACGAAGCTTGGAGAAGTAGGCTTTCCGACGCTGAAGAGGTTCGGCTCCTCTCCTGAGTGAGTCACTCCTGCGCTCGATGAAGTGATTGTGACTCTAGCCGTGTACGAGCCTTCTTCAGCACCATCCGGAACTATCCATCCGGTTCCCTGGTTGCTCTTTATTATGATAAACTGCCCCGCGGCTAGCGAGCCGCTATTTCCGCCAGGCCCAGCATTATGTGCGACGCCAGAGGGCGATACTACAGTGAAGCTGGCTTGTAGGTCGTACGTCGGAATAGTGGTTGAGCCTGTATTCCATACCCGTGTCCAGAGATCCGCCTTTTCTCCGTAATAGTAGAAGTTCTTGTCGGAAGAAATTACCTCAATGCCGAAGTCGGTCCCTTGAGCCTCCAGTGGAGGGGCTCGCATTAATGGTATGAATACTGATAACACGACGGAGAAGATGAGAACCAGAGAAACGGCAGCCCGTTTCAAGGCTGCTCCCATAGCTCCATATCGGCATCAAGCGCATTCAAAAGACTTACGCCATTTCCCCATCCTGACTCGGTTTCTTGGGCTCTTGCCGTTATCTACTATTATCCCTGCCCGATTGTATCGTTTGGCATGGGATTCATCAAACCCGCCGACAAGCCCCATTGTCGGCCGATGCGTCGCTCTTGTCGCTTTGATCGCGGATGCCACAGTCGCCTTGATAGTGCCGAGACGAAGAGAATAGTGAGAAGCCAACGGAGTCAGCGGTGCTTGGGGAGTTTCACCGTCACGAAGCTGAGACATTTCTATTTCACTTACCTACTCCAGCGCCAGTGGCGAGCGATCAACGATACTCGCTCCTTTCACCCGCGGGCAACGAGCAAACACGACTAGTAGCTCGCGGTCTGTTGCTCGTCAAAGTAAGCCCTAGTCCGCGGCTTTTCGCGATAACTCAGACGCGGGAGCTGTCATCATAGCGCTGGACCTACGCAACAGCGCTATCTTCCGGCGCCGTCACTCAGTCCGGAGGCAATACACGCCTAGTTAGGCTGTAGCTCGCTCAGAAAACGACCCACTAGCCTCTTACACTATGTGCCGAGTGCAAATTCATTCCAAGCTGTCGTAGAGTCGAACGTACTCTAACCAGTTCTTCATTGTGGGGACGGGAACGCTCGGAAAGATGCTATGAGAGGTCCCTGCCACCTGCTCTCGCGTAAACCCAGAAACGTAGAACCAAGTCGCGGCTGCCGCGAGTCGGTTCAGTTCCTCATCACTTAGGAGTCGGTCAATCGAGATCATGCCTCTAGCGTTTGTTCTTGCTCCCATGACTACAGCATCAAAGGTTTCTAGGCATCGTTCCACCTTTTCCAGCGACTCGTCCAGTTCTTCGTCCTGTATGCCACCGGACTCGCAGCGAGCCCTGATCTTGGCGATGAGCAGTTCGATCTTCTGGCGCTTTCGCAGGCCCCATATCCTGTCGATTTCTTGGCGTTGAAGCATTCGACGATACCGTTTCCTCATCTCTCTCTTTGCCGCATCGGGTTGGCCTATGATGCCGAGACGCGGATCCCCTTGCGGGGCCAATGGAGCAGTGGGAGCGCTGTCTTGCGCTTCCCGGTACGCGTCGGCGCCCTCGGCTCCTTCATCGCTAGCGACATCGTACACGTAACCCATGTCACTAACCGACTCGGTCGTCCAATGCAGGGACTCCGAGATTGCGAGCTCAATCTCATCAGACTCATCGTGCTCATCTGCGACCCTTGGGATTTGATGAAGCATCAGCCATTCCTCGATGATCCCCAGATTGGTCAGATACCTGTGTTTGCTCTTGTCAAACCTCGGTGTACGACAGAACTGACATCTCTGCTCGTATCCTCCCTCGGCGCTCTTGAATCGTTTCCACGAGTGGTCGCCCCTCAAGGCGTATTGGAGGCACTGAACAGGTTCGACCCTTCCGCGACCATGACGCATGTAGTACTGCTCATGACCGCAACTTAGGCAGAGCATCCAGACCAGCCTACGATAGTGGCAGATCTGCCTCTGCCACTCCTTGCCGCAGTTCGGGCAAAGGTTCGGGACTCCACGAGGAAGCCTCGGAGTGAAATCAGCTAGGAAATAGTACCGTTCGAATCCGCATTGCGTGCAAGACATGCGGCATAGGTCTGTCGGTCTCTCGTCTGTGTCTGCTTCACTCCAGAAGCTGGAGCAGGCCGGACATTGGTCTGGCGGGTAGCCGTAGCCCACATCATCTATGATAAACTCGTTCTTCGAACCAGCATATCCGCAGCTAACGCACTCCGCACGCCCATAATCATGAGAGGGAGACGACACCGTATCAGTCCGCTTGCACCTGGGGCACCTACCGAGCGGATACTGGTCCCCTCGAGGAAGCTTCTTCTGCCAGCTCAGGAAATCGAGAAACCATTGTGGCGGGGGAGGTTGAGATACGAGACTACGTTTTTTGTGTAGGGCACGTCCCGTCTGCAAGACTCGCGCCCCTGTCCGTCTAATCAGACAACCGTCACAGGTTCTTATCCTCAAGAGAAGGATGAAAGTGAACTCACACGCGCGGAGGCTCTAGCCCTGTATGGGTATCAAGCTGCAGCAACTTGGTATCTTCCTCGGTCTGAGGCAGGTGTATGCCGTGCCTGGACATCATGAGGAGAATCGCCCGCGAAATCCAGAAAGCGACTGCTGGAGGCCCCTCGTGAGAACTCGACGGCCATTAAGCGGGCAGACTGGCGGCAAGGCTGGCACACTTCGCATCGGCCATCATAGAAGAGCCCTTCTCCCGGAGTGTCTGGTTGGTGTCTCCAAGTGGTTTGCTTCAAGAGAGACCAAGCGCTGATCGTTTAGGTGCGAAAGGTCATGCACTTACCGGGCTACGGGGCCTCCAGAGGAGGTAATGTCCGGAAAGTCTCAGAAAGGGGTTCGGCGCCCATCTCTATGGTGAATTGTCGAGCTGATAGGGCCATTGCGCCATGACAACGGTCCTTATCCACCAGGTGAAAGCTAGCATTCAAGTCTATGCGGCCCTCAGACGTACCACATCTTCAAACGGGGACCGCCTAAACCAGATTCGAAGGACCGGCAGTGTGTTGTCGCTCTCAACGAGATACCACTCATCCTCCTCCGATTTGGCATAGAGTGGCCTGATCGCTTTTTGGCACAGTTCGTCAACTTTCCTCAAACGCTTGACATGGCCGCCTCTCGCCAATGCCAAGACCTCCTTGTGTCCAGACAGACCAACCTCAATCGCTTCAGTATAGGTTTCCAACGGTTTCTCGCCTACGAGGACTAGCTGAAAATCACGTTCCGCCCACTCACCCACAATTTTGCTATACTCCTCGATGTCATCCGGTGAGATCTTAGCCAGATCCTTGTACTTCCTCAACCGCCTAAGTGCTTCCTGAAGAACGATTGCAGAGAGTTTCTCCTCCTCGTGAAGTCTCTGTATAGTCCTGAACTCCCTTGGATAGTTGGTCATCGCGTTGTCCAAGATCTTCGATGCAATATCCTCGCGTTTCCTGCGCATGGCAAGTCGCCACGAAAAGAAGTCAAACAATGCTCGCTTCAAGGTTGGACTGAAAAGAAGTCTCACCTTGCGGAGAGAACAGGCTGGTGGAATGTTCAGGAGGAAGACCTGTTCAACTATGTCGATCTCTTCAGGGGCGACGAATATAACTCCGTATGGGCTCTCTTGCTGCTTCTTATCGCTCACAACGAGTCTTGGCACAGTCTCAAAGTATTGCCCTATCTCCTGCTGGTAAGCCTTGGTCATCTCATCAAGACGAGGTTCTATCTTCCGTTTCAGCCAAAAGAACCAGATTCGTTTCCAGCCGAAAACAACAACTGCTCCTAGAAATATGAGAAGGATCCCAACGACTAATTGCTCGACGAAAGAGCTTGGAAGCCACAAAGACATTCATTCGATTACTCTGTTTCGAGCTTTGATCGCGCATTCGAACTTGTCGCAGGCGGCGACATACTTGCCCCCTAGGTTATACACTGCACGGAGTTGCTTCAGATCCGCAAGTGGTTCATGGCAGAAATGGCATTCAAGGTTCTTGGGGTCAATGTCGAACTGCTTCAGTACTTTCGCACTTGCCACCCCTGGAACTACGACGAACTGCACAAACCCATTCGCTCTGTGGCTGATGTTTTCAGCCGCCGCTTTCAGCATACCCATCAGAGGAAGCATTGTCAGTACCTCTAGATCTCCATAGGCGCCCTATAGGCTTGCCATGACATCTGTGTAGTTGCCTCGTCATACGCTAATTAATCATTCGGGTCAGTAATCGCAGGACACGAAGTTCATCAGTCGGGCGAGGGAGCAGGCTCTCAGCCCTGAAGATCAAAGGAAGCTTCGTGGGGCCCAATTCAGGAGGACCCCTGACAGCGTTGCTGTTCGTTGCCCCCTGGCTTTGGCCAAGATGACGAACTTGCTGCTGCAGCTCCAGACAGGTGCCCCACAGCAGGACACTGTGTTGAACCCCTCTTAGAGGCCTCGTCCGGCGGCGCCTAACCAGCAGATCGCACCCCCGGTCCAAATCGTCACGGCCGGGAATCGAACTTTCTTTTCCATTCCCACCCCCGGCTCCATAGTTGAGCCTTCTCGGGACCGGGGGCGCCTTGAAATGCACAAATGGCTAGACTTGTGACCTTCCGCACTTGGGGCAAAAGGCATCTCCTACGGGGATCGGAGTTTCGCAGAACTTGCACCTGTTTGAGAGCAGAAAGCGTTCGGCAATCTTCAGGAGACTGCGCACATCCATTCCGGTCTTCCCCAGTGTAACACGACTCCATTCGAAGATTAGGATTACCTGTCCATATGGCCAAACGTGCTTGCGGAGATCATGATGGCCCAGACCAGTATGTTCAGCGCTTCTCGAGTCTCCATTGCTGTCAGATGTAACACTTAAAGTCGAGTAGATCATGCCATCTACGGCGTTCGAAAATGCCTCTTGAAACACGGCCAGATGGGCAGCGCAATAGTCGCGTAACCCCCGCACTCGCGACGGTTTTCATTCTCGGCTTGATCGTGTCCGCACAGTCCATTCAATTCGTGACTGCTGACAACATGGGGGCTGACTCTACTTCCGTTACGATGAACTTTCACATGCATTCGTTGGTGTTCAGCGTCTCTGCATCGGTTTTCATCTACGATGGTGCTGACACTGGTCCTCCGACCTATGCGACGCCCGTAACGACTCCGGTCTCCTGCAGTTCTTCGTCATCCGAGTTCCAGCAGTTTCTACCTCAGAGTGCTCAGACCCGGCCCAGTGACAGCAATGTATGGTTCGGCGGCGTCTCGTGGGTCACTCAACCACTGGATGAGGATTTAACGATCAGAGGAAACGCGAGCATGACCGTCTGGATGAGCAGCTCGGACACCGATGTTGCGGAGTCCGGTTACGTATTCGGCATGTCCGAGTCTGACAGCATAGCAAACATCGTCGGTGAACCAATGTACGGATACTACTATGCTAAGGGCAGCGTCCTGGAGTCCACGCCGAGTCTCCGTCGGCTTACGTTCAGTGTCGATCGAACGTTCACAAAGGGCAATCTCATAGCTTTCTTTGTGGCCGTATGGTCAACCACAAAAGGCTGGCAGTATCAGGTCTATTTCGACAGCCCAGCTGCGAACTCGTTTGCGGAACTACCGGTCGCCAGCGTTCCCGTTCCAGAGTTCTCCCAAATGGGAATCTTAGTCAGCGTGAACTTTGCACTTCTATCATCCTACATGTTGATTCGGAAGAGCCGTCCCTCTTCGGGTTCACGTTTGCGCTGTGTTGATTGGCCGTGCCGTGAATTGCGTTAGCTGCTGATTCACGCGCTCCTAGAGGACAAGATGCGAGGGTGGCATGAGGCACTTGGCGGGCGGGGCAGGATTCGAACCCGCGACTCCAGGCTCCGGAGGCCTGTGCCCTGTCCTGGCTAGGCGTCGGGAGAGGCTCAGCGCTCTCTGTACCCGCCCAGACCCGCCCGATGTCAAATCCGATAGCAAGCTGGCCCACCCTTTGTTTTCAGCTCGCGAT
>Ga0315312_1000764_pt1 | contig 31197 bp, 19 predicted proteins | sample TDP7_MG_FD_203629 | JGI IMG/M metagenome (GOLD analysis project Ga0315312, IMG submission 203629) | Freshwater sediment microbial communities from Lake Towuti, South Sulawesi, Indonesia - TDP7 | ecosystem: Environmental > Aquatic > Freshwater > Lake > Sediment | place: Indonesia: South Sulawesi... | reverse complement strand
TTAGTGCCGCCGGACCCAACGCCAGAATTTGACAAATTTGACGCCGATTGAGTTTCATTGCCATATCCCCCGCACAAAATTGCCTGCCCCCTGCTGCTCAATCCTGCCAGATGTCGGTCGTGCGGGCCGTGACATCGGGCATCGGCGGCAGCGGCTGACTGGGAATCGGCTCGTACCAGAACGTAGCTGTTGACCAATCGTCTTGCGTTTCGGTCAGGCCTTGATTCCAGGCGATCTGCTGAATTGTTATCCGGCATTCTTTCTGCCAATAGATAGGATCAGGCAGGTGCCAACGATACATCGACACGAATTCCTTCTGGTTCAAGTTGCAGCCGTTATAAAAATATGGCGTCTGCTGCATGCCGTATGACAAGCACACGTAGTCTTCGCTGCCCGTGCCGCAAATCGTTGGAAACTCATTGTCACCATCCATATAAATTTTTATTTCGCCTTCACCCCACCACTGTCCTGGGTGCATATTTCGTATCCCGATCAGTGCGCCGATGTATCGGCCCTTGTTGGTTCGCTTCGGCAGCAGTACGAAGTCCTGCTTCAGGGTGGTCGGATTTTCTCTGCGGAATAGTACGTGCAATCGCCCGATGCCGCGCAGATGATTGTCATCAATCGTGTAGTCAATCTGGTAATATAGCGGCACATTTTTCTTGCCTTGGTTTGTAAGTGTGATTTTTGCCCGCTTGATAAAGGGCATGGGCAGCCAGATATTCATGCTGGCGTTTTGGCCGAGCGAATGCACCGCCGAATGATACGGCATTACCTTGCCGTGCGCAAAACCCATAAAATCGCCAATGGGGCACTCGATGCTGGGATGCTCTTGCCCATCCCACCACGCGCGGATTACCAGGCTTCTAAGATTGTTCGGCTCTTTGCTGGTCGTCATCCAGATATGTCGGATGGTACCCGGGCCCTTTATGTCACAAAGCTGCACATCTTCGCCCGCTTTTAGTGTTCTCATTGGCGAGCCTTTTCTGCCAACACCGAGTTGGCTGGCAGCTTGGCCGCCCTGGCCCGGCACCCCAGTAGGATTCTCAAATGAAATTGAGCGCGAGACCAGACCAGCATCAAGCAAATAAGGCTGCGCTACGATGTCTACCGGTTCCTGGAGCAATCCACAGCCCGATATCAAAATGGCAAGACGCAATAGCTCTCCTACAATAATTCCTGCACCCATAGCTTCTCCTTTCAAACCTGTTTTAAGACGTTGTGAATAATTCGTGGTTTGTGATTAGTGATTCATGGTTCAATGGACGATTCACTATCCACTTAACCAGATTGCAGATGGAGCTTTGCAAGTGCGCTGGTTTTGGGATCCCTGCTCTGTAATCATTGTCCCCTTTTGGGGGATAACTGTTATCAGTGCTGCGAAGCGTACTCATACAGTCCCTTCACTACGTCTTCTTGGGCATCTTCAAAGAATATCCCCCGACCTGGTACTTCGTTTCCTCTTTCATCTTTGTGCACTTTAGCGACCGAAGCACTGAGATTGAATTGGCGGGTCTGCTCCAAGATAGGCGTTATCTTTGTCTGGAGACGCTCCGCAGCCTGCCTGGCGCATTTGCTGCTGTAAATGCCTCGAAAACTCAAGCTCTCGCTCTGGCAATCGCATGTTGTGCCATCAGGAGTGACACATTCAACTTTTACCTTACCGTTATCTGCCTTAACGCGCCTAAAGACTCGGCCGTGCCGGTTTCCACTATGCGGCGGCTCCTCGACGGCTGCAAATACTTTCGAGCAGAGTTCGTCAAATTTTACCTGGTTTGAAGCAATCAATCCTTTTCTGCCAGCAGTCACCGGCTGCATCCAGATGTCACGCAAGGTATGAAAATCCAGCCAAAACACTCTGTGCTTTAATTCACTGAGTATTTGCATAAAGTCAAAACCGAAGCTCTCCGGGAAGTGGAATGCCCGTTTTATGCACTGCTCGAATATGGTCTGCCAGGCAGGTTTTTGGGCCTTCGGTTCCAGAGTCAAAAGCATTTCCAAAATAGGCCGGGCTAAATCATGGTCATCTTTACTATCGAGCATGATCTTCTCTGTCACAGCCCTTATCGCGCTTAAGTGAGCCTGATCTGCTCGCCAAAGAACATTTTTCAATGGTGCTATCATATCCTTTTGAATTTGCCTGCGGGAGTCACTTGGGGGTTCCATCTGGTATATGTCAGACAAAATCCACAAGAGACTTTCGAATGTTTGCGTGTGGCCGTCAATGTCGTATGAGGATGGTTTTCCCATTAGTTGTTTGAAGAGGTTATAGTTTTCACCGTTTTCTGCTAATTTCAGGATGTCTCCAGCATGATACCTGATGCTCCCTATGATTATAGCAAGATCGCGGTCGGGCATATCATCCATCTGGCTAAGCAGTGCCTCAAAGCCATCTTTTCTGGTTGCAGGGCTGATGATTTGTTCGATAATTTTTGCACGTGGCCAACCGTCTATTATTGTTTTCAGTTTTGTGAATTCTGCTTCTGCATCTTGTCTGCGCCTGCGCTCATCAAGAGCCCAAAAAAATGGCCATGTAAGTATGAAATGATAGCCGATGGTTTTCAGCAGTCCCCATTCGCGTTTTGTGAACTGTTTTATAAGTCGCGGCAGTCCCCCCCATATTATCACCAGGCCCACACACGCAACGGCTTTCGACAGTGGTTTCTCGAAAAAGTATATCCCCGCCAAGAGAGCCGCAGTAATTATATTGGCGTATATCGCAGTAAATAGATGACGATAGAAATCGCTATTGTTTTTTGGTTTTCTGCCCATCTGCATTCTCCTAACTAAAACCGTCTTGGAACCCCGACTTGGTCGGGGGTTGCAAAAACAATAAGTGAGCGATAGGCCGGAGCTCCATCTCTCTCACAGAAAACGCAAAAAACTCTCAGGTCTTAACACTTTAATATTGTCCTCAAAATGGCAAGTCAAGAAAAAACTGGTAAAATCGGCAAGCTGAAGATTTTTTCAAAAATCTGGATGCGCAGACAGAGAAAGACAGATGACTTCTAAATAATGAAGCGGATTATATCGGTATCTCGGCGGACGGATATTCCGGCTTTTTACGGCGATTGGTTTATGGGCCGGCTAAAAGAAGGCTTTGCCGGCGTGGTAAATCCTTTTGGCGGGCAGAAATGTCTTGTGTCCCTAAAACCGGAAGATGTCGCTTGTTTTGTCTTCTGGTCCAAAAACTTTACGCCTTTTCTTGAGAACCTAAAGATTGTCGATAGATTAGGCTACAAATTTTACTTCAATTATACTGTCACCGGTCTGCCGAGCGTCTTTGAGCCTAACGTCGATAAGCGCTCCGCGATTGAAACCTTGAAGCTCCTGAGCAAAATGTATTCGCCGAAGCACATAAACTGGCGTTTTGACCCCATCATTATCTCAAATATATGCGGGCGTGAATTTTTTATCAGCGCGTTTGAAAAACTTGCCGGCGAGTTTGAAGGATTCGTGCAGCGATGCTATTTTAGCTTTGTATGTGAATACAACAAGGTCAAGCGCAATTTCCAGCAGCTTCAAAAATCAACGGGCGTGCGCGTTATTGAAACCAGCCAAGACTTCAAGGTCGATTTGGCAAACGAACTGGCAACTATTGCAGAACATCACGGAATCCAGATGTTTTCCTGCTGCGGAGATTATCTGGTCGGCGACAAGATCAAAAAAGCTCACTGCATCGATGGGAGTATTATTGAGAGTTTGTTCTTTCCAAAAAGCCTCCAGTATGTAGAAAAACCGACCAGGGACCAGTGCGGCTGCACTGAGAGCGTAGATATTGGCACCTATGATACGTGTCCGCACAGTTGTGTTTACTGCTATGCGAATGCTCACAAAAGCAGGGCCTACGAAGCCTTTGCCAACCACAATAAGGATTCTGCCTTTTTGGGTTACAGTAAATCTGAATCAGACATATGGGTCACACAAATACCAAGTGGTCAGTGGTTAACCAATGGGCAGATTTAATACTAATTGTTCAATCGCTACCTCGGCTTTTGTCTGGCCGGTTTTTATCGCATAATCAATCGCAGCTAATTGCTGAAGAATCCGGCTCAGTTGAGCCAAAGTTATTTTGCCGACCTGTGCAAAGAAGCTTTCTTCTTTACTGGGCCAGACTCGCAGTCTCTTACCGACCTGGTAAGGGCTGATGCCTTTTTCAAGCAGGGCTTTGGCGTTGTACATCTTGCGAAAATGATACGCAAATGCACCTACTACGGTGTACTCAGCATCCTTATCCTGGGCGAACATATTCCGCAGGCGAGCCACAGCTTTTGCTGTCTTGCCAATGGTGATGGCATCGATCACTTCGAAAACGTCGTAGATGCGATTATGGCCAATGAGCGACTCTATGTGCTTAGCCGTTATGACCTTCTCGTCCTCGGCAAAAAGGGCCAGCTTATCAATCTCGCTGTATAGGCGCGTCAGGTCGTCGCCGGTCAGTTCAACCAGTAGCTCGGCTGCATCTTTATCTATCTTTTTGTCGTGCGCATCGCTGGCGTATTCTGACAGCTTCGCGGGCAACTGCCAGGGTTTGAGTTCCTTTACTTCGATCAATTTGCCAACGCTGGGCAGTTTTTTTGCCAGTTTGGTGTTGCTTGGCCAACTGCTGACCGTCAATATAAGTACCCCGGTTGGACAGGGATTATCGAAATAGTCTTCCAAGATATGACGGTTTTGGGATAGAAAATCGTCTGCGTTTTTTACGACAACAACTCGCTTTGCCGTCAAGAATGGAACAGTCCTAAGTTCATCCAGAACATCGGCAACAGACACCTCGTTCGCATCGCCGATAAAAAGCCCGGTTGCTCTTTGTGCCGGCTCGACTAACTGCTGGATGAATTCCTGACACTGCGCGTTGACCAGAGATTCATCTTTGCCGGCAAATACGTAAATGCCCGCCTTCGGCGGGAGTTTTGAAGTTTTATCTTGAGTTCTCTGCATTTTCAGCAACTATTTTTTCTGCGGCCACGAGCTTATCGCCGGGCTTGAGCTTGATAAGTCGCACGCCCTGGGTATTTCTGCCGATGGAGCGGATTTTGTCCAGGCCGGTTCGGATAATCATTCCGTTAGCAGTAATGAGCATCAGATCGTCGTTGCTTTGTACCGCTTCTAATGCGACTACTTTGCCGTTTCGAGCGGTGGTCTTTATGTTCTTCAGGCCTACTCCACCCCGGCCCTGGGGCCGATAGCTCTCGGTGGCAGTTCGTTTGCCGTAGCCGTTTTCGCATACCGTAAATAGCGAAGCCTTTTCCTCGACGATTACCATTCCGACTACCGCATCTCCAGGACGCAGTTTTATTCCTCGCACACCTCTGGATGCCCGGCCCATCGAACGGACCTGGCTTTCGTCGAAGCGTATGGTCATACCGTCACGCGTGCCCAGAATAATATGGTCGGACCCCTTGGTCAGGGCTGCTCCTATCAGGGCATCATTGGGATCAAGATTGATGGCGATTACGCCGGTCGACCTGGGGTTGCTGTAAGCCGAGAGTTTCGTTTTCTTTACAGTGCCGTTCCTTGTAGCCATTATAAGCTGACGTTGTTGTTTTTCGTCCTCTTCGCCATCGAAACTACTGACATTGATCACCGAGGCTATTTGCTGGTCTTGCAGCTTCAGCAGGTTCACGATATTTCGTCCTTTGCTCTGTCGCGACATACTCGGAACGTCATAGACCTTCAGCCAGTAGCATCTGCCGCGATTGGTGAAGATGAGAAGATAATCGTGTGTCGAGGCAACAAACAGATGCTTTATGAAATCGCCTTCTTTGGTTTCTGAGCCGATGATGCCTCTGCCGCCTCTGGCCTGTCTGCGGTAGGTGTCAATCGGCATTCGCTTGACGTACCCATCGTGGCTGACGGTGACGATGACTTCCTCCTCGGCAATCAGGTCTTCGATTTCGAGTCGCTCGGCTTTAGCAGTGATTTTTGTCCGCCTGGGGTCGGTGTATTTCTCCTTTATCTCGTGGATGTCCTCGCGGATTATATCCAGCAAAATGGCTTCGTCAGCCAGTATCGCTTCGTAGCCTTCTATTTGCTCGGTAAGCTCGGCGTATTCCTTGGCGAGCTTTTCCATCTCCAGGCCTGTTAGTCGCTGCAGTTGCATGGTCAAAATTGCATCAGCCTGCGGGCCGGTGAGTGTGTGTTTGCCTTTACTTTTTTCCTTAATAAAGGCCTTTGGCAGAATCTTGGTCAGTGTGGCTGACTCTGCCAATCGCAACGGCTTTTTCATCAGGTTCAGCTTCGCCGTTGGTGTGTCGGGCGATTTCTTTATCAAATCGATAATCTCATCGATGTCACTGACTGCCAATATCAGGCCTTCCAGAATGTGGGCTCTGTTTCTGCATCTTTTCAGCAGGAATCTGCTTCGCCTTCGGACAACGGTTTTGCGGTGCTCAATGAAGCAGTCAAGAAGACCCCTTATGTTCAGGGTTTCAGGTCTATTATTAACTAAGGCGATATTGGCGATGGCAAAAGTGCTTTGCAAAGGTGTGTAGCGGTAAAGCTTGTTCAGCGCGATTTCGGCATCGGCGTCTTTCTTTAAGTCCACCACAATCCGCAGCCCGTGACGGTCCGATTCGTCTCTAACGTCTGCGATTTCCGGAATCACATCATTGTGGACGCAATCGGCAATTCTCGAGACGATTGTAGTCTTGATAACCGTATAAGGTATCTCGGTTATTACGATTCTCACCCTGCCTTTTCTGCTGGTTTCGATATCTGCTTTGCCACGTACTGTCAGATGGCCGCGGCCAGTTGTGTAGGCATCTTTGATGCCCTTTGTGCCGCAGATGGTCCCCCCGGTTGGGAAGTCCGGACCGGGCAGAACCGCCATAATATCTTTGAATCCGCAGTTCGGGTCGTTGATGACCAATAGCAGTGCATCACAAACCTCTGCAACATTATGCGGCGGAATGTTTGTGGCCATTCCAACAGCGATGCCCATCGAGCCGTTGGCCAGCAGATTCGGAAACTTCGAGGGCAAAACAGTTGGCTCGGTCCGTGTTTCGTCATAGTTGGGCACGAAGTCGACAGTGTCGTGCTCGATGTCTTCCAGCATATCCATAGCCGGCCGGGCCATTCTGGCTTCGGTATATCGCATAGCAGCAGGCGGGTCGGCATCTATACTGCCGAAGTTGCCCTGCGGGTCAATCAGCGGATAGCGCATATTCCAGTCCTGAGCCATGCGCACCAATGTCCCGTATGTAGCCTGGTCGCCGTGAGGATGATAGTTGCCGCTGGTATCGCCGACGATTTTGGCGCACTTGCGGTGCGCGCTTCGCGGACCCAGATTCAGATCGTTCATCGCTACCAGGATTCGTCTTTGCGATGGTTTTAGGCCGTCACGAACATCGGGTAGCGCACGCGAAACGATGACGCTCATCGCGTAGTTCAGGTACGAGGTCTTTAGCTCGTCCAGGATGCGTAAGTCCTCAAAACGCTCCTGGATTTTCTTGATTTCCTTCATATCATTATATTCCTACAAAGCAGGTGTTATGCCACTAAATTATATTCGGCTGTGCGAAAAGTCAAGTCTGATAGAGGCACCGACTTTGGCCTTAAAATTGACCTAAACAGCGGAAATTTTGGCAGAATTTTTTGGTTTTGGCCGTTAATGGTTTATACTTTAGATGAGGGCGTTATGAAGGAGCAGTTGCGTTGTTGACAATCTACACATAATACTCCTTCCTTCTCTTAGGGGGGCAGGCTGACCAGCCAGGTCACACATGGTGGGGGGGTCACTGTCTCCCTTTTTTTCGCGCATTCGAATTAACCGCGGAGGACGCCAAGAGCGCTGAACTGATCAATAAAAAGTTTTTTCCTCTGCGTGCTCTGCGCTCTCAGCGGTAAAAATTGCTCATCTCAAACAAAAAACGAGCTATGGCAGATATTCCCATAGCTCGTTCTTGTCAGGGTTCCCGCTTGGCTTGGCGGGAACCCGATATGAGGGGGGCTTTAGGTCAGCACCGTGCCCTCCGCCGACAAAATAGTCCCAGGCTGCCCAGACCCAACAGAGCCATTGTTGCTGGCTCGGGAATAGGCTCTTGCGTCAGTGAAAAGTTAAACAAACCGGTAGTGGGAACATTGATGTCAAACGAAAGCGTAAGCAATTCGCCTTTTTTGACCGGATTGAGCCCGCTAAACTTGATGGCTGCAGGGTGAATATATTGTATGTTTTGCAGCTTGTTGCCTCCGGCGCTGGCACTGCACGGGACGAAGGTTGCCCCACCGCCACCGGATAGACTCAGTATATAAGCCGTCCAGTCGATACTACTAGTGTTCTGGATGGTCTTAACCACGGTAAATGTCGGGTCTGAGTCTGTTTGACCGCTCATTAGGACCAGATCTGCAGACGCGGAGTAGATGGTTTCATTCATGGTCAGCGTTGGTCCTGAATAATCGAATGCCCAGTTGTGCTGATTCTGGGTGCCGGGGAACGCGCACGTAAAGGGCGCTGCACCGGGATTTTCCTCAGGATTTACAAAACCTGCCTGAGCGACGCGGCCTGAAAATGTCACCACCCCCATCAACATAAGAACGACTGCTAACTTTTTCATTTTCTTTCCTCCGATAGTATTTAAGTTTCGCTTTTCTTGATACTGCCAAGTTATGCAGCAATTATGGTCATGTTCTCAATCCGTGAGCTGAAGGACCTTCCGTTTAATCACCGCTGATCTTGTGTCATAGGCATCCCCCTTTCCCGCAACGTCTGTTCTTCCTGGTCAGCAGGCTCACCACTCCACCGAGGCCAAGCAGCGCTATTGTTGCCGGCTCCGGCACTTGCACAATGTAGTCCTGCTTTCCATTGTAAACAAAGGCTCGCAGGTCTGCTTTTGGGCCACAACCGGTCAAGCTGTGCAGCCAGCTATTTGCCAGCGCTGTATTAGCACCCTCGCAACGGAAACCACCGCTGCAAGCTGTGCCGTCAACTGTCACGTCCCAGCCCGCCGGCGATGTGGGAAGACCTTCATATATGATTTCCCATACCGCCGTGGCAAAGGCTTCGGCAGCGCTATTTTGTTGGACACTAAACGGTCCGCTGCCGACCCAAGCCGGGTTGAAAAATCTGCCCCACAATTCGCTAAGATAATTTGCCTTCTTAGTCCCTATTGACTCGCCGAGAAAACTGTTATACGCATCTTCAGGCATGACTACGTCGTAGGTGAACGTGCTGTTTGGCGCTGGCTCGTGCAATTCAATACAGAAGCCGCCGATTAGGCCGTTCGGCCAGATAGTGCCTTGCCCTGTGCCGGCTGTCTTATTCAGCATGTAGACACCGCCGTACATCGCTGTGCCCTCCTGACCAGCACCCCAAACCGCTACTCCAGCTTCGTCACAGGCACCGTAGCCAGAATGTACTATGTCTACGGTACCGGGCGATATGGCTTGGGCTGATAGACACGGCAAAGCCAGGATAAGCACTGCAAAAAGACTTTTTACCACCCTTAGTGTTTTCATTTTCTTCACCCCCAAAAACTGACAAACTAAATCCGGCACTTGAGTCTATACAGTTCAAGTGACCAAACACTTTTGCATGGGTGTCCAGTAGAGGAGAACTTAAGAACACCCCCCATTCCGATTTGGGCCCCCGCAAAGCGGGAACCCTTGCAACCCCCCGGGAGCAATTTACAGTAGTAAGTTTATCGCATTAGCTTGCAAAAGTCAAGAGTATCTCAGACGAATCTGCGGATAGGGCTGAAATTTTTTCTGGCATGTCCCTCAGCGAGGCAGGAACAAAATTATTATAGGATTTAGGTGAAAATTTTTTTGATGGTCGGCTTTGAGTTTTTTCGTGTTTCGCTTTCAGCTTGACGGCAGGAAAAACCCCGCTTGAGGGTTCCCGCCAAGCGGGGTCCCAAAGGCGGGGCTAAATATCCTTCGACCCGGCTCAGGACGGATTTAGCCCCACGTTTTATCCGCCAGACGTACGGCGGATTTACGTGGGGTTTATTGCTAAGCCTGGCGCAGCCACCTGTCAATTGCTGCTGCGGCCTCTCTTCCGCTATTGATTGCGCTGACCACCAGAGAGGCTCCACTGACCGTGTCACCAGCAGCAAATACCCCCGGCTGGCTTGTCTGATAGTTGTTCACGAGCACATTGCCTTTATCGTCAAGCTGCACGGCGAGACTATCAATCAAGCCTTCGTGGACGACGTGCAAAAATCCCATCGCCAGGATAACAAGGTCTGCCTCCAGAACGGACTCGGTTCCGGGAATTTCCTTTATTTTCCAGCCGCCATCTTTTATCCATTCGACCTGGCAGTAAGCAAGCCCACCAACACGGGTTTCATAGCCAAAGAAGTTTTTGGTCATCACGGACCATAATCGCTCGCAGCCCTCTTCGTGTGAGGACGAGTTGCGCATAATCCGCGGCCACATGGGCCAGAGAGTGTCCGGCGGGCGGGCGTCCGGTGGCTTGGGCAGGATTTCCAACTGGTAAATCTTTCTTGCTCCCTGCCGAGCAGCGGTGCCAACGCAGTCACTACCGGTGTCACCACCTCCTATGACGACCACAACACGGCCTTCGGCCGATGGAGTTTCAATTTCGGATTTTCGATTTTCGATTGCCAATTTCCGATCCCCAATTGGCAATCGGCAGTCGTAAATTTCGTTGAGCTTGTTCTGTGCCGTAAGGTAATCCATCGCGAAGATGATGTTATCATAGCCTCTGCCCGGTACGGCCAGGTCTCTTGGTTGGCGGGCCCCCATTGCCAGACAAACGCAGTCAAACATTTTGTGCAAGTAGCCAGGACTGAGGTCCTCTCCAGCATCTACGCGTGTCTGGAATTGGACACCCTCGGCTCGCACCTGGTCCAGCCGACGGTCGATGATGTGCTTTTCGAGCTTAAAGTCCGGGATGCCATATCGCAACATGCCGCCGAGTTTCTCCTCTTTCTCGAAGACGACCACATCATGACCGGCCCTTGCCAACTGTTGTGCGGCTGCTAAGCCAGCCGGCCCTGAGCCTATCACCGCAACTTTCTTTCCGTCCTTGTGCTTGGCCGGCAGCGGCTTAATCCAGCCCTTCTCAAAGCCGCGTTCCGCAATCTGGTACTCGATGTGTTTGATCAGTACCGGCTCATCGTTGATCGATAGGGTGCAGGCTGCCTCGCACGGCGCAGAGCACACCCTGCCGGTAATCTCCGGGAAATTATTGGTGGCATGAAGATAGTGACAGGCCTGTTCCCAGCGGTCTCTGTACACCAAATCATTGATATCCGGTATGCAGTTGCCAAGCGGGCAGCCCGCGCCGTGACAGAACGGGATGCCGCAGTCCATGCACCTTGCTGCCTGCCGATGGATTTCATCCGGTGTAAGCGGCAAATCAAGCTCCTTAAAGTCTCGGACTCGCTGCTCGATGGGGCGATGTCCGACATCCTGCCGTTTGTGTTTCAAGAAGCCTTTCAGCTCAGGCATAGAACACCTCTTCAGTCGCCGGTGTAGTTTCAGTGTCGCGTTGTTCGGCTGCACGCATTTTTTCTAAAGCCTGGCGATAATCTATGGGGACGACCTTGACGAATTTGCCCACCATATTTGGCCAGGCATCCAAGATTTGCTCTGCTCGTTTGCTACCTGTCCATCGAAAGTGGCGGGCGATCAAATCTTGCAGTAATTCTTTATCCTGCCTTTGCCAGACGGATTCAAGCTCCACCATATCAAGGTTGCACAGGGTGTCGAAAAGCTGGAGCTCATCCAGCACGTACGCTATACCGCCGCTCATACCCGCGGCGAAATTGCAGCCGGTTTGTCCGAGCACCACCACTACTCCGCCGGTCATGTACTCGCAGCCGTGGTCGCCCAGACCTTCGACCACAGCGGTAGCTCCGCTGTTTCGGACGGCGAAGCGCTCGCCCGCCATCCCGTTAATAAATACTTCGCCGGACGTTGCGCCGTAGAGCAAAGTATTGCCCACGATGATATTCTCATGCGCTATAAACGGTGAGCCTTGGGGTGTCTGGACGATGATTCGTCCGCCGGAAAGTCCCTTGCCCAGATAGTCGTTGCTCTCACCGACCAGCCGCAGCGTCACGCCGGGAGCCAGAAACGCGCCGAAGCTCTGCCCTGCCGAGCCGCGGAAAACAACCTCCAACGTCCCATCCGGCAGTCCTGCTGAGCCGTGTTTGCGCACGATACGATTACTGAGGATTGCCCCCACCGTCCGGTTAACATTGCGAATCGGCATCTCAATTCTCATCTTTTGTTTCTGCTCAATGGCAGCGTTTACCTTTTCCAGGATTTGCCAGTCCAGATTGTCAATTTGTGGTTTAGGCCCCAAACCCGTCCTGAGCCTGGTCGAAGGATTTATTTGGGGGTTTCTCGGTTGATGAAAGATGGCAGAAAAATCCAGCTCCTTGGCCTTATAGTGGTCGATAGCTTTTCGCACGGCCAATCGGTCTACTCTGCCGACCATGTCCTGAAAATATCTTATGCCCAGTTCAGCCATAATCTGGCGCACTTCTTCGGCCACAAAGTACATAAATCGTTCCACATACTCCGGTTTGCCTGCGAATCTTTTGCGTAGCTCCACCTCTTGGGTTCCGATCCCAAATGGGCACGCCCCTTCGTGGCACTTTCGTAGCAGCGTGCAGCCCAGTGTCACCAGAGCGGCCGTGCCGAATCCAAACTGCTCAGCTCCCAGAAGCGCTGCCACCACCACGTCTCTGCCGGTCTTGAGCTGGCCATCAACCTGCAGCCGTATTCGGTCTCGCAGGCCGTTCATCACCAGCACCTGTTGTGTTTCAGCCAGCCCAAGCTCCCAGGGACAGCCGGTGTGCTTGATCGAAGAAAGCGGACTTGCACCAGTTCCACCGTCGTGCCCGCTGATTAGAACTTCATCTGCGTTGCCTTTGGCAACACCAGCGGCAATAGTGCCCACGCCAACCTCGGCAACCAACTTGACCGATACCTTTACGCCGGGATTACTACATTTCAGGTCATATATAAGCTGCGCCAGGTCTTCGATGGAATATATATCATGGTGAGGAGGCGGAGATATAAGAGTCACGCCCACAGTCGAGTGCCGCAGCCGGGCAATTTCCTCTGTCACCTTGTGTCCCGGCAGTTGTCCGCCCTCGCCAGGCTTGGCACCCTGAGCTATCTTTATCTGTAGTTCTTCAGCGTTAGCAAGATAGTTTATCGTGACACCGAATCTGCCGCTGGCAACCTGCTTGATGGCACAATTGCTGGAGTCACCATTCGGCTGGAGTGTATAACGTGAAGGGTCTTCGCCGCCTTCGCCGGTGTTGCTCATCGCGTCCAGGCGGTTCATCGCGATAGCCAGGCACTCGTGTGCTTCTTTGCTGATCGAGCCGTGACTCATCGCACTGGTACAAAACCTCTTTATAATCTGGGAAACTGGCTCCACCTCATCAATATTAACAGGCTCGCCTGAGACAAATTCAAATAGGCCACGCAAGGTATAAAGCCTTTGTGACTGATCGTTGACCGCTTTAGCGTAATCTTTGTAAGCGTTCGCATCGTTATTCATTACGGCGTGCTGTAGTCGCGATACAGTTATGGGATTCCAAAGATGGGCCTCGCCATTGCGCCTATAATGATATTCTCCGCCAAAGTTCAGCTCTGGAACCGCTGCCAAACGCTGCTGGAACGCCAATCGATGCCTTGCAAGGACCTCCTTTGCAATTTCTTTTAGCCCAATTCCACCAATCCGCGAGCTGGTGCCGGTAAAGTATTCGGCAATGAAATCACGGTTTAATCCGGTCGCTTCAAACAACTGGGCGCCTGTGTAGCTGCGCAGAGTCGAGATGCCCATCTTGCTCATTGTCTTGAGAATCCCCTTTTTTATCGCCGCGATATAATTGTCCGCTATCTGGCTTGGCTCCATCTCGGCGGGCAGTTCGCCTTGGCGGTGCAGTTGGTCAAGCGCTTCAAATGCCAGATATGGATTGATTGCATTTGCGCCATAGCCGCACAAGAGGCAGAAGTGCATAACCTCTCTCGGCTCACCACTTTCAACAATCAAACCAGCTTCGCCCCGAAGTCCATGATTAAGCAACCAATGGTGAACCGCTGATGTTGCCAGAAGCGACGGAATCGCAGCTTTCTGCTGGGAAATACCACGGTCGCTAATAATAACAAGCGTTGCTCCATCTTTGATAGCGCTTTTTGCAGAATCTATCAGCTCATCAAGACCACGCCGAAAGGCTCGCCCTGAGGTGCGTGTATCAACATCAAATAACGCCGACACAGTTGCCACCTTAAAATCATCGCTCTTTGTCGACCTCAGCCGTTCGATGTCTTCATTAGTTAGAATCGGATGCGGCAGCTTAAGCTGTCTGCAGTGCTGCGCAGTCTCATCAAGGATGTTGCGCTTTTTGCCCGTGAATGTCATCAAGCTCATCACCAATCCTTCACGCAGTGGATCGATAGGGGGATTGGTGACCTGAGCAAATAGTTGCTTGAAGTAATCAAACAGCAGCTTTGGCTTATCGGACAGCACCGCCAGCGGTGTGTCATTACCCATCGAGCCGACGGGCTCTTGCGCGTTTAGCGCCATCGGCGTCAGGATCATTTTAAGCTCTTCGCGGGTGTAGCCGAACGCCTGCATCCTTTGTGTTAGAGTCTGCGGGTCGCTCTTAACCAGCGTGGGCGTATCAAACAGGCCCCGCAGTTCAATTCTGTTTTCGGTCAGCCACCTGCGGTAGGGTTTCTGCCGGGCAACTTTGCTTTTTATCTCGTTGTCACTGACTATTCGCCCCTCAACAGTGTCAACGAGGAACATACGCCCGGGCTGAAGACGGCCCTTGCGCAAAATCTTATCCGGCGGAAACTGCACCACTCCCGCCTCACTGGCAATAATTGCCAGGCCGTCTGTTGTAACCAGGTATCGGCAGGGTCGTAACCCGTTGCGGTCCAGCGTCCCGCCGATGAGCCGTCCATCGGTAAATACCATTGCTGCCGGTCCATCCCACGGCTCCATTATCGAGGCGTGATATTCGTAAAAAGCACGCTTATCAGTACTGATATGGTACTTCGGGCCGAAGGCTTCAGGAATCATCATCATCATGGCGTGGGGCATACTTCTGCCAGCACGAACCAGAAGTTCAAGCACGCTATCGAAACAAGCTGAATCGCTGGCTTCGGGCGTCAAGACCGGCACCAGCTCCCGGATATTGTCACCAAAGACCCCGCTGGCCAGTTGTATTTCGCGAGCTCGCATCCAGTTTCGGTTGCCGCTGAGCGTATTTATCTCGCCGTTATGAGCTATACAGCGAAATGGCTGGGCCAGCCGCCAATTCGGAAACGTATTGGTGCTGTAACGCTGGTGGACGATGGCCAGAGCAGATTTGACCCGCTCATCCGCCAGGTCCGGATAGTACGCAAAAAGCTGCCAGTCCATAAACATACCTTTATAGCAGACCGCCCTGCACGATAGTGAGGTTATGTAAAAATCTTGGCCGGCGTCGCCAAATTCGTCCCGAACCAGCCTTTCTGCACGCCTGCGTGCCAGATACAACTGCCGCTCGAACTGCCCTTCTGCCAGGCCCGTTCCATCCACGAAAATTTGCCTGATAAAAGGCTCTGCTGCGCGGGCGATTTGGCCCAGGCACTCATTCGAGGTGGGAACATCTCGCCAGCCGAATACCTTCATGCCGTAGTAGGCAACGGCCGATTCGAGTACCTTTTCACACTGCTGCCTAAGCTTGGCGTCTTGCGGCTCGAAAACCATGCCGAGGCCGTATTCGAGCTGCTGGGGCAGCGAGAAGCCCAGATTCTTGCATTCTGCCTGGAAGAACTCATGGGGAATCTGAAAGAGTATGCCTGCTCCATCACCAGTAATCTGGTCGGCGCCGGCAGCGCCACGATGATGCAGATTGACCAGTATTTCTTTGCCGTATTCGATGATAGAATGACTGCGCTGCCCGGAGATATTCACCACCGCGCCGATACCGCAGCTACCGTGCTCCCGCCGAGATTCGTATAAGTCCTGATCTTTCATACCTAAAACAGTATACTGAACTTTCACGCTGGAAACGGTGAGAATATCTTGATACATTCTATAAGCATTGCTTATAGTTATAATAGGAGTTCTAATAGTGTCAGGTTTGATCCCTATCGAAGAATGTGCCTGCTGGCTTGGGTAGGGCTTGCCGTGTTGAGGCCGCTCTATTAGCAAATGAGTCGACTTCAGACAAGCCCTACCTGCAACCCAATGCCAATCGTCAAAAATTGAGAATTGAGAACTTAGAATTGGGACTGAACGTGGTCTGTAGTCTGAATTCTCAATTCATCATTCTAAATTCTTCATTCATCAACTGTCGTAATATAGATAAAATTCGTAGGGATGCGGCCTCAGGGCAATCTCATCAAGCTCTTTCTGGCGCTTCCATTTAATCCATGTTTCTATCACGTCTTCTGTGAACACGCCGCCTGTCATGAGAAATTCGTGGTCTTTTTCCAAAGCCTCAAGGGCTTCAGCTAATGAGCCAGGTGTTTTGGGATATTTTGCAAGCTCTTCAGGCGTCATCTCATAAATATCTCGATCTAAGGGTTCGCCGGGGTCAATCTTTTTTTGGACACCATCTATTGCTGCCATAAGCATTGCAGTCCATGTTATGTAACCATTGCAGGTTGGATCGGGACAGCGAAATTCAAAGCGTTTTGCCTTTGGGTTGGTTGAATACATCGGTATTCGCACACCAGCGGAGCGATTCCGTGCGCTCATTACCAGGTTCACCGGCGCCTCGAAGCCTGGAACAAGCCGACGATAAGAGTTGGTTGTCGGCGCAGCAAATGCCAGGATCGCCGGTGCATGCTTTAATATTCCGCCGCACGAAAACAATCCAATATCGCTCAATCCTGCATAACCGTTGCCTGCAAAAAGCGGCTTGCCGGCCTTCCACAGCGAGAAGTGTGTGTGCATGCCGCTGCCGTTATCCTGGAAAATGGGTTTAGCCATAAGCGTAACGGTCTTTCCATGTCGTTTGGCGACGTTCTTAATGATGTACTTATACCACATATACTGGTCTGCCATTTTTACCAAGTCGGCAAATTGCATATCGATTTCGGATTGTCCAGCCGTTGCGACTTCATGGTGGTGCGCTTCGACCGTGATGCCGACTTTGCGCATTTCATAGACCATCTCGCCACGCAGGTCATGGTACGTATCGGTGGGACTAACCGGGAAGTAGCCACCCTTAAAACTCGGCTTGTAACCCAGGTTAGGCTCTTCAAAACGTGCGGTGTTCCAGGCGCCTTCCACCGAGTCGATCGAATACATTCCAGTATGTTGATTTTGCTCATAGCGTACTTCGTCGAATATGAAGAACTCTGGCTCCGGCCCGATATAACAGGTATCAGCAATTCCAGTCTTCTTTAAATATTCGGCACCCTTGCGTGCCACGAAACGTGGGTCTCGGCTGTAGTTTTGCTTAGTAACTGGGTCTACAATATTGGCAATAACGCTAACCGTTGGCTTTTCAAAAAAAGGGTCAATAACCGCGGTATCGGCATCAGGTACTGCCAACATATCGGAAACGTGAATTCCCTGCCAACCGCGGATGGATGAGCCATCGAACCCCACGCCGTCCTCGAACGTGGTCTCATCCCAGGTGTCGATGGGAAACGAGCAGTGCTGCCAGGTCCCCAGCAGGTCTATAAATTTAAGGTCCACCATCTCGGCTTTAATTTTTTTCGCAAACTCAAAAAATTCTTTTGGCGTCACTGTCCGGTTCCTTTCAAAAAAGTTCGGTTGCTGGCAAGCATTTGAGCCTGTCAGATCGAAATCACGATGCCAGGTCGCGGTCAAAAACCGCAAAAGCCCCGCTAAAAGAAATAGCAATTGACGTGCCAACCAGAAACAGGCCTTCTAAAAAGATGTAAGCCTTTGCCAAGACCGCAGTTACAGAAACAACAGTATAACGTCGATAAGAGGGAGCGTCTACAGAAATGTAAAGTAATAGGTTATGATCTACAAAAATGTAGATAGTTAGCGAATCAGATGTACTTTGGTTGGATGTTGTATTTTTTGATTTTGTAGCCCAGGATGCGTTCGGTGATCCCGAGGTCTTTGGCGGCTTTTCGCTGCTGACCACCGGATTTCTTCAACGCATCGACTATCAGCTCCTTCTCGGTGTTTGCGATGATCTGGGTCAATGACCTGGTGGCTACAGGCTCAGTCTTCTTTATCATTTGAAGTGACGGCGGCAAATGCTCGGAACGGATAACATCCCCATCGCACAGAAGAACTGCTCTTTCGATGCAATTCTCTAATTCTCTGATGTTGCCGGGCCAGTGGTACCTGGTGAGCATCTCAATCGCGGGCGTCGAGATACGGGTGATGTTCTTATTGTTTTCGGCGGCGAGCTTCTCCAGGAAGTGGTCCGCCAGAAGCATTATGTCGTCCTTACGCTCACGCAAAGGCGGCAGGTATATCGGAAAAACATTTATGCGGTAATACAGGTCTTCGCGAAAAAGCCTCTTTTCCATCTGCTCTTCCAGATTCTTATTTGTCGCCACGATTATTCTTACATTTGCTTTTATTGTTTCCAGGCCGCCAACCCGCTCGAACTCCTTGAATTGGATGACCCGCAGCAGCTTAACTTGCAGGCTCAGCGGGAAATCTCCGATCTCGTCAAGAAATATGGTTCCGCCATGTGCCCTTTCGAACCTGCCCGGCTTAGTATAAGTGGCATCGGTAAAAGCCCCTTTTTCATGTCCAAAAAGCTCACTTTCCAGCAGGGTTTCCGGCAAAGCGGTACAATTTACTTTTACGAAAGGCTTATCCGCACGGGGGCTGTTGTAATGAATGGCGTGGGCAACAAGGTCTTTGCCTGTTCCGCTTTCGCCACGGATCAGAACCGTAGCATTGCTGTCCGCAACTTGCTCTATTAGTCGGTAGACCGCCCTCATCGCGTTGCTGCTGCCGACCATGTTGTGGATGTTGAATCGTGTCTTTAGTTCCTGACGCAGGCGCACGTTTTCATCGCGGAGTTTTTTACGGTCGGATTCCACTAATTTGTTCAACTTCACTGCCTGGGCAACCATCGTGGCGATGATGTTGAGCAGTTTGACGTTGTCCCGGAAATCATCCTTGCTGCCTGCTTCCTTATCTACGCTCAGAGCGCCGATGGTTTTGCCCTCGAGTTTGATAGGGACACAGCAAAAGGCAATTTCTTTACCCTGTGTTTGCCGTCTGGCTCTGGTCTTATGCAGAAAACGTGGGTCTTTAGAGATGTCCGGCACGATGATTTCTTTGCCTGTCTGCACCACCATTCCGGTTATGCCCTCGCCGACCCGATAGGTGCCGAGTCTTTTGGACTTTTCGCTCAGGCCGTGAGCTACCGTAATGTTTATCATTTCGGTCTCAGGGTCTAACAGAGTAATGGTTCCCCTACGTAGGTCCAGATGCGTATCCAGCGATTTGACTATAGACCTGAGGGTTTCTTCCAGGTCGAGCGACTCAGCGAAGGCTTTTGAGATGTCGCTCAGAAGCTCAACTTCTTTTGCCAGTTTTGTTTTCATATCCATCCTTTCGTCAGTAATAGCCAATAATGTAACAAAATTGTGGATTTGCCGCAATTGGCTACAATTTTGTCGCTGTTGGCCACGCAGGCGGGTGGGCAGTTGTTCAATGAAAATTTCTAAAAAGACCGATAAAATCATTGGCCAGGACATGCCAGAGCGGTTATAATGTTTTTTGATACAGCTTAAGGGGGTAGGGTGAAGCCACGAAAGTGTTGCTGACTATCTTGACAAGTGGCAAAGTTTCCGGAAAGGAGGTGATCGCAGGAAGAACAGTTACTTGGTGAGCATTAAACGCTCGAAAGAAAATGCGATTTCGGGACAGGGCCCAATGCTCTTAGAGAGGAGGTGATGGCAGGGAAAACTTGAAATTGGTGTCTTTGACACGGAAGGAGAATCAAAATGAAAAGGATTTCAGTACTGGCACTAACGATCTTGACTCTGCTGCCCAGTGTAACTAACGCCTATTACCATGGTGGCGTTCCGCTGCGTTATCGTACTCACTACTCGCCTTACGCTTTTAGCTACAAATATCCCTCAGGCCTGATTTCCGGCGAGCTTGATTACTCTCCCTATGCTTTCGGTTACCATCATTCCGGTTTGGTTCCTTACTGGGTTAGATACTCTCCGTATGCGTTTAGTCACAAATATCCTTCTGGTTTGATTAGTGACTACTGGTGTGGCCCTTATTACTTCGGGTATGCTCTTGGCTGTAAAGACTCTAAGTCACATGATGTCACCGGTGACGCGTCTTCTGAACTGCTATACTATCAGATGAGGCAAAAATACGAAGAGAATCTAAAGACCCGTGATGAGAGGCTGAGCAAGTTAAGAAGTGACCGGCAGGAAACGAATGCTGTCACAGCAAACGACGGCGGAGAGATAATTCGCCAATATTTGACCAGCAAAAATGTAGATTTTCAAATGAACCGGGTTCTAAGAATAGACAACAAGATGGTAAGCGCCGATTTTCTGCTCAAGAATAAGAACATACTGATAAAGTACTGGAACCCGCAAGACGTAGAGCTCCTTGCTCAGGACTCAGGCTATAAAAAGAGTACTTATGAAAGATATAAGCAAACCTGGAGCAGCTTTGGCGAAGAATTCAGGCAAAAAGGAGGAAAAATTTATCAAATAGAATCGGCAGATACCCGGGAGATACTGGAGAAACTAAGACTTATTGTCAGCTAATAAGTTTCTTCAACAATGCTCTCTGGAAGTGCAGGCGGTTTTCGGCCTGATCGAACATAATCGAATTGGCTGACTCGGCGACCTCATCGGTTATTTCGCAGCCGCGATAAGCAGGCAGGCAGTGCATAATCTTGGCGTCAGGCGGTGCGGATTTGAGCAGCTCCGAATTGACCTGGAAGCCGGCAAAATCTGCCAGACGCTTTTGCTTTTCCTTTTCCTGGCCCATGCTTACCCAGGTATCGGTATAGATTATATGGGCGTTGCGAACCGCTGTGGCCGGGTCATTGATTTGCTGAACGCTGCCGGGCGATACTCGATTTGCCTTATTGATAGTATCGGCATCGAGCTCGTAACCGGGCGGGGAGGCAACGACCATTTTCATGCCCAGCCTTACACTGGCAAAGGCAAGTGACCGGGCCACGTTGTTGCCGTCACCGACAAACGCGATTTTCACGCCTTCCAATCGTCCGCAATGCTCGCTGATGGTAAGCACGTCAGCCATCGCCTGGCAGGGATGCGACCAGTCCGTCAGGGCATTTATTACCGGCACCGTTGCGAACCTGGCTAATTCGATGATCATGGCGTGCTCAAACGTGCGTACCACTATTCCATCGACATATCGGTTGAGCACCCGTGCGATGTCCTTTATCGGCTCCTGCTTACGGGTGCCGCCGATGTCTTCAGGTTTGACGTAGATGGCGTTGCCGCCGAGATCTATCATCGCCACCTCGAAGCTGATTCTGGTCCGCAGGCTGGGCTTTTCAAACAGCATAGCCAGAGTCTTGCCCGTAAGACACAGGTCTCGCCCGCCGGATTTGTACAGCTTCTTCAATCGGCTGCTCTCAGCCAGCAGCTCTTTGAGTTGCTCAGCGGAATAATCATATATGGAGAGAAAGTCTTTCATTTTGAGCTTTCAGCCAAAACAGCATCCAGAATGTCGATTGCCTGGTCAATCTGCTCTTTAGTGACTATCATCGGCGGCATAAACCGCAGCACCGTCTCGTTAGTGCAGTTTATGCGCAGGCCTTTTTCCAGACATTTATTGACTATTTCTTTGCCAGGGCTTGTTAATTGAACGCCGATCATCAAGCCGATGCCTCGAACGCCGTCTATGATAGAATGCTTTTCCTTCAGTTGCACAAGTTTGTCTCTAGCATACTGGCCAAGCTCAGCGGCGTTTTGCAACAGATTATATTCTTCTATCGCCTCGATGACGGCGATGCCTGCTGCGCAGGCCAGCGCGTTGCCGCCGAAGGTGGAGGCGTGTTTGCCGGGCGCAAGTGACGCGGCGATTTCTTCTTTAGCCATCATCGCCCCTATCGCCACGCCGCCGCCGAGGGCTTTAGCCATGGTTATGATGTCAGGCTCGACATCGAAGTGCTGGCAGCCAAACCATTTGCCGGTTCTGCCGATGCCGGTCGTGACCTCATCTGCGATCATAAGTGCGCCCTTTTGGTCGCAGAGCCGGCGGATCGCCTGCAGATATTCTCTGGTGGCCACATTGATTCCGCCTTCGCCCTGTATGGGCTCAATTAAAACCGCTGCGACCTCGTCGCTAAACGCTGACTCCAGCGCTGCGACATCGTTAAAGGGCACATAAATAAAGCCGGGCAGCAGCGGCAGAAAACCCTCGTGATATTTCGGCTGAGCCGTTGCCGTCATTGTCGCAAAGGTACGCCCGTGAAAACTGCCTTCGGCGGTGATGAATTTATATTTTTGCTCCGCTGTGTATAACCGGGCCAGCTTCATCGCTGCTTCATTTGCCTCGGCTCCACTGTTGCAGAAAAAGCATTTGCCGCCGAACGCCCGCTCACTCAAAAGCTTTGCGAGGACGCCTTGCGGCTCAGAGTAGAACGTATTATCGACGTGCAGCAATTCGCCCGCCTGTTTGCGTAACGCCGCAACCACCTTGGGATGGCAATGACCGATTGCGCTGACTGCCCAGCCAGGAAACATATCCAGTATCTTGTTGCCATCTGCGTCATACATCCAGCAGCCTTGCCCCCTAACGATGGCCCGAGGCAGATGGGCATAATTTGCGATGACGTACTTGTCGAACAACTCAATTGTCTCCTGCGTTGTCATTATTTTATCTCTCGCATCTGTTGCTTTTTGACTATTTCTGTTCCAATGCCTTTGTCCGTATAGATTTCCAGCAGCAGCGAATGTTCGATTCGGCCATCGATAATATGCGCCTTTTTTACGCCGGCTTCCAGGGCCGTCAGGCAGGCTTCGACCTTCGGCAGCATCGCCTCGGTGATGATGCCGGCATCGATCATTTCCTTAATTTGCGTTTCGTCCGCGCTGGAAATACAGCTATCGGGGTCGTCAATGTTTCTTCGTATCCCATGTGTGTCACTTACTACCACCAGTTTTTCAGCCGCCACTTCTGCTGCGACCTTGCCGGCCGCGCTATCGGCATTGACGTTTAGTTTTCCGCCGGCTTTGTCCATGGCAATCGAGGCGATAACTGGTATGTCGCCGGCAGCGCAGAGTGTCTTTAGAAGTTCAGCGTTTACCGCTGTTATGTGCCCGACCAAGCCGAGGTCGATTTTGCGACCGTTTTCTCCAGCCAGCCTGAGAGGTTCGGCAAACAGCACGCAGCTACTCAAGGAGTGCAGGCCCATCGGCTTGCAGCCTATCTCCGCGAGCGTCTTGCAGATGGGCGTATTGATTTTGTGCACCAGCGTATGTTCTGCGATGTTAAGGGTTCGCTCATCAGTGTAGCGTCTGCCCTGGACCCAGACCGGCTCAAGGCCAGCCTGGTTCATCGCTTTGGTGATGGCTTTTCCGCCGCCGTGAACGATGATCGGCTGCATTCCGACTGTGCTCATAAAGGCGACATCAGTTAGCATCTTTTTTTGCAGTGCAGTATCCTCCAGCACGCTTCCGCCGAGTTTGACCACGACGATTTTTCCGCGGAAGCCGCGGATGTATTCCATTGCCTCGATTAACGCACCAGCTTTAGCAATAGCTTCTTCCACCTGCTTAACTCCCGAAAAAACGATCTGAGAAAGCGGTAAGTGTATTATGCACCGACAAATTCGTCAAGATATATATTTAGCCCTCAGCTTTACGGGTGTCGAGGCCTCTGGCCGCCGGCAAAGCCTTTGGCGGAGCCGGGCAAAGCGTAAGCTTGAGGACTCGCGATGCGGCCACGCGGTCCCTGCGGCATGAACTTGTCCCGAAAGCATCTGGCAATCATCGCGCCAGTCTCTATGGACCGATGACCCAAACGCCCTCATGCTCCCGTCGCAAAACCATAACTTTGCCGCACCAATTGTCCCTTGGCAAAAGAGTTTGACATGTTTTGGGTCGGTCCAAAATATTACGGCTCAATTGGTGCGGCACCAATCGCGATTGAATGGCCTCGCTTGCTAAACCCCCAAATAAATTTGGGGGCTAACAGGTTAACCCTGCCATCACTATGGCGGGGTTGCCATTGTGTCACGATTCAGAACCACCGAATTACCCGCCTCCGAAAATGCCCACTTCAAATACCGTTCACGTCCGGACGAAGCTGACCATAACGCACCTTATACCACTGACATGCACACGTGGATCAATTTCGCCTTACGAGCATGAACCAGCCGGGGTCTCACACCTGCCTGCTCAATCTCATCGACTATCCAGTACCAGTTACCGATCGTTTCCATGCCAACGGCGAACCCCGTGGATAGGATAATAGAAAATCAGTAATGTTGCCTGGCTTATGGTTGATTCTTTGTTCGGTGATGTCTTGGCCATTTAGGGTGAAGACAGAATTCAGAAGACAGAAGTCTGTCCTCTGTCTTCTGTTGTCTGTCATCTTTTGAACGGCACGCGCTTTTATAAAATCATCACGAGCGGATAAATCTTGAGATTTCAGGGTAGCAAACGTATACTTAAGCTTGGTTTCTTGACAAATAGAAAACAATGAGAAACTCCGGCGAGCCTTATAGCCGGCCCTCCGTTCCTGTCTGCCGCCAGGAAAACGCGGGGGCAGCAGGTGTCGTTTTTAGGTGTTTTTAATGGCTAAACAGAATTCATCATCTGCACCAAGAGTCCTGATAGGAGATGACCAGCCTGACGTATTGAAGGCGCTGCGTCTATTGCTAAAGCCTGAGGGCTACGAGCTCCAGACCGTATCGTCCTCGGCTGGTGTCATTAACGCTGTTAAGAATTCCGACTTTGATGCTATTCTGATAGACATGAACTATGTACGGGGCAGTACCTCAGGAAAGGAAGGATTGGATCTACTATCTGAGATTCAGCAGATCGATAGTACGCTTGCTGTGGTTGTGATGACGGCATGGAGCAGCGTTGAGTTGGCCGTTGAAGCTATGCGCCGCGGAGCCAGAGATTTTGTGCCCAAGCCCTGGAAGAACGAGCGTCTGCTGGCCATCTTACGTACACAGGTTGAACTAAGCCGGGCTCTTCGCCGGCAGCGGCAGCTCGAGCAAGAGAACATCCTGCTGCGAGAGGGAGCCGCTCAGCCATTGATCGCCGGGTCGCGGGTTATGCAACCGGTGTTAGATGCGATCGCCAGAGTGGGACCATCTGAGGCGAATGTTCTGATCACGGGCGAGAATGGTACTGGCAAGGGCGTTATCGCGCAGGCATTGCATGTCGCATCCAGTCGCAAAGAAAAGCCAATGTTAACGGTGAATACGGGCGGCATACCTGAGGCCGTCTTCGAAAGTGAGCTGTTTGGCCATGTCGCAGGGGCCTTTACCGATGCCAAATCTGACCGCCTCGGCCGATTCAAGCTGGCTGATGGCGGAACACTGTTTCTGGACGAGATCGCCACCATTCCGACAAACCTGCAAGCAAAACTGTTGCGGGTTCTGGAAAGCGGGGAGTTCGAGCCGGTCGGGTCTTCTAAGACAACCCGCGTTGACGTGCGCGTTCTTTCAGCCACCAATGCGGACCTGGGCAAAGAGGTCAGCCAGGGGCAGTTCCGGCAGGATTTGCTGTACCGCTTGAATACCGTACAAATTCATGTGCCTGCCCTGCGAGAGCGCAAAGAGGATATTCCGCTATTAGCGATGCATTTTTTGGGTCGGCATGTGGCTCGATACCGCAAGCACATAACTGGTTTCGATCCTGCGGCGATGGAAACGCTGTTGAATTATTTCTGGCCCGGCAACGTTCGTGAGCTTGACCACACGGTGGAGCGGGCGGTGCTGATGGCTGAAGACGAAGTGATACGGGTGAACGACCTCGGTCTTGAGCCGAGGTCTGGCCCCGTGAGAGAAAGGCCGGCCAGGGAGATTACGCCAGAGACGATTCTCTCACGGAGCGAGCCGCAACTTGAACAGATGACCCTCGAGCAAGCCGAGCGTACACTGATAGAAAAGACCATGTCGCGGTTCAGTGGCGATATAACAAAAGCAGCCAACTCTCTCGGTCTTAGCCGCAGCGCTTTATATCGCCGCCTTGAAAAATACGACATTCGGTGAACTGTTAGCCCCGGCCAAGGGCCGGGGTACTCCCGCCGAGAGGCGGGGGCTAACTCGGCATTTTCATAGCCCCCGCGTCTTCCTGTCGGAAGACAGGAGCGGGCCGCTGTTTTTACCGCCGACCCGCCTGCCGGACGGGCAGGGTGCGCAGAGGACGCTGAGATTTTCAATTTCGATTTTTCCTCTGCGGCCCCTGCGTCCGCAGGGGCAAGCCTGTCCCCGCGCAGGCGGGGATTCTCTGCGGTAAGTTCTGCCTTGCCAACCAGAGGTGAGCAATGAAGTTTGAGCGTCACATTTTTCTGCTGTCCTTGATGGTCGGACTTGTAGGCTCAATGATGTCCCTACTTCTTTTGTGGAGCTCCGATTACGCAATCAGAACACAGTTGACATTTACGTTCTTGATTATAACTGCCTGGTTGGGATTCGCTTTCAGTTTGAAAGCAAAGGTGGCTTTTCCACTCCGTACCTTGTCGAATTTATTGGGTGCACTGCGCGAAGGTGATTACTCCTTACGGGCAAGAGGCGCCTGCCAGGGCGATGCTCTCGGTGAAGTGATATGGGAAGTCAATGCGTTGGGCCAAGCGCTGCGGGAACAGCGGCTCGGTGCCGTAGAGGCGACAGCTTTACTTAGAAAGATTATGGCCGAGATCGATGTGGCTATGTTCGGCTTCGATGGCGAGGGTAGGCTGCAACTGGTTAACGAGAATGGCAGGCGGCTTCTTGGACGGACAGATGAGGAAATCCTGGGCTGTCATGCGAAGCAACTGGGGCTTGGGGATTGTCTTGATGGGCTGACGCCGCGCGTTGTCGACCTGGTTTTTCCCGGCGGTTTCGGACGCTGGGAGCTACGCCGTGCAACTTACAGGGAGCGAGGGCGTTCCCATCAAATAGTATTCCTTACCGACTTGACTCGTACACTGCACGAAGAGGAACGCCTGGCGTGGAAGCGTCTGATTCGGATCCTGCGACACGAAATCAATAACTCGCTGGCCCCGATCCAGTCAATTTCAAAGTGTTTGCAAACTCTGGTAAAGCAACTGCCACGCCCAAAGGACTGGCAGGCGGACCTGCGAAGCGGCCTGGAAATAATCGCGGAACGCTCCGAGGCCCTCGAGCGATTCATCGCATCGTATTCGCGGCTTACGCATCTACCCGAGCCGAATTTTGTGGAGGTGAACGTTGATGCCTGGGTGCGGCATGTCGCAGGACTGGAAACCCGCATGGCTGTTTCTGTTCTGACAGGACCCGATGTGGTAATCCGAGCGGACCGTGACCAGCTCGAACAGCTGCTCATAAACATAGTCTCCAACGCCGTTGAGGCAAGCCTGCAATCCAGACCGAACGGCGATGGCCAGGTTGCCGTTGGCTGGCAAATCGATGACGAAAAGCTTCAGGTCTGGGTGGACGATGATGGACCTGGCCTGGATGAGGCCAGAGATGTATTTGTGCCCTTCTACACGACCAAGCCGCATGGTGCAGGGATCGGCCTGGCGCTGAGTCGGCAGATCGCGGAGGCTCACGGGGGGTATCTGACGCTGGAAAACCATCCAGATAGACAGGGCTGCCGGGCCTGCCTCTGGCTGCCAATAAAATAAAGTTTGGAGTGGGTGCAGATGGCGGGTGATCATCCAAACGTGCAGACAAGTGTCCGTTTTCGGGCGCGGTAATCCCAAAACCGGACACTCAGGCCAGCCCCTGCCACAGGTGGCAGGGCTAATTAGCCCCCGCCTCGGGGGGTCTGCGAAAAAGGGCCTGGCACAACAGTTGCTAATCATCCCGGCATGGATATACCCAGAAAACATGCAAGACGCCAACGGATAACTCGTCGAAGTCTGTACGCACTGACCGGGCTGGTGGTTGTGGTATCGATAAGTGTGGGTATCTCGCGGCTGAAGCCAGCTGTACCCAGCGTTGACCGCCGAACCCTGTGGATAGATGCCGTCAAAAGAGGCTCGATGCTTCGCCAGGTGCGAGGAGTCGGCAGCCTGGTGTCGGAAGACATCCTGGTGGTTCCTGCGCGGGTGGCAGGCCGAGTAACCAGAATCCTCGTCGAGCCGGGCACTCCGGTAGAGCCAAATACAGTGATTCTGGAGTTAAGCAACCCGGAGCTCCAGCTGGAGCTGCTCAATGCCCAGTCGCAGTTAAATTCCGCCAGGTCAAAACAGGCTGCACAGAAGGTGAGTCTGCAAGACCAGCTATTGGGGATGGACCTTACTTTGGCCCAGACGCAGGCCAATTACGAGGAAGCGAAATTAAGAGCCGAGGTCGACCAGAAACAGTTTGACGATGGTCTGATTTCAGAGCTCAATCTGACGCTTTCCAAGACCCGGGTTAAGGAGATGGAGAAACTTCTGGAAATCAACAAGAAACGACTTGAGATGTTCCGCACCGAGACTGTGCCTGCTCAACTGACTGAGCTGGAGGCGTCTGTCTGGCAGGCAGAATCACTCTACAAGCTCAAGCAAAGCCAGATTGAGTCGTTAAACGTGCGGGCCGGTACTCAGGGTGTTCTGGCACAGGTCAAAGAAAAGATAGAACCTGGCCAATCGGTTTCTCCGGGCACGGTGTTGGCCAGAATAACTAACCCCGACCGTCTCAAGGCACAACTAAAGATTCCGGAGGTCCAGGCCCGGGATGTGCGGATTGGACTATCAGCGGAGGTGGACACCTATCATGGCATCGTGCCGGGCAAGGTTTCACGAATTGATCCAACAGTTATGGAAGGAAACGTAACGGTGGACGTATCGCTTGATGGTCCGCTTCCAAAGGGAGCTCGACCAGACCTATCAGTGGTCGGGACCATAGAGATCGAACGGCTCGATGACGTGCTGTACGTTGGCCGGCCGGTTTTTGCCTCGCAGGATAGTGCTACCGAGCTATTCAAACTGGTTGACGACGGCAAATACGCAATACGCGTGCGTGTGCAGTTTGGGCGTAACTCGGTCAGCACCATCGAGGTTCTGCAAGGCCTGAATGTTGGCGACCAGATTATCCTGTCGGATATGTCCCAATGGGATACTTCCGATCGTATTCGTCTGAAATAAGGCCCCCCGCCCGAGGGCGGGGGCTGATTAGCCCTGCCACTTGTGGCAGGGGCTTGCTCGTCTCGGCGAAGCCTGAGCCGGGGTTGTGCTACATCGGGCATGAAAAACCAACGTTTGTAGGGAGCTGAATATGAGTGAATCTAATGAGCCATTGATTTGTGTCCAGGACCTGCACAAGGTTTTTGTCACAGAGGAGGTCGAAACCCACGCTCTTTCAGGGGTTCACCTTGAGATTGCCAGAGGTGAGTACGTCTCGATCGCCGGGCCTTCAGGCTGTGGCAAATCAACCCTTCTTTCCATTCTGGGCCTCTTGGATTCGCCCACTGAAGGCCAGTATTGGCTGAACGGCAAACCGGTGGCAGAGCTGACCGCTGGCCAGCGTGCACGCATTCGCAATAGAGAGGTTGGGTTTATCTTTCAAAGCTTCAACCTTATTGGCGACCTCACCGTTTACGAAAACGTGGAATTGCCGCTGACGTACCGCGGCATGCCTTCAGCCGAACGGAAAAGACGGGTGCAGCAGGCCTTAGAAAGAGTCGCGATGTCGCACCGGATGAAACATTACCCTGCTCAGCTATCCGGCGGCCAGCAGCAGCGGGTGGCAGTTGCCCGAGCCTTGGTAGGACAGCCGGCTATCCTGCTGGCCGATGAGCCTACCGGCAATCTGGATTCCACCAACGGGGAGGCTGTGATGGCGCTGCTGGACGAGTTGCATCGGGATGGAGCTACAATCTGCATGGTCACGCACGATCCGCGGTACGCGCGTCACGCTGACCGCACCGTTAATCTTTTCGATGGACGTATCGTGGAAGAGAAAAAAGCCGAGGAGGTCGCATAATGGGAACTCTGTGGCAAGACGTTCGTTTCGCCGGCCGGATGCTCAGAAAGTCGCCCGGCTTCACGGCCATCGCTGTGTTGACACTGGCTTTGGGAATCGGTGCGAACACGGCGGTATTCAGCCTAATCAATGCCCGCGCGTGGCGGCCAACGTTGGCCCGGCGACCGAACGAGTTAGTCGTCATCTATGGAGTCAGCACCTATCCAACCTACCTCGACGTTCGGAAGATGACCGACACCTTCTCGAGCTTGGCGGCGGTAAGCCTCCAGTGGCTCGGACTATCAGCAGGTGAAAGTGTCCAACGCGGGGCGGTGGGCCTTGTGTCGGCGGACTTCTTCTCGACTTTCGGTGTCACGATGGAGCAGGGGCGCGCATTTCTGCCCGAGGAGGAGAAGCCCGGTAGCAACATTCCGGTGGTGATAGTCAGCCACCAATTCTGGAAACAGGCCGGCGCTGATCCTGACTTTGTGGGAAAGATACTCCGGATCGCTGGTCAAACGTACACAGTCGTTGGCGTCGCGCCCGAGGGCTTCACGGGCTCTGTGGCCACCATGGGTCCTTTAGCCTGGCTGCCCCTCGGCATGTATGATGTAGTTGGCAGTGCCCTTGCGCCACAGGGAGGGGACTTGAATGACAGGGACCACGCTGCTTTGCTACATCTGGTCGCGCGTCTCAAGCCGGGTGTATCGAAGGCCCAGACCCAGGCGCAGTTGAGTGTGCTGGCCAAGCGCTTGTCGGCGGAATACCACCCTGACGAGGAAGAAAAGCTGCAGTTCACCGTCGCACCCATAGCCCGGGCTTCCATATCCAACCAACCTCCAGATCCTGCTCCATCTTGGGCGACCGAGATCGCGCCTCTGGCTGTGACGGGCGTTGTTCTGCTGCTGGCGAGTATCAATGTGGCGAACATGTTGCTTGTCCGAGGCATGTCGCGACAGAAAGAGATCGCCGTGCGCTCGGCATTGGGAGCAAGCCGGTCTCGCGTGATGCGCCAGTTGCTCACAGAAGCGACGGTCCTTTCCGTGTTGGGGACAACAGCAGGTGTATTGGTCGCCCATTGGGTACTTGACCTATTTACCGCATTCCAGCTTTCATCTCTACCTAGTGCCATTTCCAGTAACACAGTTTCGTGTGCTTTATGTCCTTTAGGCAACCTTCTTTTGAGTACGATGATACAGGTTCCAATTTTCCAAACTGATGT
>Ga0315312_1000762_pt1 | contig 31275 bp, 27 predicted proteins | sample TDP7_MG_FD_203629 | JGI IMG/M metagenome (GOLD analysis project Ga0315312, IMG submission 203629) | Freshwater sediment microbial communities from Lake Towuti, South Sulawesi, Indonesia - TDP7 | ecosystem: Environmental > Aquatic > Freshwater > Lake > Sediment | place: Indonesia: South Sulawesi... | reverse complement strand
CTCCGGATTCATCCAGGCGAATATCGATGCGACACCAGTCTCGGCAGCGCAGCGCCAGAAAGGCTGCTTTGCTTACAGCTCGAATCCTTTTTTCCAATGGGGACGAGGTTCTTGCCGGGCAAGCGAATATTTCTAAGGGTTTTTCCACCGTATCCCAGATCCACTTGGCCTCGAAGGAATAGATGGGATTGATGGAGGCGGGCAATTGCTCGAACTGGATCTCCACGATGGGAAGTACCTGCACTTCGGCTCCGTTACCCAAAAGGGCCACGGTGAATTCCCGCCCCGCAAGATATTTTTCCACTAAGGCCGGCTGATGGTACTCGGTTAATATTGCGGAGATTTGTTCTTGCAGCTCCCCGGTTGTGCGAACCAGGGAGTTGTTGCGAATCCCTTTGCTGGACCCTTCATAAAGGGGTTTAACAATAAGCGGGAACGGGGGAAATTTTTTCTTTTCCTTTAGGTCCCGGACGACCACGAAAGGGGCGCTGGGGACCCCGTGGTAAGAGAGCACCTCCTTAGCCAGGGACTTATCTAAGCATAACCCCAAAGTTATGGGGCCCGAGCCCGTATAAGGAATGCCCAACATCTCCAGCATGGCCGGGATTTGCAATTCCCGGCTGCTGCCAGAAATTCCTTCGGCCATGTTGAAGACGATGTCCGGGCGAAGCTGCCGGAATTTTTCAAAAGCGTCTTCATTGGCCTCAATGAGGGCAACCCGATGCTTGCCCGAAAGGGCTGAGCGGACCGCGGCAATCGTCTCCTCATCGTCCCATTCGGCGTAGAAGTCATCGGAGATAGATTCATTTGTTGGCTTCAGGTTGAAGCATAGCCCCACGTTCATTGAATCTCTGGCCTCTGTTAAAATAGGAAAACTGCGGCGGCCACTACGGTTGACCAACCGTTCTTGACGATACTCGACTGAGTGATGTTTGTTGTACGCACGATCTTATCACTGATGCGGTAGAATTCTTTCTTCTCGTCCCAGCTCTTGTCCTCATCGAATTCCATGCCCAGAGTGGAAGCCAGCATGGCCGCGGCCAAGTCTTCGGCGTAATCTCCCGCTTCTTTTTCCGTTTGCCCGAAAGCATGATGCTCGCTCAGGTAGCCATACAGCAATTTTTCCGAAGGAATTGCACAGCCAATGGAGGCGGCAATGAGGCGCCGGGGCTCATTGCTGCTGCACTTGGCCAGCACGCAGAAGGTTATGCCCCCGGGAACGAGCTCCCGCAGTCCCTGGGTTCGGGAGATAATCTTGCATCGCGGGGGCAAAATGCTGGAGACCGTTACCAAGTTGCATTTTTCAATCCCCGCATCGCGCAAAGCCAGCTCAAAGGAGCGGAGCTCTTCTTTATGAACGCCCACCCCTTTGGTAAAAAAAAGTTTTCGAGGGACCCATGGTTCCAATTCAAATCTCCCTTCCGGCGGTGTGATTTTTCTGCCAGCCTGGAAAGTGAGTGAAGATATAACCCAAAAATTTGTAGATCAGTTTGGCGGCCAAAAATTCCGGGGCGAACAATCCCGGGATAGGGACTAGCTCTACCACATCGAATCCGACGATCCTGCTTTTTTCCGTCAGGCCACGCAAGAATTGAGTGAGGGTCTTCCAATTCAGGCCCCCAGGCTCTGGCGTTCCCACCGCAGGCATGATGGCGGGGTCCAGCACATCCAGGTCGATGGTCACATAGACATCGGGAGAGAGGGCTTGAAATACCTCCTTTTCCCAATACGGGACCTCCGCAAGGCGATGCCAAAGAAAACACTTTACCCCCGCACTTTTTAAGAAAAGGTTTTCTTCCAGACTTAAACTGCGCACCCCTACTTGCACCAGGGGTCCAAGCTCCGCGAGACGACGACCCACGCAGGCATGGCCGAAGGATGTCCCCTGGTAACAATCCCGCAGGTCTGCATGAGCATCCAGTTGGAGAAAGGAGATTTGCGGATATTTTCCCTTTAAGGCCTTAGCCATTCCCAGGGTGACGGTGTGTTCTCCTCCGATGAGCACAGGATATTTATTCTCCCGAATCACCGGCTCAGCATAGCTGTAAATTTGCCGGATCATATCCTCCGGGCCAGAGGCCACGGCTTCCAGCGGTGCGAGAGTATGAAACCCGACGCGGGAAGGTTCGGCCTGCAACTCTTCGTCAAAAAGCTCCAGGTGAGAGGAAGCCTCCAGGATCGCTAAGGGCCCGCGGCGGGCCCCCGGGAGGCAAGTGCTGGTAAGGTCATAAGCCACAGGCAGAAAGACCACCCTGGAGTTCTCCCAAAGGCATTGCTCCTGGGGAAGTCCCCCAAAGTTAAGCGAGATTATTTGAGGTCTGTCCATCATTTGTTTGTTACTTATTATTACTTATTTTTGGTTTCAGAAGAAATTCTTTTTTCGTGGCCAGGGAATATAATTTTTTCATTTCTGGCCGAACCCGCTGGGAAAGGAAAGCCTTGCTTTCTTGGGCCACGGCGGTGACCATGAGGGGAAGGGCAATGGTGGAATCGCAATAAAGGGTCACCTTTTTCGCCTGCTCAGAAATTTTCCCCCAGGATTGCCCCTCCTCAAAAGTGCATCCACTCAACCCGCCCCAGTGGGGAGCATCGGTGGTCACCTGGATGGCGTAGCGATGTCCCGGCACTTTTAGGCCCATCATATTGGCAGTTACTTCGGTTTGCTGGATGAAGTTTTTCGGTGTGCCGCCTCCTAAGAAAATGACCCCCGTGACTTTGGATTGAGCCACGATATAGGCTGTCTCCCGCACGTCACCCACGAGGTCGAAGAAGAAGGCGCGGCCTTTTGTGGCCTGGGCCAGGGCAATCCCGATGGAAGAGTCTCCCAACGCCGGGCAGTAGATGGGCACCCCAGCTTGGACGGCGGAAGGGATGATTCCATCTCGCTTACCATCCCGGAGAAGTTTTTCTCCCAGACGGATGAAGAACTCGCGGGTAGTCAAGGGCCGGAGGGGCTTTAAAGAACGAGCAAAGTTCAGGATATAATAATCCACTTCATTGAATTCCTTTTCCCGGGCAAAAACATCATAGATTCGGTCGATCCCTTCTTTTCTTAGGGCCAAATCATCAACCCGACAAGTTCCTTGCCAGTGCCGATTTCCCAGGGTTTCATGAATATCATGGAAGAGGTTTGCCCCTGTAGAAACCAGGCAGTCAATCAGACGGTTTTCGATTAGATAAACAAGAAGCTTGCGCATCCCGGCCGGGACCAAGGCACCTGCTAAGCCGAGCAGGATGGTGGCTTCATCTTTGAGCATTTCCATCCAAATCTGAACTGCGAGAGAAAGGTTTTTTCCTTGGAAGGCAGTCTTGCCCATCTCTCGGAGCAGGTCAGAAACCCTATTTTCCGGGCGCACTTCCACGGGCTGGACAGGATGAAGCAATTTGAAACGCCGGGGCATTTTTCCCGCCTCCCAGAGGGGGTTGATCTTTTCTTGGCGATTAAAAAATACTTAAATTTTTTTTTTTCGTCAAGAAATTTAAATGAAAAATTTATCATAGTTCACCGGCAACCCCGCAGTTTTTCAATAGGATGGGAAATCGTTTCTTGATAGGGCCGAGGCGGACTCGGGCGCAGGGCCGCTGTCCTCGCCCGCATAAGGCACTTATTGCCCCTGAGCACGGGCCGGGGCTCCCGATGGCGGAAGGAAAGGGGTTCCGCCATCGAGTCGCCCCGCATCCTTTTGCCGAAAGGAAAGGGAATGTTTCAGGAAAGTCCTTTCCCGCCGATGCGGGCTGCGGTCATCTTCCCTGCGCCCGAGTCAAACAGGAGCTAAGCATTGATGAAAAAACTGGGGGTGGCAAGCCAAAGTACAGCCTTGACTTTGAAAGAGAGACCTGCTAATTTGCCCCTAAAATAAAGACGAGAAAGCAGGATTGGGTATGATCCCCCGATATTCCCGGAAAGCGATGGCGGCGGTATGGGAGCCAGAGAACCGCTTCCGCAAATGGTTGCAGATCGAGATCTGGGTCTGTGAGGCGATGGCCAAGATGGGAGAAGTTCCAGTGGCCGCCCTGAAGAGCATCAAAGAGAAGGCTGGCTTCCATGTCCAGCGGATTGAAGAGATCGAAAAGGTGGTTAAGCATGATGTCATCGCCTTCCTAACCGCCGTGGGCGAAGGCATTGGACCGGAGGCGCGCTATCTGCACTGGGGTTTGACTTCTTCAGATATCTTAGATACTTCTCTGGCAATGCTCTTGCTCGAGGCGGCAAAGATTTTAGAAGAAGATTTGCTCATTTTCCTGCAGGTCCTGAAAAGACGGGCCTATGAATACCGGCGGATCCCCATGATCGGACGCACCCATGGGATGCATGCTGAGCCCATTACCTTCGGGCTTACCTTGGCCTCGTGGCATGCGGAAATGGAGCGGAATTTGGAACGCCTCCGGCAGGCCAAAGAGAGGATAGCCTACGGGAAGATCTCAGGGGCCGTAGGGACTTTTGCCCACCTTTCCCCCGAGGTGGAGGCTTATGTTTGTAAGAAGTGTGGGCTTAAGCCTGCTCCCATCTCCAGTCAGATCATCCAGCGAGACCGTCATGCTGAATTTTTTACCACCCTTGCCCTGATTGCGACCAGCGTCGAGAAAATCGCCCTACAAATCCGCCATCTGCAAAGAACGGAAGTGGCCGAGGCGGAGGAGCCCTTTGGCGAAGGGCAAAAAGGATCTTCAGCTATGCCGCACAAGAGAAATCCCATTGCCGCGGAAAATCTTATGGGTCTCTCCCGAATCGTGCGGTCCAATGCCTTTGCCGCTCTGGAGAATGTCGCTCTCTGGCATGAACGGGACATCAGTCATTCTTCTGTGGAACGCATCATTGCCCCAGATAGCACGATTCTTCTCGATTACATGCTCGACCGAGTCACCCAACTGGTGGATCGCTTGGTTGTCTATCCGCAAGCGATGAAGGCTAACTTGGAAAGGACGCAAGGTTTGATATTTTCTGAGGCGGTCATGCTGAGGTTGGTGCAAAAGGGGTTGAGCCGGGAGGAAGCCTACGCTCTAGTGCAGAAAGCCGCCTTCCGGGCCTTGCGGGAAAGGAAAGAATTCCAGGCCATCCTTCTAAAAGATCGCTCTATCCTGAAGCATCTTAAACCTGAGGAAGTGAAGGGATGCTTTGACCTTTTCCATTGCTTACGTTATGTGGATAGAATCTTTCGCCGGGTCTTTCGAGCGAAAATGTGACCCTTTACCGTAAAGGAACTCAAGAATAGAGCAGTGCGCCTGTGGTTTTCGGGACTGTTTGGGAGGGGGGTGAATGATGATTCTGGGGCTGGAGGAGATTGAAAAAAAGGTTTGGGAGGAGGAGAAACTCTTCCTGATGAAACAGGTAGGAATCCTACTCATTAAGAATAATGCCATCAAGTTTGGCGACTATATCCTGAGCTCCGGCAAGAGGAGTCCTTACTATATAGATTTGCGGCAGACCATCTCCAGCCCCATTACTATGGATTGGATTGCGAATTCTTTGAATCGCATTATCCTCAATGAGATCGGCAAGGAAAGGATCGATAAAATATTGGGCGTCCCGACAGCCGGAGTTCCCTTTGCCACGGTGGTCAGTCAAAAATTGGGCATTCCTCTTATTTACTATCGTCAGGCCCGGAAAGAACACGGGGTGAGAAAGAAGATTGAGGGGATTTTGGACAGGAATGATAGGGTGCTCATCGTCGATGACCTCATCACAACTGGAGAGAGCGTGATCGAGGCGGCAGAAGTGGTCCGGGAACAAGGGGGCGTTGTCAACGAGCTGGTGGTTCTATTAGACCGGGAGCAGGGAGGCCCGGAGAATCTCCGGAAAGCGCGGATTGAACCTCATGTCCTCTTCAAAATTTCCGATGCGATGACTTGGCTCCACTCAGTTGGCTTGATCAGTAAAGAGATCTACGAGACTTTGAAGAAATACATCGAAGAAGAAAGCATAGCTGTAAAGGCATCGTCCACCTAAAAAACCCGAACATCTCGAACATATTGAGTTCTTTTATTGGCCAAAGCACTTTTCCCTAAGCCCCTGAAGGAAAGCGATCGCATTCCGCAATCAGCAATCCGCAATTGAATTTATCGACAAGTCTCGCCGCGATCCTATGCAAGAACGGCTGCCTATGATGATTCGCGAAGCCCATTTGCGGCCTCTTCTGGCCACCTCCCAGTTTTTCATCAATGTTTAGCTCATCTTTGACTCAGGCGCCCCGGCCTATGCTCAGGAGCAATAAGTGCCTTATGCGGGCGAGGACAGCGGCCCTGTGCCCAAGTCCGCCTCAGGTCTATCAAGAAATGATTTCCCTTCCTAGGGAAAAACTGGGGAGTAGCAAGGCCATCTCTTCGCTTGACTCTGATGAAAAATTGAGATATTTTAGCCTTCAATGCTATGCTCCTTCTTTCCCAAGCCTTAGGATTGTGGGGGAGAGTGAAACGTGGAGGAACGGAAAGATCTTTTTTTTCAGCGGAAAAGGAAGGCTGAAGAGTTGAAAAGAGAGGGGATTCCCCTCTACCCCAATACTTTCCGGGTAAGCCACTCCGCAGGAGAAGTCTGCAACTCTTATGGTAAGCGGAGCGAAGAAGAGCTGCAAGCCCTGGAGGATCGTTTTGCCTTGGCCGGACGCCTGACGCGCCTGAGTAATTTTGGGAAGGCAGCTTTTTTTCACATTCAGGACCGTACAGGAAAGATCCAAGGGTATCTTCGCCGTGACCGTATAGATGGAAAAAGCTTGGATATATTCAGCCGGTTAGATGTAGGTGACATCGTGGGAGCAAGGGGGAGACTTTTTCGGACGAAAACAGGGGAGCTCACGCTCATGGTCGAGAGACTGGAGCTTCTGGCAAAATCTCTCCGACCCCTACCCGAAAAATGGCATGGTTTAACTGATCAGGAATTGCGCTACCGCCAGCGTTATCTGGACTTGATCGTCAACCCTCACTCCCGGGAAGTCTTCATCATGAGAAGCCGAACGATTGCCTTCCTCAGGAATTTTTTGATAAGCCGGGGATTTCTGGAGGTAGAGACCCCGATGATGCAACCAGTCCCCGGAGGCGCTATCGCTCGCCCTTTCAAGACCCATCATAGTACCCTGGATATGGAGCTATACCTACGCGTGGCCCCGGAACTTTACCTCAAACGCCTATTGGTGGGCGGTTTTGAGAGGGTATTCGAAATCAACCGTAGCTTCCGTAATGAAGGACTCTCCACTCAACACAATCCTGAATTCACCATGTTAGAGTTCTATCAGGCCTACGCCACTCACTGGGATCTGATGGAGATGACCGAAACCATGATCTCCTCATTAGTTCAGGAAATCAAAGGGGAGATGACTCTGGAATATCAGGGAACCAGGATTGACTTCCGCCCTTCTTGGAAAAGAATCACCCTGCGCGAAGGATTGCTCAGCCATGGAGAGTTAAGCGATGCAGAGCTGAAAGACCCGGAGAAAGTTATCCGCTATGGGAGACATCTGGGAGTGGAGTTCCGGGGAGGCGAAGCGCCGGGAAAAGTCTTGGTAAACCTTTTTGAAAAAGTGGTTGGGCCCCACTTAGTCCAGCCAACCTTTGTAATTGAATATCCTACCGATGATTCCCCCTTGGCCAGGAAAAATGACCAGAATCCGGAAGTGGCCGATCGCTTCGAGCTCTACATTTTCGGCCGGGAGATCGCCAATGCTTTTTCTGAGCTCAACGATCCCCAGGACCAACGGGAGCGATTTAAGGAGCAAGCGCAAGTCAAAGCAAGGGATAGAGAAGGGGTGGGGTTCATCGACGAAGATTTCCTTCGGGCTTTGGAGTACGGGATGCCGCCGGCCGCTGGAGAAGGGATTGGCGTGGACCGTTTGGTCATGCTTTTAACGAACTCTCCTTCCATCCGCGACGTGATCCTCTTTCCCCAAATGCGCCCGGAGAGTAGAGAAGAGCAATGAGAGCTGAATGCTGATCGCTATATTTGAAAGTGTTTCTTTATGCATTATGAACTCTTCGTCAGTCTGCGCTACCTGAAAGCCAAGCGGAAGCAAATCTTCATCTCCATCATTACGCTCATCTGCATGGCTGGGGTTGGTCTTGGGGTAATGGCCCTGGTGGTTGTTTTGTCTGTAATGAGCGGGTTTGTAGAAGATATAAAAACAAAAATCCTGGGGACAAATGCCCATCTGGTCATCCTGCAACATGGGTCGGCCATGCGGGACTACCAAGAAGTGGTGCGGAAGGTGGAAGGGGTAAATGGGGTCGTGGCCGCTACCCCCTTCATTTTTAGCCAAGCTTTGCTCACCTCCGAGACCAACGTCCACGGGATTGTGCTACGGGGAATCGACCCGGAAACAGCGGGGCGGGTGATCAATATCGAAAGTACTCTCAAGAAAGGCTCGCTGGAAAGCCTGAAAAAGGAAGGAGGGTCCACTTTGCCCCCGGGGATTTTCATCGGCAAAGAGCTGGCCCAAAATCTGGGTGTTATGCTGGAGGACACAGTGGTCATAGTTTCTCCTTTAGGGGCCATGGCTCCGATGGGGACGGGTCCCCCGATGAAAAAATTTCGAGTCAGCGGTATTTTTGATTCCGGAATGTACGAATACGATACCTCCCTCGCTTATATCTCCCTGAAAAGTGCGCAGAAGTTCCTGGCCATGGAAGATGTCGTTTCTGGGGTGGAAGTGAAAGTTCAGGATATTTACGGAGTGAAAAAAGTGGCCCAGAGCATTCAGAAATTATTGGGGTTTCCATTCTGGATAAAAGACTGGATGCAGATGAATCGCAGCCTATTCGCCGCTCTAAAGCTGGAACGGATAATGATGTTCATCCTCCTCGTGCTCATCGTCTTGGTGGCAGCCTTCGGAATTGTCAGCACGTTAATCATGGTGGTGATGGAAAAGAATAAGGACATTGCTATTCTCAAATCCATGGGGGCGACGGCTAAATCCATCATGAGGATCTTTATCTTCGAAGGCCTGATCATCGGGGTTGTGGGAACGATCCTGGGTCTTATCGGGGGATACGTGATTTGTATCCTCCTGGCCAAATACCAGTTCATTTCCCTTCCCAGCGATGTCTATTATATCTCCCATCTTCCAGTGAAAATGAACGTGCTGGATTTCTTGATCGTAGCTCTCTCGGCCATCGGGATCAGTTTCTTGGCCACCCTCTACCCTTCCTGGCAAGCTTCTAAGCTCGATCCGGCAGAGGCCCTGCGCTATGAATGAGGGTATCGGAACAAACATTAACCGCAGAGCGCGCAGAGGCAACAGAGAAAGATTAACCTGTTCTCAGCGCCCTCTACGATCTCGGCGGTGAAGGGGTGCGATAAGGAGGACTAAATGGTTGGATTTTTGAATGCCTTTTTTTTCGACGGGAAATATGAAAAAGAATTGAAAGAATTGCAGAAAAAAGCGGCCAAAGATCCGAAGAACATCCACCTCTTTGTCAAGATGGGGGACTTGCTGCAGAAGGTGGGTAAAAGAGCGGAAGCCCTGGAGGCCTACCGCAAAGCCTCCGATAGATATGCTCAGAGTGGATTCTTGATTCAGGCGATCGCGGTCAATAAGGTCATCCTGCGCCTGGATCCCTCGCAATCGCAAATTCACGGAAATTTGGCCGAGCTTTACGCCAAACGGGGATTGGTCACGGAAGAAACGAGGGAGCGTAAAGCGATCGAAGAAGCCCGAGCGCCAGCGGGTAGAGAAGCCCTGCCAGTAATTCCTCTTTTTTCCGACCTGAAAAAAGAAGAGCTCACCCGAGTCATGGAGAAGATTCAGGCAAAGCAGTTCGCCAAGGGAACAGTGATCTTTAAGGAGGGGGAACCGGGCGATTCAATTTTCATCATCAGCGGAGGGAAAATAGGCGTTTTCCGCCTTGATTCCAGCGGAAAGAAGATCGTTCTCAATGAGCTGAAAGAGGGAGACTTTTTCGGAGAGTTTGGGTTCTTCGGCAATGGCCGGCGCCAGGCCAGTGTGGAGGCCCTGGCGGATACAGAGCTCTTAGAGATCACCAAAAAGGACTTACAAGAAATCATTCGAGAATTTCCCAGCGTTTCCCAAGTACTATTTAAGTTCTACAAAGAGCGCGTCTTGGATACGCTCTTAGTCACCTCCTCTCTCTTTCAATCTTTTTCTCCCCAGGAAAGAGCACAAATCTTGGACAGATTTACGATGGAGGCATTTCCCGCAGGAGCGATGGTTTTGCAAGAAGGAGCCTCAGGAGATTCTATGTACATCATTAAAAAAGGCGAAGTCGAAGTTTTCACTATGGATGCTCGGGGAGCAGCGCTTCCCTTAGCCAGGCTGAAGGAAGGAGATTTTTTCGGAGAAATTGCTCTGGTCACGGGTAGGCCGAGGACAGCCTCAGTTAAAGTCCTGCAACCAGCGGAATTGGTTCGTCTGGATAAGAAAGATTTCGATCAAATCACGGCGGACCACCCGGAGGTCACAGAGATTCTCCAGGAATCCCTTCATCTGCGATTGGGTAATAAGCTCAAAGCCTTAGGAGTTTTTCGGGACAGTGCGGCCAAGGAGAGGATGGTCTGATTTTGTCCACCAGTTCGAAAAATCATCCAATCATCCATGTCCAGGGTTTGAAAAAATCTTTCATCTTTGGGGGCAGCGGGAAAATCATCGAAGTTTTAAAGGGGATTGAGCTCAGCATTAGGCCTGGGGATATGTTGGCTATCGAAGGGGCTTCTGGTGCGGGGAAGAGTACTCTCTTGCACATTCTGGGGGCATTGGACCGGCCCACGGAGGGGAAAGTCTACTTTCAAGATATGGACCTTTTCCAACGGAGTGAAGGCGAATTGGCCGAGTTTCGCAACCGTCACCTGGGGTTCGTCTTTCAGTTTCATCACTTGCTCCCGGAATTTAGCGCCTTGGAAAACACCATGATGCCCGGATTGATTCAAGGCGTGGATAGAAGAGAGGCCAGTAAGAACGCGGAGGAGATCCTGGTCCAGTTGGGCCTCGGAGAGCGTGTGCACCATAAGCCCGGGGAACTTTCAGGGGGAGAACAGCAGCGGGTGGCTGTGGCCCGGGCCCTGATGATGAACCCGCCGGTGATCTTGGCCGATGAGCCCACGGGGAATCTGGATACGAAAACAGGGGAAGAAGTGCAAAATCTTATGGTGGAGATCGGCCGCCAAAAGGGAATCACGATTGTTGTGGTTACGCATAACCCCGCCCTAGCCAGTCGGATGAACCGTCGAGTCATACTGGTGGACGGCAAATTGTATGAAAATGGCTGATTCCGACCGCTGGGAATTAGCTTCCAGCGGAAGGGAGAGGCGATGGGTCTCTCGACAGATGAGGGAGCGGAAATGGAATTTTTTGCCAGAGAGCCTCCGGAGAAAACAGGTTTCGATGGAGAAGCCAATTCTAATCGCTTTTCTTTTCTGTTTCCTGTTACCCGGGGGATTGCTGGAGGGAAAAGCCAGAGGGCAGGAGGTGGTGAAGATTGGGATGCTCCCCCTGCGGGTTTATGCCGCCGATCGGGAAAAACTCGCGGGGTGGCCAAAACGGGTGGCTACGATTCTTTCCCAGGAATTGGCCAAAGATGAGCGGATTGTTCTGGTAGAGGAGGCACAGATACAGGATGCTTTGGCCCGTGTCGACCTTATGGAGGTCGATGAGCGTTTGGCCCGGGAGATTGGGCGAAAGGTTGACGCCGATTACATGATCCTGGGATCTATAACCCAGATTGATGGGTCCATCAGCCTGGATGCCCGCATCGTAGACGTCCATCTGCGCGGGGTAATGGCCTCTGCTTTTGCGGTCGGCAAAGGGCCGGAAGACCTGGACTCCGCAGCTCGTAAATTGGGCCAGGAAGTGAACATCAAAGTTTTAAGAAAGGAATTGATCTCCAAAATTCTGGTCGAGGGGAACAGAGCCATAGAGGAAGGGGCCATTCGCTCCCAAATTAAAATGAAGGAAGGGGAGGTCTTTTCCTCCCGGGCCCTACGGGAAGACCTGAAGTCCATCTACCAGATGGGATATTTTCAGGATGTCCTGGCGGAAAGACGTGATTGGGGCCGGGAGAAAGCCATCGTTTTTATCGTCGAGGAAAAGCCGGTTATTAAAGAAATTAAATTTTCCGGAAACAAGGCCCTTAAGACCAGCGATCTGCAAGAAGTTATGACCCTCAAACCCAGGACCATCCTCGATCTGAATGCTGTAAAAGAAAACACTCATAAAATTCTCCAAAAATACCGCGATGAAGCTTACTTCACCGCGGAAGTGCAATATGAATTGGAGACCCCCAAGAAGGGGGAGGTGATCGTCCATTTCAAGATTCAAGAGCATAAAAAAATCCGTATTAAGACGATCGCTTTTTCCGGTAACCTCCATTTCTCCGATGCGCAGCTAAAGAAACTCCTACCGGAGACGAAAGAGAAGGGGTTCTTCTCCTGGGCGACCAAGTCCGGGACCTACAAGGAAGAAATGCTGGAGAGGGACCTGGACGCCATCCTGGCTTTTTACCTGCAAAAAGGCTTCCTGCAAGTAAAAGTTGGCAAGCCCCAGGTGACCTACGATCAGGAGGCCATCCGGGTCAACATCCCCATAGAGGAAGGGCGCCAGTTCAAAGTGGGCAAATTGGACATTCGGGGGGATCTCATCGCCCCCAAAGAAAAGCTGTTCAAGTTAGTAAAGATTTACGTAGGGGAGATTCTCAATCGGGATAAGGTGCGCGAGAGCGTCTCTAACCTTACTGACCAGTATGCCGATAAAGGGTACGCCTTCGTGGAGGTTACACCCCAAACAATCATCCATAAAGAAAATGACCTGGTGGACCTGATTTTTGAAATTCAGCGGGGCAGTCAAGTTTATTTCGAGCGCATCAGTATCTTAGGGAACACCAAAACCCGCGACAAAGTAATCCGCCGGGAACTCAAAGCTGTGGAGGGTGAGCTTTATAGTCTGGGGGCCTTGAAAAAAAGCCGGGAAAACTTGCACCGCCTGGGATATTTTAAAGAAATAAATTTGAGCACCAAAAAAGGGAGCGCCGAGGATAAACTGGACTTGAACGTGCAGGTGGAAGAAGCGCCCACAGGGGCTCTCAGCGTAGGGGCTGGCTACAGCTCAATCGATAAATTTGTGGGGATGGTGCAAATCTCTCAGAGCAACCTCTTCGGCCGCGGACAGAAATTAATTCTGGCCGGGCAATTCGGGGCTGTCTCGCAATATTACAATCTGTCTTTCACCGAACCTTGGCTCTTTGATACCCGGGTCTCTGCTGGGGGTGACTTATACCGCACGCGCCGGGAATTCGATGATTACACCGTCCAAAAATCGGGCGGGGGGGTTCGTTTTGGGTTTCCTTTATTCGAGGAAGTTCGAGGTTATACAGCCTACAAGTATGAACAGGTGGAGATCAGCGACGTGAAGGAATTTGCTTCCATCATCATCCAAGATGAAGGGGGAACCTCCACCACCAGCAGCATCAGCGGGGCTTTGCGCCGGGATAGCCGCGATCATTTTTTTGATCCCACCAGGGGTTCGGATAACTCCCTATCCATAGAATATGCCGGAGGGCTATTGGGAGGAAGCAACTATTTCACCAAGTACTCCGCCAACTCTGTCTGGTTTAACACTCCCATCTGGAAAATCACCTTCATGGCCCGCGGCCGGATTGGATACATTCATGGCAATGAGGGCCGGCCCATCCCTTTGTTTGAGCGTTACCGGCTGGGAGGAATCTATTCTGTTCGGGGCTTCAAGGCTTTCTCGATTGGCCCTAAGGCTCCCAATGGGGAAGTCATCGGAGGCGACAAAGAATTGCTCTTCAATTTTGAAGCCATCTTCCCCCTGATTCCGGCCGTTAAGATTAAAGGGCTGGTCTTCTTCGATGCGGGCAATGCCTTCGACGTTGGCGAACCCTACAGATTGGATGACTTGCGGACCAGCGTGGGAGTAGGATTTCGCTGGATATCCCCGATTGGCCCTCTCAGGTTGGAATGGGGATATAACCTGAGTCCCAAGGAAGGAGAGAGCCGCAGCGGATGGGATTTTACGATCGGAATGTTCTTTTAACCTAAAATAAGCGACTTATCACAGGGGGCACAGAGGGGAGAGAATAGAGATTTTTTAAACTCCCTGAAAATTAAAAAATATCTGAGGCCTCTATGGTTAGATTTTGATAATACCAATTTTTTCCAAGGAGAGCGGGATGAAGAAAAGTGGAGTTTTCGTTCTTTCGTGGGGGGTCCTGGTGGCTTGCGCTTCCTTTGTTCTGGGGGCCGAACCGCTGAAGATCGGGTATGTAGATTTGCAAAGGGCTTTGAACTTGTGCGAGGCTGGCAAGGAAGCTAAGAAGGTGATGACCTTGGAAATGGAAAAAATGCAGAAAAATTTCGCTGGCAAACAAAAAGAACTGGAGAAAATAAAGGAAGACCTGGAGAAGCGTGGGTCAGTGCTGAGTGAGACGGCCCGGCGGGAGAGGGAAAGAGAGTTCCAGACGAAGTTGCGCGACCTGCAGCGCCTGCAGCGTGACTACGAGGAGGACCTGCGTCGGAAGGAGCGAGAATTTAGCGAACGGATTATGAAGAACTTAGCGGCCATCGTCCAAAAGATAGGAGAAGAGGGGAAATATACGTTAATCTTGGAAAAAAGCCAATCCGGGATTATCTACAGCCCCAGCGCCCTGGATCTGACTGAAGAAGTAATCAGGATGGCCGATCAAAAACAAAGATGAATTCTGGGGAGAGAAGGCAGACGAAGAGGAAGGCTACGCTGGAAGAGCTGGCAGTTCTGGTGGGAGGGCAGGTGGAAGGGGACCTCGCCCTGGAGATCACTGGAATTGCCAGCATTGAAGAGGCCAAAGAAGGGGAGATTACCTTCCTTAGTGAGGTCAAGCAACTCTCCCGGCTGGAAAACACGAATGCTTCGGCAGTCATCGTCCCGCTATCCTTGTCATCTTTTCCCAAACCGCTCATCCGTACGGCGAATCCTTACCTGGCCTACGCTAAGGTTCAGGCCTTCTTCTCCCATCAACCTTACAGCCCCAAGGGAATCGATCCCCGGTCCCATATCGGCCGAGGCGCGGAAATGGGTCGGGATGTTTCCATCTACCCTTTCGTTTATGTGGGCGATGGAAGCAAGATCGGCGAGCGGGTAATTCTGTACCCGGGGGTTTATGTAGGAGAATCGGTTCAAATCGGCGAGGAATGCATCCTGTACCCTAACGTGGTGATCAGGGAACGATGTATAATCGGGAAGCGGGTCATTATCCATGCTGGGACCGTCATCGGGAGCGATGGATTCGGGTTCGCCCGGGAGGGAAATAGGTATGTGAAAATCCCGCAAGTGGGCATCGTGCAAATAGACGACGATGTAGAAATTGGAGCAAACTGCGCTGTCGATCGCGCGGCTATGGGCAAGACCTGGATTAAGAGAGGGGTAAAGACCGATAATCTTATCCAGATCGGCCATAACGTAATTATTGGAGAGGACACTGTGATCGTGGCCCAGGTGGGAATTGCCGGAAGCACGGAAGTGGGCAACCGAGTTGCCTTGGGCGGTCAGGTGGGGGTTATCGACCATATAAAAATTGGAGATGGAGCTATGGTGGGGGCCCAGTCTGGGGTCGCCCAAGACGTCGCTCCGGGCCAGGTTATTTCAGGCAGTCCAGCTTTTCCCCACCGGGAATGGCTGAAAGTGCAGGCTGTTTTTCCCAAACTTCCGGAAATGAAGCGGGCGCTAATGGCCCTGGAGAAAAGAGTCAGGGTTCTGGAGGAGAGAATTAAAGAAAAATAAACCTAAGTCCTTCGATTCATAAATTCAATGACGAATTCATTCACTCAGGACTTAGTGCTGAGTGAGCAATTTCGATGTTATAAATAACCCAAATACGTTACTGTATTTGCGAATCGAAGCACTAAGTTTCGGACACAGATTCACCCTGTTAGATGTTTACTATCTAACAGGGTAAATGCAGATGGCCAAGATTTTTTTAAGAAATCTTTTTCTGCGACTATCCGTGAAAATCTGCGTCCCGGTTGATTCAAAGGAGTGAATCTTGGAGATTCATCCAACTGCTATCGTTCATCCCCGGGCGACCATGGCTGCCGGGGTGAAGATTGGGCCGTATAGCCTGATTGGGGAAAACGTGCGCATTGGAAAGGATACGGTCATCGATTCTCAGGTAGTCTTAGATGGGTGGACTGAAATTGGGGAACGGTGTCACGTGTTCCCCTTCGTCTCTATCGGGGCGCCGCCCCAACACTTGCGGTATCGGGGGGAGCCAACCCGAGTCATTATCGGGAATGGTAACTTAATCAGGGAATTCGTTACCATCAACCGGGCAACGACCGAAGGGGGAGGGGAAACGGTCCTGGGCAATGACAACTTTATCATGGCGTATTCCCATATTGCCCATGATTGCAAGATAGGAAATCAGGTGATCATGGCCAACGCCTCCACCTTGGCTGGACACATCGAAGTAGAAGACTTCGCCATCGTTGGGGGTTTGGTAGCCATCCATCAGTATGTCCGCGTGGGTTGCTATGCCATCATCGGGGGTGCCTCCGGGGTGCCCAAAGATGTCCCTCCTTACGTGTGCGCAGCGGGAAATCGAGCCAAGCTTTTTGGTCTGAATACCGTAGGTTTGAAAAGGCACGGTTTTCCCGATGCTACCATGGCTGCGCTCAAGCAGGCTTACCGGATTCTATTCCGCTCCCATCTTACTTTGAACAAGGCCATCGAAAAGGTGGAGGCCGAAGTTCCTGATTTACCAGAAATCAGGCATATCCTTAACTTTGTGCAAAACTCGAAAAGGGGAATATGCCGATGAGGCGGACAGTTGGATTAATCGCGGGAGATGGCCGACTTCCCCTGTTATTGGCCAAGAATATTCGGGCGGCTGGCTATCGAGTGGTGGCCGTCGGACACATCGGGCAGACCAAAAGGAACTTGCAACATTGCGTGGATACCCTTAAGTGGGTGCACGTGGGTGAATTGGGGAAGATCATCACCCTTCTGGAAGAAGAAGGCGTAAAAAGCGTCATCTTCATCGGAAGAATTGCCAAGACGCATTTCTTTTCCGGGGCCAGGCCAGATGCAAGGGCGCTCAAGGTCTTAAGTCAGCTGCAGGATAGAAAGGATGATGCCATCCTTCGGGGCATCGCCGAAGAGATCGAAAGGGAAGGGATCCGCGTCGAAAGTCCGCTCGCCTTTCTGAAAGACAGCCTGGCCCCGAAAGGATGCTTTTCCCAGAGGATGCCGACAGAGCGCGAGCGAAAAGACATCACCTTTGGCTGGAGGATGGCCAAAAGAGTGGGAAGCCTGGATGTCGGCCAGAGCATCGTTGTCAAGGACCAGATCGTTCTGGCTGTAGAAGCCATCGAGGGAACGGATGAGACCATTCGTCGCGGAGGGAAATTAGGACGAGGAGGAGTCGTGGTCGTTAAAGTTTGCAAACCCAAACAAGACCCCAGGCTTGATCTGCCGGTAATCGGCCCTGCGACAATTGCCACGCTAAAAGAGGCTGGAGCTTCTGTTCTCGCTGTAGAAGCCCAGAAAACGATTATCGTTGATAAAGAGAGGGTCATTCGTGAAGCCAACAGGAATCATCTATGCCTGATCGGAATTTAAAGAGTTATCCATCTGGGTCTCCAAAAAGGAAGTTAAGGGTGGGGGTTGTGGGGGTTGGTTACCTCGGAAAATTCCATATAGAAAAGTATGCTGGGATCCCGGAAGTTAAAATCGTGGGGTTGGTGGACAAGGTTCCCAGCAAGGCCAAAGAATGGGCTGATAAGCTGGGAACCGATAGCTTTGCAGACTACCACAAGCTTTTGGGCGAAGTAGATGCCGTGAGCGTGGTGGTACCCACAGACCTGCATTACCCTATCGCCAAAGATTTCTTACAGTCCGGAAGCGACGTCCTGCTGGAAAAACCCATATCCTCCACCCTCTTAGAGGCTGAGGATCTGATTGCTACAGCCCAAAAAAACGGCCGAATTCTGCAGGTAGGGCACCTGGAGAGGTTCAACCCGGCTATTCTGGCCGTTCGGGATAGAATCCAGGCGCCCCTTTTTGTCGAGTCTCATCGCTTAACCCCTTTTCGAGGCCGGGGCACAGAGGTTGACGTAGTGCTGGATTTGATGATCCATGACTTGGACATCATTCTCAGTTTTGGGCGCTCTGAAGTTGAGCATATCCACGCTGTCGGAGTTCCGGTGCTCACGGATAAGGTAGACATTGCCAGCGCCAGAGTTCAATTCCAGGGAGGTTGTGTAGCAAACATCACCGCCAGTCGAATTTCCATCGAGGATCAGCGGCGCATCCGCGTTTTTCAACCCGATTCTTATTTGGCTGTGGATTATGCCGCCAAGAAAGTGGCCGCTTACCATCGGGTATTTCCCCCTGGGAGCAAAAAACCTCAGGTGATCTCGGAACAGGTCAAGGTGGAACCTGGAGATGCTCTCGAGAATGAAATTCGCTCCTTCGTCCAATCCTCGATGTACCGAACAGCTCCGGCCGTAACAGGAGAGGATGGGAAAAAAGCTCTCGCCTTAGCCATGCAGATCAACGAGCAGATCCAAGCAGGTATTGAAAAAATTCCCTCGATTACTTCTTTCTATGAGACAAGCCGTCTGGACGCCTCCTCGTGACTGCCGGCAGAAGAGCGAGTGGATTGACTTTTGAGCTCCGGGAAGAAAAAAATCATGATCGTGACTGGAGAGGCTTCTGGAGACCTCCATGGGTCTAAGGTCTCAAGAGCCATAAGGCAACAAAATGCCGAAGTGGAGGTCTACGCAGTCGGTAGCAAGCATATGCGGCAGGCCGGAGCAGAGATACTCGTTGATTCTTCCCAATTAGCAGTGGTGGGAATTACCGAAGTCATGGAGCGCTTCGGAAGCTTAATAAAAGCGTATTGGAATTTAAAGAATTTTATTAGGAAAAGTGGAATTAATCTTTTAATTCTAATTGATTTTCCAGATTTTAATTTGATGTTGGCCAAAGTGGCCAGGAGGTTAGGGGTACCAATCCTTTATTACATCAGTCCCCAGATTTGGGCCTGGCGTCCTGGGCGGTTACAAAAAATTGCGCGCCTGGTTAATAAGATGGCCGTTATTTTTCCATTTGAGGTACCCATTTATCAAAAAGCCGGGTTAAGTGTTCAATTCGTGGGGCATCCCCTTTTGGACGTGTTGGGTTCAAAGCACTGGACTGATTCATTCCGGGATAATTTCGAATTCAATGGTGGCCCGCTCATCGCCCTCCTTCCTGGAAGTCGAGAGAGGGAGATTAAATATCTGCTTCCTGAGATGGTCAGGGGTGCCCAAATTTTGCTCAGACAGAAACCTGAGGCGAAATTTATTTTGGCAGCAGCGCCGACGATAAATATTCAGGGCTTGAAGAAAATTTTGGCTACGCAACCTGTTGACATTACGGTGGTTGAGGGTCAAACTTACCAAGCCATCATGGCGGCCGATTTAGTGATCGTCGCCTCGGGCACAGCTACACTGGAGACAGCCATCTTGGGAAAACCCATGGTGATCGTCTACCGAGTTTCTTCCTTGAGTTACTGGGTGGGGAAAGTAATGGTGAAAGTAGGTTCGGTTGGACTAGTCAACATTGTCGCGGGCAAAAATGTCGTGCCCGAGCTTCTCCAGGGAGAGGCGAAAGGAGAAAGAATCGCTGCTGAAGCATTGAAGATCTTAGATGATGAAGCTTACCGAATGGAGATGCTCAGGAGATTAGCAGAAGTCAGGGAGAAGTTGGGTACTCCGGGCGCCGCCGAAAGGGTGGCCAAGACGGCATTGGAAATGATCAGAGAAAAGAAAGCTGTCAGCGATCAGCTTTCAGCAGAATAAAGACAATTAAAAAACCAAAGGTTTCCATTATGGCAACTTTGACCTCTTTGTTGTTGAGGACGCTTTACTTGCTGAAGGCGGAACGCTGAAAGCTGAGAGCTCATTTATGAATCTTTACCGCAGACTGTTACAATTTGTCAAACCTTACTGGACCCGCCTGGCCGCGGCCATGGTATGCATGCTCTTTGTCTCCGCGGCTACTGCTGCCTCTGCTTTTCTGGTCAAACCGGTCCTGGATGATGTTTTTTTCAAGAAGGACCTGACCATGCTGAAGCTGATCCCTCTGGCCATCGTTGGCCTTTTTCTGCTGAAGGGTTTTTTTGACTACGGACAGGCCTACCTCATGTCTTATGTAGGTCAACGAATCATCGCTGACCTGCGGGAAAAAATTTATAACCACCTGCAATCTCTCTCCCTTTCATTCTTTACCCGCAACCCTACCGGCGTGCTGATGTCCCGGATTACCAATGATGTTAGCCTGGTTCAGGGGGCGGTAACTGATGCAGTCACAGGCTTACTGAAAGATTTTTTTACCATCATTGGTTTGGTTGCCGTGATTTTTTACCGGGATTGGAGTTTGGCCATTGTGGCGCTCGTGGTCTTCCCGCTGGCCGTCTACCCGATTGTCAATTTTGGAAGAAAACTTCGATCCTACAGTTTTCGCAGCCAATCCACCATGGGGGACATCTCCTCCATCCTGATGGAGACCATTTCCGGAAACCGGATTGTCAAAGCTTTCAACATGGAAGATTACGAGCGCAAACGCTTTGCTGGGGAAAACCGGAGGCTTCTCGAAATTATCTTGAAGTCTGTCCGAGTTCGGGCGATTTCCCATCCTCTGATGGAGACGCTCGGCGGCCTGGGTATCGCTTTTATCGTATTCTATGGAGGCTATAACGTCATTAAAGGGGTGGCCACCCCGGGAACATTCTTCTCCTTTCTGGCGGCTCTCCTGATGCTCTACGAGCCAGTAAAGCGCTTAAGCGGGATTAATAACACCATCCAACAGGGATTAGCTGCGGCCTCGAGGATTTTCGAAGTTCTGGATGCCGTGCCAGAAATCCAAAGCAAACCGGGTGCAAAAGTTCTCTCTTCCGTCTCCAAAGGGATTGAATTCCGGGATGTCTCTTTCAAGTATGAAGAAGATTGGGTCTTGAAAAATATTAACCTCCATATAAAAGTGGGGGAGATGGTGGCGTTTGTGGGCTCCAGCGGGGGCGGGAAGACAACCCTTGTAAATCTCCTGCCCAGGTTTTATGACGTCACCGCGGGCAGGGTGCTCATCGATGGCTGGGATATCCGAGACCTAACTGTGGAATCCTTGAGGTCAATCATTGGCATGGTCACTCAACAGACCATCCTTTTCAATGACTCCGTCAGGAACAATATCGCCTATGGAAAAATTGACCAGCCTTTTGGAGAGATTGTAAAAGCTGCTGAAGCTGCTTACGCCCACAAGTTCATTCAGAATCTGCCCAAAGGCTACGATACGATAATCGGGGAGCAAGGGGTAAAGCTGTCAGGAGGCGAACGTCAACGCCTCAGCATTGCTCGCGCCTTGCTTAAGAATGCCCCCATCTTGATTCTGGACGAGGCTACTTCTTCTTTGGACTCCGAGTCCGAAATAGAAGTCCAGAAAGCCCTGGAATACCTGATGCAGGGACGCACAACCCTGGTGATTGCCCACCGTCTTCCTACAATTCGGAAAGCTGACCGGATCGTGGTTATTTCCAATGGGGCCGTGGTGGAAGAAGGAAGCCATAAAGAGTTATTAGAAAGGGGAGGGGAATACAAAAAGTTATACCTGCTTCAGTTCATTGATGGGGATTTAGAAAGAGCGCGCATATTAGAGAATGAGCAGAAATTCACAGCAATTTCCTGAATGGAGGGATAAAAAAATTAATAAATTTAATTGCTTAAATGACAAATTTTCGGATATTCCTTAATAATTTAATTAGCTCGTCAAAAGAAAGTAAGTTGCGGAAGGTTATACTTGTCCCCCTCAGCTTACTTTCTTTTTTTTATGGTTGGGTCGTTTCGGCAAGGGCATTTCTTTATGCCCACAGGATACTGAAGGCTCACTCCCTTTCTTGCAAGGTGGTGAGCGTGGGGAACATTACGCTGGGAGGAACAGGCAAAACTCCCTTTGTCTGCTTGCTTTCCGAAATGATCCGAGCAAAGGGATATCGAGTGGCCATTCTCAGCCGGGGTTACAAGGGCAAATTCCAGGGGCCTTTTGGTCTGGTCTCCGATGGGGAAGAAATATTTATGAATTGGCAGCAGGCCGGGGATGAACCGTACTTGTTAGCCGAGAAGCTCAAGGAAGTTCCAGTGGTCATCGGAAAAGAGAGATGGCTATCGGGTAAGTACGCCATAGAACAATTCCAAGCCGAGGTTGTAATCCTGGATGATGGATTCCAGCACCTCCCTTTGAAGAGGAACCTGGACATTGTTCTGATCGACTCCTCTTCACCTTTTGGGAACGGCCACCTATTCCCTCGGGGAGTGCTCAGAGAGCCTTTAAAGCAGATTCGCCGGGCAGATGCTATCATTTTGACAAAGGTGGGACAATCTGATAACATTTCTGAATTAAAGGAAAATTTAGCAACCATTGTTGATGGGTGCCCTATCTTTCAAGTTGACTACGCCCCGGCAGAGATTCGGGTTTGGGGAGAGAAAAACCCATTGCCTCCCGAGCATTTAAAAGAGAAGAAGGTTTTAGCCTTTTCCGGAGTGGCGAAACCAGAGTCGTTTTGGCAAAGTCTTCTGAAGCTCGGTGTCAAAATTTTCGGGACTGAGACATTTCCGGACCATCATCGGTATGAGCAGAAAGAAATGGAGAAGCTATGGGCAAAGGGGGCAGCATTAAAGGTGGATGCATTGGTCACGACAGAAAAGGATCTGGTGCGGATGGAAGCCCTTGCTCCTGGTCTCATCCCATTGTGGGCGCTGGCCATTAAGCATATCTTCATAAGCAACGATGGGCTAAGATTTGAACAATTCCTTTTTTCAAGGCTGGGCTTTGAACAATGAGCGGATTTTTTGACGGCGAAAAGGTCCGATCTTTCGCCCATCGATTATTCCTTGCAGGCATTAACCTCATCCCGTTGAAGTGGAGAATCTGGCTCATGGAACGGCTGGGGCAAATGCTCTATGCCATTGACGGGCGGCACAGGCGAATCGCCTTGAGGAATTTGGCCGTGGCTTTCAGAGGGAAAAACGGTGAGGAACTGACGGCGATCGCCCGTTTAAGCTTTGGGAATCTGGGGAGAGTTTTGGCAGAATTCTCCTTCATTCCTCTGCTACCCGAAAAGAATATTGAGCAGTATATTCTTTTTGCAGGGGCCGAGAATTTCTACCGGGCGTATGAAAAAGGGAAAGGGATTCTTTTTCTCACGGCGCACTTTGGCAATTGGGAATGGATGGCTGCCAGTTTTCCGCTTATTTTTCACCAACCTTGCCATGTGATCGTCCGCCCCCTGGACAGCCGATTCTTCGGCGGTCTCGTGGAGAGATTGCGTACATGGACGGGTAACAGGACAGTTCCCAAGCAGAAGTCCATGGGCCGAATCTTGCGGATCCTGAAAGAGGGAGGTGTCATTGGGGTTCTGTTGGATCAAAACGTGGCCTGGCAGGAGGGAGTTTTTGTAGATTTTTTTGGCGAACTTGCTTGCACAAATGCCGGCATGGCTTTGCTGGCTTTAAAAACCGGGGCTCCGGTGCTGCCGGCTTTCAACATCCGTCAGCCGGATGGACGATATCGGGTGGTCATCGAGCCCGAAGTGCCGTTGATTAGAACAGGAGACAGAGATCTGGATGTGGAAAAAAACACCGAGCTTTTCACAAAAATTATCGAACGATTCGTGCGTGATCATCCCGATCACTGGTTCTGGCTGCATCAGAGGTGGAAGACCCGCCCCTGGCAGGCCAAAAGGCTGAAGGGACAATAAGAGCGATGGGGAAAGCAACGCCGATCCCATTTTTAAATGTGCAAAAGGTCTTGATCCGCTCCGCCAATTGGGTGGGAGATGCGATCATGAGCCTTCCCGCCATCGCCTCTGTGCGGTTAAGTTTTCCCCGGGCAAAGATCTTCATTCTGGCCAAGCCTTGGGTAGCTGAAATTTTTCAAAAGAACCCCGTGGTAGATCGGGTATTTCTCTACCAAAGCCCCGGCATCCACCAAGGACTTAGCGGTAAATGGCGGCTGGCTAAACAATTGCAGAAAGAAGGTTTTGAGCTGGCGATTCTCTTGCAAAATGCCTTCGAGGCAGCCCTGATTTCTTTCCTGGCCGGCATTCCCCTACGGGCAGGATATAGCACGGATGGAAGAAGGTTTCTCCTCACCCATCCTGTATTTGTGGACGACAGATTAAAGAGAGGGCATCAGGTCGATTATTATTTGGGAATGGTCGGATCATTAGGTTTTCAGACTGCCCAGCGTACTCCTTCGCTCATAGTTTCAGAAGAAAGGCAGGAAGAAGCGGAGCGAAGGTTGAGGTCCTTAGGTTTAGACAATGAGCAAAAGCTCGTGGGCATAAGCCCTGGAGCGACGTATGGCTCTGCCAAGCAATGGTTCCCTGAAAGGTATGCAGAGGTGGCCGACCGGATTACCAGAGGCTGGGAAGCGCGGGTGCTGATTTTGGGGAGTAGGGAAGATAGAAAAGTAGCCGCGCAGGTATGCCAGAAAGCCAGAAATCCATTAATTGACTTGACCGGGATGACCACGCTGGCAGAAGCAATTGCTCTGATTTCTCGCTGCCGCCTTTTTATAACCAATGACTCAGGGCTGATGCACGTCGCCGCCGCGCTGGGAGTCCCGTTGATTACTGTTTTTGGGTCCACTGACCCGCAGAGAACGGGTCCGTTAGGTAAATTCTGCCGGGTGCTGCGGAAACCCCTCCCCTGTGCTCCCTGCTTGAAGACCGAATGCCCGGAGGACAGGCGTTGTATGGAGCTCATCTCCGTAGATGAAGTCTACGATGAGGTAAAGTCAATTTTGAGCTCCAAACCATGAACCCTAAACTCCCAACTTGTGTCCATCCGCAAACCCCCTCTCCCCTTGCGGGAGAGGGGCGGGGTGAGGGGGAGCCGAACGGGAAAACGTTGAATTCTGAATTATTATCACCCCCACCCTTCCCTCCCCCCTCGAGGGGGAGGGAAAAATCTGGAGGTTCTGGATGGAAACTAACTCGTAACTCACAACTCGGAGCTTCCAAGGGCCACCCAGCCGTCTTTATGGATCGGGACGGGACGATCTGCGAGGAAGTGGGCTACCTGGATTCCATCAAACAGATGCGCCTCATTCCTCGTTCGGCAGCGGCCATTAAATTACTCAACAATCATGGATTCAAGGCTGTGATTGTTACCAATCAATCTGGAGTGGCCAGAGGCTATTTCCCCGAGTCCCGTTTAGAAGATCTGCATGCCGAGTTAGCCAAAAAATTGCGGCAGGATGGAGCATTTGTAGATGCCATCTATTATTGCCCCCATCACCCCACTGAGGGAATTCCCCCCTATCTCCAAGACTGCAATTGCCGCAAGCCCGCCCCTGGACTTCTCCTGAAAGCCGCCGCCGACCTGAACATTCATCTGCCGTCTTCCTATATGGTTGGCGATCATCTTTCCGATATTGAGTGCGGGCAGCGCGTGGGCGCCGAAACCATTCTGTTGCTTACAGGCCATGGTTGGGATTCCCTGGGCAAATTGGAAAGCAACCTCCATCCCCCCACGCATATTGCGGCCGACCTCTATGAGGCGGTCCAGTGGGTTATTGAGCATTCGGAAAGAGTATGAGTCGAGGAAAAGAATTTAAACCCCAATCGATACTGATCGTTAAGCTCAGCGCAATTGGAGATGTGGTTCAAACCTTCCCCATGCTGGAAGCCTTGAAGAGAGAATATCCTCAAGCGCAGATTGACTGGGTGGTGGAGGAAGAAGCGAGCGACCTTCTCGTTGGCCACCCCGCTCTAAATCGGGTGCTCGTCAGTCATCGTAAATCCTGGCAAAAAAATCTTTTCCGCAAAGGGCAGTTCTGGAGCACGCTCCGGGAGATGGGCAAATTCATCCGCGATTTCAGAAGTGGGGAGTATGACTGGGTCATAGACAACCATGGTATTTTCAAGAGCGGTCTTCTGGTTGCTTTGAGCCGGGGTCGGAGAAAAATCGGTTTCCAAAGATCGCCGGGAATTGCGGATGAGGGGAATTACCTGTTTACGAACGAAAGATACAAACCGCTTAGCATTGAAAGGCATGCCCTGGAACGTTATCTGGATCTGATTTCCCAGGTTGGTGTTCCAGTGGATAAACCAATGCTTACTTTTCCCGTGCCAGCAGAATCCCGGAGAAGGGCTGAAAGGATTCTCCATCACCATGGCTTTTCTCCCTCCCCTTTGGTGGTCATTCACCCCATGGCCAAATGGCCCACCAAGCAATGGCCGAGCGAGAATTTTGCCAGGCTGGCCGAGGCCTTTGTGCAAAAGGGGGGTTCCGTGGCCTTCACCGGGGGTTGGGAGGATGCGGCGCCTGTACAGGAGATCCATCGCCAAATCAAAACTCCTCAAAAGGTCCTGAATCTTGTCGGACAGACCAGTCTGAAAGAATTGGCCGGCCTCTTTTCGCTGTCTGACCTGGTATTGACTACAGACACCGGACCCATGCATCTGGCCGTGGCCGTAAAAGCTCCCCTCATTGCCCTTTTTGGACCCACGGCTCCCTGGAGGACTGGCCCTTATGGAAACAATCACCTAATCCTCCGTAAACCTTTGACCTGTAGTCCTTGTTTCAAGAAGAAATGCGCTACGATAGAATGTATGAAATCTTTGTCGGTGGAAGAAGTCCTGAAAGCAGCCGAAGAGAAATTGGGAATTGCGGATTGCGGAATGCGGATTGAAGATAGTTAAAAAATTTAATGGAAATTACCCAATCAGTGATCTCGTAAAAAGTAGATTTTCCCCTCCCCTGGCGGGAGGGGAAAAAGGGGAGGGGGATAATTAACCAGATGAAATGGCTTCAGTTTTCATCCTCACCCCGCCCCTTTCCCGTCAAAAGAGGGGGAGGTTTTTGACTTTTAACGATTTCATTAGCATTAAGATTCCGCAATCTGCAATTAAATAAAAGGGGAATATTATGGCTCTTAGCAAAGATCTTTTAGAAATCATCGCCTGTCCGAAGTGTGTTCGGGAACCCGGATGCACAGGACAGTTGGAATACCGGGAAGCGGAAAACCAGCTTGTATGCCACCATTGCAGGTTGATCTACCGCATCGAAGATGACATTCCGATCATGCTGATCGATGAAGCGACTCCTTTAAAAGAATGAAGACTTTTTCACTGCCAAGCATGCAGAGAGCGCCGAGATAAAATGAAAATATAAGATACCAAGAATCGGCATTGGCGTTACCCTATTATTTCGAAATATTCTCTGTTTCCTTTGATTCAGGTTGCAGAAATGCTTTTTATAGATGACCGCAAGACTTCGGTGCCTCTTTCGGCGCTACGCGCTCCCGGTAGATGACCAGGCGCCCCATCTTGGCCCAAGCACCGCCTATCGATGCGACGAAGCCCGGCCAACCGTCGAGGAAACCGAGCTTCCAGAAGTACGTTTCGACGAACTTGAAAAAAAACCCAAACAGGAAGTGGAAACCGCCCGGCGGACGTCCGGTGCCCTTGCGCCGCACCAGCTGCTCAGCGCCGATCTCGGAATAGGAAAGCTGCTTGCGTACATACTGGGAAAATGTGCGGTAGGTGATGTGGAGCAACGGAAGGTCGATGACGCCGACGTTGCCGCCGGCAATATCTACGTAGTCGTGCGGGTTGATGCCGACGAAGCGTCCCTTGTCTTTCCGGAAAAGGCGCACTACGCGGTCGGGGTACCAGCCGCCGTGCCGCATCCGGTTGCCCAGGAACCAGTTTTCGCGAGGGAAGCGGTAGCCATCGTGGCGCGGGTTCTCCACCTCGGCGCGGATCCGCTCCGCCAGTTCGGGCGATACCCGCTCGTCGGCATCCACCGACAGGATCCAGGGACCCGCGGCGAGGTCAACTGCGACGTTCTTCTGTTCCTTATGCCCGGGAAACGGCGCTTTGACGAACACCTTTTCAGTGAACTCCCGGGCGATCTCCAAGGTCTTGTCCCCGCTTCCCGAGTCGACGACCACGATCTCGTCGACCCAGCGCAGCGATTCGAGACAGCCGCGGAGATTTCTCTCCTCATTGTGCGTAATGATGGTCGCTGAAATCGCCGCCGCCACCGCCCCTCCCCAGAAAAAAGCCGCTCGCCCCGTCGCTCGAGGTCTCGTCGGTCACGATCGGCTGGAACAGGTGGTGTACATCTCCCCTCCAGCTCCTCCCAGAAAGCGCCGTTATGGCCCAACGGCTCGAGCCCAAAGCAGGCGAAGTATAAAACAGGTTGCAGGCGTCGCGACTCATTCCGTGTGGAATTGACGAGAACTCGCTTTTCGATGGTTTGAATATACGAAAAAGAGCATTGGGCGTCAAGGGAAAAAGACCCACTTCTTCTCAGATTTTCTTGACGCACAGTTATCTTCCCAGTATACTAACCCTATCCCAAAGAGAGTTTCTATCTACGCTGACATTACGGCATCATATTTAGTACGGGGCATTCAGAAAAACGCTTGATTTCGACAATAACTAGCAAAACCAACCGAACCAGTTTTCTGGAGCGGACCCGCAATGCCAAGAAGGTAATGGTTTTTGGCTTGGGTTTTCTGGGCGACATGGTTCACTTGCTGCCGGCGCTGTGGATGGTACGCCAGTCATACCCGCAGGCAGAGCTGCACGTCGGCGTGGCGGCGCACGTCACGTCGCTGATGGAATGTGTGCCGTGGGCGAATCAGGTTTGGGGCTACACCCGCTTTCCGAAGCACGCCAGTCTTAAAGAAAACCTGAGGTTTATCGCCCGCATGCGCCGCGAACGCTTCGACGCACTGATCAATCTCAACGGCTCGGACCGGTCGAGCTGGCTGACGTTTTTCAGCGGTGCGCGGGAGCGGCTGGGGCGAATGCCCCAAGGCGGCGGGCCACCGTTCTGGCGCCAGAGGTTCACCGAATTTGTGGAACATCCCTTTTTGCCCGAGCCGATTTACATGCAGAATTGTCGGTGCCTGGGAAAAGTTGGTTTTCCCTTCACGCAACCGGAGTTTCACGTTGACATCAAACCGGCGCATTTAGAGGCGGCGAACATTTCCGCAGCGGAGGCCGGAAGCTATTTTCATCTCAGCCCCTTCACGACGGACGATCGCAAAGAACTGCCGCCCGCGCAACTCGTCGAACTCATCAACGCGCTGCAAGCTCGCTGGCCCGAAAGAAGGCTGGTCCTTTCCGGAGCCCCCACCGAACGCGAGCGCCGGAAAATGGAATCGCTCGTCACACAACTGCGGCAAAAGCCGTGGCGTGTTTTTGCGGGCGAGCTGAGTTTGCTGCAACTCGCGGCGGTAATTCAGCACAGCGCGGCGCATTTGTGCGGCGACACCGGCACGCTACACGTCGCATTGATGACCGGCACGCCTACAGTTTCCTGGTTCCGGCCCTATTCCGGCATGCAGGCGTGGATTCCCCCAGGAGACCGGCACCGCACGGTGGTGGGAGGGGCGGAGGGAGCGGGCTGGCTGCGCGGCGTTGGCGTGAGCGATTTGGTGGCGGGATTGGAGGAAGTTTTGCGAGCGGCAAGCCTCAAGCATGAAGTTTAAATCGATGACGCCTTCTATGCCGAGCCTAATTATCCGGTCGATTCCCATGTGAGCTGAGCGAGGCGTGGGTCTTGGCCAAGAGGGAGGTTTGTCCGAAAGAAGCGTAGAAATTCCGATTTCACCCATTCATGGGGGCGGGGGCCCTGCTTGAGGCACTTAGAATCCGATCGAGAAAGTTCTCCGCCAATCGGCCTTCTATGAAGCTCACCATATTTAGGGGTCTTTTTCCCTTGACACACAACGCCCTTTTTCTTATATTCACCCTATCCAAAAGCGAGATCTTATCAATCAATTACTAATCGGGATGCCCCCTCTTGGGGCTGTTCCCAGGGGCGAGATGGAGCCACAAATAGTAGCACGCCGGGATGGTCGCTGAAATCGCGGACCGGCTGAGGGAGCGGGGCGGCCGCGTGGTGGTGACTGGCGGGGGGATAAGGAGGCATGCCGCCGCGTGGCGGAAGGGACGGCCACGGGACTCGCGGTTCTCTCGGAGATCTCGAGGCTCCGGGAGATGATTGTGATCATCGACCGGATGGCCCTCTTTGTATCCAACGACACCGAGCCAATTCACATCGCTGCAGGCCTGGGTGTCCCTACCATTGGGCTCTTCAGGTCGAGCGCTCCCGCCAAATACCAGCCGTGGGGAAAACACACGCGCGTTATCTGAGCGCGGCTCCCCTGCAGCCCGTACCCGCAACCGGAGGACACTAATCGCCGACATGGCGGGAAAAGCCTCGCGTGCATGCAGGGAATCTTCACGGAGGGGGTTTCCCGGGCGGCGGCATACTCAAGGGGTAGTCGTCCGCGTTCGATGCGGCAGGGGGAGGGACGATGAAGGTCAGCGGGTTCACGTTCGTACGGAATGCCCTGAAATATGACTTCCCGGCGACCGAGTCGATCCGCTCGATCCTTCCGGTCGTCGACGAGTTCATTGTCAATGTGGGGAAATCGGAGGACGATACACTCGGGCTCATCCAGTCGATCGGCGACCCGAAGATCCGGATCATCGAAAACGTCTGGGATGAGACGAAGAGAAAGGAAGGGCTTGTCTACGCCGAGCAGGCGAATCTTGCCCTCGACGCGTGCCGGGGGGACTGGGCCTTCTACATCCAGGCCGACGAGGTGGTCCACGAAAGGGACCTTCCCCGGATCCGCGCGGCGATGGAGGAAAACCTGGACAAGCCGAAGGTCCTGGGCCTCCTCTTCAGGTATCTCCATTTCTACGCGGACTACGACACGGTCCATCCCTGGTTCTACCACAAGGAGATACGGATTATCCGGAACAACGGGAAGCTCCGTTCGGTCGGCGACGCGGTGGGGTTCTACTGCACCGACGATCCCATCGTCCGGAACCTGAAAGACGGCGACAAGGAGAGGTTTGTCAAGACGGGGTGTCACATCTACCATTACGGGTGGGTCAGGAACCCCCGGATGATGCTCCAGAAGAAGCTCTCCCACTTTTCCATTTACCTCGAGATGACGGAAGAGGAGTTGCGCGGCCTCATGGGGAAGGGGCGGGAGGCGTTCGGCAAGTGGGAGTACCTGAAGTCGTGGGACACGATACTCGGGACCCTCAAGGACGAGTGGCGGTTCGACGGGTACGACTTCATGAAGGATTTCCGCGGGTCCCACCCGAAGGTGATGGAAGACCGCATCCGGTCCTTCATCCCGGTCACGCGCCGGCGCCGCAGCCGGTGGCTGAACCTCCGTTTCTACGCGTACGTCTTCCGGCACGGCTTCCACGGTTGACGTTGCCCCCTCTTCGTTGGGGCGTTCGGGGTAGTTTTACGGACCTACATAA
>Ga0315312_1000761_pt1 | contig 31288 bp, 36 predicted proteins | sample TDP7_MG_FD_203629 | JGI IMG/M metagenome (GOLD analysis project Ga0315312, IMG submission 203629) | Freshwater sediment microbial communities from Lake Towuti, South Sulawesi, Indonesia - TDP7 | ecosystem: Environmental > Aquatic > Freshwater > Lake > Sediment | place: Indonesia: South Sulawesi... | reverse complement strand
TTTCCTTCACGGCCAGGAGGCGGGTATATTGTAAGTCCGTGGCTACCTCCCTGGCTGCTCCCCTCAACTTATAGCTGGAAGAAAAAAGAACGATATGCGGACTCGCCATGGCCAGCGAGAGCCCCACGACGGTTAAGAACAGGATCAAGTCAATAAGGGTGACCCCGCGAATATGTTGTTTGTCCACGCCCACACCTCATCCTCAAGATATTTTTTGTCTTGACGACGGGGAGAAGCTCATTTTTCTTCCTTCATCTTATTTCTTTAAAAAGAATCGGCCCGATAGACACTGAAGGCGTAAAATATTGATATTTTTCTGCGATTTTTCTTTGCTCTTCGTAGTAGTCCTGAACTAAATCCATTACTAAGCAAAACAGGACACTGACCACAATAGCCATCAATGCTTCTTTTACTTTTTTCATTTTTTCCTCCTGCATTCAAGATTTCTACCCAATGCTTTAGCAAGGGCTATACCAAAATGATAACCTTTTGGAATTGTTAAATTACTATATTTGAGCGAAATTTTTCGGGGTTAGCAGAGAGGATAAATTGTCCTGATTAATCGGGGATATTTCAAAAAGTAATTGAAATTCAATATAATTTTCTTAAAGGACAATTTGTCACGAAAGGATAATTTGGGACACAAAATTGAGGCTCTTTAAGAAATCAATTAGGATTTGTCCTCGTATAACAAATTATAAAAATCTTTCACCGCAGAGCACCCCGCGCGGCGGAGCCGCAACCAAAAGAAATCACCCCCTCCTTTACCCTGTGGAGTATTTGAATTTACTCCACAGGGCAAGCCCTCCCCCCTCGAGGGGGAGGGAGAGGGTGGGGGGCGTCTTTGCATTTTAATTATTCTCTGCGTCCTCCGCGCTCTCGGCGGTTAATCTTTTATTTCTTATTTTTTCAAAGCGGTAAAGAGTTTTGGGATTGACCTTAAGAATTTCTGCGGCGATTTTTCTGTTTCCGCCAGCCTCCTTCAATATCGCCCTAATATATTCTGCCTTCATATCATCCAAGGATTTATGGGCCTTAAGCCCTTTATTAATCAGGTCAGAGAGCCCTTCCCGCAAGTTTTGGGAGAAGTCATTCGGCAGCAAATAATCCCCGTCAGCCATAATCACAGCCCTTTCAATGGCATTTTCCAATTCCCGGACATTCCCCGGCCAATGATATTCTAAAAGAGTATCCATCGCTTCTTTGGAGACTCCTTTTATCGTTTTATTATTTTCCCGGGCATAGAGATCGAGGAAATGGTAGACCAAAAGGGGTACATCCTCCTTCCTATCCTTCAAGTCAGGGAGAAAAATGGGAAAGACATGAAGACGGTAAAAAAGGTCTTCCCGGAATTTTCCCTCCTTCATTCTAACTTCCAAATCTTCATTAGTCGCTGCAATCACCCGCACATCAACTTTGATTCTTTCCGTGCTCCCTACTCTCATCATTTCCTTTTCCTGGAGGACCCGCAGAAGTTTTACCTGAGCGGATGGAATAAGATTAGAAATCTCGTCCAAAAAGAGAGTGCCCCCACTGGCTTCCTCAAATAATCCTTTCTTTGCCTGAACAGCCCCAGTGAAAGCTCCCTTGGTATGGCCAAAGAGTTCACTTTCGATCAATGTTTCCGGAATCGCTCCGCTGTTAAAAGGGATAAAAGGACGATCGGCCCTCGGGCTATTATAATGGATGGCCTTGGCCACAAGTTCTTTGCCTGTTCCACTTCCTCCATAGATAATCACCGTACTATTGCTGGAAGCGACTTTTTCAATCAACGAAAAAATCTCCTGCATTTTCTTACTCTTCCCGATAATATTATTAAACTCAAATTTTTTTCTTACCTCCTTCCTCAGTAATTGGTTTTCCCTCAGGAGAAGGCTCTCCTTTTGCGCTTTGGAGACGCGCATAAGCAGGTCATTGAAGTCAATAGGCTTGGTAATGTAGTCATCTGCTCCAATCTTCATCGCCTCAACAGCGCTGCCGATTGAACCATAGGCGGTCATCAAAATGACCATCACTTCCGGCCTTGAAGCTTTGATCTTTCTGAGAAGTTCCATCCCATCCATCTCCGGCATCTTCACGTCGGTCAATACCAAATCAAACACATCTCCCTCGATTTTCTCCATGGCCTCGACGCCGGTGGCAGCAACTTCCACAGAGAACTTCCCAATTTCAGTGAGGCCTTTTCGCAGAACTTCCCTGACGCCTGCCTCGTCATCAACCACCAATATTTTCATTGGCTCCAAAGATACTTCCTCCGAAGTTTTCACTTCTTTTCCCTGCGGGATGCATCCAGTACTTCCCGTACTTTGCATGCGAAGCCGTCCACTGTAAAGGGCTTCTGGATGTAGTTCACTTCCTTTCCCAGTACACCATGATGAACAATCGCATTATCTGTGTAACCTGACATATAAAGCACCTTCATCTCAGGATGAAGGGAAGCCAGACGCTTTGCCAAATCGCGGCCGCTCATTCCTGGCATCACTACATCGGTCAACAACAGATGAATCGGTCCCTTATGCTTCTCGCAGACAGGGAAAGCATCATCCCCTTGAGACACCTCCAAAACCTTATACCCTTGCCTCTCGAGAATCTGGACAGCCAACCTCCGAACCGCTTCATCATCCTCCGCCACAAGAACCGTCTCACTTCCACGAGGAAACTTTTCTTCTACTACCTTCTTCCTCGCCTCCTCGATAGGTTCGTCTACCCGAGGAAGATAGATCTTAAAGGTGGCCCCCTGACCCGGCTCACTATAAACCCAGATGTTTCCACCACTTTGCTTCACAATCCCATAGACGGTGGATAAACCCAATCCTGTCCCCTTATCTATCTCCTTGGTCGTAAAAAAGGGCTCAAAGACCCGTTCCTTAACCTCCGGCGTCATCCCTACACCTGTATCACTCACCGAAATCATCACATAAGGACCAGGTTTCACAGCAACGTGCCTACGAGCATACTCCTCATCCAACTCTACATTGGCCGTCTCAATGGTGAGTTTTCCACCAGAAGGCATTGCATCCCTGGCATTGACCACAAGGTTCATAATGACCTGCTCGATCTGCCCGGGATCGGTTTTGACTCTTCCCAGGTCATCGGGCAAGACCGTGACCAACTCGATGTCTTCACCAATCACTCGACGGAGCATCTTATCCAAATCCCTCAGTAAAGTATTCAGATCGAGGACTCTTATCTCCATCACCTGACGCCGGCTGAAAGCCAGAAGCTGACGTACCAGAATTGACGCTCGATCTGAAGAATTCATAATCGTCATAAAATTTTCTCTTAAGGGGTCATCTTTTTTGAGTACCATGAGGGGAAGTTGGCTGTGACCTTTGATGATGGTCAGGAGATTGTTAAAATCGTGCGCAATGCCACCTGCTAACCGACCTATGGCCTCCATCCTCTGTGATAAGCGAACCTGCTCCTGAAGGTCAGCCATTTCATGCTCGGTTTTCTTGTTCTCGGTGACGTCGCGAGAATTGATAATAATTTTTTTATTTCCAGAATCATCCAGGATGGCTCTACCGATAGATTGGAAGACACGCCACGAGCCATCATGATGCTTCAGGCGATGTTCTATTGGCCGAAAAATGGTTCCTGAATCTTGCAACATCTTTGACAAACTCTTTAGGGAAAGTTGTAAATCATCTGGATGTATATACCCAAAACCATTTTTGCCATAAAGGCTTTTTGGACTGTATCCCAGAATCGGCTCAATGGAGGGACTGATATAAGAGATGTTCCCGTCGCTATCCACTGTAGTAATAATGTCTGAGGAATTCTCAATCAGAAAACGGAAATGCTCCTCGCTACCTTTTAGCTGCGCTTCTGCTCGCTTGCGCTCAAGGAACAGCTGGGCATTAGCAATCGCTCCAGCAATCTGGGTAGCGACCCTTTCGGCAATTTTTATATCATCCTTGCTGAAGGCACCGGACTTGAAGGATTGAAGGTTCAAGACGCCGATCACCTGATCTCTCGAGAGCAGAGGGATCAGCATGATGGATTGAAATCCAACCCGAAAAAGAGGCCAGAGTCCAGGAAACCGGCCGATTAATTCCTCCTGGTTTTCACTCTGAACCAGCAGGGAAGCACGGGTCCGCAAGATCTCTTCCGAGCCTGTGCCGGCTAACGGGATGGTGTCCCCAGTTTTACGGCCGGGCACCTCGGGGCCGGCGGCGTAGGAAATCGTGAAGCTCTTGTTGACCTCGTCGATGATGTTAATGACAATCCGGTCAAACTGGATTAATTTGTGTACTTCTTCAGCGAAACGTTCATATACTTCTTCGATGTTCAGAGTTGAACTGATGATGCGTCCAATCTCAGCCATAACCGCATTTTCTTCAGCGAGTCGCTTTGCTTCTACCTCACTTTTCCGCAACGCGTCTTCTGCTCTCTTGAGTTCACTAACATCCGTAAGAAATGCAATGGTGGTCATTTCGCCAAATAGTTCCACCCTGGCTGCTTCGACATGAAGGTGAAATTGCGAACCATCCATTCTCAGACCCATTGTTTCGTATTTATCAGGTCCAGTTTGTCCAAGTTCCCGCCTTCTGGACCTTTGAGAAATCTCTTCTCGGCATTGCGGGGCAACTTGATTTAGATAGGGTGTCCCTTTTATCTCCGAAACGTCATCATACCCAAACATGCTCAAGTAGGCTTCATTGGCAAATATCGTAATGCCATTACGAACAACGCCGATGCCTATCGGAGATTTTTGGAACAGCAGCCGGAGCTGTTTTTCACTCTCTTCCAGCGCTTTTTTAGTCTGCTTACGCTCCGTGATGTCTCTAAAAATTCCCTGGATGACTTTTCTGCCTTTTAGCTCAAAAACATTGGCTTTAATTTCGACTTGTTTTCTTTCGCCTGTCTTAGTAATAACCTGTGCTTCCAGAATCTGCCCTTCTTTATCATGACGATGTTGGGCAAAAGTTCGGCAAACTTCCCCGATATCGTCCTCTGGTGGGTGAAGAATTTTTTGGGACTGTCCGATTAGTTCTCCTTTCTCTCTTCCTACCAATCCTTCCATGGCTTTGTTGCAATCAAGAATAATGCCTGTCTCCGTGTCAGCAAGAGCTATTCCGTCTGTAGCATTCTCGAAAAGCTTTCTATATCGGTCCTCGCTGTCCTTTAGTCTCTCCTCTGCCCGCTTGCGCTCGGTCATATCGATCCCTATACCCAATACACAAGGTCTACCACCTTCTGGTGAAGGCAGAACGGTGCAGCGCCATTCAATGAGTCGCTCATCACCTGATTTCGTTAACCATGGATTCTCATGTGGAGCTCGGACCTCGGGGGCATAAGGGTCGGCAAACCGTTTTTGAACAATCGGGACCCATTCTGGCGTGAGGAACAACTCGGGAATCGTCTTTCCCAACACTTCTTCTCGTTTATAACCAGTCAGTTCCTCACAGGCACGATTGAACATTATAATATGACCATCCGGGTCAGTAAGGACAATCAGACTTGGCGCTGTCTCTACCACTGCTTCCATACCCCTGAGGTTTTCTTGAAGAGCTTCTTCCGCTTTCTTGTGCTCAGTGATATCTCGGAAAATCCCCATTACGCCTATAATATTCCCCTTTTGATCTTTAAGTGGCGTTTTCACAGTATGGACCCAGGTTTCCTGTCCGTTTTGGATATATTGCTCTTCTATATCTTCAGTTGTGCCACTTTCCATTATTCTTTTATCGTCTTTTCTGTATTTTTCAGCCAAGTCCTTTGGGTAGAATTCATAGTCTGTCTTGCCAATTATTTCATAAGGTTTCATCTTTAGGTCTGTAGCGTAGAGTTCGTTACAAGATAAGTAGACTGAATTTGTATCCTTAACAAATATCTTTTGGGGAATATGTTCAACCAGCGTCCTGTACTTATTTTCAGTTCTCTTCAGTTCCTCCTCCGCCTTCTTGCGCTCGGAATTCTCAATACGTATCCACTTGCCGGCCTCTCTAATAAGGGCGAATTGATGGTTTGAGACCACATCTACGATTTCGCCTGCCCCGCATTTATCAAGGGAATACGAACAAATGGCAAGCATTCGATATTGGCCGATAACATTATTTACCACTGCTTCATAATCAGCAAAACCTCTCCAGTTATTTTTTTTAAGCCAAAAAGTGTTTCCGGTAAGGCGCAACCCTTCAAATCCTTTCCCTATGGCTTCCTTTTCTTTTTCCAACCAGCCCGCTAAAACGTTATCAGAATCGAACTTTCCTGATTTAATATACCAATCGCTATAATCCAGTATTTCTATCTGACCTTTTTTAATGTAATCATCCAAATTACTAACGGCCTTCTGCAAAACTGCTTTTGCTTCTTTAGCACTTGCAGGCTCTGAAGTAACCCACATGCAGAATTCGTTATTCTCCAGCCCTGCCTTAAAGTATGGCACCAGAATATCGGTTAAATCCTCTTCGGTCTGATAAAAATGGCAAAGGTGTGTGCCCCAGGGGACATTGCCTATAATCTCAATGCCTGTTTTTCTAAGATTACTCTGCCTTTCGGTATTTTGTTTATTGCTCATTTTTTCGCTGCGCGCACAACCCCATTCAACCATCGACGAACTAACAGATCACCTCATCAAGAGGCCTTAGGCCGGCCAACACTAACAAAATAGGGTTGCGGATCAAAAGCCCCTTAACCTGGGCAATGGCTACTGAAGTGGGAATGCCAATTTTTACATATATTCTTCCAGCATGGGCCATGCCGCCAAATGCCGTGAAGGCGTACAGCCGTTGAACCCCGTCCATGCCAGTGGCCTCCGTCATGCCTTCACCTTGAGATAGAATAGCCTTGAATATGCGTGCTTCCTTTATGGCCTTGCCAACCCACTTCTCCGATTCAGGATATAATGGGCTAAGATCAAGCCGTTGTGGTTAATCGCAGTGAGCGTCGAACCTGGAGGCAAATCCGCTTTGGCAGCGGGTTGGTTGAGCCAATCCAGATTTAATACCACGTAAACCACAGCTTTTGTCTCACCTGTTTCATCGCGGACGGGGTAGCCGAAGTTTACTACAGGCTTGCCAACAATGCGACCAATCTGATAATCGCCAATGGCGAAGTTGCGGGTCTGAAGAGCAAGTTGAAAATAAGAACGATCAGCGATGTTGACCGGCTGGGCCATGGGGAAGGCGCTGGCAAATATATGGCCATCTGGCTTTGCCACTCCGATATTGAGATACCACGGGTATTGTTTGAGAAGATTGGCAAAGAGGGAGCAGCAAAAAGCTGAGTCAAAGTTGCGAACCTGGGGGAGTTGGGCTAAGGTATAAAGTAAATGACGTCCCCCTTCAATTAGTTCACTCTGGTTGCTGGAGAAGAGTCGGTCCAGCCGTAATGCTTGTTCTTTTGCCTGAGTTGCCGCTATCCGTCGTTGTTCAAAACCCGAGTAGAACGTCACCCCCAAGGCCGGAATAATCGGCAAAAGAACGAGTAAAATCAGGCGCAAATGGAAGCTCAAGGAAAAGCGATACATAGATTCCTCCTTGCCTCACCTTTATCTTATCTGCCTTTCCTACCATTTATAGTGAACGGCTAATAAAAGTAGTCATTGCGAGGAGCGAAGCGACGAAGCGATCTCGTGAGATTGCTTCACTTCGTTCGCAATGACAGCCTTTGGATGTCAACTTATTTAAGCCGTTCACTATAAAAATCGATGTAATTCCGACTATAAAACCCTCCAACCCTTTCCTGCTTTGATGCCCTTGATCCTTCCAAGACGGAATTTGTACAAGGAATTCAATAAGAATTTAAGGATCCCGAACTCTTTTCTTGTCATGAGGAATGGAATATAATTAAGCTCTGGGAAGATCTGTACAGGAAATCAATGATGTTTTTTCCTTTTTCAATATTCTCCTTATCTTTTTCAGAAAGATAGCAATGTCAAAGGGTTTATAAATATAGTCTGCATTGACCTTCTCAAAGAATGCCATTGTTTCTGCACCAATTATGTCGCCTGTTGAAAACAAGATTCTATTGGATATTCTTGAATCCCTCCTCTTGATCTCGTGATATAAGCTGGTTCCGTCTAAACCAGGCATCTTCAGGTCTGAAATAATCAGGTCGTAGGTCTCTTTCTTGATCTTAGCCAATGCCTCTTCTCCGCTCGATGCTATCTCTACTTTAAGGTCTTCTCTTTCAAGAATACTCCTTATAAGGTCCAAAATTATAGGTTCGTCATCGATGATCAGAACTTTCTTCCCTGAGATCCCCTCTTCCTTTTCCTCTCCTGGTTTAACTATCTTTTCCTTCATCTCAACGACCGGAAGCTCCACCGTAAAGGCCGCTCCCTTTCCCAAACGGCTCTGAGCAGAGATCTTACCTCCATATTCTTGGATAATTCCGTATGACACACTTAAACCAAGACCCGTTCCATCCTCCTTTGTGGTAAAAAAGGGATCGAAGACTTTAGAAAGATTCTCTTGCGAAATGCCAGCTCCATCATCTTTAAAGGATATTCTGATCCAAGTCCTTTCTAAATTGGATCTTGTTTGGATCTCCAATCTTCCACCACCGTGAGCCTGCTTCATAGCATATTCAGCGTTTGTGATGAGGTTCAAAAAGACCTGTTGGAGTTGGTTAGGATCCGCCATCGTCGTCGGTAAGTGGCTTTGAAAATCCTCTATGACAGTTATATTATTTATCCTCAAATCATAGGCCCTCAGTGCGATTGTGATTCTCAGTATCTCATTGACATTGACATAAGACTTCTCAGGTTTTTTCTTCCGGGCAAAGGCGAGAAGGTTCTGAACGATTTTGGATGCTCTGACCGCCTCGTCATTCAATTTCTTCAAGTGATTCTTTGTCTCATCTCCTATCTCTTTTGACATTAAGAGGAATTGCGCATACCCAGCCACTGAGGTTAATGGGTTGTTCAACTCATGAGCGATCCCAGAGATCAGTTGGCCGAAAGTGGAAAGTTTTTCCAGTTGAACTAATTCGGCCTGGAGTCTTTTCTGCTCAGAAATATCCCTCATAATGTGGACAAATCCTCTCAAACCCCCTTCAGCATTGGATAACGGATAGATGGAAAGGCTAAATTCGCCATTTAAATGGGGTATCTTCACTTCCGTGTTGGAAAACCTTTTTGTCTTTATGGCTTGAAAACAGGGACACCCTTTTATAGGCTCGGATAGGTGATGAATTACCTCATAACATTTCTTTCCATTCAACTCCGAGGTCGTCACCTTTAAAATTCTGGCCAACCCATGATTTGCTCTGAGGATATTGAAATTGGTATCAAGAATAGATATGCCCTCTCCAATAGCGTCGAAAATTACCTCCCATTCTTTTTGGGCATCCCCTAACTTTGAGTCTCTTTGGACAACCATATGTTCCAAAGGAAGGTAATTCCTCTCCCCTTCTTTCCAAGATTTTCTAAAGTTCCGAGCCATCAAATTTTAGCCTCTGGTCTTTTCCCTATCTTCAGTAATACATTAAAATATCTTCCAAATGATTATTTTTGTTGATCCTTTTGTCCCGATACATATTGGCATCGGCCTGGCACAGAGCATCGATCAAGCTGGCTCCATTCTCCACACATGCATAACCAAAGGCTAAATTTAAGGTGAGATCTGGATCTGTGTTATGCAGGTTCCATTGCCTCACCGCCTTTTTTAGGGAATTTGCCAAGGAGGAAGCTCCTTTTTGCGTGGTCTCGGGTAGCAGGATGACAAATTCATCCCCTCCATATCTGGCCACAATGTCAGAAGCTCTGCATGTGTTTCGAAGTATTTTAGCGGCTTCTTTAATGATCTTATCCCCTTTGAGGTGTCCGAAATGATCATTGATACGTTTTAGGTCATTGATATCTACCATCACGATGGCCATGGGGCGCTTATATCTCCGGAGTCTTAATTCTTCTCTGTTTAGTATTTCTTCAAAATAGGTGCGGTTATAAAGATCTGTAAGCCTGTCACTGATAGATAGCTTCTCCAATTTTTCTTTTTTCCTTCTCAGTCTTTCCAATAGTTGCATGCTCCTTAAAAAAAAATTTTGTTTTGCCAAGGCTCTATCTACAGCACTTAACAATTCTTTGTGGTTCAAAGGCTTGGTAAGGTAACTAAAAGCACCGCTATTGAGTGCTCTGATGGCCGTTTCAGTCTCAGGAAAGGCGGTGATGACTATGATCGCGGTATCAGGGGAGATCTTTCCAACCATTTCCAGAAGCTCCATGCCGCTCTTATCTGGAAGTCTAATATCTGTAATCAGCAAATGGTAGTAAGCGTTCTTCAACTTCTCTATCGCTTCGCATACCGTGGCTGTGGTATCCGTAAAATACCCCTTTTCATAGAAGACGTGGGCAAAGATCTCACATAAATCCGCTTCATCGTCCACGATCAAAAGCCTGCCCTTTTTATAGCTCGGCTTCCCAAATGACTTATTGGCCGGAATGATCGAGTGAAGAACCGATCCTTTTTGAATGCTGCTCCCATCAGCATCTCTTCCCGCAGTGTTACAGAACCTCATTTGTTTCCCTCTTCGGATTTATTATATTATTTCGCTTTTACCCCCTCCTCCAAACGACCAAGTCTTTCTTTTAACATTTTGTTTTCTCTCACCAATTCCGCTTTTCTTGCTTTTGATGAAAGGTAGGGGTCGCTCTGCCACCAATTAATTCCCATCTGAATGGCTTTATCTACAGATGCAACCAATAGCCTTATTTTTATCGTTAGAAGCTCAATATCGGCAATCCTAATCTGAATATCTCCAGCAATTACAATTCCTTTATCCAGCACCCGCTCTAATATATCAGCCAGATTGGTCGCCTGAATGGAGTGGGCCATTTGCTCACTCATCGTACCTCCCTTTTCTATGCTAATTTTTTAGCTTTTATAATCAGGCTAGCTGTTTTTTTTCGTAGTTCTGCAATGAAATGACAGTTCTTACAGTTTATACTTGCCTTATCATAATCTGTACAGGAAAGAAGCAGATTCACTTCTTTTTTTAACTCCTCAGCAAATGTTGCTTTTTCCAGAATAGTCTCGGCGGCATTAATTCTATCTGTAATAATATTAATTAATGCTTCCTCTACTTCAAATATTGAGCAATTTACGGCTTTATTCTCTTCCACACACTCTCCTCTCTTCACATTAGATTCCCTAAGGGACCTAAATCAAGATTCAACTCCTCATCCTCAATTCCAAAGATCGCCTGAATCTCTTTTACCTTTTTCTTTATGGCCTTAAGAGTCAATCCTAATTTTTGAATTTCTGTAGGAAAAAGCGTTCCTCTCTTTACCCTTCTAAAGGCCTCCTTCTCCATAAGTTTCCTTATAAGTTCAACCAAGATTAAAATTAACTTAGCTATGCCCTGCTCGGTCTTTTTGGGACTGCCAAGATCGATTAGTTTCGGGATATTTTCTTCAGCCTTCTTAATCTCTCTTTGCAATCTTTCTATATACTCGATATCTTCAGGGGTGGGTTCTTTATCTTTGGTACTAAAAGCCTCTCCTGATAATTCCCCTGCTTTAGAAACTGAAGTAAGGATAAGCCTCAAGCCTAAAAAAACAAGGTCGACATCCGCTACTCTTAAAAACATCTCTCCATTAATTACCGCCCCTTTTTCCAGAACCCTATCCAGAGCATCTGCTAATGTCACGCTATTGTTTTTATTCATCATGTCTTTAATAGAATCTTCACTCTCTTGGGCATAGGAATTGCTCTAAGGAGCCAAAATTGTAGGCCGGCCAAGGTCCACTGTATTCAAGAAAAACCCCCTTGGCCTGCATCTGGCGATTTAAATCTACGGCCTCTTTTTTAAAATCTTCGATCTTGTCTTGAGGAATCAAGTGGGCCGCATTTAAAACCATGGCCTCCTGTCTGCCTGTTAACTCTTTTTCCAGAAGCTTACATTTAACCGAGCGCACAGCTTGCCTTTTTAAACTTTCAAAAATATCTTCTGTCATACTGTTTAATTCCTTGTCCATTTCTTTAGAAATGACTTCTTTTAGCTCTTCCTCCCTAAAAAAAGCCATCCCTTCTGGCAAAGATGCTATTTCTTTCTCCTTCTCTTTTATTGCTGCGTTTTTCTCTATTATCATCTGTTCAAACTCTTTCCTATTCCGTAGATATACCTTTACACTCCACTCCTGTTTTCCTCGGATTCTCTCTAAAACCTCTTTGATCTTAGGATAATCTTTCTTTAGCGTTTCTTCTAATCTTCCTCTGCCTTTAAAAATGGTGCCAAATCTCATCGGAATTAAATTAAAAATTTGGCTATTCTTTCTCATTGCTCCTTCCACAACCTCTTCATGAATAACCGCCTTTTCTTTAATCCACTTTAGATTTTCTTGCGCCTTCCTTTGAATCTCTTCCGATGTAAATTCTTCTAAAGAGATCATACTCACGACGACCTCCAGATCCCAGAAAGGCAAGGTATAAACTTCTTCCCTGCCGTCGATTCCTTTTACAGAGATCACCGGGGCGTCACCAGTTTTCTCCCTGATACAATAGATATATAATCCTTCCGTCTTTTTTCTTCCTTTATTTTTGTTGCCTTTTCCGTTCATAAGACTGGACCTCTAAATTATCCTCCAGTTTTATCGCGTAAATATTCCTATCCTGAACTCTCGTAGGAAGGCCAAGGGATTTTATAAATGAACTATCTTCATAGACCTCCACCTCAGCCTCCCAGCCCTCGGCAACCTTTGCAATCTTGATGACCCTTGCATCTTTTACATTCAGGGTTTTATTCAAAAATTCGGTAGAAATTTTCCGGGCTTCTTCTATATTAGCCATCTTCACGCGCCTCCCCTTTTCCTTCTTCTTCCTCAATGCCTCTTGCCCCATCTAAACGTATCAAAAGTTCTCCCTCCTGTTTATTGTATTCTTCCTCACTTATCTCATCTAATTCAAACCGTAATCGCAACGCCATTAGTTCTTCTCGTATATGTGTCTCGTCAGACAATTCCTGTTCCACGAGCTCATGAATTTTCTTAAAGATACCCAGGAACCCTTTCATGGGCAACATTAACAGGTCATCGATCAAAAGCATTAATATTCCCTTGTATTGATTTCGATATTGACAAAATTGAATGGCGGCACTGTGCCCAAATACTTTAATTTTATTTTATCAGCATATTTTTCACCGACTTCATTTACTTTTAGGTCAAATGCTGATTCCTTGGTTTTCTCTATCAAAAATGCGGCATTTAGTATCATTCGTTCGCCATAGCAATGACTGATCTTGACTTCCAATACTAAATTCGTAAAACTGTTTAATATATCTTCTTTACATTTTATCTTTTCTTGTTCCAGGGCCGCCTCAACTTCTCTACCTATCTCTATCAGCGCAAACTCTCGGGCTCCCTCTTTGGCCATCCTTTCTTTTTGCATTCTGATCTGCTCATAATTGGCTAAAATGTCCTCATAGATAACATCTTCCTTAAATACAGCCTTAAGTCCAAGTTCCTTCTTCCCCTCCATATACCTCAATAAATTAACGAACCTGTTATGCTCTTTTTCTAATATCTTCCCTACCTTATCTTCACTCTCAGCGACGGTGGCATATCTAACTGGCAAAACAGTGTAAGATTTCATCACCTCCTCAATTGCGTGTTCGTGGCAAATGAGATATTCTCTGGCCACACGATATTTCTTAATGGGCGCATCGCTTACCACTGCAGCGATATCGTTCAAACAAATCGTATAGAGGACATCACCCCTTCCGCCTATTCCTATGGGACCGAATTGGGGCGATTTGCCTTTTGTTTCGATGATGCAATAAATATATTTCCCGTCATTGGCCATACTTATTTTTCCCATTCCTCCGGATAAATAGTAATATTCACAAAATTAAAGGGAGGCAATGGCCCCGCATACATAAATTTTATTCTGTCTTTATATTCTGCACTGAGATCGTCCATGATGTTATCAAATTCCTTCTCTCTTCCCCTATCCACTAAAAAGGCAGCATTGATAAACATCTCATCGCCAATCGTGCTGTTAAGTTTATGATCAAAGGCAGTTCTTCTTAATACGCCAACAATCTTTTCTGCTTCTTTTTGTTTTTCTCTTTTTAAAGCATCTTCGACCAACTTACCTACCTCCATCTTTGATTGAAGGAACGCCCTCGAAGAGGAATTATTCTTTATCTCCGTCTCATTCTGTATTTTCTCCTTTAGTCTCTTAATATCTTTATTCTCTTCTGTAATCTCCCTGAAGATAATGGGCATATCTTTCCATAATCCTTTGAGGCCCAACTCTATTTTATGATTCATATTCCTCAAAAGGTTCTTAAATTCCCTGTACCTTTTATCTAAAAGATTTCTTATTTCATCAGCAGTGGAAGCGATCGTGCAAAATCTAACCGGTAAGACCGTAAATTCTTTCATGACTTCTTCAATAACCCTTTCATGAGCCAATAAATTCTCCCGGTTGACAACATATTTTGTCATAGGGGAGTTGCTAATAACCATACTTAAATCCCCATAACCTATGGTGCTTACCTCATCACCTCTCCCTCCAATGCCCATGGGCCCGAAGTTCCTCTCGATCTTCGTTTCAATAATGGAATAAATGTACTTACCTTCTTTCATCAAAAAAGTTCACCTTTTTGCAAGTGATCTCACCAAATCACCTCCTCAAACCATTTCACGATAAAATTGAAATATGGAAAAAAGGTATCTTTCTGACCTTCGAGGCAATTTCCCTTTCCTTTCCTTCAGAAGCCCTTTCATTTTTGCTTCGCCCATATAATAGGCCACCAACCCGCGTCTTAAGCCATTTCGGTCTATAAGTGAGGAAAGATATTTGGAGCCAATACGAATATTGGTAATAGGATCAGAAAGAACCTGATGGAGAATGGCTTCTGAAAGATTTTCCTCATCCGTATTCCAGTCTAAGTATAGATCAGAAAAAGAAGAAATCAGGACTTCTCTTGCTGTTGAAGGAAGAATCTGCATTAGGCCTACTGCCCCAGCCGGAGAGACGATTTGGGGATCCCATGTCCTGGCCGATTCATGGGTAATAAGGGCGCAGAGAAGAGGGATATTCAAATTCGGATCCCTCGAGGCTGTCCAATAGATTTCCCTGGCAATCCGGAATCTAAGGTGATCTGGCATTTGACAGTTGTAGCGTTCTATAAATATCATAATCCTCTGGATTTCCTTATCGCCCATATCATCTCCTGCGTCACCACCCCCTGTTCCGGAAAGTTCTTGGTAGGAAAAGAAGAAGAGAGCGATACCCACAAATAATGCTAAAGCCCTTCTCTTATACCTCTTCTTCATACCTTTTACTGAAATACCACTAATTTGAATCATTTGTTCTGACCTCCATCAAGAGGATGCGCTCCTCTGGGGGAAAGGACCGATAGTGGCTATAATACATCTTGAGGAATTTATATGCTTCGACCACCTTTTCAAACTCTGAGGAAGAATTTAGAAGGTATCCCGCTTTATCGGGATGGAGGGACTGGGCCTTTTGATAATAGGCCCTCCTGAGATCGGCCAAGTTGCCACCCTCCTTTAGACTGAGAAGGGCAAGGGCCTCACGAACCTGCTGGGCGTCTGCCCACTTGATTTCTACGCACCTGAAACTGTATAACGGAAGGGGACCGATTAATTTAAAACAGACTTCCCCGCAGAAGTTATGATCAAGGCGTTTGACCCTACGATCGAATTCACTTTCCGTCTCTTTTCTCAAGAGGAAGGCAGTATTGAGGATCATCAAATCGTCCATAGCATCGTGATCACATTGAGATTCAGCGCATCCTTTTAGTTGTGAAAGAATTCTCTCTTTGAAAAGGCACCTCCTTCTAATAAGATGTTAACGAACCAACTTTCCCAGTCTGATCTTCTCGAAGAGAGCGTCCGTTTCGGATTTTCTTCCGAGCATTTCTTGCAGGGACCGAATCTCTGATTCCTCCTTATAGAGGCTCTTGAATACTTTCTCTCCATCCCATCTGGCCACTAATTCAAACTCCACTCTTTCGCGAACCCAGGGAACGAGAGATTTGAAAAGAGTATAACCCCGGGCCAGTATCTTTTCTACTTCTTCCTTGTTGTGAGCCAGAGAACCGAATTTAAACGGAATGATGGAATATGATTCCATCACTCTTTCCACTACCCTCTGGTGATCTAATAAATATTTGATGACAAGGTCCTTACTCAATGTCTTGTAGTCTATGAAAGGGGTGTCGCTGACAATTGCAGATAATTCTTTATAAGGTACTGTATAAACTTTACTACCATGATTTCCTACCCCGAAAGGACCGGAATTGAAATTTTGGGATGCTCCTGTCACACCGTATAAATGCTTCCAAACATCTTTCATTTTTCCCCCCCTGCCGCCTTTTTGCCAGCTTCCCCTAAGGCCTCTTTCACGAGAGATTTCAAGAAGAAAAGGTCGAAGGGCTTGGTGATATAATCGTATGCGCCCAACTTCATAGCCTTCCTTGCTGTTTCAAGGGTTCCATAAGCCGTGAGCATAATCACAACGGGTTTTCTCTTAATTCTCTTAATTTTCTTAAGTACCTCTATCCCGTCCATTATGGGCATTTTTATATCCAATAGAATCAGATCAGGTTTTTCTTTCTTTGTTAATTGGAGCGCCATTTTCCCATTGTGAGCTGTGAGCACCCGATAGCCCTCCTGAGATAGGCTATTGGAGAGAACGGTGCAGATGTCCTTTTCGTCGTCAACAACAAGAATGGTTTTAATCAATTCTTTGTTCCCTTCTTTCTAAAAAAACTAATTTCAAAAATACCATTTCTGTATCTCGTTTGAATATTTCCCTCCTCTGCCACAAAAGGGAGAAGGATCTCTTTCATATATTTCCTTGAACGGAACTTATTTAAGGCACGGATAGAAAAAATATCACTGTTTATTTCCCAATGAATGTCCTCTTTTTTCACCTCTGGTAACTCAGCCATTATGATTAAGTTATCCAGTTTTTCGAAAATATCAGTCTTAGGTTCTTCAATCCTTTCTATAAAAAAAGTCTTCTCAATCGGTTTCTCATACCGCCTAAACTTTGGTTTGGTAGAAAAGGCCCAAACTCTCGGAGGAGCGATAATTGCCTTGGCGCGATAAAGTGAAGTCTTAATATCATGAATCCCTTTAACCTTCCTTTTCATATGGAAAAAAGCCTTCTTTGAACGGAAGCCTATAAATGACGTAGTCGATTTCGATGTCTTTAGGTAATTTCTCATTCACCCTGTGAATTATTCCTATGAAGAGCAGTCCCGTCTCGCCTTCCATTAAAGTTCTATCAATTCGTTGGGCAATATACGAATCTCTCTTCTGCAGGATGCTTTGGGCTAACCGTTGATATCTCCTTTTCTTTTTTGGTTTATCCAGATCAGCCGATGCATTTTTTAAATAGGTATATTCTTCTAAAAGGAGTTTGGGATCCTCTGTCCCTTCTAATTTTACTCCTAACTGGATAAGTTCCATGAGAATTTGGTGGTTCCGGCTCCCCATCTTTACCAATTCTTGGACCAAATCCATCTCCTTTCCGCATACGGGTAATCCATCTTGATACAATCGTGTATTATGGTAATCCAAATCTAAATCAAAGATCTTATTACGAACCCCCTGCCAGAAATCTTCTATGATTTTGTTATGTTCTTCCCATTCTTGTTTGCCATATCTTTTGGTATACTCCGCTTTTAATATCCCATACATCGATCCCATCTCAACCCCTGTATGGATGATGGGGACGTATTTCAGTTTTCTCACCTCAGGGCCTTTCGGATTGGATAGATCTCAAAACCGCTTCAAAATCATCACAGGTTATGAATAATTCGATATCCCGGGCGTTTGCCCCTTTTTTCTTCCCTTTGACAAAGCTGCGGATGGCATTTTTCGAAGCCCTCTGGCAGATGAATTGTATATCTGACCCTACCATTCCATTTGTCTTCTTAGCCAATGCTTTTAAGTCCACATCCTTATGAAGGGGTTTATTCTGTGTATGAATTTTAAATATCAAAAGCCTTGTCTCTTCATCAGGTAAGGGAAGTTCCAACAAAAGGTCAAACCTGCCGCTTCTAAGAAGTGCTGGGTCAACTAAATCCAATCTGTTGGTTGCGGCTAAGACTACCACTCCTTTTAATTCCTCTATCCCATCCATCTCTGCAAGAAATTGGCTTATCACCCTTTCGGTCACATGAGCATCTGTGCCAATTGAACCTCTTTTAGGAACCAGGCTGTCTATCTCATCAAAGAATAATATTATGGGTGATGCCTGCTTGGCCTTTTTAAAAACCTCTCGGATTCCGCGCTCGCTTTCTCCGACATACTTTGAGATTAGGCTCGGCCCTTTTACTGAGATGAAATTAACTCCACTCTCGTTAGCCACTGCCTTGGCTAATAAGGTTTTTCCAGTTCCGGGCGCTCCATGAAGCAATATGCCTTTGGGTGGTTGGGTATTGGCCTTTTTGAAGAGTTCAGGATATTTAAGGGGCCATTCAATTGCCTCCATCAGCTCTTTCTTTATATCTTCCAATCCCCCAACATCCTTCCATCTGACATCGGGTACCTCTACAAAAAACTCCCTTATCGCAGAGGGTTCTACCTCTTTCATCGCCTCTAAGAAATTATCCATCGTTACTTGAAGCCTCATGAGCGTCTCGTAGGGAATATCGGCCATTTCAAAATCGATTTTTGGCAGGATCTTTCTTAAAGCCGACATCGCAGCCTCTCTGGCTAATGCCTCTATATCGGCCCCCACAAATCCATGGGTCATATCGGCTAACTTCTCAAGACTTACATCTTCTGATAAGGGCATTCCCCTTGTATGGATCTGTAGGATTTCCAGCCTCCCATTTCTGTCAGGGATGGGGATAGATATCTCTCTGTCAAAGCGGCCGGGACGTCTCAACGCGGGATCGATGGTATTAGGAATATTGGTGGCAGCGATCACAATAATATCGCCCCTTGATTCCAATCCATCCATCAAGGCCAGAAGCTGAGCCACTACCCTCCGTTCAACCTGCTTTTCTCCGCCCATCTCTTCTCTTTTAGGGGCAATGGCATCTATCTCATCAATAAAGATGATGGCTGGGGCATGTTTTTGGGCATCTTCAAATACGCTTCTTAAACGGGCTTCACTCTCTCCATAAAATTTGCCCATGATCTCAGGACCGCTTATGTGGGTAAAATATGCCTCCGTTTCATTCGCAACAGCACGGGCAATTAAGGTCTTGCCGCAACCAGGGGGGCCATATAAAAATACCCCCTTCGGTGCATCGATCCCCAACCTTTCGAATACCTCTGGATATTTGAGAGGCAATTCTATCATCTCCCTGATTCTTTGTATCTGAGCCTGGAGTCCACCTATGTCTTCATAGGCAATCTGTGTGCTTCTTATCCCTTCCGTCCCCTTTATCTCCATCCGAATAAGCGTGGTAGGCTCGATGACTACGATCCCCTCAGGAATAGTATTTAATACTTCAAAATCACAAGATCTTGCGCCAAAGAGGCTGGCTCTAACCTTATCTCCTGCTGTGAGCGGAAGGCCTTCCATTAACGAGCCGATGTACCTAATATCCTTTTCTTTTTGAAATGAGCTCATCAAGGTCATTGGAGATAAAGTAATCTTGCTCGCAGGTTTATGCGAGGCCTTTTGAATTCTTACCTTTTCGTCCAATCCTACCTGGGCATTTTCTCTCGAAATCCGGTCTATTTGGACAACTCCTTTCCCCCTTTCTTCCAAAAATAAGGGCATTGCTTTAGCAGGGGTTTTTCTCTTCCCTTCAATCACTACAATTTCACCCACTTCTATCTCCATACCTTCCATATCTTTAGGATCTATTCTAGCAATAGCCCTCCCCACATCTTTGGGTAATGCCTCCTTTACTTTAAATGTTATGAAACCCTGCTTCTTATTCATTCCAAAATACTCCTTTAATGAAGCCACACCCTTTATGTCTACAAAGCTGGCATATGTCATCTTTCATCTGCCTCATCCAGCAAATAACATACCCCCGAGATCTTTCAGCGCATCCAGTCCTTTTACTTCGTGAGGCTGAAGGGGAAGGACTGTTATTCTCAAATCGCTAAATCTATTTCTGATCTCTCCGATATATTTATCCCGATCTTCCCTCCTCGCCTGACAGAAACGGCAGTTGACCTGCTCTGGAATAACATTGTTGATTACCATCTGTTTTATCTTTATCCCGTATTGCTTCAAACTTCTTAGCATCCTTTCTGTCTCCTTAATAGCCATATCTTCCGGGATTGTGACAACTATAAATTCGCATCTTTTTTCATCTCTCAAAAGCCCGTCCATTCTTTTAACGGCCTTCTTCATACTCACAAGGAAATCGTCAGCACTATCAGGTTTATATTTACCGGCAAAGCTTGTAACCATATACCTGTATTTCCATCTCATTCTGCCCATAACCTTTATCCAGTCATCTAAAAGCTCAGGTAAGGTCAAAAGCCTTAGCGCATGGCCTGTTGGTGCTGTATCTACTACATATTTGTCAAATTTCCCCTCTTCAATTAAGTCCACAATTGTCTTAAATCCCATTACCTCGTCTATCCCTGGTATAGGCAGAACAAGTATGGAATCTATATCCTCCTCGTCTAAATAAGTAGCTGTATCAAAGAGTCTCTTTAGCTCATCTTCATATTCTATCTTGAACTCTGAAAGTGCCCTTTCAGCATTTATCTCGAGTGCACTTAAATTCTCAACACCGTTTACTTCCTTTACCTCATCCCCTATTTTCTGTCCCAGGCTATCTGATAAGGAATGAGCCGGGTCAGTGGAGAAAAGGAGCGTCTTTTTATTATTTGCTAAGTATAAAGCTGTGCTTGCGGCACATGTTGTCTTTCCTACCCCTCCTTTTCCACCAAATAAAATCAACTTTAGAGAGGTCTCTAAGAGTCTGGCTAATGACATTCACCTATTATCCAAATTTTGTCATTCCGTGCTTGACACGGAATCCAGTGTCTTTCTCGATTCCCGCGTTGGCAGGAATGACGATCTTGTTACTTGCTAATTAATTTCTCAGTATATAACCTCTCGTTAATGTATATTTCTAACGGGGTTCGCCTTTTTAATTCTAACTTCTAAGATACCATTCTTATAGGTATAAGAGAGCGTTTCCTTCTTTGCCTGAACTGGTAGAAGGACCTCTTTGCGGTACTTCCTGTTTTTGCCTACTGCTGAAATCTCTAATATATCCTCTTTTACATCTATTGTTATACCTTCGGCCTGAACCCCCGGAATCTCGGCTATAACCAGAATTCCGTCTTTCTCATCAAAAACATCAATCAATGGCTCTCTTTCTTCTTCTACAACAGGTCCTTTAGGGGTTTTTTTAATATTACCAAATGGTTCAACTATTGGTTTGCCTCCTACAGCAGACTTTATTGAAAAACCAAAAACACCTTTCATTCCATCTTTAAGGTGGCTTAAGTCAATTTCACCTTCTTTTTTGATTTCGCCGCCAGCGTCTTTTAATTCCGCGGCAAGGTCTATTAACTTCTCAATGCCTTTAAATAACCCCCCCAGGTTTAAATTACCTATTCCAAAATCAATGTCTAAACCTTCGTCTTCCTTTTTGTTCTTTTCTCCCATATAACTCTCTCCATTATTGCTCTTTAGATGATCATATTTTGAGAACTTTTCTCTGGAATTTGTCTCATCAATCGTTAGTAATGTATAGGCATTGTTTTTAGAGAGCTCATAGCAACGTTTTTATTTTTTTTATTTTTTTGTTCTTTTTCGGTTTCTCTTTGTAATTTCTTAATTCTTTTGTTGATGCTGTTTAATAACCTATCCGAAGTGCCCCTTCGTTTGTCTAACATAAAGATTTCTTTTGTTAACCTATCCTTTTCTCTTCTGAGTATATATAGCTCTAAATAGCTTGATCTTTGAACCTTTGGAATAGCTCGTGCCCCAATAGAAGATATGCTTTTTATATCCTTAAGACCATGCATTTGTTGTATCCCTCTCATTTAATATGCCTCCTCGTGCCCTAAAAATATTGGAAGGATTATTATTACTGAGTGCATTTTATAGGTTACAGCAACCTGATCAATGAGTCATTGCGACGAGTCCCGCCATTGCGGGCCAACGAAGCCCTGTCCCGAGTGAAGCGAGGGAACTCTTGAGATTGCCACGGGCTTCGCCCTCGCAACAACTTCGTTGGATTGCCCCGCTCTGCGGGCTCGCCATGACAACCTCTGAGGGGTGGCATTTTGATCTATTGTATGATCCAGGTATTAACTATATTTTTCAACTAATTCCTTAACTATCTCTTTAACCCTGTTTTGATTTGTCCTCGACCCAACTCTGCTTGTCTCAGAGGCCAGCACGTCCTGGCAAACTTGTAGGAAAGCCCCATTGGCTTTAGCCGGGGTAATATTCTGAACCTTTAGGGTTTTTGCAATCATTATGCACCCGCGAATTGTGGGAGCAAATTCACACTTTCCAGATTCCCTCAACCCTCTTACGATATTAACTATCGTCTCAACATCGCTCTTAGAAAGTTTGGATTTTGCTTTAGTTATCGCAACTTCTGTCTCATAGTCAAAATAATCAAGGTCCATTGTTATCATCCTGTCCCGAAGGGCATCCTGGCTTCTATGCACTCCCGCATACTCTTCTGGATTAGACGTGAATATAGCTTTAAACTCTGGGTGAACCCTCAGATACTGCCCTTCTCCTCTTTCAACGGGTAGGTCCATCATCTTTTCGCCCAGGATAGAGAGCAGAATATTGTTTGACTCGGGTCTCGATCGAGTAAACTCATCATAGATCAAGGTAAGCCCACTTTTACAGGCCACAGTCAAACGATTATCCACCCATCGTTTGGTCATATCCTCCTCTACCTTCAACACTCGGGATACAAAGCGATCGACCACTTTTTTAAGGCGATAGCCGTGTTCACCCCCAACCAAATCAGAAGTAGTAAACTCCTCGTCTCCATGAATCAATACCACTGGTTTCCCGATTTTATTCGCAACATGCATAGCTAAGGTGGTCTTGCCAGTACCCGAAACTCCCCTAAAATGAACAGGAAACCCGGCCCCGATATAGGAGAGTGCCCTGTTGGTGATATCCTTTATATACTTTGTCTCCACAAAGTCTGGCAAGGGACTCGGTTCAAGTATTGTAGTCATCTCATCGATCATTTTGCATCACCTCTGATTTCTATTCAGGTTTTGCTTTCTTGCTTTGGGGTGCTTTGCAGAGACTTCAGGTTTACTCCACCTTGAATTCGACATCCTTTACAAGGTTTCCTTCCCCATCTTTTATCTCCACTTTCCATTCCCCCTTTAATCCACCCAAACTCTTAGAAGCATAAGTTCTCCATCGGGGACCCATTTTTAACGGTAGGGTGACGTTCAAAATCTCTTTCTGACCGTGAAACCAGACAAAGGAAACTTCTGAGTCTTTCGCGATTTGGGTAGCCTCCAAGAAGCAGTAAACCTTTTTTGTGGAAACCGGAAAGGTCGCGGCGACCCCCACAGGCTCCCTGTTTTCCACCCCTGTTCCCACAGCCAAGCGGGCGATGATAAATCCAGGGGTATCTTTGAGGGTGAGTTTCGGTTTGGCCTCTTGCTGGCCGAAGGCGGGGAGGATCATCCCCCAGGACATAATAGCCGCTAAAACCAATACGAGTATCCATCTTTCATGCTTTTGCATTTTCCCCCCTCCTTTTCCTTCATTTTTTATTTCTAAGGGAATCTTTCGTCTTATTCCAAATTTTTCTTGCTTCAATCAAATCTGTTTTTACTTCTTTTTCCTCTTTCCTAAAGTCTCCTATGAGGGAGTTGACGTTTTTAATCAGATCTTTTCTACTTTCTTGCAAGCTTTCTTTCAGGCCTTTACTCATCCTTTCATGAAGTTTCCTGGAGTCAGCTAAAAACTCCCTGGCATTATGTCGAAGGACTTTAACCTTCCCTTTCAAGTTTTTAAGGGTGCTCTTCCTGCATTTGCAACCGGTTAGAATGTCTTCACAGAGAAACTTCATACCACCTGCTATATTGCTCATAAATCGAGCTCCTTCTCGTACAATCACTTTATATCTATAAACTTATCCCTTTGAACTGTACAGATAACCTCCCTAGAATGAAAACTTTGACTTCATTCCGCAAAATCGTAGAATCCTACTGCCTGAAAATTTAAATTTCTTTCTCTCTTTTTCTCTTTGACTTTCCCTCCTTCTCTTTTTCTCCCCTTTTCTTCTCAACAGCCTCATCCACTGTTGTTGTCCTCCCTCCAGCTTCAACCTTCAGCCTCAAGGGCTCATCTTTTCTTGCCCCAGCTAAGGTGGCGGCCATCCCTCTCCAAGCACGAGACGCTTCATTGATATCTTCTCTGTAGCCAGTTAATAGGTTCTTAACTTCACTTTTAATTCCACTTACGAACTTTGCAAGGTCATTCTTCTGTTGTTCGGTCATCCCCGCATGAGCCTCATGAAATTCCTTTAGTCTTCTCCCCATGTAGGTTTCAATCTCTTTTACCTCTTTAGCAAGTCTGTCTTTGAGTTCCTTTGACATCTTGCCACGATTCTTCTGAAAACCGTTCAACATTGCCCCCACATCCTTAGTCAGATTCTTAATAAAATCTGTTAGGCCCTTTGCCTGCGCCTCGCTCATCTGTTTATGATTTTCTCGAAACCTATTGAGCATATCCTCAACGCTTTTTGACAGGTCCTCTGCAAAATTAGCCAAGCCCTCCGCCTGCTCTCTTCCCATCTTCTTCCTATTTGAGGCAAACCCCTTTAAGGTTTTATGGGTATCAAAAATTAACCCACCTAGCGCCTCTGCCCGAGTATTGAAGGAAGCAATGATGTTCTCCGTAACACCTTTCATGCTATTCGCTATTTGCATTTTTATCCTCCTTTTTAATTTTAATTGGGCTCACCTGTGAGCCAGTTAAATATAGGTAGTCCCAAAATTTGAGCATTCTGTCCTACTGTGTCTGGCTTTTCATGCTCCAATCTAAACTCCTCAAAACAAGGATCACAAATCCCGTGAGTTAGCGTTCTATCATAGAGGGGTTCCTTCTCCCCAAAAACTGTGTTACAAAACATGCAAATCCTTATCATTTAATTTTGCCTCTTTTAAACTCATCAAGCAGTTGACGGACTTCCTTTTTCCTTTCCTCTTGTCGAGCTAACCGTTCCTTAAATCGGGCCTTAAATTCCTTCAGCATGGATTTGAAATCCCTTATGCGGAGCTCTTTTCCTTTAGCTAAAAGTTCTTTAAGTCTTGATTCCAAAACTTTCTGCTCATTTTTGAACTCTTTTAGCCTAAAGGTTACCTCCTCTTTTCTCTGATTTTGCTCAGCCAGGATCTCTTTGATCATTTCTCGGAATTCTTTGACCCTCTTGGCTTCGCCTTTGGCAAGAGAATTTTTAAACTTTTTTAAATTCTTCCGTAAAGACCCCACCGTCTCTTTCTGTTCAATGAGGTAACGATCTAACAATTTCCTAACTTCTCTTTCTCTCTCATTTTGAGCTGAAATAATGCCCTGCATCATACTATCAAAATCTTTCCTCCGTAGAGATTCGTTTCTGGCAAGACTCTCCCGCAATTCTGCATTAAGTTTTTCTCGTTCTTGTCTTGTGTCAAAGATTGGGTCGTGAAAATCTTGGAGAATTTGATGGGAGATATCGAAAAGGGTTCCAATATTCTGGATGCTGGCTTCATAGGAGGAAACTGTATTATTGACGATTTTTTTCAAATCCTCTGCTAAGGGCATTGCTTCCATTTATACTCCTTCCTCTTTTTCTCTTTCAAATAAGGAAGGAATTTCTTGGCGGGACATGCTTTCCTCCACCACTGGCGGAATTAGGATGGCTCGGCAAGAATCGCTTTTCCCCGTAAGATTTTCAGTATCTTACCAGGGTCGACCTTCTCCCTGCAGGGCTAGGCCGCTGTGGCAGTTAAACCAATGGCCTCAGCATACTTTAGGTAGGTCTCGACTGATGCCGCTACGACTCTGGCTTCAATCGCGAGTATTTCTATACCCACTAAAGAGACCCTTACCCAGGCATCGACCACAACGCCCTTGTCCAGGATTCGGTCAATCACCTCGACCAAACTGGAAGAACCGATCGCTTTTTCCACTGCCATATTTTTTCACCTCCTTTCTTCTCTGGATTTTTCCTGGCGCAAAGAGAGAATAGCGCCATAGAAAGGTGATAATTAGTCCCCCAAAAATCTCGCCTCCCCTAGTGGGAGAGGATTCACCCTCTCCCCCCCATCGAAGGGAAAGGTGTTGCGAAAGGGAAATTTCAATTATCTTTGGCTAGAACTGAGCAAATGTTATGCCACGAAGGAAGGATTATATTTTTCTTTTAGGTGAAGGATTTTCCATGTAAATATGCGGGGTAGGGAAGTTGATGCTTCTGGAATTAGAAAAATGTTATGGAAAGATTTCCATAATCTATGGAACGCTCTCTATACAAGCGATTCCATATCTTATATGGTACTGGTTGATCTTAGAGAGGAGAGTTTTGTAATCGACCTTGAGCATTTTTGAAGCTTTACTCTTATTTCCTGAACTCACAAGGAGGGCCCGTTCGATTGCCTTCTTTTCAGCTAAATAGACGGCTTTCTTTGTTATCTCCTTTAAGGACATCTCCTTGTTGTTTTTTTCCTCGGGTAGGCTGGGGGGAAAAAGAGAGGCGGTGTTTTCAAAGATCAGGTGAGAGGGCTCGATCACACTATCAGCGAGGAGAACAGCTCTCTTGATGACATTTTTTAACTCCCTGACATTGCCGGGCCAATGATGGTGGATGAGCATGGTTAATGAATCTCTTTGAAGTCCTTTAATGTTTTTTTGTAATTCCATGTTTCCCTCTTCGATAAATTTTTTTGCAAGAAGGGGGATGTCTTCTATTCTTTTCCTTAACGGTGGTAATTCGATTTTGAATTCATTCACCCGGTAGTAGAGATCAGTCCGAAATTTTCCTTCTGCTTCTACTTTTGCAAGGGGAATATTGGAAGCAACGATGATTCGAACATCGATAGGCACGGCATGTTTCCCTCCCAATTTCTGGATTTTTCGCTCCTGGATCATTCGCAGGAGTTTGTTCTGGACATGGTAGGGCAGATTGCCTATCTCATCTAAGAAGATCGTCCCATTGTTGGCGAGTTCAAATTGCCCCTTTTTCTCTCGGTCGGCTCCAGTAAATGCCCCTTTTTCATACCCGAAAAGTTCACTCTCGATCAATGTATCGGGAATGGCTCCACAATCCACTGCTACGAATGGCGCATTTTCCCTTGCGCTTGCCCTATGAATGGCATTGGCGATGATCTCCTTTCCGGTTCCGCTTTCCCCTTCAATAAGGACGGTAAAATTAGTGTCCGCGACTTTGTCAATCTGTTCGAAAATTTTTTTGATCTCTGGACTGGTACCCATTATCGATTCTAAATCGAATCCCTTCTTTAATTCGTTTCTCAGTTTAAGGACCTCTTGGGTTAGTTTTTGGCTTTCCAGCGCTCTTTTAATCGTGAGACGTAAGCGCTCATTCTCAAAAGGCTTAGTAAGGTAATCATAGGCTCCTAATTTGATCGCCTCAACAGCCGAACTAATGTTTCCATAAGCCGTCAGCATTATCGCGGGGGTATCTTGGTTAATCGCCTTGATTTTTTTAAGTATCTCTATTCCATCATCCCCTCCGGGAATTTTTAGGTCAAGTAATACCAAGTCGGGAGGGGATTTCTTAAAGAACTGTAAAGCCTTCTTACCAGTATCTGCTTCTCTCACTCCATATCCTTCCTCTTTAAGGATCCCGCATAGAAGCCATCTCATATCCCTTTCATCATCTACAACAAGAATTCGGTTCATCTCTTCACCTAAGGAAACGGAAAATCAAATTTACCTCATTCTTATATTTTAAAATATGTGTTGAATTGATCGGATGCCTATGTATATCTCAAAGGCTAAATATTCTTTTATGCATTCTAAGATGCAATTTGCGTCCTAATGATGCAAAGAGACAGGGCAAGCGTCAAGATCTGACAAACGTTTACCGATCTTGGGCGTCGATGTTTTTCCAATAGGGGGATTTACTGATTGGATGGGCAAGGTGATAGTCATTCTTGTCCCTTTCCCTTCCTTACTATCAGGAATGATATTACCATGGTGCTCGGAGACGATGCGATGGACAATAGATAGTCCCAACCCCGTCCCCTTTTCCTTAGTTGTAAAGTAGGGATTAAAAATTCTTGGCAGATGTTCTTTGGGGATACCATTACCCGTATCTTTTATGATGATAAGGACCATCTGGTCTTCATGGTTATACTTCGTGGTGACGCAGACAATCCCCCCATTGGGCATCGCTTGCTTCGAATTCATGAGAAGGTTTAGAAAGACCTGTTTCATGGATTCCTTATCACAAAGAATTTCTGGTAGATATTTATCAAAACGTCTTAAAATCCTTATTCCGTCTTTGGAAAAATCAACCTTTATTAATCTACATATTTCTTCCAAAAGCTGATTGATATCATGCTTTTTTAACTCCAGGCGCTTGGGTTTGGCGAAATCGAGTAGATCGGAGATGATCTTATTTGCATTCTGGATGTTCCTATATATAATTTCAAAATATTTCTTTAAACCATTTTCATATCCAACCTTCTCAAGGCAATATTGTGTTGCCGACCCAATAATCGCAAGAGGATTTCTAATCTGATGGGCTAGGCTTGTAACAAGCTCACCTATAACGCTCATTTTCTCCGATTGGATGATTTGCCTTTCGATTTTTTTTTCATTGGTGATATCGGCGGAGAGAAAAATGAAGCCCTTGGATTCCCCAATCTCATCAACCAGAGAAGAGATGGCAATAGACAAAATTCTCTCTTTTTCCGGTCTCTGATCTATGATTCTGACTTCATAGGTGCCGAAAGTTACGAAACTTTTTCCCATTTCTTGCCATGGTTTTAGATTTATGGGCATGGTGTCTTGAAAGAGGTTCTTCCCTAATAAGGAATCTCTTGGAATTCCAGAAAATATTTCCTGGACTTTATTACATATGAGAATTTGTCCATCCTTGTCAATAAGTATTGTTCCTATGGGTAGACTTTCAAGCATCTCTACAAGTAGGGTCTTTGTAAAAAGTTCTCTTTTGGCCAACCGGAATATTCTTTGATGGTCTTCAATAAGTTTATCTTCAAGTAGATTTTTTTGCTCTTCCAGTAATAGGTTTTTAAATTGGATCTCAGCAATTAAATGTTTTCTTTCGAACTCCAGGGTCTGTTTTTCTATGGCTTTTGTCACGGCCTGAGACAGAAGGTTTAACTCAATGGGTTTCTTCAAGTAATCATGAGCTCCTAATTTAAAAGATTGAAGTGCGGTGTCAAGGTCCCAGTAGCTAGTGATCATGATTACTTCTGTATACGCAGAGAAATTTTTTATTTTGGCAAGCAGGGACAATCCATCTATTCCAGGAAGGGATATGTCGAGAATGATCACATTGAAAAATTCTGATCTCGACAAGAGGAGACCTTCTTGACTATCATCTGTAGTGAACACCCTATAGCCAATTGTTGTCAAAAAGCGCCCAAAAATTTCACCTATGGATCGGTGATCGTCTATAATCAAAATTTTGGGAGGCTTGCTCATCGATATCATTTTATTAGGGAAAGACGCCAATATAATCCAATTGCGGCAAAATTTTCTTCAAGCATCAATTGAATCCGGTAAATGAGTTGGGCCTTAGCAAGGGGTTTGAGGATATCGCAGATGACAAGGCCAAACTCATCATAGACTATTTGTTTTAAGGCCTTTTCCCCCTCCACATGCTTCTCTTAATTCATAACCTAATTTAACCAGAAGGATTCTTAAAAACTTCTGAATCACCTCTTTAATAGGCAAAAGGCATGCCAAATAGAAATATTGGTTCTTCTCTCAAAAATCATCATAGGTTTACGGCCAAATAATTCTCTTGAATCGCCTCAAATCATCAACAAATTTGGAGATACTTCATAATTCATAACTATAGGGAAATTTTAAATTTTTAAGAATCAGGAGTACTCATAATTTTCACTATTTAAGCAAATTACTGCCTGAATTCTCATTTTTGGCATTTTTTATTTCAAATCGTCATAAATTATTACAAATTGTTCGAAATTGTTCCCCATTTTACAGAATTGTCACAATTCTTTACCGGCATATGAAATCTAATCGCTTGTCCTTTTCAAGGGATGACAAGCTTCAGGGGCTCTTCCTCACCCTTTCCCGTGAGCCTATTTTCATGGTGCTTTAAGCCACCCAGGGACGTTGCGACCACAACGATCCTACATCTCTCATTTTCGATTTTCGATTGCCGATCTTGCATTTTCAATTCTTGATTTCGCCTATTTTTTATTATTGAGAGGGAACCCTCCATTGTTTATTCCTTAAATATGAAGACGATGCAAATTTCTGAAATTGATGAAATGTTCCTTAATCTCTCTGAAGGGCGCCTCCAAGAAGTCAAAGATTTTATAGGGTATCTTCTTGAAAGGGAGAAGAAACATCGCGCCTTTGTGGAGTGAGTGCTTCAGGCTCAAGAAGAGCCATCTACGGAGTTCGAGTCTGTAGACGATCTTATGAAGGCAATCAGAGAATTTGAGGAGTGAATTGTTTAGACTTTTTACTAAAAAAACAATTTCTCCGAGCTTCATCCAAACTTCTCAAAAAATCACCAGAGCTTGATCCCAGATTATCAGCAGCTTTAGAAAGACTTAAAAAAGACCCTTTTGGCCCCTAACTCAAAACACATAAGCTTAAGGGGAGGATGCAAGGATTATATGCCTGTTCTCTGACGCAAGATTTGCGAATCATCTTTAAAATCACCGACAATACCATCCATCTTCTTGACATCGGTACCCATGATGAAGTCTATTAAATTTTCAAGGCCTGAGTCTTGAATCTTGTGTCTTGAGACCTGCATCCTGTATCATGTTTTTTGGATAGGGGAAAAAAATGGAGCTAACTTCACATTGCGGATTAATCTTAGTTCGCGGTCTTTTCTTATGGAGGGCTCATCATTCCGGGATTATTTGAATAAGGGGAAAATGAAAAAAAGATAAAAGATCTAATGACATTATTAGTCAGTCCATAATTATGTAGACCCAGGAAACTAAATCCCTCCTTCCCTCCCTTTACGAAAGGGAGTCCCGCGTTTCGCGGGATTTGGAAAAGAGGGGTCAGGGGAGATTTTGGAGGAATATGTCTGGTCAATTATGGACTTCTTAGTAATTGGCAGGGATTGTTTAATTAATACGGACCCATTAAATAATTTGACTCAAAATCGTTTCCCTCTCCCCTCGCGGGAGAGTCGTTAAGACCCGACCACGGGGGCCAGGGTGAGGGGGATTAGAGTCACGTCGGATTCACTC